>Ga0163144_10020682_pt1 | contig 13136 bp, 11 predicted proteins | sample OliLak19BULKMAT1_FD_123175 | JGI IMG/M metagenome (GOLD analysis project Ga0163144, IMG submission 123175) | Freshwater microbial mat bacterial communities from Lake Vanda, McMurdo Dry Valleys, Antarctica - Oligotrophic Lake LV.19.BULKMAT1 | ecosystem: Environmental > Aquatic > Freshwater >...
GCCGTTCGACAACACCTGGGTAACCTGGGTACGCTTCCATGATTCACCTCGACCGATTCGATACCCCGCCCTCAGCGTATCATCCCGCGTGAGAACTGGAAGTTATTTTTCGGTCGGGCCTAAAGGGGCCAGTTTGGGGAAGATCAGTCATGTGATTGCAATGGCTGGCGGGTGCAACTCGCGGTATGGGCAACAGGCTCATTTATGAAATGATCTGTTACTACTTCATTGGCTGGGCCAGCGAGGAGGAACCGCTCGCCCATATCCGAAAATTGCCCGCCCACGCCTAATCTGCAACGCCCACCCCGGACGTTCCGCGGCCCTTCACGCTGCGAGCTACCCAACCCGGCCGACCTTCCCACGACGCGACTCCCGCGCGCACTCCACACCCACCTCTCGACCCAACCCCACGATTGCACGAATCACCGCCAGGAGCAACAGTCGAGCCGAACAGGATTGGGACTGCCCCATTTTATTCGCCCGTTTTATTCGCCTGACCCGTCTTATTCGCGCTTAAAGACCGCGGCATGATTTATTGGGAAATGCACCGCAGAGACGCCGAGGCGTGGAGTCGCTGAGACAAATCCATGAGTTTCGCTCCCGTAAATCCGCGACACGTTGCTCTCGTGGCCGACATCATACGCATTGACAATGTTCCTTGTTTTCTCCGCGCCTCCGCGCCTCGGCGGTGAACAACTTAGTTGCAATTCGCAGTGCGTTCAGGACGATTTGAACGCCTTTCGGCAGGGGAATCCTGCTCGGTGTCCTTGCAAATCCGGCCCATCTCGGCTACTTCTGGTGCTTGGGCCGCCAGCAGGGCCCTGGCCGATATGGGCCGATTTACTGTGGCCCGTCCAACGCCTTCCGAGACGACCTCTCAGGGACCATGCAGACATGCCCGAAGCCCAAGAAACCGCGCCGCCAGCGAAACGCATCTTGTTGGTCGACGACGACCACGAAATCGTCGAGTCGCTGCGCATGGCCCTGGAAGCCAAGGGGTACAAGATTCTGGTCGCTCGCGACGGCAATCAGGGCCTGGCCATGGCCGAACGCGAGGATCCCGACCTGTTGATCCTCGACATGATGATGCCTAAACGCAGCGGATTTCTCGTGCTCGAGAAGCTCCGCCGCACGCGGCCCGTGCCCATGCGGGTGATCATGATCACGGCTAACGAGGGCAGCCGCCATAAGGCCTACGCCGAGATGCTGGGCGTTGACGACTACATCCGCAAGCCGTTTGGAATGGACCGCCTGCTGGAGAGCGTCACCCGATTGCTGGGTTGAATCGGTCTGCTTGCCCACCGCTGGCGCTCAACCGCATCTCTTACGAGCGGGCGCATACCGCGCGTGTTTGGGCAATCTCGCGAAACTTTGCGGCGTCGTTCACAACGTTCATGTCGCGGCCGTTTACTGCGCTTCATTCACGTTCCCGCGTCAACTCGTCGCGCATTGGTCGCGAAAAAACCAGGGCGACAATCGGAACCCTTCGGTCGACATAACCTATTTGTTCTATTTGACTTAGATGCATAAGCGTCGGCTTGTGCTTGCCGCCCGGTGCGGGTCCGTGGCCGAAGTTCGTATTGCCGCGCGTGAGAATCGAGGCAATACTTGCAATTAGGTTAGGTTGGGGTAGGAGAGGTGCGGGGAACCGGAAGTCCAGCACTTCGGTGAGCGAGAAGAAGCACACCTGCCTACGGTTCACCTCGCTTCAGTTCCGGGCGTTCTTTTCCAACTTCTTTTTTCGATCGCTCACGCGAAGCGTTTGCTGCTGCGCGGTCGGAATCGTGCTCTTGTTCCGCAGCGAATCAGGTCGGACTGCGCCTATCCACGGCGTCGCCACGATCGAATGACAAACCAGACAATTGAGGACCGCGGCACAAGGCACAACAGAAGTCGCCAACGACAGCCGGTTTTGAAGTGAAGGAGGATCGCAGCAGTCGGGTTCGCAACTCATCGAAGCGTCACCGTCCGGTTCCAGCGTACACAAATTGGGCCGCCGACTAGTGCCTGTTTGAGCAGCGTCTGTTCGATCAGGAGCGCTGATCGGTAGCACAACCGACGTTACAGAAACTTCCTTTTCGGGGAGTACCCGTAATGAGTGACGGACGCTCGATTATCTCGCTCGTGGCCGAGCGGCAAGATCTGGAACAGTTTCGCCGCAAGAACTGGGAAGGCTCGTTCCAGGAATACCTGGATCTGGTCCGCGAAACGCCCAAAGCCACCCGCAACGCCTTCGAACGTGTCTACGACATGATCCTGTCGTACGGCACCGAGAACTACGAAGAAGTCCGCGAGAAGCGGCTCCGCTACCGCTTCTTCGACGACCCCACCGACGACGGCGCCGACGCTGTCTTTGGGCTCAACAGCCCGCTGGCCGCGTTGGTCAACGCCTTCAAGAGCGCCGCGCAGGGCTATGGCATCGAGAAGCGCGTGCTGCTATTGCACGGTCCGGTGGGCAGCAGCAAGAGCACGATTGCTCGGCTGCTCAAGAAGGGCCTCGAACGCTATTCCAGCCAGGACGAAGGAGCGCTCTACACGCTGGGCTGGGTCGACCTGGAAGCCGCCGGCAACGTGCATTGGTGCCCCATGCACGAAGAGCCGCTGCACATTATCCCCAACCGCTTCCGCGGCGAAGTGGCTGCAAAATTGAACGACAACCGGCCGGCGACCGACTACCAGGTGAAAATCCACGGTGAGTTGTGCCCCTTCTGCCGCTACGTTTACAGCGACCGCCTGAAGCACTACGGCGGCGACTGGACCCGCGTCGTGCAAGACGTCCGCGTCAAGCGATTGATCCTGAGCGAGAAGGATCGCATCGGCATCGGCACGTTCCAGCCCAAGGATGAAAAGAACCAGGACTCGACGGAGCTCACCGGCGACATCAACTACAGAAAAATCGCCGAATACGGCAGCGACAGCGACCCACGGGCCTTCAATTTCGACGGCGAGTTCAACGTGGCCAACCGCGGTATCGTCGAATTCGTCGAAGTCCTCAAGCTCGACGTGGCGTTTCTCTACGACCTGCTGGGCGCCAGCCAAGAACACAAGGTCAAGCCCAAGAAGTTCGCACAAACCGACATCGACGAAGTCATTCTGGGCCACACCAACGAGCCGGAATACCGCCGCCTGCAGAACAACGAGTTCATGGAGGCGCTGCGCGATCGCACGGTCAAGATCGACGTGCCCTACGTCACGACCCTGGCCAACGAAATCAAGATTTACGAAAAGGACTACAATAAGGCCAAGGTCCACGGCAAGCACATCGCGCCGCATACGATCGAAATGGCGGCCATGTGGGCCATCCTCACGCGGCTGGAGCAGCCCAAGAACGCGAACCTATCGCTGCTGCAAAAGCTCAAGCTCTACAACGGCAAGAGCCTGCCGGGCTTTACCGAGGACAACGTCAAGGAGCTGCGCGAACAGACCGTCGTCGAGGGCATGCACGGCATCTCGCCCCGCTACGTGCAGGACAAGATTTCCAACGCCCTGGTCGCGCATCCCGAGGCCTCGTCGATCAACCCCTTCATGGTCCTCAACGAGCTCGAGGACGGGCTGAAGCATCATACTCTGATCACCAGCGATGAGACGCGGACCCACTACCGCGAGCTGCTGGGCGTAGTCAAGGAAGAGTACGAGAACATCGTCAAGAACGAAGTCCAACGGGCCATCGCGGCCGACGAAGACGCCCTGAAGCGGCTGTGCGGCAACTATATCGACAACGTCAAGGCCTACACGCAGCGCGAGAAGGTCAAGAACAAGTTCACGGGCCAGTACCTCGAGCCCGACGAGCGATTGATGCGGTCGATCGAGGAAAAGATCGACATCCCCGACAGCCGCAAGGACGACTTCCGCCGCGAGATCATGAACTACATCGGCGCCCTGTCGATCGACGGGCGATCTTTCGATTACAGGACGAATGAGCGGCTGAACAAGGCCCTGGAACTCAAGCTCTTCGAGGATCAAAAGGACTCGATCAAGCTCACGAGCCTGGTCTCGAATGTCGTCGACGCGGAGACCCAAGCCAAGATCGATGTGGTCAAAGGCCGCCTGATCCGCGATTACGGCTACGACGAGGAAAGCGCCACCGACGTGCTGAACTACGTGGCCAGCATCTTCGCACGGGGAGATACGAAGCAGTAGAAACCGATCTGAGCCACGGATTGAACACGGACGAAGAGAACCACAAAGGTCACGAAGGACACAAAGGCGGTGGAAAGTCGATAGAAGCTAGTATTTTTTCTTTGTGTTCTTCGTGTCCTTCGTGGTTATGAGCTTTCGTGATTCCCGTCCGTGTTTCATCCGTGTTCAATCCGTGGCTCGTTCAACGCGCGGTGCAGCGATGGTCATGAAGATCGAGCGCGATCAGTCGCGGTTCAAGCAGATTGTCCGCGGCAAGATTCGCGAAAACCTCCGCAAGTACATCACCCACGGCGAGATGATCGGCCGGCAGGGTCGCGATCTCGTTAGCATTCCCGTCCCGCAGCTCGACGTACCCCATTTTCGCTACGGCAAGAACGGCTCGGGCGGCGTAGGGCAGGGCGAAGGCGAAGTGGGTACGCCGCTGGGGCCCGGCGGCGATGATGAATCGGGCCAAGGCCAGGCCGGCGGCGACCCGGGGGCCCACATTCTCGAAGTTGAAATCTCGCTGCAAGAGCTGGCGCAGATTCTCGGCGATGAGCTGGCGCTGCCCCGCGTCGAACCCAAGGGCCGCAGCAACATCACGCAGGAAAAGACCCGCTACACCAGCATTCGCCGGCTGGGCCCCGAATCGCTTCGCCACTTCAAGCGGACCTACATGGAGGCCCTGCGGCGACAGATCTCCTCGAGCGAGTACGACGCCGATCGACCGCGTGTCGTTCCGATCCGCGAAGACAAGCGATTCCGCTCGTGGGGCAGCATCCCCGAGCCCGACGCCAGCGCCGTCATCATCTACATGATGGACGTCTCGGGCTCGATGACCGACGAACAAAAGCAGATCGTACGTACCGAGTCGTTCTGGATCGACACCTGGCTGAAGAGTCAATACAAGGGCCTCGAAACCCGCTACATCATCCACGACGCGGCGGCCAAGGAAGTCGACCAGGAGACTTTTTATCGCACGCGCGAAAGCGGCGGCACCCGTATCAGCTCGGCCTACAAGGTCTGCGCCGATCTGATCGCCCGCGAGTTTTCGCCCGCCGATTGGAACATCTACTGCTTTCAGTTCTCCGACGGCGACAACTGGGGCGAGGACAACGAGATCAGCCTGCGGCTCTTGCGAGAGCGGCTGCTGCCAGTCGTGAACCTGTTCTGCTACGGCCAGGTCGAAAGCCCCTACGGCAGCGGCGAATACCTGCGAGCGCTCAAGATTGGCGTGGCCGGCGAGTTCGAGCAACTGGTGCTCTCCGAGATTCACGACCAGGACGCGATTTACGATTCGATCAAACTGTTTCTTGGCAAAGGCAAGTAGTTGCCACGGATTGAACACGGATGAAACACTGATGAAGAACAGGAACTTTAGTAATCCTATCAGTGTTTAATCTGTGTTCCATCAGTGGCTAAGTAATTCTTAATCCGCGTTCATCCGCGGTTACAAAAAACGTCGTTGAACGCGTAAACGAGTCGTCCCATGGCCATGCATACCCTCACCCCGTTGCCCGCTCATCTGGCCGACATTCAAGGCCAAATGGAGGCCTACGCGCGCGGGCATGGCCTCGACTTTTTCCCCACGATCTTCGAGCTGGTCGAGGCCGATCAGCTCAACGCCATTGCCGCGTATGGCGGGTTCCCCACGCGGTACCCGCACTGGCGCTTCGGCATGGAGTACGAGCAGCTCTCCAAGGGCTATCACTACGGCTTGCAGAAGATCTACGAGCTGGTGATCAACAACGACCCCTGCTACGCCTACCTGCTCACCAGCAACGCCCTGACCGATCAGAAGCTGGTCATGGCCCACGTCTACGGCCATTGTGATTTCTTCAAGAACAACGCCTGGTTCGCCCACACCGATCGCAAGATGATGGACCACATGGCGAACCACGGCAACCGCATTCGGCGGTACATGGACCGCGTGGGCGTCGAGGAAGTCGAAACCTTCATCGACTGCTGCCTGAGCATCGAGGACCTGATCGACGTCCATTCGACCCACATCAAGCGCCGTGACGACCTGCCCCGTTTCGAGTTCAAAGTCGACGCGGAGGACGACGACGAAGTCCGGCCGGGCAAGTTCCGGGCCAAGGAATACATGGATTCGTTCGTCAATCCGCCCAAGGCATTGGCGGCCGACATCGCCGATCAGCGCCGACTGCGCGAAGTGGGCGAGAGCAAGTTTCCCAACGAGCCCGAGCGCGACATCATGTTGTTCGTGCTCGAGCACGCGCCCTTGAAGCCCTGGCAGCTCGATGTGCTTTCGATCATCCGCGACGAGGCCTACTACTTTGCCCCGCAGGCCCAGACCAAGATCATGAACGAAGGTTGGGCCAGTTACTGGCACTCCACGATCATGACTCGCCAGGGCCTCGACCCGAACGACGTGATTCACTACTGCGATCACCACTCGGGCACGCTGGCCACGTCGCCCGGCCGGCTCAATCCGTACAAGCTCGGCATCGAGCTCTTTCGCGATATCGAAGACCGCTGGAACAAGGGCCGCTTCGGACGCGACTACGACGAGTGCCACGACCGCGGCGAGAAGCGCAATTGGAACACCGGCGTCGGCCTGGGCCGCGAGAAGATTTTCGAAGTCCGCAGGATCCATAATGACCTGACATTCATCGATACGTTTCTCACGGTCGAATTCTGTCGCGAGCACAAGCTGTTTTCCTTTGGCTACAACGACGACGCCGAATACTACGAAATCGAAAGCCGCGAGTTTCCCAAGATCAAGCAGCGGTTGCTGTTCAGCCTGACCAATCGCGGGCAGCCGCTGATCACCGTGCAGGACGGCAACTACAAGAACCGCGGCGAGCTTTATCTGAGGCATCACTACAGCGACGTCGATCTGCAGCTTGGCTACGCCCGCGACACCTTACAGAATCTGGCGCGGCTGTGGATGCGGCCCGTGCATATCGAAACGATACTCGAGGGCACAACGACGGTCCTTTCGTACGACGGAAAAGAACACACGCAGCGGCAGAGGGACGCCTCGCCCGCCGCCAAGGCATAGTTGTTCGTGGAGGTAAACCATGTCGCTATCCATGCAGTTACAGAACACGCTCTCCGGCCGCGCCACCGGCGCAACGCCCTTTACGATCGAAGTCGAGGAAGCCGGCCAAAAGCTGTCGTGCGAATTCGTCGCGCTCGATTCGCTGTCGTGCGCGCTCGACCAGTTCGCGCTGACGACCAACAAACTGGCCGACGCCACGCCCCAGCGACTGAAGAAGTTGGCCGAGCAGCTCTCCGCGCGGCTGACTTACCTGCTCGAACCCATCCGTCCGATCGAAGCCGACGACGAGCAATGCGTCGTGCAAATGCGCTCGAACCCGCCGCAACGCGGCGAAGACGGCGCCAGCTACTACGAGCTCGTCATTCGCCGCGGCGGCGAGCTGAGCCTCTGCCGCTGGCAAAAGTCCAAAGGCGACGAACGCCGTCGCGTGCCGGCAAACCTCACGCGCGAAGTCCTCTGGCGGCTAATCGAAGATTTTTCGGCGGTCGTCGGGTAGCAACTCGAGTTGGCACGCTCTGAGCCAACCGAAGGGCATGGCTCGTCGCGCAGCCCGGTGTCTGGAACCTTTGGCTGTCACCGCGACTCATTGGGAAAACCGTGAAGCAGCCGAAGGTTCCTGACACCTTGCAACTTCTCTCGCCACGCCTGATTCCCCGCGATCCCGAGCGTACCGCGGCCATCATCGAGTAGGCCGTTTCTCGTCCTACTTCCCGCCCCGATCCCCAAGGCGCACGTGCGCACTCGCCGCGTTACAATGCCCGACGCCCGCAGAGACGGTTTGCGCCAAAAGGGGTCGGCGAGTCGCCGTCGCCAATCGGCTGACACCTGGCCAATAAGCATCGCAGACGGCGAATCCCGACCCCCTTGGGCGCAACTCGGAGAAAGGCAAGTGCTGCCATCGTCGTGACCGCCCGTCCGCCATGGACCGAACCACATTTGGGCGCCGAAGGGGTCGGGACTCGTTGTCCGCAGCGCGTCTTGGCCGAGCGCCAGGTCTTTGTGCGACAACGACTCCCGACCCCTGCTGGCACTCGTCCGTCGCCTAAAGATATTCTCGAATTTTGCCTGTAAGTTCTCGCCCGGCCATGCGTCTAATGTCCGTAACCATGACCGATCGACCGGCCAGCGCATTGCCTGAAGGGCCAGCCGCCCTTCGTCAGGACGCGAGCGCGGCGCCGGCCGCTCTCGACACGGGGCTGATCGCGCGGGCCGTGGTCGGAGACCGAACGGCGCTCGGCGAGCTGGTCGCCGCCCACCAGCAACGCATCGCGCGGCTGGTGCAACGGCTCTTAGGCTGGCCGGCCGACGTGGACGACGTGGTGCAAGACGTATTCATCGACGCCATCAGAAACCTGAAGCGGTTCGACGGCCGCAGCAGTCTGGCAACCTGGCTCGTGCGGATCGCCATCAACCGCTGCCGCAGTCACCAAAGAAAACGCTGGTTGAGGTGGGGCTTCATGCGGCGGATGAACGCCGACGCGGCCGAAATCGCCACTTGCGGGCCGGGAGACTCGCCGACAGACGCCGTGACCTCGCGAGAAACTGTGGAACGAGTTCACAAGGCGATCCGACAATTGAATTCACGCGATCGGGAAATCATCGTGCTGCGATACCTGGAAGAAGTGCCCGTAGAAGAAATCGCCCAATCGCTGGGCCTCTCGCGCGGCGCGGTCGACGTGCGTCTGTCGCGAGCCCGCACGCGACTGGAACAGATTCTTAAGCCGTACATGCAGCAATGAAAAAAGGGGATGAGTCCAATAATCAGGTCGAACGTGGAAGTGCCCGTAAGCGAAACGATTATTGGACTTATCCCCTTTTTCACTCAGCGAAACGGATACGCACAAAAAGGGGACTGGTTCATTATTCGGACTCACCTCGTGCGTGGGCCAAGTGCGAGTGGACGCCGTCTCCGTAGGATCCTCGCGCCGCCAACCGAATAATGAACCTGTCCCCTTTTTCCGAAGCGCGAAAGCGGGGTAGAGAAAGAAGAATGGCGAAACCGGGCGGACAAAGGGGACAGGTCCATTATTCGGTTAGTCGTGCAACCTTGACACTACCTTGCACCGTTACTGCCCATCGTCGGCCCATTGAGGCAGTTGCGTCCGAATAATGCACCAGTCCCCTTTTCCTTCGCCCTAACCCAGGCTCCTTCGCGTCCAATTTGATTCCTACAATGACTCACGAAGATTCCTCAATCCGCTTGCTGCACGCGGCCGACGCTGCCCGCCATGAGCCCGCGCCGCAGGCCAACTTGGCCGAGCGGGCATACGCTGGCGCTCGACGCAAGGATGCCCAAGCAAGAGTCTTGCGACGCGCGGGGCTGGGCACAGGTGCCGCCGCCGTGCTGTTGCTGGCGGTCGTGGCCTATCGTGGCAAAGTCGCCGATCGCGAAGTTGCCCAAGCGCCGGTCGCTGGCGACGACGCGGCGGAGATCACGCAACTGCGTGCTGAGGCAGAGGCGTTCCGCGCTAAAGCCGACGCATTGGACCGAGAACTGCGATTAGCGCGGAATGAACTCGCTCGGCAAGATCTCTTGGACGAGTATCGAAGGCACACCGCGGTCGCCGTGACCGATGAATTGACGCCAAGAGGCAGCGACCGCGCGGCAGCGATCGTCCTCTACGAAGCGGACTACTACCGGCAAGTCCTCGGCGACCGTGCCGCGGCCGGCGGTGCTTACGCTGCCGTCATCGCGGACTTCCGCGACACGCCTTCGGCCGCTGTCGCTCGCCAGCGGCTCAAGGAACTCTACATAAACTGACCCGAGGAGATTTTGTTATGCGAAGTTACGCGCAGCACACGCTTGTCTTATTGGCGTGCCCGCTCGCCCTGCTATTAACCCATTTAGCGGCAGTAGGCCAACAACCCCCGCCCGAGCCGCTCGCCCCGCCGGGACTGTCGCCACTGCAAGGTCGTGCCAAGAACGAATGGAGCGTCCCGAATCCGATGGAATTCCACATCGATCTCGATTTGGGCAAGGCGTTTTCGGCAATTCCACCAGGGTTACGCAAGAGCGTTGTCACAGAAATGATGGTCGATCTTCTGAAAGTCCATTCCCATCAGGCCATCGTTGATGCTGTCAAACATTCCCTTACTGGTCCTGCCGATCCTGTCGCTGTTGATGTGGCGGCATCCAATCCTGAGCCAGGCGGTCTCCTGCTTGCTGCGCCGCTGGGGTTAACGGTCGACGGCGTAAGGAGCATTGATGGCTCTCGGATCTTGAGAAAAGGGGAGGTCGATGTCCAACTGCGCTTGGATTCGCCGGACTCCGATTCGACAAAGGGACTGTATCGTGTTCGGCTGAGCTTGAGGATTTTGCCGACTCCGACACGAGCCCAGTGCGCGAACATCATCCGTCTGATTCGGACAAAGGTCGCCGACGACCTTCCCGGTTTCAGTCAGCGGTTCTTGAAGCAGGAACTTACCTGGGGCGAGAAACGAGAGGCCGAACTGAATCGGCTTCAAGTCGCGCGAGACATTGCTCTCTTGTCCCCCGCGAAAGTCGAGGAGCAGCTCGCCGCCTTCGGGCAGCAACAGACAGCGGCTCGACTCGCTTTGGTCGGGATGGACGCCCGGGCCAAGGCCCTTGCGGAGGAAATAAAGAGAACCGAATCACAAGCCCGTGATCACGCACAGAGCGACGAAGTGCTGGTGAGTCTCGCCCGCTTGCTCGCGTTACGCGAACAACAAGTCGAGCGTATGAAGGCCTTGCAAGTGCGGAACAGCGTTACCCAGCAGGAGGTTCAGAATGCCGAGGCGGACATGCTCTCGGCCAAGATCGAGTACGCCAAACGGCGCGAGGCGCTGCTCCGCGCCAACGGCGGCGACCGGCTCAACGCGCTCAACGATGAGTTAGGTCATTTGTCGATTGAACGGGCGGAGACGACCGCGCGGCTGAAGTATCTCGAGGAAACCAGTTCCGCAATGGCGCAGGCCTCGCAGTATATGAGCGACGTCTATGGAGACAAAGGCTCAGCCGCGGACCGCCTGAGAAATGGTATCGCTGAGGTCGAGCGAACGGATCGCAAATCGAAGGAGCTACGCCAGCTCAAGACAATCCAGGGGATGACGTTCGGACCGGTGCGCGTGGCCCTGCCGCCGGAAGAAGCCGAAGCTGCGGGCGAGGGCAACAAGTAAAGTAATGAGGGTTGCGATAACGGGTTTGCCATAGATCACACCTCGCGAAGGACAATGCACCGGGCACTCTTTAGGCGGCGTTGCTCCGCCTGGTTGCCGATCATTCCCCGTTAGCCACCTGTCGGCTATAATCTCGTTAGTTTCGTCCGCAGGGCGGCCCGCTCGCCCCGACGCCGGAAATGTACGAGTGACCGACCCATGACGCATACGATCTCAGCGCATTTTGACGGCAAAGTCATCGTTCCCGACGAGCCTGTTGAATGGCCCATCGGACAACCGCTGCGGATCCGCGTAGAGTTGACGGAGCAACCGGCCGCTCGATTCGAAAACCTGCTCGATCTGGCCGCCGACTTGCCTGACGCCCCACCCGACCTTGCCGCGCAGCACGATCACTATTTGTACGGAAGCCCGAAGCGATGACGGCGAGCCTGCAGGATGTGTTCGCCGACACCTCGTTCTGGATCGCGCTGGTCATCAAGCAGGATCAATACCACCAGCGCGCCCGCGACTGTTCGCAGCGAATTAGTGGACAAATCGTGACAACCGGCCCCGTGTTGTTGGAAACCGCCAACACCTTGTCTCGCGCCAGTTGGCGCTCGCATGGCGTAGCCCTCATCGATAGGCTGCAAAGTCGCGACGATGTTGAAATTGTTGAACTGAGTCCGTCGCTTTGGCAACGCGGTTGGGATCTCTTTCGGAGCCGGACCGATAAGCAGTGGAGCTTGACCGATTGCACGTCGTTTGTCGTGATGCGCGACAAGGGACTTACGCACGCATTGACGGCGGACGACCATTTCCGGCAGGCGGGTTTTCAGGCACTTTTGCTCGAACAGTGAGAATTTGAAAAGTGAGAATATGAATCAATCCGCCCCGCCCGAAGTCTCGCTTTCCCCGCTCGAAGGCTGGCATTGCAGCCATCTGTACTACCGCTTTGATCACGCGGCGCTGCGGCAACTTTCCGCGGCCGAGTTGCAGGCCGGGCGCGAGCATCTGGTCGCCACGCTCGATCCCGCCGGGCCGCTCGCGCCTAAGCGGCTGCAAACGTCGATCGTCGCTGGCCAGAAAGCCGACTTCGGGCTGATGCTTTTGGATCCCGATCCGCTCAAGCTCGATGCCATGCATCAGCGACTGGTCTCGGGGCCGTTGGCCGCGGCGCTCGTGTCCGCGTATTCGTTCACGTCGCTCACTGAGGTTTCTGAATACGTTCCCTCGGTCGAGCAATACGGCCAGCGGCTGGTCGAGGAAGGCGAAGACCCCGCCGGTCCGGCCTACCAGGCCAAGCTGAAGGCCTACGAGACGCGCGAAGTAATGATGCGCACCCAGCGGCTCACGCCCGAGTTGCCCGCGTGGCCCAACACCTGCTTCTACCCGATGAACAAGAAGCGGAAGGTGGGCGAGAACTGGTTTTCGCTCGAGTTCGCCGATCGCAGCCGGCTGATGGCCGAGCATGGCCGTAGCGGCATGAAATTCGGCGGCCGCGTGACGCAGTTGATCACCGTCTCGGTGGGCCTCGACGATTGGGAATGGGGCGTGACGCTGTGGGCCCGCAATCCGCAGTTCCTCAAGGAAATTGTCTACACGATGCGGTTTGACGAAGCCAGCGCCCGGTACGCCGAGTTCGGACCATTTTACACCAGCTACGTCAGCACGCCGGCCGAGATGCTGGCGCATTGCCGCGTGGGCGTGGCGGAGTAGGCCATGCGGAGGGTAAAATGAGCACTGTTCGTAGTGACCGTTCGTAGTGACCGCATTCAGTGCGCCGTGGAAAGGTGTTGGGTTTCAGCGGGTGGAAGTCCCGTCCGGTAATTGGGTCGCTCCAGCCGGTAGCAATCGGAGCGGCGGTGGAGGTAACGAA
>Ga0163144_10020683_pt1 | contig 13136 bp, 12 predicted proteins | sample OliLak19BULKMAT1_FD_123175 | JGI IMG/M metagenome (GOLD analysis project Ga0163144, IMG submission 123175) | Freshwater microbial mat bacterial communities from Lake Vanda, McMurdo Dry Valleys, Antarctica - Oligotrophic Lake LV.19.BULKMAT1 | ecosystem: Environmental > Aquatic > Freshwater >...
ACACTTTGATAACGGATGGAATTCTGAACTTTCGGTAATGAATATTGAAAATATCATTACCCGTTTGGATTTTGATCTTCATACGATGGTGGTGGATTGGAATGAATTCAAAGACATTCAGCTCGCTTATTTGAAAGCCTCGGTGGTAGATATTGAAGCGGTCACCGATCATGCCATTATTGGCACACTCTATAAGCTCGCGGTGCAGCATGGAATAAAATATATTCTTAGCGGTACCAATATTGTGACGGAGTTTGTGTTGCCATCCTACTGGATATGGAACAAGTACGACTGTAATAATATCAAAGCCATTCATCGGCAGTACGGCAAAGTGCCGCTTAAAACGTACCCTTTCCTTTCAATGCAGCAACGCCATTATTATCAGCGGATAAAAAAAATAGAATCAGTGGCCATCCTCAATTATATACCCTACGGCAAGGCCGAAGTCAAGGATACTATCATTCGCGAGTTGGGCTGGCGCGATTATGGCGGTAAGCATTATGAAAGTATTTTTACACGGTTCTATCAGGGCCACATTCTGCCTACAAAGTTTCACATTGATAAACGTAAGGCACATTTATCGAACCTCATTTTTTCGGGGCAGATGAGCCGTGAAGAAGCCCTGCAGGAATTGCAAACAAAGCCCTATGCAGGTGAACAATTTCGTTCGGACTTCGAGTTCGTCCTAAAGAAATTCAACCTGACCGAAGTGGAGTGGAATAAATTGATGGAACAACCAAGGCGGGAGCATTCAGAATTTGATTATTACAAACGCACAGTGTGGGAGCAATATCCCTATCTGAAACCACTGCGCGGTGTTTGGAGAAAGATGAGAGCATGAGTTTATTTTTTAAAAATAAGGTGGTTTACATTTTTTCTCCTCAACCATGGGATTACTTGCAGATATCAAAACACCACTATGCCCGGGCGTTGGCAAAAGACAATGAGGTTTATTTTGTAACGCCCCCGGCCAATGCGATACTATCTAATTTTACAATTGAAAACGAACGAAAAGGACTTTATGTAGTTTGTTACACTATTCCTTCGCCTTGGTTTTTGCGCGCTAAGTTTCCGGCTTTTTATAAATTCCTTCTCCGTTATTTTTTATCTAGATTATTGCGAAGAAATATTCCAAAAGCAGATATTGTATTCGATTTTGGTTGCTACCGGCTGTTTGATTCACTAGATTTTGTCACGGCCGGGTATAAGATTTTTTTTCCGGTTGATGACTTTGGTACGCTTCAACCAGATGAACGTGGATCGGATATCGTACTTACGGTTTCGGAAAATATTCAACGTAAATTTCCAGAGGGTAAATGTCATTTTATCAATCACGGCCTAGCTGATAGCTTTGTTGCGCGAGCTCAGAAGAGATCGAATATGGATTTGATAGCGCAAAGGCAGGCAGGAGTGGGGAAGTCTTTGCGCGTGGGATATTCCGGGAATATCTTTATTCCATTTCTTGATAGGGAAGTAATGAAGCGTTGTCTGGAGGAGCACCGCGACTTGGTATTTCATTTTTTTGGATCATCACATCCTTTGAATGGAAATGATCAGGAATGGTATGATTTTCTTAAGCGTCAGGAGAACGTTGTCCTAGAAGGCCAAAAAGAAACTGCTTCTTTGGCAGAGTCACTGGAGAGCATGGATATATTATTGGTATGCTACAAGCCGGATTATAAAAACTATCATGGCGAAAATACCCACAAGATGTTAGAGTATTTAAGCACGGGACGGCTGGTTGTATCAACACACATTAGTTATTACCAGCAATTTGATTTCCTGATGATGACAGAGAAGGATCAAAATGACGGAATAGTGTCTATGTTAGCTGTGGTCAAGGATAATCAATCTCTATTATACAATGCCGCGAGGATCAGAAGACAAGTGCGGTTTGCTTTGGCGAATTCCTATGACAATCGATGCCAAGAGATATTTGAATTGATAGGATATTAGTATGCGCAGAATAAACTACATCACAAATTTAATACTCAAAAATCAAAGTGGTGGATGGGGTGGAATAAACTATAGAATGCACAGTGAACTTTCGAGACACTTTCATGTAAACGTCTGTGAGGGAGTCAATCCTCCATCTGATATTTTTGAAAGAATAATATCAAAAATTAGAAGAGTTCTTCGTGTTAGAGGAGATTTTTTCTTTTTCAGCAAATCCAGACTAGATTTGATTGCAGCTGAAGTGGACGTAAGAAATGATGTTACTGCTGATATAAATTTTTTCTTTGGTGCAACACCATGGATTCATTTTAGATCTTCCACGCCCTATGCTGTTTATTTGGATGCATCATTTCAAACTTACCTCAGCATATATTCGAAGCCAGATGATTTTGTCAAGCCGGATATTGAGCGTATTTGTAATGAAGAGGCAGCGTGGCTCAGGAATGCTACATGGATATTTTGGGGTAGCAGATGGGCTTTGAATGAAGCTGCTAGTCAATATAAGATTGATATTACTGAAAGAAAACATTTCGTTATTAATACAGGAGGAAATATTCCAATTCCAAATCATATTAGGCCATCTGATTTCACCAAATTAAGCCTGCTTTTTATTTCACTCAATTTTGAAAAGAAAGGCGGATTTATTTGTTACCGGGCTTTTGAAATTTTAAGGCGGGAATTTCCAATGACGACACTTACAATTATTGGGGAGAAACCACCCGATTTAGTGATGAAAACTCAGAATGTTGTATATGCAGGATTGTTAGACAAAAATAAACCAGATCAACTTGCCTTGTTGGTAGAACATTTGAATACTGGATCATTTTTAGTTCATCCAACTAAAATGGATACGATGGGAGCTGTCATCGTTGAAGCTGGGTATTACGGATGTCCCGCGATTGCTCCAAACCAGTTTGGTATTCCAGATCTTATTAAAGATGGTAAAACAGGGTTCTTAATTGAACAAATAGACCCGAAAATAATAGTAGATATAATAACTAAGGTCTTCCAAAACAAGGAGTATTATAATAAACTCCGTAATGATTGTTATAAGTTTTATAGCACATCATTAAGTTGGGAATCGATAGGTCAAAAAATAGCACTTTCAATTAACACATAAAAGTGAGAATACTTGTTGCAGAGGATTTAGCTTCTTCAGATGGTGGTGGCGCTGAGCGTTCAATGGGATATTTGTGTGAACATCTTTCAAATAGGCACGAATTATTTCTGATTTATCAGCGAACGGGTGATTGGGTATTGGATTCTTTAAAGTCAAAATGGTTTGTATTTATTGCTAAGATCAGTACTGAGACTTTTACACAAATCGGATTCCTGAATTGGATAAAAGAGTTGTTCAAACTTATTCATTTATGTCGTGTTAATCGCATAGAAATCATTATTTCACATGAGGTGAACTCGCTGTTTACGTTAAGGGTTTTAAGTATTTTGACTGGGATTCCCGTTAAATACTACTTTAAATGGATATCCAGTAAACCGAACCCTGGTCGATTGGCGAGCTGGGGATTGAAGGGATTAGCAAAAGCAGCGTTTGTGAGTTCATTTATCCAACGCTATTGGATAAATGTTGGACTCGATGAAAATAGGACGCAAGTTATTCGAGAAGGTGTTGAAAAGGTTTCGTTTCGAAATTCTCCCAGATCTGAGCTGAAAAAGATTGTTTTTGCAGGTAGAATTATTCCTGACAAGGGATTGCATTTAGTGATAAAGGCAATTGGTTCATTGAAAAAGGATGGGTTTTCTGATATACGGTTAGCAATCTGTGGGTATTTCAGTTCAACAGTGGAGCACAGCTATGTTAATTACCATCGGGAGATTGAAAATTTAATCTATGATGTGAATTTAACGGAACAGATTGATTTTAAGGGTTTTGTAAAACCGTTGGCGAAAGAAATTGCATCGTCTGATCTGGCAGTTTTACCTTCGATTTGTCAGGAAGCTTCACCCCTGATAATACTTGAGGCGTTATCGGTTGGCACCCCAATTATAGCAAGTCGTGTTGGTGGTGTTCCTGAATTATTGGAAGGTATGGAGTATTTAATTTTCCAACCGGAAGACCCGACAGCATTGGCTGAAAAAATTAAAGAACTTACAAAGACTTTTAAGGAAGACTTTAATAAACGGGTTTTACTATCGAAGCAAATGATCGAAGTATTTGATTTAACTTTCAGCAAAGATCAATCCCTTTATAACCTCGAAATTTTTTTTACCCATGACGAATAAAATAAAAGTAGAGTATGATGAATGGCATGATAAACTTCCTGTCGATTTAAATATAGACACACCATGGCATAATTTTGTCAAGAGTGAAATCGAAAAAGAACATGACTTGACCTCAAAAAGAATTTTGGAAATTGGATGTGGCCGTGGTGGATTGGCGGTTTTTCTTTCAAAGGTTAATCAATCTTCTAATGAAATAGTGGCATGCGATTTTTCCAGCACTGCCGTTGAAAAAGGAGAAGCTTATTCCAAGAGTTTGGGTATAAATAACATCACATGGAGATGTGCTGATATACAGTCCATTCCTTTCGATGATTCTTTTTTTGATGTGGTTATTTCCTGTGAAACGGTTGAGCATGTGCCAGACCCTTTTAAAGCTGTGCAGGAGCTTGGCCGCGTTTTGAAGCCGGGCGGCAAACTTATTTTGACTACGCCCAATTACATGAATTTGGTTGGGTTGTATCGATTTTACCTCAGACTCACCTTCCGGAAATGGACGGAAATGGGGCAGCCTATCAATAATTTTACTTCCATATTCAAAACATTGCGTTGGATAAAAAAGGCGGGTCTGAAGATAAAATATTTTAACTCGGTTGATTTTTTTATCCCTTGGAAACCAAAGAATATAAGATTCAAGAGAATGTCAAATTCAGGCATGAGCAAATATTTTGGTTTGCAATCTTTTTTTATTGCCCAAAAGTCTTAGCGGAATTTAATGAAAGAATTGTTAGTCATACATTTTAGGCCAATCAATTTGTATCCTCCAGTCATTAATCTAGTTCGGTTTATGAGCGAGCAAAAGAACGTGAAAGTGATTTTGTATACAACATCCAATAGGTCTGCTCCTCAATTTAGTGAAAGCGTTCAAGTAGTTATTATTCCTTACTCTACTATCGCTATTTTTAGAATGGTCGCAACCTTGAATTTTTATATTCGTGTGCTTATAAGGTTAATATCTACACCTACTGTGCCGGTGCTTTACTATGAGTCTTTGTCTAGTATTCCAGTTTGGTTGTACCTTACTTTCTTCAAGCAAACTAATCGAAAAATTGCTGCGCACTTTCACGAATATTTTTCAAACATAGAATACAAACGGCATTCATTTTGGGAGCGGACAGGTCGTAGGTTGGAGTCTTCGATTTTTAGAAAATTGAATTGGATTTCGCAAACCAACATGGACAGGGTTAAATTTTTTAAAAAAGAATTCCCTGAGATTCCCTCAGTAATATTGCAGACATTACCAAATTATCCTCCAAAGTCGTGGTTGTCTGATAATTTCAAATCGATAAATACCGCTCGTCCACTAAAATTGGTTTATGTCGGTTCGTTGACATTGGAAGGCACTTTTATAAAGGAATTGGTGGATTGGTTGGTCATGCAAGGTGGTAAATTGAATTGCACTATATTTTCACAAAATGCAGGGCAAGAAGTAGTTAGTTATTTGACAGATCACTCTCAGGGATTAGTAACTTTTAAGGGTAGAATTGAGTATGACCAATTACCTTTTGTTTTGCCTGAGTACGATGTTGGTTTGGTATTGTATAATGGTGCGTCCACTAATTTTACATATAATGCACCTAACAAAATTTTTGAATACTTAGCATGTGGCCTTGATGTTTGGTTTCCTACTATTCTTGTAAGTAGTAGGCCATATCATCAGATGGGAACTTATCCGAAAGCTATTATGGTTGATTTTAGTAAACTTGAAACTTTTGATTATTTGTTAGCTGTCCGCAGTGAAGGGGTCTCTTATAAGCCCTCACCTTTTGTTATGGAAATGGTTTATGTAGAACTTTATGACAAAATTTTTCAACGCTAGATTCCTATGCGCATCCTTATACCAAATTATTGTTCTGCGGATAGTTTTGTTGATAATGTAACAGAAACCCTTCGGATGATGGGGCATGAAGTGGTTAACATGGGCATAATTTCTAACAGTCTTTATACATCACCATTTTACAGGTTGTGGAAGCAGACCTCACAAAAACTATTGAATACCTGGTCAGAGCAGGAAAAATGGATGGTCAAGACAAGTCAGCATTTTAAACCAGACCTTTTACTAAGTCTAACACAGTCTTTATCGGAAGAACCATTACATCTTATTCGTAAGAATGGTGTAAAAACTATCTCTTGGTGGGGTGATACGGCTGCCAATATGATAGGCAAAGGACTTTGCCACGCAGAGTGGGATTTGATTTTTATCAAAGACCAGTATGCAGCCTTCAAACTAACCAGTTTGAACCTTCCTGCTTTTCAGTTATATGAAGCCATGAATCCATTGTGGCATAAGCCTATTGCCCATCAGCAGAATGATAAGGTGTTGCTGGCTGGTACTTTTTATGACTACCGTCACTATCTTACGCTTCAACTGATTAAACGTGGTATTGATGTGAGTCTGTATGGCGGCCGGCTTCCGCGCTGGGCCTCACCTGAACTTAGGAAACGCCATACGGGAAAGTACGTGGTGCGGGAAGAAAAGAGTCGTGTATTCGGAGAGGCGTTGGCGGTGCTCAACTCCACAGCCATGCGCGAATTTGATTCGGTTAATTGTCGAGCGTTTGAAATTGCAGGATGTGGTGGGTTACAAATAATGGAATACCGTGCTTCCATTGAAGAGTGCTTTGAACCAGGTAAGGAAATTCTGGTCTATCGCACCCTGGATGAACTGGATGACTTGATTAAACATGCATTAAAGTTTCCGAAAGAAATGGAAGTAATCAGGAGCAAGGCCGCTTTGCGGTCACATCAACAACATACCTATCGTCATCGACTAGACGTCATTTTAAATAAATTTAACGAACTTTGATTTTTATTAATCAAAATTGATTTTAGTTGATTTTATCTTAAGTAGGCTAAGGCCACTAACTATACAGAACTATGTTTTTTCCTATTTCTAAACCTTCCATTACTCAATTGGAAATTGATTATGTAACCGATGCGGTAAAGTCCACGTGGATATCCTCCCTCGGTCCCTACATCGATCGTTTTGAATCGGAGTTTGCTAGTTTTTGTGAAGCGCGTTTCGGTGTGAGTGTCGCAAACGGCACGGTTGCCTTGCACCTTTCTTTGGTCGCCCAAGGGATCGGGCCAGGAGATGAAGTGATTATGCCGAACCTCTCGTTTGTGGCCACAGCCAATGCGGTGCTGCATGCCGGGGCAACACCTGTATTGGTGGACATAGAACCGTTTACCCTGTGCATGGATCCAAAAAAAATTGAAGCTTCCATTACACCTCGCACAAGGGTGATTATGCCTGTGCATCTGTACGGGCACCCAGCCGATATGCCAGCCATTATGGATATAGCAAGTCGGCATAAGCTGATCGTAATTGAAGATGCGGCTGAAGCGCATGGCGCGCGTGCCTACGGCAGGCGGGTAGGTAGTTGGGGGCATTGCGCCACCTTCAGTTTTTATGGCAACAAAAATATGACTACAGGCGAAGGTGGAATGATCACGACCAATGATGAAACGCTTTATCATCGCTTGCGCTATTTGCGCGACCATGCCATGAGCAAAGAGAAACGTTATTGGCATACGGAAGTGGGATACAATTATCGCATCACCAATATACAGGCAGCTTTGGGTTGCGCCCAGTTAGAGCGCATTGATTCACTAATGGGGAAAAGACGACAATTGTATACTTGGTACCAGAGCGCCTTGCAGGGGATATCAGGTATCTCCCTGAACCGCACACAATCTTGGGCCGAAAACTCCTATTGGCTGATTTGCTTGGAGGTAGAAGATTTTGACGAACAAAGACGCGATGCATTTATGCTCGGGTTAAAGCAATTAGGAGTGGATACCCGGCCTTATTTTTACCCCATGAGCCTCATGCCGTATTTACAAATATTAAGACAGGTCGATACACCAGTGACTAACAAAACCTATCAGCGCGGTATTAATTTGCCAACCTATTTTGATCTTTTAGAAAGTGATATAACAGTTATAACGGATGCAATCAAAAAGCACCTTTATGTTAAATAGAATAATTTTCGCTTTTATAGAGGACTTAATTAGAAATATTTCAGGCTCGTTTGGACGGAGAATTCGTTCCTTTTATTATCAAAAACGGCTAGGTGGTTGTGGTAAAGGTATTTTTATTGATATCGGAGTTGTTATTACGGATACCAAGTCAGTATTTCTAGGTAATAATGTTTGGCTAGATAATTACGTTCTTATTCTTTCTGGGCCACCTACGGGAAACAGAAAGATTTATCGCAAGAAAAACGAGAAGTACTTGTTTAAAGATGGTGAACTTCATCTTTCCGATAATGTTCATATTGCTCCATTCGTTGTAATACAATCTCATGGCGGTGTTTCTATTGGCCCGAACAGTGGTGTTGCCTCAGGAGCGAAAATTTATTCATTCTCAAATCACTACAAGGATTTAAATAATCCAGGTGATTCGGGGCCTTTTCATTTTACTCCCCTTGCTCCTTTAAAAAACCAAGCTTACATTCTCTCCCCTGTTGTAATGGAGGGTAATAATGCGGTAGGATTAAATTCAGTAGTACTTCCAGGCACTACTCTAAGTTCAGGCACTTGGCTGGGTACAGGTTCCTTTATTCAAGGCAGTAAAATTGAGGGAGAATCGATTTATTCTGGTGATGCTGCAAAGTTTATAAAATCGAAATAATTAATGAAAGTTTTTTATATATCACCCGGTTGTTTCGATAAAGGCGGTATTAGTCGCTATAACCGCTACCAGATTTCTGCCCTGCGTGAATTGTGTGGTGCATCAAAAGTTAAGGTCGCTTCCGTTCATCCGCGTAGAGCGGGCGATTTTGAAGAGGTATTTACAGTTGATTATTGTGGCAAAGGCGTAGGCGTCTTAAGCAAAATTTACTTTTTGTTATATGTTCTAAGAACCATTCTTTGCTTTCGTCCGGATATTGTTTGGGTAGGGCATGTCAACTTATCGGGCATGGCTGTATGGTTGGCAAAATTGAATGACGCACGCGTAGTGCTTAATACCTATGGTCTTGAAGTCTGGAGTGGCCTGCGCAAGGATGCGCTTTATGGCCTTCGTGCTGCACACGTTGTATTATCCGATTGCCATTTCACTGCCCGCTATCTGGAAGAATCCGGCTTTCGAAAAAAGGGGTCGGTACCGGTGATCTGGGATTGCATTGACCTAAAAAAATTTTTCCCAAATGAACCAACCGAAAATTCTGAAATCCTTTTACGCTATTCTTTGCCAGATCCACGGAAACATCCATGGATTGTTACACTTGGGAGGTTATCCTCTGGTGCCATGCATAAGGGATATGATCGGTTGATAAAAGTGTTTGGTGAAATAGCCAAACAGCACGCCACGTGTGTGCTTGTGATTGGGGGCAAAGGCGATCAGGCGAAAGCGTTGAGGGCATTGGGCAATCAGACAGGATTTGGGGACCGGATTTATTTTTCGGGGATGGTTCACGAGGACGACCTGGCTTCGTTGTACAGGTTAGGTACGGTATTTTCATTGGTGTCCGACAGGGGCATTGGCCGTGGAGAAGGCATCCCTTTGACACCACTAGAAGCGATGGCCTGTGGGGTGCCCATTATTGTCGGAAACGATGACGGCTCGCAAGAGGCTGTATTGGATGGGAAAAATGGTTGGGTCGTTAGTCCTCATGCACTGGAAACACACCGTGAAATTATATTGAACCTGTTGAACGATGAAGCTATGCGTCAGCAAAAGGCAATGGCGGCCGTGGAAGTAGCGAAACAGTTTTTTTCATATCCCATTTTTGTTGAGAAGCACCGTCAATTGCTCACGCAGGTAACTTCGAATAGGAATGGATAGTAATCTGTTCCTTCTCATAGCGACCTTGCTGGTACTTCTAGTGTTGTTGATTTATAAATCAGGAAAAACCTATCCCATCCTGATTCTATTTGCCATTACCTATTTTGTCCAATACATCATCGCGCCTTATTTTTTTTATTTTCACTACCCCGCTGGCTTGAAAGTAATGTCAGTAAATGTTAACACTTATTTCTCCTTTACTATCCCAGCATTGTTATTTCTTTTTGCGGGTGTTTATCTCTTTTCTAAAAGCGGAGGTCAGCCTATTGATTTTAGAGATATTGATCCTAAACAAGTTTCCCGGTATGGTTGGTTTTTGATTGTTATTTCGTTTTTCTTCGATGCTGTTGCCTTTTTGCAGATCCCATTTTTACTCCCATTGGTTTCTTTTACGATTTATTTAAAATATGTGGGTTGCTTTTGTCTGGTTTTTACTCAAAGCAAATTAAATATTTTAGTAATTATTCTTATTTACACTCGTCTAATGATTGGTGTTTTGGCAGCCGGGGTATTTGTTGATTTTTTTATCTGGTCAGCATACCTATTTATGTTCGTGGTGCTTAGATATAGATTTTCATTTTTGACTAGGTTATTCACATTTTTATTAATCATACCAATAATCACAACAGTTCAGGGCGTTAAGAAAGAATATCGAGATGTTGTATGGAGCGAAAAGGAGGCAGGAAGCCTTGAATTGTTGTTAGAGCTTTCAGAACAAAAACGTGCGGAAAAAAATCAAGCTGAAAACTATTTTGAGTCGAGCAGCTTTGTGCGCACAATCGGAAGGCTCAATCAGGGTTGGCACCTGAGTAAGACACTCAACCACGTTCCACGCTATCAGCCCTTTATGAACGGAACAGAACTCTTTACTGATATTACCGCCTCGATGATTCCCAGATTCATTGCTGAGGGTAAAAAGAAGGTAAATGATAAAGAGAAATTCGAGAAATATACAGGCCACCATATTTACGGCAATACCGCAATGTCCATTGGAGTGTTGGGGGATTTCTACATAAACTTTGGATTCTGGGGCTCATTTATAGCCTTGTTTTTTCTAGGTGTTTTTGTGGCGGTTGTCTTAAAATATTTCATGAATAGATATGTGTATACAAATCCTCTATACTTGGTATGGATCCCCTTTTTGTTTAGTTACCTGATTCGCGCCAACAACGAGTTTTACATATTTTTCAATAACCTTGTAAAAGGACTTATTTTGTTTTTCATAATCGATTACTTGTTTCGAAAGTTCATTGATAAGCAGACTCAACGCCATTGAAAAATATATTTATTGTATACCCCTATTATTGGCCGGATTTTAAGGCTGGCGGATCAATTCAGTCTATAATAAATCTGGTTAGATTCTTTTCAAGTCGTCATCATTTTTTTGTAACCTCTACGTTTGCTCAAAAAGAAAACAAGAATCATTCTTTAAGATGGAATGAGTGGAACGTGGGTCTACATGGTGAGCAGGTTTTTGTAAGTGATTACATTAGTCTCTTCAAGATGTATTCACTTCTTAAAAGAAACAAACCTGATCTGGTTTCCGCCAATGGGACACATTGCTTTACGAAACAATGATGTTCATTGTTCATTATGTTTTTCGGAAACATGTGCCAATAATATTTGCATGCAGGGTATTTCTATTGAAAGCGTTAAAGAGTCTTTTGTTGAGATGGAAGAAAGACTTGTATGAGCAATAACATTATTTTTTTCTACGATCACTTCTATCCCGATTTTTCAGCCGGAGGGCCTGTCACGTCTTTGTATAATTTGGCTAAACTTGTAAAAGATACTATCAACATAAGAATTTTGACTAGTGCGTATGCATATCAGTCGGGTCAAAAAATGACAGCCATCGAGGTGGATTGTTGGACTAATTATAAAGGATTGCCAGTTTGGTATGCTTCTGACAGACTAAGTATGAGAAAAGCAATTGAATATTGCGCCAACGATCGTTTTGTGACATTCTATTTGAATGGACTATTTTCGCCTTCTTTTTTTCTGTACCCTTTATGGCTTGCAAAGAAAAGTAAATTCAATATCATTGTAAGTCCGAGAGGAATGCTCCAAGCTGGAGCATTAGGGAGAGGCACTTTGAAAAAGAAAACTTATTTAGCGCTAATAAAATGGAGTAGGTTGTTGCAGAGTGCTAAATGGCATGCTACAGACGAACAGGAGGCACTGGATATTAAATTTATGATAGGCTCGAATTCAATTGTTGATGTGGTAGCTAACGTGCCGTTAATTTCTGAACCTGTTAGAAGCATAGCGAAAGAGATGGGAGAATTGCACTTAGTTTATTTCTCATTGATTGCAGAAAAGAAAAACCTTCATTTCTTACTGGATGTGATAAACTCACAAGATTTTACGAACCTGCAATTGAGCATCATCGGGCCAATAAAAGATAAGTTGTACTGGAGCCGATGTTTAAAATTAATGCACGCGATTATACATCCCCAAAGAGTAAAATACCTTGGAGAGATTGCACCTGAAAAAATAAAGGACACACTTGCTAATTATCATGCACTTGTTTTGCCAACTCTTGGCGAAAATTTTGGTCATGCCATTGTGGAAATGTTGGCTTGTTCAAGGCCAGTGATTATTTCAGATAAGACCCCTTGGAATGATATTGAGAATCAAGGGGCTGGCTATGCGTTGGAATTGAATAAGAAAAAATGGACCGAGGCGTTGAATGCAATGGTGGGTTGGAACCAAAAGGAGTTTGATGCCAGATCAAATTCAGCTTCAAACTATTATCAATCAAAATTTAATTTTGATGATTTAAAAATGAGATACTTGAAATTATTTGCAAATCCCTTATGATCATCCTCGGCCTCAACGCGTACCATGCCGATTCTTCAGCGGCTATCTTTGTAGACGGTGTACTGATAGCTGCTACTGAAGAAGAGCGTTTCAGGCGCATAAAGCATTGGGCAGGATTTCCTTCCCAAGCAATTGAATTTTGCTTAAAGGAGGCAGGAGCAACTATTGATCAGGTTGATTATATCACCATCGGTCGTGATCCTAAAGCTAAGCTGGGTAAGAAAATTTTGTTCCTTCTAAAGGATCCATTGGGCGGTATAAAAACGGTTCGGCAACGGCTGGCCAACCGGCAACAGATAGCTTCGTTGGAGCAAGAGTTTGAAAAGCA
>Ga0163144_10020684_pt1 | contig 13134 bp, 11 predicted proteins | sample OliLak19BULKMAT1_FD_123175 | JGI IMG/M metagenome (GOLD analysis project Ga0163144, IMG submission 123175) | Freshwater microbial mat bacterial communities from Lake Vanda, McMurdo Dry Valleys, Antarctica - Oligotrophic Lake LV.19.BULKMAT1 | ecosystem: Environmental > Aquatic > Freshwater >...
CGGCGAAGGCGAGCCGATCCTGGTCGTCAAGAGCCACGACCCCGGCACGGTGATCCGCCTGCGCAGCCTGTCGCTGTTCGATCCGAACGGGCTCTACATCGAGTTCAACGTGGTGCTGCCGCCAGCGGACACCCCATGAAGTGCTACATGAACGTGCTCGGCGCCTTCACCGACGTCGAGCGCTTCGGCGGCCGCTACGTGCTGATGGGCGCTGCGACGCAGGTGCTCGAGGGCGACTCTGCCGAAGGCGGCGGCGCCGTGATCTCGGAATGGCCCGACCGGGCGACGGCGCTGCGATTCTGGAACTCGCCCGAATACGCAGTGGCCAGGAAACTGCGCGAGGACACGGGCCGGTTCCAGGTGGTGCTGGTCGATGCCGAAGGAATCGGCGCCGCACCCTGACGGCGGCCGCAGCTCAGCGGCGCGCCGGAGCCTGCCGCGGCACCGGCCAGCCGCAACAGTCAACCTGCCAGCGCCGTGCGCAAGTCCCTGTGCAGAAGAAGGTTTCCAGCCATGGCGGGATTCGACCATGGTGCCCGTCGGGGGGTGATACGCACTTGCCACTAACCAGCGACACCGCCGGCATCTACTTAGCACTGATTGTTCTGTCACCGGGGGTTACCCGGGAGCGACTGCCCGCGTCACCATGTCGGCTCCAGCATGGCCGTCAAGCGGCCGAGGGCATGCATGTCGATCAAGTTCGAGCAGGTCACCAAGCGATATCACGGCGCGCCGGTCGTCGACGACGTCACGCTGGACATCGCCACGGGAGAGTTCTTCGTGCTGCTCGGCCCGAGCGGCAGCGGCAAGAGCACCCTGCTGCGCGCCCTCGCCGGGCTGACCCCGATCGAGCACGGCCGCATCCTGCTCGGCGGTCGCGACGTCACCCATGTGCCGGCGCGCGAGCGCGGCGTCGGTTTCGTGTTCCAGCACTACGCCCTGTTCCGCCACATGAGCGTGGCGGACAACATCGAGTTCGCGTTGCGGGTGCGCGGCGTGCGCGCCGCCGAGCGCCGCAAGCGACGCGACGAACTGCTGAAGCTGGTCGCCCTCGAGGGGCTCGGGCTGCGCAAGCCGGCGCAGCTCTCGGGCGGGCAGCAGCAGCGCGTCGCGGTGGCGCGCGCGCTGGCTCACGAACCCGCAGTGCTGGTGCTCGATGAACCGTTCGGCGCGCTCGATGCGATGATCCGCGTCGAGCTGCGCGACACCGTGCGCGAAGTGCAGCGCCGCCTCGGCACCACGACGATCCTCGTCACCCACGATCAGGAAGAGGCATTCTCGCTGGCCGATCGCATCGGCATCATGCACATGGGACGCCTGCTGGAATCCGGCACGCCCGAGCGGCTCTACCGGCAGCCGGCGACGCGCTTCGTCGCCACCTTCCTCGGCGCCGCGAACCTGCTGCTCGCGCGGCGCACCGGCGATGGCCTGAGGTTCGACCACAACCTCGCGGTGCCGTTCGAATTCCTCGCCGGGCTGCCCGGCCATCGCGACGAAGTCGTCGCCGTGGTGCGCCCCGAAGACGTGGAGCTGGCGGAATCGCCGGAGCGTCTCGCACACCGCTCGTTTGCGACCGGCCATGTGCTCTCGAGCAGCTTCGCCGGCAGCTTCGAGCGTCTCGTGGTCCAGGCTTCGCCCGACAGCGGCCTGCGGGCGGGGATCGGCCACGAGGGTCCGGGCGAGGCGCCGTTGCGTATCGACGTGCTGCGCACCGCGGCCGAACAGGCCGGGCTGCCGTTGGCGCCAGGGCGGCGCGTCGCGCTCGGCCTGCGCCGCTTCCATGCGCTGCCGACGCCGATCTCCGGCATCGTGCTGTGCGCCGACGATGTCGCCTCGCGTGCGGCGTTGCGCGCCGAAGCGATCGTGCAGCAGCTGATCGGCAGCATGAATCCCAGCGTCGTCGAAGCCGGCACCGCGCCCGATGGCGCCGCGCAGGCCGGTTCCGCGCTGCGGGTGGTCGCGAACGATCCAGCGCGTGTGCTGCAGGTCGCCCGTGGCCTGGTCCATGGCGGCGCCCTGCTGTGCCTGCCGCCGATGACGCGCGTGCCGACGCGCGCGCTGCTGCTGTGCACCAGCGACGACGCGCGGCCCGCCACGCTCGGCGTGCTCTCGAGCGTGATGCGCCATCTGCCCGTCGAGGCCACCTACGTCACGGTCCAGCTGCAGGCCGCGCACGGGCTGGATGTTCGCACCGAGGTGCACCTCGGCGACCTGGAGGGCTGGATCGTCGGCCTGACGGCCGCGGAAGAGGCGCCGCTGCTGGTGCTGGGCACCGAGGCGAGTGCCGCGGAGGCCAATCCCAGGATGGCGGCCGCGGTCGGCGAGCATCGCTGAGTTGCCGCCATGGAGTCGCCGATGATTTCGAACCGGACGGGCCGTGGGGCGGTGCTGGCCGCGATGCTCACCACCGTCGCGGCGCTGCTGGTACCCGCCGCGCGGGCGGCGAACTACGAACTGCTGAACGTGTCGTACGATCCGACGCGCGAGTTCTACGAGGACTTCAACCGGGCGTTCGCCGCGCACTGGAAAGCCACGACGGGTGACCAGGTGCGGATCCGCCAGAGTCATGGCGGCTCGGGCAAACAGGCACGCTCGGTCATCGACGGCCTGCCCGCCGACGTCGTCACGCTGGCGCTGGCCTTCGACGTCGATGCGCTGCGCACCCGGGGCAAGCTGATCCCCGCTGGCTGGCAGGCGCGCCTGCCGCAGAACAGCGCCCCCTACACCTCGACGATCGTGTTCCTGGTGCGCAAGGGCAACCCGAAGAACATCCGTGACTGGGTCGACCTGGCGCGGCCGGGCGTCGCCGTGATCACGCCGAACCCGAAGACCTCGGGCGGCGCCCGCTGGAACTACCTCGCCGCCTGGCACTGGGCGACGCAGCAACCGAAGGCCACGCCGGCGAGCGCCGAGGCCTACATGGCGAAGTTGTTCCGCAACGTGCCGGTGCTCGACTCCGGCGCGCGTGGCGCCTCGGTCACCTTCGTCGAACGCGGCATCGGCGACGTGCTGCTGGCCTGGGAGAACGAGGCCCGACTGGCGCGCGATGCGCTCGGCGCGGGCAAGTTCGACGTCGTCCTGCCTTCGGTCAGCATCCTCGCCGAACCCTCGGTGACGCTGGTCGACAAGGTGGTCGACCGCAAGGGCACCCGCAAGATCGCCGAAGCCTATCTCAAGTATCTCTATGTCCCGCAGGGCCAGGAAATCGCCGCGAAGCACTATTTCCGGCCGCGTGACGCGGCGATCGCGGCAAAGTACCAGGCGCAGTTCCCCGCGGTGCCGATGGTCACGATCGACCAGGCCTTCGGCGGCTGGGGCAAGGCGAACGCGGCGCATTTCGTCGACGGCGGCAGCTTCGACCGGATCTACCGCAGATGAGCCGTGCCGCGGCGCGGGTGTTGCCGGGCTTCGGCCTGACCCTGGGCTACACGATCCTCTACCTGTCGCTGGTGGTGCTGATCCCACTGTCGGCGACGTTCCTGCGCAGCACCGAGCTCGGGCTCGAGCGCTTCATCGCCGTGGTCACGGCACCGCGCGTGCTCGCCTCGCTGCAGCTGAGCTTCGGCGCCTCGCTGCTGGCCGCGCTGCTGAACGGCGTGTTCGGCTTCATCGTCGCCTGGGTGCTGGTGCGCCATGAATTTCCGGGCCGCAAGCTGATCGACGCGCTGGTCGACCTGCCGTTCGCGCTGCCGACCGCAGTCGCCGGCATCGCGCTGACGGCGCTCTATGCGCCGAACGGCTGGCTCGGCTCACTGCTCGAGCCGCTCGGCATCAAGGTCGCGTTCACGCCGCTCGGCATCGTCGTCGCGCTCGCGTTCATCGGCCTGCCGTTCGTGGTGCGCACGCTGCAGCCGGTGCTCGCGGAGCTCGACCGCGAGCTCGAACACGCCGCCCACGGGCTCGGCGCGACCGGCTGGGCGACGTTCCGGCTGGTGGTCTTCCCCACGCTCTGGCCCGCCCTGCTGACCGGCTGCGCGCTCGCGTTCTCGCGCTGCGTCGGCGAGTACGGCTCGGTGATCTTCATCGCAGGCAACATCCCGATGGTCTCCGAGATCGCGCCGCTGGTGATCATGACCAAGCTCGAGCAGTACGAGTATGCGGAGGCGACCGCAATCGCGGTCACGATGCTGCTGCTGTCTTTCACGCTGATGCTGGCGATCAACGCGCTGCAGCTCTGGGCGCAGCGTCGCCAGGGGGTACGCTGATGGCCGGCGGCTCGGTCATCGCCCAGGCCGAGGAGCAGCTGCGCGACGGGCTCGAGTCGGCGGCGGCGCGCGTGCCGGGCCAGCTCGGCCGCGCCAGCCTGATCGGCGTCGCACTGGCCTACGTCGGCGCCTTCCTGGTGCTGCCGCTGCTGGTCGTGTTCGTCGCGGCGCTGTCCAAGGGCGCCGCCGCCTTCCTCGAGGCGATCCAGGACCCGGACGCGGTCTCGGCGATCCTGCTGACGCTGACGATCGCGGCGGTCGCCGTGCCGCTGAACCTGGTGTTCGGCGTGACGGCGGCATGGGCGATTTCCAAATACGAGTTCCGCGGCAAGGGCGCGCTGATCACGCTGATCGATCTGCCGTTCGCGGTCTCGCCGGTGATCTCCGGCCTGGTGTTCGTGCTGCTGTTCGGCGCGCAAGGCTGGTTCGGCGAATGGCTCGCCGAGCGCGACCTGCAGGTGATTTTCGCCGTGCCGGGCATCCTGCTCGCGACGGTGTTCGTCACCTTCCCGTTCGTCGCCCGCGCGCTGATCCCGCTGATGCAGGCGCAGGGACGGGAAGCCGAGGAGACAGCGCTCTCGCTCGGCGCCTCGGGCTGGCAGACGTTCTGCTACGTGACGCTGCCCAACATCCGCTGGGGCCTGCTGTATGGCGTGCTGCTGTGCAACGCGCGCGCGATGGGCGAGTTCGGCGCGGTCTCGGTGGTCTCGGGCCACATCCGCGGCCTGACGAACACGGTGCCGCTGCACATCGAGATCCTCTACAACGAATACAACCAGGTCGGTGCGTTCGCGACTGCCTCGCTGCTGGCCTTGCTGGCACTGGTGACGCTCGTTGCAAAGACGGCACTCGACTGGCGCAATTCCGAAGGCAGGGCGCCGCAGCACAAGCCGGTCGCCTGAGACGGGACGGCGATCCCGCCGAAGTTCAGGCCCCTGCTGCGCCCGGCCCGTCGCCCCGCACACCGCTCTCGTCGATCAGCCGCTCCAGTTCCTCGACGTTGCGGCGAAAGCTGCCCATCCCGAGCGCGACGATCGTCAGCGCGAACACGCCAACCACGCTCGCCTGGAGGGTCATCGCATAACGCAGCATCGACGGGTCGCCGAGCAGGTCGGTGATCAATCCCACCGGCGGCGGTCCGAGGATCTGGCCGCAGGCGCCGACCACCAGGAAATAGATCGCCGCGGACTGCGACTTGGTCTGCCCCGGCGCGATCAGCGACAGCGAGGCCGGGCCTGCCGGCGTCACCATCGCCTGCCCGATGAACGCGAACAGCAGCGCGAACATCGCCAGCTGCGGCGTCGGCATCACCGGGAACAGCGCGAAGCCCGGTGCGCTGATCGCGAGCCCGGTCCACAGCGCGCGGAACGTCGCGTCCTTGCGGCCCTGCGCGATCCAGCGATTGGTCAGGCGGATGCTGAGCAGGGTGCCGATCGTGCCGCCGCCCAGCAGCAGTACGCCGGTGGCGAGACCGACGTCGCGCACGCCCCAGCCCCAGGTGCGCTCGAACAGCGCGACGTTCCAGTAGGTCAGCGAGCCGATGATCACCATCGAAGAGGATCCGAGCATCAGCGCGCCGAACGAACGCCAGCGGTCGCGGATGAAGCCGAACGCCGCGCCGAGCGAGGCGTTGCCGGCGGCGTCGGTACGCAGCGCGTTCCGGACCCGCTCGGTGCGGATCGGCTCGCGCACGGTGAACATCAGCCCCGCCAGCAGGAATCCCGGCAGCCCGACGACCAGGAAAGCCATCTGCCAGGGCCGCAGCGGACCGAAGCCCGGCACCACCAGCGGCGGCAGGCTCGCGATCAGCGCCACCAGCGGGCCGCCGAACAGGAAGGCCGCGCCGGCGCCGAGGAAGGTGCCCGCCATGAACACGCTCATCGCGCGCGCGCGACGCTCGCGCGGGAAATAGTCGCTGATCAGCGAGACCGCGCAGGGCCCGACCGCCGCCTCGCCGAGGCCGACGCCGAGACGCATGCCGAACAGCGGCATGAAACTGCGCACGAACGCACCGCCGCAGGTCATCGCGCACCACAGCGTGATGCCGCCGGCGAGAATCGCGCGCCGGTTCCACCGATCCGCGAGCCAGCCGATCGGCACCGTCACCAGCACGTAGAACAGACCGAAGGCCGGGCCCATCAGCAGGCCGATCTGGAAGTCCGTCAGTGCGAGGTCTTCCTTGATCGGCTTCAGCAGCAGGCTCGGCAGGAAGCGGTCGATGTAGGAGACGATCTGCGTCGCCGTCAGCAGCAGCACGACGTACCAGGCGTAGCGCAGGCCTCCCTGCGGCAGCGGAGCGCTGCTCAACCCGGCGCGATCCGGCGGCGATCGACGCGCCGACGCCCCAGCGGCGCGACGCCGGGGCTCATGACCTGGCCCGCACACCGCAGGTGCTGGCGACGCCGCGCAGGACCGCATCGACCCAGGCCTGGGGCTCGTCGAACGCCATGTTCGAGCTGCGGCTCGGCACGTCGATCACGGTGAAGTCCGGACGCAGCTCGCGCACCCGCGCCACGGTGTAGCCGAGCATGTCGAGATCGTTGTTGATCACGACCACCGGCACCTTCAGCGCAACGAGGCCCGCGCGCATGTCGTAGCGGAACACGGCGTGGTGCCCGTACCACTCCTTCTCGCCCGAGACGAACATCGACAGCACCGACCACTGCACGCTGTCGGGGCTGCCGGCGATGCGGCCGCCGAGATAGGTCCAGCGATCGGTCAGGTGGCTGCCGTCGGTGCGGTAGCGCTGGTCCCAGTGCCCGGCTTCGAGGCGTGCCTTGGCCTCGGCGACGGTGTAGAGCGGCACGCCGTGCATCACCAGGCATTGCACGCGCTTCGGCACCGACTTCGCGAGCTGGACGCCGATCGTGCTGCCGGTGTGGTGGCCGACCACGATCGCACTCCGCACCTTCAGCTGCGCGAGTACCGCATCGATCGCAGCGGCGTAGTCGGCGATCGTGGGCGGTTTGTCGAGGCGCGCCGAGAGCCCGTAGCCCGGCGTGTCGATCGCGATGGTGCGGAAGCCGCGGGCCGCGAATTGCGCCTGCGCCCGCGTGTAGTAGATGTAGAACCACGGCACCTGGTGCAGCAGCACGACCACCGGGCCGCGCCCGACATCCTGGTAGTGCACCTGGCCGAGCGGCGTGTCCGCGTAGCCTCGCGCCACCCGCACGCTCGCGGGCACCGGCACCTCGCCGGGCGTGACATGCGTCGGCGGTGACCAGGACTGCGGATCCGCGACGACTGCGGCCTCCTGCGCCGCAGGCGCCTGGGCTCCCGCGACGAGCGGCGCAGGCATCAGCATCGCGAGCGCGCCGCCGGCCCAGGCAAGCGTGGCGCGCATCAGGCCGCCGACGAACGCATTGTCCATCGTCTGGCCGGCGCAGCACCGCCGCAGAAACCGCGGCGCTTCACGGCTGCCCGGGCTTGCGCAGCGTGCAGAGGAACGGCGCGGACATCAGTGCATTTCCTCTCCACCAGAAACGTTCATCGCCTCGCCCGTGACGTAGATCGCCTCGGACGAGCAGAGGAAGGCCACCGCCTTGGCGGTGTCTTCGACCAGGCCGACGCGCCCGAGCGGAATCCGCGAGCGCATCGCAGCGAGGTAGTCGTCGACCGACAGGCCGCGCTGCTTCGCCATGAATTCGTTCTGCCAGGAGCCGAGCCCGGTCGTCACGTGGTTCGGACAGACCGCGTTGACGTTGATCCTGTGGGGCCCGAGCTCGACGGCCGCCGAGCGCGTCAGGCCGACGAGGCCGTGCTTGGAAGCGACGTAAGCCGAGGCAAGGGCCGAACCCGACTTGGCCGCGCGGCTTGCGATCGAGATGATGCGACCCGCGCCCCAGTCGCCCTGCGGCCCCTGCTTCACCATCTGCCGCGCGACGTGCTTGATCGCGAAGAAACAGCCGCGAAGGTTGACCCCGAGCGTCGTGTCCCAGCGCTCCTGCGTCATCTCGAGCAGCGGCCCGAACAGGTAGCCGACGCCGGCGTTGTTGACGAGGATGTCGACCCGGCCGAAGGTCGCGACCGCATGCGCCACCAGCGCCTCGACGTCGGCCTCGACCAGCATGTCGCCGGTGAATGTGATGGCCTCGGCGCCCAGTGCGCGCGTCTGCCGCGCCACCTCGGCAAGCTCGTCCTCGAGACCGACGCCGTGCTTCGGCGCCATGTCACCTTTGGTGCGACCGATGTCGTGGATGACGAGCTTCGCGCCTTCGCGCGCCAGCCGGTGGACGATCGAGGCGCCGAGGCCCTCGAGGCGCCCGGCGCCGGTGACGATTGCGACCTTGTCCTTCAGATCCGGATACAAACTGGCAGCCTCCTGTCTTGATCGAATTCGGGGGCGCGACGAGACGCCGCGGCTCACTCGGGCGCGTGCATCCTGAAGATGCGCTTGACATAGGCATCGCGCCAGGCGGCCCGCTCCGACTCCAGCGCCGCATCCGGCACGAACGCCTCGATCGCCGCGCGCGTCACCGAACCGTTGCGGTCCAGCAACTGCTCGACCGTGTCGAGACGCTCGCGCATCACCGACACCTCGGTGGTCAGTTCGAGCAGGAAAGTCATCATCTGGTCGATGGCTGGATCGTCGAAGAAATACGGTCGCTTGCCACGGGTATGGCGAGGCAGTTTCACCGCCTCGGGCGGAGTGTTCGGGCGCATGACGCAGCGATCCTCGGTTGGCGTTGCAGTATCAAGTGTGCAGCGGAGTCTCAAGGCAGACAAGCTGCGGAACGTGCGGAGCGCAAACGATTGCACGGTCCCGTTCGACGGGGGTGGCGTCCGGCGGCGACGCGCGGCCCGCAAGACTCCAACCTGCCGGAGATCCCGTATGACTTCCCGCACCCGTTTCGCCTCCACGCTTTTCCCGATCCTGCGCTGCTCGACCGCCATCGCCCAGAGCCAGCGAATCGATCGCCAAGTTCGACCAGCCGGTCAACGAGAGGCTGCTGACCAAGTTCTCGGTGTTCCATTCCGAGGACGACGGCGGCATCAGGCTGCGCGACACCACCTGGCTCGGTTGCCTGGTGCGCGAGCGTGGCCGCGTCGACCCTGCCCTCGCGACCAGCTGGGGCGCGCCGCGCGCAGCCCCGGCCCCGCCGGGCGCTGCGCGCATATCCCTGATTTCGCAGCTGACCCCCGTCCTGCTCGGGCTTCGGGCAGGTATGCTCGCGCCGCTTTGCTCGCCGGCTCGGCCCGGGCACAGTGTGCCCCTCGCGGCCCCGCGCCGGCCGCCTGCTCCACCCTCAACCCCAGGATCACTCGATGAACGTCAGCAACCCCGCCTCCGCCATCGCCCCTGCGTTGCCCGGCGACGATTCCGAAACGGTGGCCGAGATCCGGCGCGCGGTGCGTGCGGTCTGCCAGCGCTTTCCGGGCGGCTACTGGCGCGACCTCGACCGTGAACGCAGTTATCCGACCGCCTTCGTCCAGGCGCTGACGGAGTCCGGGTTCCTCGGCGTGCTGATTCCCGAGGAGTTCGGCGGCAGCGGCCTCGGTCTCGCGGCCGCCGCAGCGGTGCTCGAGGAGGTGCATGCGAGCGGCTGCAACGGCGGCGCCTGCCACGCGCAGATCTACATGATGGGCACGCTACTGCGTCACGGCAGCGACACGCAGAAAGAACAGTGGCTGCCAAAGATCGCCGACGGCAGCATCCGCATGCAGGCCTTCGGCGTCACCGAGCCGACCAGCGGCAGCGAGACGCTGGCGCTGCGCACCACCGCCGTGCGCGACGGCGATCACTACATCGTCAACGGACAGAAGATCTGGACCTCGCGCGCCGAGCATTCCGACCTGATGCTGCTGCTGGCGCGCACCACGCCGCGCGACCAGGTCGCGAAGCGCACCGACGGCCTGTCCGTGCTGCTGGTCGACATGCGCGAGGCCGTCGGCAAGGGCCTGACGATCCGCCCGATCCGCACGATGATGAACCACGCCACGACCGAGGTGTTCTTCGAGAACCTGCGCGTGCCGGTCACGAACCTGCTCGGCACCGAGGGCCAGGGCTTCCGCTACATCCTCGACGGCATGAACGCCGAGCGCGTGCTGATCGCGGCAGAATGCATCGGTGATGGCCGCTGGTTCCTCGACAAGGCGGCGGCCTATGCGCGCGAGCGCAAGGTGTTCGGCCGGCCGATCGGGCAGAACCAGGGCATCCAGTTCCCGCTGGCGCGCGCCTATGCGGAAGTGAAGGCGGCACGGCTCTGCGTCTACGATGCGGCGCGGCGCTTCGAGGCGGGCGGCAAGATCGGCGAGGAGGCGAACATCGCCAAGCTGCTGGCGTCCGAAGCCTCGTGGCATGCGGCCGAGGCCTGCGTGCAGACCTTCGGCGGCTATGCGTTCGCGGAGGAATACGACGTCGAGCGCAAGTACCGCGAGGCGCGGCTCTACCAGGTCGCACCGGTCTCGACCAACCTGATCCTCGCCTTCATCGCCGAGCACGTGCTCGGACTGCCGAAGTCGTACTGACCGCAAGCGCTCAGCGCGTATTCCCGCGCCGCACGAGTTCGGCGACAGGCCGAGGATCTGCGCGACGACGCCGAGCGGCGCAGCATCAGGTTCGCTGATCGACACTGCTCCCGGTTCCCGCCCGGGCCCCTGCCTCGGCGGCACGGGCCGCGAGATACAGGCGGTCGACCAGGCGCAGCGTCGGCAACAATTCGCCGAGTGGCACGGGGAACGGACGCCCCGCGGCCAGCGCCTCGCTCGCGGCGCGGATCACCGCCAGATGACCGGGCCCGAACGGCAGCGCCGGATCCGGCAGTTCGAGCGGCGGCGGATCGGGGAGCCCTTCGACGCGGGTGATCGCATGCCCGGCGAGCTCGAGCCGCGCGCCCTCGGCTTCGATGATCGTGCGCACCGGACCGAGACTGCGCGTCGCGGTCGCCGACATCTGCAGGCTGCCGAGCGCACCGCCCTCGAACCGCAGCGCGGCGACGATCCGGTCCTCGGCCGGCTCGCCTGCGAGCAGGGCCGCGACGGCGAACGGCTCCCCGAGCCACCAGCGCAGCAGATCGACGTAGTGGACGCCGATCGTGCGCAGCAGCCCACCGCCCGCCCGGCGCGGATCCGCGTGCCACCCGTGCAGCCGTGCGAGCGCGGCGGCGAAGCTGACCGCCGTGATCCGCAGCGTGTCCGCCGCGACCTGCTGCGCGATCCACGCATGGTGCCGGCAGGCCCGCTGGTTCAGCACCGCGCCTGCGCAGGTGCCGGTGGCGGCCGCGCGGGCCGCGAGCTGCCCCGCCTCGAGGGTCGAGAGACCGACCGGCTTTTCGAACAGCACGGGAATCCGCGCCTCCAGCACCTGCAGCCCGAGTGCCAGGTGCGTATCGTGCGGCGTCGCGATCACCACGGCGTCGGGGCGCAAGGCCGCGATCGCGGCGTCGAGTGCCGCGTAGACCGGCACGTCGGGATCCTCGAACGGGTCGACGGTGACGAACCCCGCGAGCGTCGCACCGGCGACGCGCCGCACGGCCGCGGCGTGCGCACGACCGACGGCGCCTGCGCCGACCACCAGCCAGCGAATCATGGTGCGACCTCGAGGCCTCCGTCGGCCGGGGTCACCGCGCCGGTGATCCACGCGGCCTCGTCCGAGGCGAGCCAGGCGACCGCGCGGGCAATGTCGCGCGGCTCGCCCACGCGCCCCGCGAAGCGCCCGGCCACAGTCACGGGCCTACCCAGTCGTAGCGCGTGCGCATTCGGACGAAGCGACGCGCGCCGACCTCGTCGAGCAGCGTCTCCTGCAGCGCATCGGAGCGGCGCACCGCTTCGCGTCGATCGACCTTGAGGTGTTCGCCATCCTGCACCACGGTGCGCCCGCCGATCATCACGCGGCGGATGGCCTCGGGGCTCGGCCCGTTGCCATAGACGAGGTTCGCGATCAGCGCCGCCGGCGGCGACAGCTGGGTCTCGCCGCGACGATCGATCAGCACGACGTCCGCTTCCTTGCCGACCTCGAGCGAGCCGATCCGGTCGTCCATCATCATCGCGCGTGCGCCGCCGATCGTGGCGAGCTCGAGCGCCAGCTCGCCGCTGCCGAACAGCATCTCGTCGCCGGTCCACTTCGCGCCCGCTTCGGCCTTCAGGCGCCGGTGCTGGTCGCCGAGACGCTGCGAAGTGAGGAAGCTGCGCATCGCGGCCCACAGGTCGTGGCCGTAGGCGACCACCGGGCCATCGAGCCCGAGACCGCAGACCACGTCGTTGTCGAGGTACTGGCGCGAGTCGAAGTTCACCAGTCCGAACACCTGCTCCATGTCGGGCACCAGCGCGATCGTCGCGCCGCACTGGCGGATCAGCGCCGCCTCGCCCGGCCGGATATTCTGCGCATGCGCGGCGATCACGTTCGGCGACAGGATGCCCATCTCCGCCAGCCATTCGAACGAGCCGCCGGTCCAGCCGCGGCGCGCGGCGAGATACTTCGTGTCCATCACCGACGGCGCGTGGATGTCGAACTGGCGCCCGTGCGCGACGGTCCATTCCCACAACGCCTTCAGCTGCTCCGGCTCGCAGTAGGTGATGCCGATCGTCGAGGCGGTGACCGAGATGCGCTCGTCCTCCCACTCGTCCTTGACGCGCTCGGTCTCGCGCAAGCCCGCGTCGAGCTCCTCGCGAAACGGCTCCGGCACGGTGTTCTTGTCGTTGATCGTCAGGCGCGCCATCCGGCAGCGCATGCCGCTGTCGCGCACCGCGCGCAGCACGCCGTCGATCGAGCGCTTGTGCGCATGGGTGAAGTGATCGTCCGCGGTCGTGGTGACGCCGCGGCGCACCAGATCGAGCAGCGGCGGCATCGCCGAGTCGTAGGAGCGTACCTCGTCGCAGGCGCCGGTCATCGGGTAGTAGAAGCCGAAGAAACGCTCCTCGAACGTGGTGCCCTCAGCCATCCCGCGCATGCAGCCCTGCACCAGGTGCGCATGCACGTTGACCAGCCCCG
>Ga0163144_10020685_pt1 | contig 13134 bp, 11 predicted proteins | sample OliLak19BULKMAT1_FD_123175 | JGI IMG/M metagenome (GOLD analysis project Ga0163144, IMG submission 123175) | Freshwater microbial mat bacterial communities from Lake Vanda, McMurdo Dry Valleys, Antarctica - Oligotrophic Lake LV.19.BULKMAT1 | ecosystem: Environmental > Aquatic > Freshwater >...
AAATCAACCACCACCGTTTTTTTCAAAGCCCGAGCACCTCGGCCATTGAATATTGTCCAGCGGGCTTTCCTGCTAGCCAAAGTGCGGCCTTGATCGCTCCTTGCGCGAAGATGCCGCGATCCTCGGCGCGATGACCCAGCTCGATCCGCTCGCCATTGCCAGCAAAGATCACCTGATGGTCGCCAGCCACGCTGCCACCGCGCAGGCTCGCAAGACCAATCGTGCCTTCAGCGCGGTCGCCGCTCAGGCCGGTCCGGCCAATGACGCTGACATCGTTGAGCAAATCACCCCGCCCGTTTGCCGCAGCCTCGGCGAGCAACAACGCGGTCCCGGACGGCGCGTCCACCTTGGCGCGGTGATGCATTTCGACAATCTCAATGTCCCAATCCGTTCCCAGTCGGCTCGCCGCTTCGCGCACCAATCGGGCGAGCAGCGTGACGCCAAGCGATGTATTGCCGGTCTGCAGGACAGCGATGGTTCGCGCGGCTTCCCGAATCATCTCATGGTGATCCTGCCGGAAACCAGTGGTGCCAACCAGGATCGGCGTACCGGCGGCGCGGGCCGCGGCGAGATTGCTGGCGAGCGCTGCGGGCACTGTAAAATCCACCAGCACATCGGCGGCGTGCGCCAAGGCGAGCGGATCGCCAGCAGAATCAATCCCACCCGCCAGCACCGCGCCATATTCGGGTATCAGCGCCGCGATAGCTTGCCCCATCCGGCCCGCGCTCCCGAAAATACCAATTGCCGTCACGGGCTGCTCCATAATTTGGGGCATGGAAAAGCTTTGCGATCCCGCCCTGATACGACGACATCTCCCATGCCAGAACTGCTTCTAAAGGGACAGGGCTTGGGTTGCGATTCTGCTACTATACAGCCGGTGAATCGGTAAATTGCCTGCGACGTGCCAAAGGCGTGCGCAAGGGGAGAGCGATATCATGAACCACATAGAAGCAGCGCTGCGGCGCATTGTTACCGGCGATGATGCGCGCGGGCAATCCTGCATCATCGTCGATGGTGGCCCCTCCGCGGTCGCGGGCAGCATCGATGCCGGGGGCTTGTTCGAAATCTGGGAAGATGCCGCGACCGGACCGCTGACGCCCGGTGACCATAGCGATCTCGGCACAACCAGGCCGGTGCTCGGGCCGCGCAAGGGCAACGTTCAGGTGCGCTGGTTCATCGTCAATCCGCTCCCAGCAGGGGTGCCCAAACCGCAACTCGACGCAATCGTGCGAACGGCGTTTGCCGCGTTTGACGGTGATCGCCATATCATCGACCAGAGCCGCCACCCCAGCATGCACGAAACCCATTCGATCGACATCATCTGCCTGTTGCAGGGGGAGGTGAGCCTGATCCTGGAAGACGGCGAGACGCGGCTGAAACCCGGCAATGTCGTCATACAGCGCGGCACGAATCACGCATGGGAAGCGCATGGCGGCCCGGCGCTGATGCTCGCAGTGCTGATTGATCGCGACTTGCAGCACTGAGTATGGCCAAGCTGTCATCAATCGTTATCCTGACCGGCGCAGGCATTTCTGCCGAAAGCGGGATCGCGACTTTTCGCGGCCCCGGCGGGCTGTGGGAGGGGCACCGGGTCGAGGATGTCTGTACGCCTCAGGCGCTCGCGCGCGATCCCATACTCGTGCATCGCTTCTATGATGAGCGGCGGGCGGGGCTGTCGCGGGTGGAACCCAATGCGGCGCACATTGCGCTGGCGCGGCTTGATGCGGATTGGCCGGGCGAGCTGCTGATTGTGACGCAAAACGTCGACGATCTGCACGAGCGCGCCGGGGCCAAACGGATGCTGCACATGCACGGCGAGCTGAATTCGGCGCTGTGTGCCAGTTGCGGCGCGCGATCAGGCTGGACCGCAGCCCTGCCCCCCGCAAGCCGCTGCACGGCCTGTGGCGCGGCGGCGTTGCGGCCTGACATCGTCTTTTTCGGAGAGATTCCCTATCAAATGGACCGGATCGAAGCCGCCTTGTCGCGCGCGGATATTTTCGTGTCGATTGGCACGTCGGGTGCGGTCTATCCAGCAGCGGGCTTTGTCCAGCTCGCGCGGCATTTTGGAGCCGACACGCTGGAACTCAACCTGGAGCCGTCAGCGGGCAGCCGGGGCTTCCACGAATCGCGGCTTGGCCCGGCGGGTGTGCTCGTGCCTGATTGGGTCGACGCGATCCTCGTGTAAAGCCCGCCGCCTACCCCTCGTAATCAATCACCCCCAACTTCGCCCGCCGGTCCACCCGCAGCTCAAACACATCAGGGCGTGCATAATGGCCGTCGCTGTCGAGCGCTGCTAGGCCCCGTCCAATAGCCATCGGATCAAGATCGGCGATTAGCAGATCGATGCCATCGTCGGTTGCGGCGAGAATGCCACCATCGGGGCCAATGATCATGCTGCCACCAAATTGCAGCTGACCATCGGGCATCTCGAGGATCAGATTGCGCGCATCGGAATCTTCGCCAACCCGGGCCAGCCCCTCCAACAGGTCCGCGCGGTGTTGGACTGTGCCGGCCGCCAGCACGAAGCAGCGCCCTTCAAACGCATAATGGCGCGAGGCAAGCGCATGCACTTCGCGCACACTGGGCCAGGCGGCAATATGGATCGTCTCGCCCGCGTGATGCATCGCGGCCCGCGCCAGCGGCATCCAATGCTCCCAACAGATCAGCTGGCCGACGGTGCCCCATTCGGTTTGATGGACGCCCAATGTCGATCCGTCGCCGCGCCCCCAGATCATCCGCTCACCATGCGTGGGCACGAGCTTTCGGTGGAGCAAGGGCGCTTGGTTGGGTCGGAACAGATATTGCGTGTTGGTGAGCGTCGAGCGCACCCGCTCATGCGCGCCGACCGACACTAATATCCCCGATGCGTTGACCAACTCCTGCAACGGAGCGAGACGGGGATCATCACCGCGTAAAGCCTGGGACAGGATGATCGCGTGCAGCGCCTGCGTGCCGCGATGGTCCCAGATCGCGGCATTGGGGGCTTCATCCAGCCACAGCGGATAGCCGCCCAAAAAGGTTTCGCCAAAAGCGACGATATCGACCTTTATATCGACCGCGTCACCGACGAGCGCGAGCAGCTGATGAATACCATGATCAATGCAAAGCGGGATGGGTGCTGCCTGTGCGAGCGCGGCGCGTATCGGTTTCATCATTGCCCCCAAATGCCCCGAGCCGCGACGGGTGTCGTGGAGGTCGTGATTAGCTTCCTTTAGTTTGGCGGGAAGGTAAAGATGATGCTGCCGTTCGACTTGGACAATCGGCGGGTGGCCCAGCGCGAGAGAGATCGCTCAGGTCGGACGCGCTCAGCTCAATCCACCCAATCCAGCCCAATGTCCCGGTAAACCCCCCGGTCCTCATCCCATTTCGGCGAGACCTTGACGTGCAGATACAAATGCACTTTCACCCCCAACAGCCCTGCTAATTCAGCGCGTGACTTGCTGCCAATCTCCTTCAGCCGCGCGCCGCCCTTGCCGAGCACGATCGCGCGCTGACTGTCGCGGGCGACGAGGATTTGCTGGTGGATTTCAACCGATCCGTCGCTGCGTTCCTCATATTTTTCGGTCTCGACAGCGCAGGCCTGTGGCAATTCCTGATACAGTTGCAGGAAAATCTGTTCACGGGTGATTTCGGCGGCCATGACGCGGTCGGTCGCGTCGCTGACCTGATCGGCGGGGAAGTGCCACGGCCCCTCGGGCATCGCGGTGGCCAATCGCGCCTTCAGGTCGGCCAGGCCATCGCCGGTGGTCGCGCTGACCATCAGGGTTTCGGTGAAGGTTAGGCGCTGGTTGAGCGTCTCGGCGTGGCGCAGCAGCTTGCCCTTGTCGGCGACATCGACCTTGTTGAGCACCAGCAGCTTGGGTTCGGGTCGTCCCTCTAGCCCCGTCAGGATCGTTTCCAGTTTGGTGCCAAGCCCGCCCTTGGCGTCAACAATCAGCGCGATCATATCGGCATCGTGCGTCCCGCCCCACGCCGCCTGCACCATCGCGCGGTCAAAGCGGCGCTTGCCTTCAAAAATGCCGGGTGTATCGACCAGCAGCATCTGCGTGTCACCCGTAATCGCAATCCCCATCAGCCGCGTGCGCGTCGTCTGCGCTTTGGGGCTGACAATCGCGACCTTTTGCCCAACCAGCGCGTTGACCAAGGTCGATTTGCCCGCATTGGGCGCACCAACAATGGCGACAAGGCCGCAACGCTGGGTGGGAGGTTGATCGATCATTTCGTTCCGATCTTCGGTGTCAATTGAATCAAGCCGTATCCGCCCATCGTTACTGCTCCAGTTGCGCCAACAGCGCAGCTGCCGCTGCCGTTTCGGCCTCTTGTTTTGAAGTGCCGGTCGCGCTTGCTTCGGCGAGCTTGCCGATTGTGACGGTTACTGTGAAAACGGGCGCGTGCTGCGGGCCGGATCGGTCGATAACGTGATAGTCGGGCGGGCGGCGGCTGTTAGCGGCGGCCCATTCTTGCAGCGCTGATTTTGGATGCTGCGGCGCGCGGGTCTGGGAATGCAAATGGTTGGACCAAAGCCGCCGGACTGCACCCCGCGCAGCAGTTATGCCGTGATCGAGATACAGCGCGCCGATCAGCGCCTCCATCACATCGCCCAGCACATTGTCGCTGTCAGCGGCACCGTCATCGCGCGCCTGTTTACCCAGCCGCAAATGCGCGGGCGCGCCAATTTCGCGTGCGATTGCAGCACAGACCGGGCCAGTCACCAGCGCATTTAGTCGCTTTGACATCGCGCCTTCGGCCTCGGTATCAAACAGCTCAAACAGCCATTCTGCGATCAGCAGCCCGAGCACCCGGTCACCGAGAAACTCGAGCCGTTCATAATTGGCCGCAGCCTGACTGCCATGCGTCAACGCGCGTTGATAGGCACCGATATCACCAGGCACCGCGCCGAGCGTTTGCTCAATCCATGCAGAAAGAACCGCGTCCGTCAAAATCCGCCCCCGATCCGGCCCCAGCGCGTCGCCGTAAACCAGGTCCAGGGCAAGATCCACGATGCGGTGCCATCAGTTGACCAGAACATCATCGCCGCGCGACCCTCGACCTTGTCGATCGGCACGAAGCCCATCCCGCCGGGCGGCTCAAACCGGCTGTCGCCGCTGTCGTCGCGGTTGTCGCCCAAAACGAACACATGGCCGGCGGGCACGGTATAGACCGGGGTATCGTCAGCCTGCGGCATCTCGCCGCGATCAAGCACGAGGTAAGATTTGCCATTGGGCAATGTCTCGCGGAACTGGGCATAGCGGCAGATTGAGCGCCCGGTCTTGCCAGCCGCTTGAAACGCCTTTGGGCATTGCGTGGCCGGGTAGTTAGGCGTGAGCGGGATGGCGAAGTCAGCGACGGGTGTTTTGGGGACTGCGGTGCCGTTCAGGACAACCTGCCCCTGACGCATCTGGACGCTGTCGCCCGGCAGGCCGATCACGCGTTTGATCACATTGTGATTGTCAGCCGCCGGACCCCGAAAGACAACCACGTCGCCGCGCGCCGGATTGCGCGCGAACAGTCGCCCGTTTGGTAAAGGCAGCGAAAGGGGCAGCGAATAGCGCGAATAGCCGTAGTTCCACTTCGACACGAACAAAAAATCGCCGATGTAGAGGCGCGGAAGCATCGATTGCGACGGGATGTTGAACGGCGCAAATACAAAACTGCGCAAGACCAGCGCGATCACCGCCAGCCGGACGATAAACCAAATCGTCTGGCGCCATTCTGATTTGGCCACAGGCGCGCGCACGCTTTGCTCGTTAGGGATCAAAGGCGGTGGGGAGTCAGCCATCGCTCGGCTTTGTGAGGCATCGAAAGCATCGTCAAGCGGGCCTTTCCGGTGGCAGCCCCGAACCGGGAGGTCTAGAGCAGGGCCTTCGACCCTCTTGAAAGTCGCCCCACAATGTCCCTACCCGAATGGTCCGCGATTGAGGCGCTGCCTGCAACGCGGCTTGAAGTTTTGTTTGCCGCTGCGGCCGACCGCGTCGCTGCGTTGAGCATTGAGGTTGCGGGCCTGCATTTTGACTGGTCGAAAACCCACTTGACGACCGATGCCCTGGCGGCATTTGAAGCGCTGGCGCGTGCGACCGATCTGTCGGGCAGCCGCGAGGCTTTGTTTGCAGGCGAGGCGGTCAACACCACTGAAGCGCGCGCGGCTGAGCATACCGCTGAACGCGGTGAGGGCGCTCCCGACAGCGTTGCCCGGGCGGCGCTGCTGCACGCCCGGATGCGTGCGCTCATCGACGCGATTGAGGCAGGTGCGCTCGGCCCCGTTCGCCACATCCTTCATCTTGGCATTGGCGGATCGGCGCTGGGGCCGGACCTGCTGGTCGATGCGCTTGGCCGGGATCAGGCGCGCTATGAGGTCGCTGTCGTATCGAATGTCGATGGCGTCGCGCTGGAGGAGGCGTTTGGGCGCTTTGATCCATCGGCCACGCTGCTCGTGATCGCGTCCAAAACCTTCACGACGACGGAAACCCTGCTCAACGCAGAGAGCGCGTTGGAATGGATGGGTGAGGGCGGCACAATTGACCCTTACGGCCGGGTCATCGCGATCACCGCCGCGCCAGAAAAGGCGGTCGAATGGGGCATCGACGAGACCCGCGTCCTGCCTTTTGCAGACAGTGTCGGCGGGCGGTATTCGCTGTGGTCATCGATTGGCTTCCCGGCGGCGTTGGCGCTTGGTTGGGATGCGTTTGAGGATTTGCTTGATGGCGCGGCGGAAATGGACCGGCATTTCCGGCTCGCCTCGGCACATGAAAATGCGCCCGTTCTCGCCGCCTTTTCCGATCTGTTTTACACACAGGTCAGGCATGCCGAAACGCGCGCAGTGTTCGCCTATGATGAACGGCTCCGGTTGTTGCCGAGCTATCTCCAGCAGCTCGAAATGGAATCAAACGGCAAGAGTGTCGGGATTGATGGCACGCCGATCACCCGCACTACCGCGCCGATCACCTGGGGCGGGGTGGGGACTGACGCGCAACATGCCGTGTTCCAGTTGCTCCATCAGGGCACGAGACTGGTCCCCGTTGAGTTTGTCTGCGTGGCCGAACCCGGCGATGCGCTGGCCGACGAGCATCACCGCCAGCTGCTGATGAACGCCTTTGCGCAAGGCGCGGCGCTGATGAAGGGGCGGATCAACGCGGCGGACCCGGCGCGCAGCTATCCCGGTGATCGCCCGAGTGCGACGATCCTGATCGAGGCGCTGGATGCCCGCTCGCTCGGCGCGCTGCTCGCCTTTTATGAGCACCGCACCTTTGTGAATGCCGTGCTGCTGGGGCTCAATCCGTTCGATCAGTTCGGGGTGGAACTCGGCAAGGAAATGGCGAAGACAGCAGATGAAGGCGGGCTCGATTTCGACGCCTCAACGCTTGATCTCATCCGTCGGGCATTCGGTTAGGACTGGTATCCGCCGACTGCGGTCCCTAGCTCTTGCTCAACCCGCGCAGCTCCGAATGAAAGACGTAACCGATGACCGATATCTTCGACTATGATCTGTTCGTGATCGGTGCTGGCTCGGGCGGCGTCCGCGCGGCGCGGGTATCGGCGGCGCATGGTGCAAAAGTAGCCATTGCTGAGGAGTTTCGCATTGGCGGCACCTGCGTCATCCGCGGTTGCGTCCCCAAAAAGCTGCTCGTCTATGGCGCGCATTTTGCCGAGGATTTGGCAGATGCGCGCCGTTTTGGCTGGAACGTCCCCGACTGCACTTTTGATTGGCCGCGGCTTCGCGATAATGTGCTCGCCGAGGTGGATCGGCTGAACGCGGCCTACACGACCACGCTCGACAGCCATAAGGTGGAAATCATTTACGAGCGGGCCGAGCTTGCCGGGCCGAACAGCGTGAAGCTTGCCAGCGGGCGCACCGTCACCGCCAAGATCATTCTGATTGCCACCGGCGCGCATCCGCTCGTGCCAGCGGTCCCGGGGGCCGAGCATGCGATTACCTCAAACGAGGTGTTCCATCTCGATACCTTGCCCAAGCGGGTGCTGATTGCGGGGGCGGGCTATATTGCGAATGAATTTGCCGGGATCTTCCACGAATTTGGCTCCAGCGTGACGCTCGTCAATCGCAGCGACCAGATCCTGCGCGGCTATGATGAGCAAATCCGTGACCGCCTGCTGCAAATCTCGATGACGAAGGGCATCCAGTTCCGCTTCAACGCAGGTTTTCAAAGCATTGAAAAACAGGCGGACGGATCGCTCAAGGTCGAGATGAAGGACCATGAGCCAATGGTGGTCGATTGCGTGATGTTTGCGGTCGGCCGGATGCCCAATATCCATGGACTGGGCCTTGAAAACGCCGGGGTTGAAACGGACGGCGAAGGTGCGATCAAGGTCGATCTCGACAATCAGTCATCATGCCCCAGCATTTATGCGGTTGGCGACGTCACCAACCGGGTGCAGTTGACGCCGGTCGCGATCCGCGAAGGGCAAGCCTTTGCCGACACCATTTTCGGCGGCAAGCCAACGCGCGTCGATTATGGCTGTATTCCGTCTGCCGTGTTCAGCAACCCGCCATTGGCAGGCGTCGGCCTGACCGAAAGCCAGGCAAAGCAGAAATTCGGATCAGTGAAGGTTTATACATCTGATTTCCGCCCGATGAAAAACGTGCTGGCCGGGCGCAATGAACGCTCGCTCTACAAAATGATTTGCGACAGCGACACCGGTCGCGTGCTCGGCCTCCACATGATCGGCCCCGACGCACCGGAAATTCTGCAAGCCGCAGCGGTGGCAGTGAAGGCAGGTTTGACCAAAGATGATTTTGACCAGACGGTCGCACTGCATCCTTCGATGGCGGAGGAATTGGTGTTGTTGCGGTGACGCGGTAACACTGCACGCCCGGTCGGTATCCGCAGGTCAATGTGACCTCAAATTGTCAATACGAGCGTCGCGGGGTAATCCATCGATGCCATCAAATGCGGTGCGGCTGGATTGCCTCGCTTGCGCTCGCAATGACGAAGCGTTCGTCTTGCCCGATCGATGTGCTCACCAGATATGCACACGCTGCTCTGGCGGAAGATACAGCGCGTCACCCGGCTTGACGTTGAACGCGGCATACCAGGCATCGACATTGCGGACGATGCCGTTGACCCGGAAATAGGGTGGGCTATGCGGATCGCTGAGCAAGCGTTGACGCGCGGCACCTTCACTCAGCTTTGATTGCCACGCCTGCGCAAAGGCCAGAAAGAAACGTTGATCGCCGGTCAGCCCGCCAATGACGGGGGCAGGGCCGTTTTTGGCGAGAAAGCGGTGATAGGCGGCATAGGCCATTTCGATACCACCCAGATCACCGATATTCTCGCCCAGCGTCAGCTTGCCTTTGATCTTGGTGCCGGGGATTGGCTCATAGCCGTCATATTGCTTGACGAGTTCGGCGGTGCGCTTGTTGAAGGCTTCCTTTGCAGCGGGCGTCCACCAGTTGGAGATTTTGCCCGTGCCGTCGAACAGGCTACCCTGATCGTCAAAACCATGCCCGATTTCATGACCGATGATCGCGCCAATTGCGCCGTAATTGACCGCCGGATCAGCATTAGGGTCAAAATAGGGCGGCTGTAGGATCGCGGCGGGGAAGGTGATCTGGTTGGACAGCGGGCTGTAATAGGCGTTCACCGTTTGCGGCGTCATCTCCCACAGCGCGCGGTCAACGGGTTTTGGCAGTCGCGACAATTGCAATTGCCGTTCAAATTCAGCGCTGCGCATCGCATTGCCGAGCAGGTCGCCGCGCACGACCGTGAAATTGCTGTAATCAATATAGCTGAGCGGGTGGCCGACGCGCGGGTCAAATGCGGCGAGCTTGGCGAGCGCGGCCTGCTTGGTCTTATCGTCCATCCAGCTATTGGCGGTGAGCCGTTCTTCCAGTGCGGAGCGCAGATTGGCGATCAGTTCTGCCATCTTGGCCTGGCTGGTGGCGGGGAAATGCCGCTCGACATAGATTTGGCCAACCGCCTCGCCCAGGGCGCCATTGACGATTTGAACGCCGCGCTTCCAACGCGCCTTTTGAATTTTTTGGCCCTGAATCGTCTGACCGAAGAAGCTGAACCGCGCATCATCAAACGCCTTAGGCAGGAATCGCGCATGGCTGCTGATGAAGTTGAAGGTCATCCATTCCTTCCACGTATCGAGCGGCACGGTGTCGAGCATCTTGCCAGCGGCGGTGATTTGAGATTTTTGCGCCATGATCACGGTCTGGACTGATTCCAGCCCCGCCGTCTTCATCATCAAATTCCAGTCAAACTCAGGCGCAAGCTTGGCCATTTGTTCGCGGTTCATCGGGTTGTAGATCGCCATCAGATTGCGCGATTGCTCGGGCGACCAATGGACTTTGGCAAGCTCGGTTTCAAAGCCGATGATCCGGTCAGCCTTGGCAGCAGCATCGGGGATGCCCGCTAATTCCTGCATCTTGATCACATAGTCACGATAGCCTTTGCGGATCGTGTCGTATTTTGGACCTTCGAGCAGGTAATTGTCGCGCGTGCCCATGCCAAGGCCATCCTGGCCGGCTGCGGCGATATATTTAACCGGACCGGCAGGATCAGGAAGAATGCTGATCCCGACCGGGGCGGAATAGCCATCGGTTGCGAACAGGACTTGCAGATCAGCCTTGTCCTTCACCGCCGCAATCCGTGCAAGATAGGGCTTTAGCGGGGTGGTCCCGGCCTTTTCAATGCCTGCCTCGTCCATCCAGCTGGCGTAAAGATCGCCGACCCTCTTGCCTGACGCCCCGAACTTGCGAGGGTTTTTGGCAAGATCAGCAATAATATCGCGCACCTGCGCCTCGGCTTGCTCGGTCAGCAGTGCGCCATAGCCGATCGAAGTGCGGTCCGCCGGTATCGGTGTGCGCGCATCCCAGCCGCCATTGGCGAAGGTCCAGAAATCATCGCCCGGCTTCACGCTTGCTTTTTGCGCGGTCAGATCGATGCCGAACTTGCCATAGCGCGCCTTCCCGGCAGCATTGGCGGCGAGCGGCAGGATCGCAGCCGCGAGGATCAGGCCGGTCAATAGAGGGATCAACGATTGCATGCGCATGACGCTCTCCAGTGACATAGTGTTTTGCGGTTTTATATCGCCAAGTATCGCGCCCTTCAAGCGCTAGCCCATCCGGTTGGTAACCAGATCATCGACAACGCTCGGGTCCGCAAGCGTTGATGTATCGCCAAGGCTGGCAACATCGCCCTCGGCAATTTTACGCAGGATGCGCCGCATGATCTTGCCGCTACGCGTCTTGGGTAGTCCCGGGGCGAATTGCAGCGCGTCGGGGGCAGCGATTGGCCCGATTTCGGTGCGGACCCATTTCACCAGATCAGCGCGCAGAACATCTGATCCTTCCTCGCCGATGTTGAGCGTTACAAAGGCATAAATGCCCTGTCCCTTGATGTCGTGCGGCATGCCGACCACGGCGGCTTCGGCAACCTTGGGGTGGAGGACGAGCGCGCTTTCAACTTCTGCCGTACCCATCCGGTGGCCGCTGACGTTGATGACATCATCGACGCGACCGGTGATCCAGTAATAGCCATCCTCATCGCGGCGGCAGCCATCGCCGGTAAAATATTTGCCCGGATAGGTCGTGAAATAGGTGTCGAAAAAGCGGGCGTGATCCCCCCAGACGGTGCGCATTTGCCCGGGCCAACTGCGCGTGATGACAAGATTACCCTCCGTCGCTCCGGCCAGCACGGTCCCTTCGGCGTCCACAATTTGCGGATCGACGCCGGGCACGGGCCGGGTCGCGCTGCCCGGCTGCAGGTCGGTCGCACCGGGCAGGGGGGCGATCATCGCGCCACCCGTCTCGGTCTGCCACCAGGTATCAATGATCGGGCAGCGGCCATCACCGACGACTGAATGATACCAGCGCCATGCCTCAGGATTGATCGGCTCACCCACCGTGCCGAGCAGCTTCAATGATTTGCGGCTGGTCGCATATACGGGGGCATCGCCCTCCTTCATCAGCGCGCGCAGCGCGGTTGGTGCTGTAAAGATCGTATGGACCTGATGCCGGTCAACCACCTGCCAGATGCGGCTGGCATCGGGCCAGTTGGGCAGGCCTTCAAACATCAAGGTCGTCGCGCCATTGGCGAGCGGGCCATAGAGGATATAGCTATGCCCCGTCACCCAGCCGATATCTGCCGCGCACCACCAGACGTCGCCAGGGCGGTAATCAAAGCACAATTCATGCGTCAGGCTCGCCCAGAGCAGATAACCGCCGCTGCTGTGCAGCACCCCCTTTGGTTTGCCCGTCGATCCGCTGGTGTAGAGGATGAACAGCGGATCCTCCGCCCCCATTACCTCTGCCGGGCATTGGTTTGAGACGGTGGCTGCGGCCTCATGATACCAGACATCGCGGTCCGGGTGCATTGTCACCGCGCCGCCCGTTGCGCGCACGACAATCACTTTTTGCAACGCGGGTGCGTGATGTGCGGCAGCATCGACGGCCGACTTGAGCGCGACTTTCTTGCCACCGCGCCGCCCTTCATCGGCGGTCACCACCAGCTTTGAATCGCAATCGGTGATCCGCCCCGCCAGCGCCTCTGCTGAAAAGCCGCCAAACACCACCGAATGGATCGCCCCAATCCGCGCGCAGGCAAGGATCGCAAACGCGGCCTCAGGGATCATCGGCATGTAGATCGTCACGCGATCACCTCTTTTCGCGCCCTGGCCCTTCAGAACATTGGCAAAGCGGCAAACCTCGGCATGGAGCTGGGCGTAGGTAAAAAAGCGCGGCTCGTCGCTTGGCTCATCGGGTTCCCAGATCAGCGCGGTCTGATTGGCGCGCTTGCCCAGATGCCGGTCGATGCAATTTGCACTCACGTTCAACTTGCCATCAGCAAACCACTCTACCCGGAAATCCTGTTTGTTAAATGACCAGTCGCCGGCAATTTCCGGGCGCTTGATCCAGTCAAGTCTTCGCGCCTGTTCCAGCCAGAAACTCCCCGGATCGCCAAGTGCCCGGCCATAAAGCCGGTCATAGCCATCGGCATCAATCCGCGCCCGTTTCGCCCATTCAGCCGATACGGGATAAAGGGTTTGGGTCATTATTCTCTCCTGCGCACCTATGTGCGGCGACATGCGGGTATATGGCAAGTCAAACCGCTTGGGGATCAGCCAGTTTCAATGTAAAACGGTTCTATCCCGACAGGAGCAACACGATGAGCG
>Ga0163144_10020686_pt1 | contig 13133 bp, 7 predicted proteins | sample OliLak19BULKMAT1_FD_123175 | JGI IMG/M metagenome (GOLD analysis project Ga0163144, IMG submission 123175) | Freshwater microbial mat bacterial communities from Lake Vanda, McMurdo Dry Valleys, Antarctica - Oligotrophic Lake LV.19.BULKMAT1 | ecosystem: Environmental > Aquatic > Freshwater > Lake...
CGGTTACCACTTGGCGAACACTTGGAATGTCGCCAATGGCCGTCGTCTTTTCCAGCAAACGCTTAAGCAACTCGATGTCCACATCATCCGTCGAAAGGAACATCTTGATGGCAGCAAACAGATGGTGGTCCACGCCGGGCTGCGCTTCCCCGATCCATGTCTCGATTAGTTCACGAACCTGCTTCCGATGATTGCCGTTCCACAGGCTACTCAGAACAGGTATGAGAAAGCGTGCTATCGCCGCGGTATTCTCGGTTATCAACCGCAAGGCTAGAGCGGGTTGTGCGGACGCGAACTCCGCGAGGAAGTGATAGAACACCGGAAAGGTTGCAAGGTCATCGGATTCCGTTCTCGCGAACACCAGTATCCGCTCCCGCCATGCGGGATAGATGTCAGTCGTGATTGATTTCGCAAAGTCGGACGCTTTACTGCGTCGATCCTTTTCGATGGCCTCGATCTGCTGACTGGTTCTTTCGTAAGTGGACCAATCGCCGAATACGCCTTCAAACCCGATGAGGGTGCGATAGATGGCGTACTCGTCGTTGCCGGCAATAGCCTTCTCGACCCTCAATGCGGCAGCCTTGGTTTCGTCATTGAGCGAATGGACGAACATCCAATAGCTATTGGACTCGATCTTCTGGGCGATCTGAAAATCTTCACGCAAAACTAATTGCGCGAAAAACTCCAGGATTTCCACCGTATTCCTAGCAATCATCGCCCTTGTTTTCTCGTCAGCAGCGCCGCGATGATCGGTTCGCGTACCTTCGCACAATGAATTGATAGTCGCCAGCTTTTGCTGCGTGTTTTCCGCAAGCGAATACAGGCGAAACAAGAGTTGGATGCTTCTCGCACGAACGTCCGAGACAGACGGATGCGCCGGTACGATGCTCTGAGAAATGGTTGCGGATTTGTACGTCCAGGACACGCCTTCGAGAATAGGCGACAACATGCCTGAAAGCAGGCGCAACGCCGCTTCATGGTTCGCCTTCAACACCGTCTCGTCCATTGATTCCAGCACATCAACCGCCGCGTTTTGGGGTGCGGGACCCAATCCGCCCTCTCGGTTAGAGCCGTAGAAGACGTCAAGGTTGTACTTTGCAATAGAGTCGATGCCGCTACGAGCTGCCTTGCGTACTTTCTCCGATGGATGCTGAAAGAGCGCCAGAAACATGCGTAAAACCGCCTGGGTCTCGTAGTATCGGAGGCGAGCGGCAGTCTCAACCGCCTTAGCAATGAGGCTCTGGGCGTTGCTGTACTTGGCAATGTAGTCCGCGAAGGACTCGTGTGCTTGCGAATAGCTAAGCTTGCGGGCCTCGATCGTCCGAACGAAATCTTCAATAACGGTCATCGTTCGCGCGCTGAAGCGATAGCCGATAGCGCTCAAGACATCGAGGCTTTCCGACAGCGCTTCGTATTCGCTCTGCGTTTGGAGTGTCGCCGCGGCGTCATCCAGCTCCGCGAGCAAAGCGGCCTTTGCGGCCTCCGTGTCGGATTGGGCTAGGCGCGTTAGCGCCTTTAGGCGGACATCATTTGCCATTGCGCCCCCGGTGCTTCTTCAGCCAGGCAATGATCTCCGCCTCCACAGCGGGAGCCACCAGGTCCGCGGTAGCGCGATCGATAGCCAGATAGTGATGTCCCGTATCCGAAACGAACCCATTCACCGTCAAGCGATCCGCAACGTTCCTTGCAACGTCGGGATTGACGCCGGCATCTGCCAGAGCGCTGAGGAGATCGGTCTTTGCGGGAGAGTCCAGATAGGCGATATACGCCAGCACTTTCATATCCAAGCCATCAAACTGCTTTTGCGCCTCAGCCAATTGGCGAGCAACATCCGCCACACCGGGCGGAAGAGGCTGACCGTGGTCAACCGCCTGAGCCGGTCGGGGAACCGGCGCAGAACGTGTTGGCTGTTCGCTCGGGCCGGGCGCCTGTTCTGCCAAATCTTGGGCTTCCAGTGCCGCCAGATTCAAGGTCGGATTGGTCCTGGTCAACTCCTCCACGACCCGTTGAAGGTCTCGATATCCGACTACAGTGATGCCGCGTTCCCGCGCCTCCGCAACCAAGTCCGGGTGAAACCCGTCGCCGTCGAAAAACGCTTTGTCATCTCGGGAAACAAATCGGACCTCTGATCCCGGCGATTGGCGCAGAACACTTTCCCAGATCAAGCAATCCTTGTAGCCGTGATCCGACTTCGAGGTAGGCCGTCTGCTTTCCAAGGAGCGCGTGCCGGCTGCGGCTTTAATCTCATCCGTGAGCGGGTCGGACAACGTGAGGGACTTCAGCGCCTCCAGACGCCTTTCTGCACCGAGACGTAAGGCGTCGTCGTCCGGGACGGAGTGGTCAAACGACAGTCCCAGCAGGGTGCCAAGGAGGTTGAACGATTTCTCGACTCTTCCTCGCTCCTCGCCGGCCGTCCGGACAGCGAGGTCGATGTACTCCTTCTGCAGGATCTCAGGAATAAGAAGCTGTCCTGTCGTGGCGCGCAAAAGGCGCACGAGTTCCGGCCCGCCCTTCTTTCGCAGAAGGTGGGTGTCTCGAACGAAGACATTTGTGTCAACAACAACAATCAATGGTATTGCCGACCTTGAATGGGTTGAAGGGGCGACCCGAGGAGCGTCCTCCTGATGTCGCGACTGGTCTATTTTCTCATTTCGTGTAAATGCTGGACTTTTCTAAGGCGAATCGCTTCCAGGCGCTGGCGCGATGCCGAACTTCTCCATTTCGGTCTGGAGAAAAGCCCCATCGCAATCCGAGGAGCGCAAAACTTGGCGGATGGTGCCGTTCGCCATGGCAGCACGAAAATCAAATCCCATCTGCAGACTTGGCGGAAACTCCATAATGCGACCGTCCGCCATGCCGAAATGACCCATTCCCAGAGCAGACAGAGAAATGCGCAACTCTTTTTCCTCGGCAAAGGCCTTGCCCTTTAGATACGTGTACGCAAGGGGATTGGGAAGATAAGGGATGTTCCCCTGATGGCTTTCCCAATCGACGTAGCTCACCGTTCCATAGTTGATGTCGAAGATTTGGCGGCACTGCGCTCCGTTGTAGAGCAACGCGGTGTTTTCCGCCTGCAAGATCCCCTTTAGCGTCTCTCGCAGTTTCCCGAATTCGAAGACGATGCAGACCTTTCCTTTGGTACAACCGTTCGCATAGTTCGCCCAGATGAACTCCGAGTTCTCCACAGAAAAGCAGCACGCGTAGGTCCTGGACCGTGAACGAGCGTAGTAGTCGGCCGCGGAGAACTCCGGCGCTTTCTCGAAGCGGACGCCTTCGTTTCCTGACAGATCCCGCGGCAGTTGTACGCCGTCGTTTGGATCGGCGCCCGGAAAATCCGTGTAATGATCGACACGGTTGAAATGCAAATATCCATCTCTGATCGAGCGCAGCAGATTGTCGACCGTCATCATCTTGTAGAGGAGTTGATCTGCTGCGGGCGCGTTCAGCATGCCGGCATGGGGCTCGATGCCGCCCCGAGGAGCTAGAGGACGATCGGCCATCAATCCGCCTCACCGACTCGCGAGGAGTCCTTCATTTTCACGTAGACGGCCGCCATGTCTTCCGGGCCGAATCGCCATCGTTCAGCAATTGCCTTTGCTTCCGAGTCTGCGTTTAGCACTGCCGAAGCCGACTCGAATCTTGACGAGTAACTGAAGGCAAAGTGCGCCATCAGGACCACTCCTATGCCGAGCACGAAGTGCGTAAGCATCGTCTGGTCATTCAGGGATCTTGCCTGTCCTACCTGCAATGCACTGAGATAACTTGCGTGCGAATAGCCGCACAGGTAACTGTAGATGTTTCTGAAATACGCCTCATGAAATCCAGCACTCTTGCCGAGGTCTGCCCATCCGCTGCCGGTGCGCCATTCGCCTTCGAGCAACTTAATGCGCTGCTTGGCACTGTAGTCTGTGATGTGTGGAGAGCCTTCTATTTCGTTGGTGAGCCTTTCGATTGAGACCCTCTCGCGCAGCAGAACGTCACGATGCTCTTGCATGAAAATGTCGAACTTCTGGCGGTCTGCCAAACCACCAAGCTTCCATGTCTTGTGCCGAAACTCGCACAAGGAGAGATCTGACGAACCGTATAGATAGAAGAAAACAAGGTAGGTCTCCAGCGCGGCCCGCGCAACGACTTTCACCGAGGCATGGTCGATAAAGAATATCGATGGCGCTCCCTTGTGATCTACCGTGGCCCCATTCGCAAGCGATTGCATGGAAACAAGGTGCTGGAAAAGTTTTGTCGCCAATACCTGCGCGTCGTTAAGCCACGCGTCTCCCGCAGGAATCTTTCTGCCCGTCTGAGAGTCCACCAGTCGAATGAAAAGACTCAGGAGCGTCGAGTAATCGCGCCCCTGGGCAGCGCGGCGGGCACCGTTCATCGACATCGTCACGGCGCTGGCACCAGTGGCGAGGAGTTATCGGGCGTGACGTCGGTCAACATCCGTTGCCAATACGCCGGATCCACGGGTATCCGGAAATGGCGGCTCGCGATGAAATCGACGAATGGCAGTCCCGCCTTTGCGGCACTGGTTATTATCTGCTCCTTCACGGGGGAATCCGAGCGCGTGCGCCTGATCTGATCCCGCATCTCTTCGGCGGTCGCCGGAAGGTCGAGCGGCGCGTCCGACATACCGCTCTCCAGGAATGCCGGACGGTCGTACCTCATGTTGTCAGTCTGCGCGTCCGGATACCAGAGCTGGAAGCACGTGTCCTTCATTACCTCGCGCTTCAGCGCCGCAATGCCGGCGTAGGCTTCATCGGCCCCCAGCACTGCGCACCACTGAGCCACGGTAGGGATCATCCATGACATCTCCTTAAGCTTCTGCAGATCGACTTCGTTCCGCTCAATCTCGAATGCGACGAGATCATCGAAGGAGTCGGTCGCAATGGGAAACCACTTCCCGACCCTGTACGCATAAATCAACCGGCTGGCGAGCTGGTTGAGCCAGGTCTTCGCGATCTCTCGGCGTCCTGTGAAGCAGAGCAGGAGCAGCGCGAGCGAGATATCGATGCACTGGTTGTCGTAGCACGGCGAGCCCGAGATGGGATGAGACTCCACAAGGGCATTCAGCGACTCCGCTACGGCGTTTGCTCCCTCCAGGGAGCGCTTGTCTTCCGTAACCACGCCGAAAAGAAAGTGCGACAGACCGATGCTGCCGACAGTCCCGACTTCCTCGAAAACCCGTTCGGTCAGCAGGGTCGATTCGCGGTGATACCGCGCGATAGCGTTCTTGACGTACAGGTGCCCCTGCACCTCGTTGAAATACTCGATACTGACCTCAAGGTAGGTGTGCACGAGGCGGACATAGGCATCGAACACGTCCTTGTCGTCTGCCGATCCGGCCTTGCGCACCGCGTCCCATGACCAAAGCACGGTACGCTCAGCGGCAAGGAGCGCATTGCGCAGATTGCCATCCGCGGACGCCCATCGACACAGGATGCCAAGCGCAAGGTGCACGGTAGCAAGCGAACGGACCCGCGCTCGCACCTGCTTTGCGATACCATCGGAATTGGCTGCCGCCCAATCCAACAGTTCTCTCAGTAGTGCGTAGTAGTGCTGCAGGTCGTAGTCGGGCTCGCCGACCAGCGCGAGGGCGCGCCGGAGCTGCGAACGTGCGCTGCCAGGAAGTGCATTCTCGGTGAGGAGGTACTGCTCCATGAGTTCGGCGACCCGGTCACCATTCCATGTCTCCAAGTCAAGGCCTTCGCGCTTGATCCGATCGGCGTACCCGACGAGGTTCTGCTGTATCTCCTGCTTGAAGTCACCCGTAGTCGCGACCACGATCCGCACCGGCAAGCCCTGGTGCTCGGGCGCAACGTTGTTGCGGAGGTAAACGTCCAGTATCTCGTTTAGTGACGGATGGATGGACTGCGGCAGGGTGTCCCAGTCTTTACGGCCCAGATCACCGCGCTTGAGCACGAACAGCCAGAGACTGCGCTGCCCATTTGCGTCATTTCCAACGGCCGCAAGGTCAACCCCGGCCTGCCGCACGCCCTGCTGGGGAGCACTCAAGGGCACGAACTGCATCTCCCGCAAGAGATCCGGTAGGAGAGCATCGAACTCGCCCGACTCGCGGAGCATGCCGAGGTACTCGCGGAGAATGATCCTCATGTGCCAGGCCTTCGTCCACTGCGGAACTGAAGCCTTTCCCGTTCCACCCCCATCGGATCTGACACTGCGCTCAGCGGTAGCGCGATTGAATGCGACATCGGCTTCAACTCCATCGGGCTGCTGTAATGCCCTTCCCGGCTATGAAAGGTGCGGATGCCGGCTTTCAGCGGGATCTGGGTAGCGATCTGACGCCAGATGGAGGTCTTGCTGGCATCCTCGATCGCATCGTTCATCTGGCGATGCCGTTCCTTCCGGAAGCGGTTGACCTTGTCTGCGGGGGGATGGAACTCTCGCAGGTTAGGCAAGGCCTCGATCTCCCCCAGAATCTCTTCGATGTCGCCCGCCACCGAAGCGCACAGCGCGTGAACCTCCTCGCTTTCCTTCTCCGAAGCCTGCACCTCCTTGAGGAATCGGACGGTCGTATCCGGATAATCCCGACCCACGTAGTCGCGCAACACGGTAGAAACAAAGCCAAACGTACGGGTCTTTGCATCCCGGGTACGCACCATCGAGAACACGACAGTCAGCAATACATCCTCGTTCAGCAGATAGCCGATGATGCGTCGTACAAGAAAGCGAAGCTCCTCCTCGTTGAGTGGGTCGAGGAGTTCCGCGGCGAGCGGAAAGTCATGCATACCCGCCACCGTGAGTTTCGAGATAATCTTCTGTACCGCGTGCGGATATCGCCTGTCCTCTTCGAGCAGCCAGGCCGTGAGTAATCCGCTGAGGAGTGCAGGCTTTCGCGCAAGCTCCACCACGGCGGAATCAAACAAAACCTCCGGGCCGGCTGGACCTAGCGCCTCCCTTGATTGCCGGGCCATCCACAAACGGAGGAATTCCACCGCACGGGGAGCTCGCTCCTCATCCTTCAGCCAACTGCTCACCATCACGTCGACCATGGACAGAATGTCCTTCTGGTCCGGAGGCACATGCGTCAAATAGAGTACGAGAGACCAGAACCAAGGTTCGCGCCAACAATCGCGCGCTTCGCGCAACAAGATGTGTGTAATGGCTGACAGGGCAGCCATATCGGTCGTCCGCCCGGCCTCATCGAGCAAGAGGACAGCTTGGCTCTCGTGCGTTCCGATCATGCGTCCGAGGACCGACACGGCTTGCCCAAGCAAAGGATGTCCCGGGGTTCTCACAATTTTGGCGCAGATTCGAAGGGTGTCTGCGGATGCCACAGCCTTCTCCGGATCCTTGTAGTCCACGGTCCCCATGACGTGAAGCGCCGGACCGCTGATGAAACGTTCCGACGACTCAGCCCTCTGAGTGATCTGCGCCCATGTGCCTGCGAAATCCCGGTTCACTATCGCGTGAAGGGCGCAGGTATAAATACCCCAGTTCTGCTCTTTGGGGGTTGCTTCGTGTAATTGCTCTAACTCTCGTGCGACCTCGATATGGTCGGAAAACCAAGTTGCGAGGGGCTCGAGTAGAGTCGCCGCAGAGAAATGGCGTTGCTCCCCATAATCCCCGCCAAAGAAGCCCAGGATGGACGATGCACTCGCATGAGCGAACGATCCAACTGCATCTTCCAAAGTCCGCGTGACTTCGTAGGAGTTCATACCGGCGATGACGGCTTCTCTCGCGAACGTGTAGGCGTCAAATCGGCGCTCATTGTGCAAACGGACCAGCACCGCGCCGGGCAGCGAAACACCGTCCACCTTGTCCTGAAGCCAGAGTTCGCTCAGACGATGGAAGCAGGCTTCGCCCGAGCTTGTGAGGATGCCCCCTTCGTGCTCCAGGACGAAGGCCGCAGCCTCCTGTATGAGCGTCGCAACGTCGGCGAACCGCAGCCCGGCCTCGTCTTCGATCAGCATCCCCGTTCCAGCTTCCGCCCGGAGCATTGCCTGCCCTTCGACGTCAATGGCGACGGCATTGCCTCCTGCAAACCAGGATTTCCATGCTAATTCGCGAAGGGTAATGCTCATAGAGATAGGCCAGGCGGTCATTCGACGGCAACGCGCATTTGGTGCTGCATTTCGGATTTTCTACGCAGAACAAATTCCGCTTTCAATTTCAATGACATTTTAGTAGTTCAATTCTGCGCTTCTAAACGGGATCTTTGAGCTAAGGTCGAGCAGCGCCACCATCATACGTATTCCGATCGCACGCTTGCAGCCGATGCTCGATGTAGGACTGCGTGGCAAATGGCGAGCAGATCTTCTCTTCCAGTTCAGGGAAAAGCAGACCGATACCCTCATCGAAGCGAGTGATTCGTTGAAATTTGAATTCGCCTCCCACAACCGAACGCTTGATATCGAGCGCAAGCTTCTCTCTCCAGACTTCTTGTTTGGGATTTAGCGTCGTCTTGTATATGTATGAGGCCCAAAGGTAAGGCACCGCGAATGCGAAAGACCCGGCGCGCGATGTTTGCCTTACGGCGGCCTCAAGGACCTGATATGCGCTGTGATGCTTGTGATAGCCCACAGGGCGGTCCAGTTTCATTGAGAGCAACACGGGCAAGGCACGATGCCAGCCGAAGAATTCCTCGTCCGCCAGGCACTCGAATCCGCGGTGCCAGAAACTGCTTTCATACATTTCGTCGACGACATCGAGAATTGGCTGCCGGAGAGTCTTGGCATAGTCACTATCGCAATAGGCGATTGCCGCAGCCAGATAGCGTTGCACTAACGCTTCCCAGTCAGATTGCTCTCGCTGGCGGCGTTGTAGCATCTCGTGACGTAAAGCCTGCTGCTCCTGCTCTATCCGCCTGCGTTCCACTGCGGCGCGCTGCTGTTCCAGATCACTACGTGCTGCGTCGTAGTCGAAGAAAAATGGCCGATAGCTTGGTGTTGGAAACTGTATGTCATCCAATGTGACGAATCGGCTCTGCCATTCGTCCGTTAAATCGCTTCCCATGAGAACTGGCGCCTGGAACGTCCCATTGAAAGTCAACCTCCCTGAGCGTCGTGATTCGTCCATACCGCTCTCGTCGAGAATGAAGAGATTCCGGCGGTTGAAAAATGCTTCGTCCCGGACAGTCGCTCTCCTTAGATCGAGAACATCGAATAGCCAAATGATATAAATGCCTTCCTTCCGATAGAACTCGTCGCGCTTGATGACATCGGAAAGGAACGTGTAGGAAAGTTGGATCTCGAACACTATCCGCTTGCTCCGCCAGACGCACTGCACATCAGGACGTTTCCATTCGCCCTTCAATATCTGGCCGTGGGTCACCAATTCGCGATCGACCCTTGTTGCGCCAACTTCCTTCTCCAGGAAATCGGCGACGAAGTTCTTAATTGTCCGGTGACGTTCCCCCTCCTGCTGGCCCCGGTAGATCAGGGCGCGCCGCAATTCCGACGAGAGTCGGTTTCGCCCATACCAGGGACAATCCGGCGATGCACCATCGTGTTCGAACCAGCGGTTGCCTTCGTCACGAATAAATCGGGACAGGTAAATCGGATTGCGGCAGATGCCGCAGACAAGCATTGGAGCAGCTCCGGCTCGCTCCCGTTCCACCCGATTGGTCATAACCGTCCGGCGAAGCGCCGAGAACTCCACCTCTGACATCGTGAGCAACTCGCTGGCAGCAATCCTTCGGTCCGTTCGAAGGTCGATTGCCAGTTCAATCGTCTGCTGATGTTTCATGAGCGTATGAGGTCCGGATCAGAAGTGATTCTGGTTATCGCAGTCGCTTGAACTCGAACAAGCCCCGGTAAATCATTGCGACGCGATCGGCTTTCTGTGATTTTTGCGACATGCCGATCAGCGGCAAAAATGTTCGTCATGTCGCTTCTGCACGGCAAGTTTTGAAGTTAGCTGGGGCGCGGTATTCATTTGTCAGACCAATGCCTCCTGCTCCACGGTCACGCCCGCAGCGGCTACCTTTTCACCCAGTTCACCCCATCCAGCTTCCTCTGCGTAGTGCTTCATGCGCGTCAGAGTGGACGCCTTTGCAGTACGGCGCAGGCTCTCTGGAATATCATCCGGTGACATCTTCCAAGGTCGTAATGTGTGACCTGAAATCGCCGCCTCGCGAGCGATTCTGGCAGCGATCCGAAAGCCGCCTTCATCCACGTCGCCCCAATGCAGCACTGGCGTGTCGACGGGAATGTCCCTGAGTATTGTCGTGTACATCTTTCGCCAGGCTGGAGACGGCATTCCAGCGGAGTAAATGAGCAGCACATCCTTGTCGTAGCCGGCGCGGGCTTCGATGTGAAAATTCGTTTGATTCTCGATGCTCAGCACCGCGCTCGGCCGGCTGTCCAGGCCTAGAACAGTCGCCGGAGCGAGCCCGGAATAAGGGATATCCAGACAGGCGGCAATCCGTTCCCGCCTCACGACGATGTGTCCGGCGAGACGTGCGGGTTGCTCTTCCCGGAAAAGTCCCAGCTCACGCCATACGTCGGATGAATCGCGTGGAACGGCGTCGATTGCCCCAAGCAGCAACACATCGATGGGGGCGTGCAGCCGCTCAATCCGCTTACTGTCATTGAAGAGGCGCGCGCTTGCCACACGTAGCGGGAGATCGACGCGCTCTGCCTCGGTATTAGCACGTGCAAAAGCGACCACGGCCACCGCATCCATCCACATTCCTACTTCGCTTGCTGCCAGCCCCCTCACCCTCTTCAATTTCTGCCAAGCCTGCAGGACTTCCGCCAGTACGGGAAATCGCTCTATGTGTTGTTGAAGGCTGAAGCTAGCCTCAGCGACGACGGAAGCGGCCGTCGGCTGCCCTAGAAAGGCTGCCAGTTTCCCTATATCGAACAAATTGACCCGCTTGATGAATCCGCTCTGGTCGTGATCGTCCCAACGCAGCTCAATCGCACCTTGAGCTCTCGCGTCCTTGAGGGTTGCTTCGAATGATTCCTTCGTTTCGAGGGAGCGCAGGTTCCGGTACTCCGAGAGATGCGATTCAGTAAGGGCGGGGGTACGAGTGCGTACCCCCGCCGCGGCGCGATCGGCCCCAGTCAGCAGGACATTCAGGGCACGCCGGGCGCGTTCGTCCATGACAATGGCCCTATGCGCTCGGCATCGCTGCGGGGACCGCAGCGTTCAGTTCCTCGGCGACCAGCGCCGGATTGAACTCAGGCAGATCCTCCCGGAACATGTCGCGCGTCTGCTCGGAAATATCGTGTCCCTGCAGTCGAATGACGTTACGTTCGGGATCGCGCAGGATGTCGAAATACCGATCCAGGAATGCCGTCAGCGTTCCGAGGTTTTCCCCTGGACTGGCCATAAAGACCTGCAATCCCAAGTCCTCAAGGTAGCGCATGGTCGCGATGATGTTGCCCATGTCCATCTTGTTGAACGCTTCGTCGAGGAGGATCAGGCGAATACCCTCCCGCTTGCCGCGCTCCAGCCGGTATGCCGAAGCCAGCGCCGCACCTGCGATGACGTAGAGCGGCGCACGATGCTCCCCGCCAGACCCGGAGCCAAGGCGTTTGCTCAGATGACCTATGGTCTTGCGCTGCTTTGAGACGGGATCCTCTCGCTGAATCTCGATATCAAACTCGAAGAACTCACGATAATCGTCGAGGGGCGACTTCACAGCGCCGGCTCCCGGTACCGTTTTTTCGTCCAGCAGTTGACGAAAATGTTCCGGCATCTGGTCCGATCCCTCCAACACCTCGTCGCCGATACCGGAATCCGCTACCCTCCGGATGTAGTTCAGCAAGCCCTCATGCGCGCGGCGAACCGTTCGCTTGAACTGGTAGCGTTCCCCATTGCTGAATACCGGGCAATTACGCAGTACCTCGTTCAACCGATCCTGCGTGGCTTCGAGCCATTTCAGATTCTCGTATAACGCGAGCGCCACGTCATTGCGGAAGGTCGCCTGGGAGGTGCGGTAGGCCTCCTCCATCTGATCTTGATAATCGCGCAGCGTGGTATCCCGTAGACGTTGCAGCAGGTCGCGCAACCATTGCCAAGCCTTACGCCAATCGGAAAGTGCCGCCTGTTCAACGTGTTCACGATGGTTTGCGACAAATTCGCCTAGCACGCGGCTCCCTGCATTGGCGGCCTGGACCATGCCTTCCCTTCGGGCCTTTTCCTGGTCCGCGCAGTGCTTGGCCATTGCCTCCAGTAGGCCGTTGAACTGCAAGCGCGTGGTGTCGCGGTTTTTGAGCGCGAACTCATGGTCATACCCGAAAGCGGACTGCGCCTCTCTCGTGACGGCCGCGGCTGTCGTCACGTCCTCCGCAGCAGAGTCACGCTGCGTGAGGCAAGTGGTCATATTCTGCTCTGCACGACCCTTCTCTTGCGCATGCGTTGTTAGCAAACTTGTTTCTGAAGAAAACTGCTGCGACCATTTGTTCTCCTCCTCGCCCAGACGCACGTACTCCGCGCTAACCGTGTTACTCAAGCGCAAAGTGAGGCTGTCCAAGTTCTGCTGGGCAGCCGAATTGGCGTCGTATACAGCCATCATGCTTTCGATAGTTGCTTCTTCGCCACCGAAAAGTTGAAGCGACTCGAAAATTGCTTTTGCAGCGGCCGAACGCTTGCCGAGTCGAACAAGCTCTTTGTCCAGATCTGCAATCCGGCGTACCAATTCAGCATGCTGATTGGCACTACCACCGCCAATACGCTGGTGGCCCCCAAGTCTCAGGCGATCGATGTCCCCACCCGCCACGAGCATGCCGTCCTTGGTCAATGCGTGCGGACTCTCAAGCGCCTCCTCGTCGGTATCGGCGCGCCTGGCATTGCCAAACTTGCTGCGCAAGAAGTGGACAGCAGCTGGATTCGTGCCTTCGATTAGTTCGGCCACACTGCCGGCCACTGGCGACCGGGCTGTAAGATACCGACTTTCGCGTGCAATCTTGGCACCGTAGACCGCATCCTTACCCGTCAATCGACGGTAGGTGCCAAAAGCGTCCGACTCCTCACCCGTCGGCACAAGCAACGCTTGTACGTTACCGGCGAGATAACTCTCAATGACTGATTGCCACTCGGGATCCGTTACGCGCACCAGATCACACACGGGAATCGGATTGAGGCCCTTGTCCTTCAGTGCTCTCATGAGGCGCTGCACGTGTTCTTCGAGTGGTGCGCGTCCTTTCTTGCTGCGTTCCAGATTC
>Ga0163144_10020687_pt1 | contig 13133 bp, 10 predicted proteins | sample OliLak19BULKMAT1_FD_123175 | JGI IMG/M metagenome (GOLD analysis project Ga0163144, IMG submission 123175) | Freshwater microbial mat bacterial communities from Lake Vanda, McMurdo Dry Valleys, Antarctica - Oligotrophic Lake LV.19.BULKMAT1 | ecosystem: Environmental > Aquatic > Freshwater >...
ATTCGATCGCTCAAAGCGCGTGCGACTCTCGGCAGGTCGGCCGTATCCTGGCGTGTGCTCGGTGGCAGCGCCTGCCACATCTCTTCGATGGCCAGGTCGAGCACCAGTTCGGTGGGGCGGTGGAGCGTATGCACCGTCTCCTCGGACGTGCCCAGCCCGATGGACGCGAGGCGCAGCATTCCCGCCCCCAGCCTCGAGGCCCAGAAGCCATCCCGCAGGCGGGCCCACCAGCCGTCGGCCTTGAAGTGAAACGATGGCACGAGGAAGTTGAGACCGAGACCTGACCAGAAGAAGACATAGGCGTACTGCATGACCGTCGAGAAGAACTGGACTTGCAGCATGCGGTGATACCAGCCGTCGCGGCTGAAGTCCGCGAGGAATACGCTCACGAACATTTCGATGAGGAGGTACGTCAACCCGGAAAGCCAGGCGAGGTCGTTGACCACTCGTCCGAGCAAAGTGGCCTGCTTCGGGCCGGCACGGGACGCCGCCTGGCGGGCTCGATTCAGCGCCTGCACGAGGTCGCCGTGGCGGAATCCGTCGCGTGCCAGCCGGCGCAGGGTGGTCAGCTCGATGCCGAGGTGGACAACCGCCACAGCGGCCGCGACGGGAAGCATGGCTGCCAGCACGAACCCCAGGTCGGGAAACTGCCCGAATCGAGTCCGGAACAACTCCAGGCTTCCTACGCTCAGCATGGCCGTCACGCTCATGCCCAGCGCGTAGAATGGGCGCACCATCTCCCAGCGCGCGAGCCACCGGCGCAGCGGCTCGGCGAGTGCCACGGTCTCGCCATCGCCCCCCAGCATTCCGAGCCATGCCTCGGCCCCATCAGGCCGCGTGGCAGGGTCCTTGGCCATCGCCGCCTCGATTGCCCGCGCCAGCCGCGACGACGTTCCCGGCGCGGCCCGGAGCAGCGGTGGCACCGGTTCAGTTAGATGCTTGAGGAGGAGTGCCGGGGTGTCGTCCGCCAGGAATGGTGTTCGCCCCGACAGCAGCGTCCAGCCGGTGACGCCGAGGGCGTAGAGGTCGCTCGCTGGCGAGGCGGCGGCGCCCTGGATCACCTCGGGGGCGATGTACGCGGGGGTGCCGAGCAGCGGCTCGGCCCTGTCGTGATTGACTGGCGCCGCGATGCCGAAATCCACCAGCATGACGCGGCCGGTCTGCCGCTCCTGCAGAATATTCTCAATGGTGACGTCGCGATGCACGATGCCCATCGCATGCGCATACGAGAGTGCCCAGGCCACTTCGCGCAGGATCCGCTCGGCATCAGCACTGGTGAGAGGACCCTCGCGACGGACTCTGTCGCCGACACTCTCGCCGTCGACCAGCCCCATCACAAAATAGACCAGGTCGTCCTGTGCTTCGACGGCATAGATCGGCACGATGTGCGGATGTGACAGCCGAGCGCCTGTCCGGGCCTCGCGCAGGAAGCGCTCGCGCTGCTCGGGGTCGGCAGCCAGGACAGGGTGCAGGACCTTGAGCGCCACCGGGCGGCCGAGTGCCACGTCGCGTGCCAGGTACACCGTCCCCATCCCGCCGCGGCCCAACTCGCGCTCGATGGACCAGGTCCCGGCGAGCGTCTCCTGGAGTCGCTCGAAGGCAACGGTATCTTCCGTGGGCGGACTCACGCGGCCTTCGGCGTCGGTGTGGGTGTCGCATCCACCCGCCGAGCTGGACGTCCAAGGAGGACCCGGACCTCGTTGTGCGCGGACAGGTCCGTCAGCAGCGACTGTTCCAGCTCGCGCGCCTCGGCGAGGTAGGCGGTCAGCTCATGGCTCTGTTCCTTTACGGCCACGAGGCGGAGCAATTGGAGACGGAGGCGCTCGAGCGTGGCGACCGCCTCGCGGTGACGGTGCTCCACGGCTTGCCGTGCGGCGACCACACGCTGCTGTTCCGCTTCGTCGTGACCGGTGTCGCGCTCGCTCTCGCGCAGACGGTCGGCGATGTCGCGCAGCTCGACAGCGCTCCCCTGCAGGGTGTGCGCCAGCGCAGGGACGTCGCCGAGTCCCTCCCGTAGCGTGGCGGGAATGGCGTGCCAGAGATCGTCCACGGCCAGCCCCAGCACCAATTCGGTGTTGCGATGGAGTGTCGAGGCGGCAGGAAGACGGTGTTGCTGGCCGAGCGAGGCCAGGGTGGTGACCGCTGCGGCGAACCGCGACTGCCAGAAGCGCTCCACCCGCCGGCGGAAGCGGCCTCCCGGGGCGATCCGGAAACCGGGCGATGCGAAGCCGATCCCGATACCCGTCAACGTGGCAAGATAGAGTGAACTGGACATGGCGAGGATCGTGTTCTTCACATAGGCGGCCTCGGGTCCCCATGTGTACCAGTTATCCACGTTCGGGTAGATGAAAACAAAGACCACCGCGAGCACCACGGCGCCGATGACGGTGAGATCCAGCACCACGCGGCCCGGGAGCGGCGGGAGCCCTTCCTTGCGACGGTCCCGCTCGAGGGCGTCGCGCCAGAGCGGATATGCGGCACGGATGTCGGCGATGCCGAAGCCGACCCGGTGCAATGCGCGCAACGCCCAGGCTTCAAAGCCGAGATGCCCGAGGATCGGGATCGCGGTGACCGTAAGGACTGAGGAGATCGCGGCAGCGACGAGCATGGACTCCGACTCGAAATTCTGGGAGCCCCACACCAGCAGCCAGGTCTGCACGGCCAGGATCGGCGTCGCCAGGGAGTAGATCGGACGAAAGCGCTCCCACCGGGTAAACCAGTGGCGGAGCGCCGGCGCGATGGCCACCGGCTCGGGTGCCCGCTCCAGCAGCGCCAGAAGGGCCTCGGCCCCGGCTGGCCGCGCGTCGGGGTCCTTGGCCAGGCACTGCTCCACGGCAGCCACCACGCGGCGGGAGACCCCGCGCGCCTGGGGGGCGAGCGGCAGCGGGGGTTGCACCAGGTGCTTGGCGAGGAGGGCAGCGGGAGTGTCAGCCTCGAATGGCGCCCGCCCCGCGAGCGCGTGCCAGGTGACCACGCCGAGTGCGTAGAGGTCGCTCGCGGGCGTCGCAGACTCGCCGCGAATCACTTCTGGTGCGAGATATCCGGGGGTGCCGAAGCGCGGCCGCGACTCGATCGCTCCGCTTGCGATGGCGAGGCCGAAGTCGCCCAGCAGGACCCGCCCGCTTTGGCGCTCGATCAGAACGTTTTCGAGGGTTATGTCGCGGTGGATCACGCCCTGCGCGTGGGCGTAGCCGAGCGCCCAGGCGAGCTCCCGCAGCAGTCGTTCTCCTTCGTCCGGAGGGAGGGCCCCACGCCGGCGCAGTCGGGCTCCGAGGGTCTCGCCATCCACCAGGGCCATCACCAGGAAAGGGCGCGGCCCGTCGGACTCGACGGCGTAGATCGGGACGATATGGGGGTGGGCCAGACGGGCGGCGGTCCGGGCCTCGTGCAGAAAGCGGGAGCGGGCCTCAGGGTCGGCGGCGAGGTCGGAGCAGAGGAATTTGATTGCCACCGGCCGGTCGAGCCGAACGTCGCGTGCGAGGTAGACCGTGCCCATGCCGCCGCGACCGAGCTCGCGCTCCAAGGAGTAGCGGCCAACCAGTGATTCCTGCAGGGCGATGAACTCGGGAGAGAGTCCCATGGCGCCGTTTCTTCCGCAAGAATCGTGCGCCCTGACGCCGGAAATTTGATCGGGGTCCCGTGCCTTCAAACGCCCCCTATGCCCCCCCCGGTTCGTGACCTATATTCAGGCCATGCATGCAGATACGCTTCGTCGACTCTTCCTCGACTACTTTGGCAGCCGTGGGCACCGCGAGGTGCCTTCGTCGCCTCTGGTGCCCGCCGACGACCCGACCCTCCTCTTTACCAATGCCGGCATGGTCCAGTTCAAGCGGACCTTTCTGGGCCAGGAACACCGGGATTACGCCCGGGCGGTCACCTGCCAGAAGTGCGTCCGGGCCGGCGGCAAGCACAACGACCTGGAACAGGTCGGGCTGACCCGCCGCCATCACACCTTCTTCGAAATGCTCGGCAATTTCTCCTTCGGCGATTACTTCAAGAAGGACGCGATTGCCTACGCCTGGGAATTTGTCACCTCCAAGGAGTATTTGGGGCTGGAGCCGGAACGGCTCCGGGTTACGGTGCACCACACCGACGAGGAGGCACGCCAGCTCTGGAAGGCGGCCACCGGTCTCCCGGACAGCCGCATCTACGGCCTGGGCGACAAGGACAACTTCTGGCAGATGGGCGACACCGGTCCCTGCGGACCGTGCTCCGAGATCTTCGTGGACCTGGAGTGGAAGGCGGGGGATCCACCTGGCGAGTTCAGTCAGGCAGAGTTCGAGGAGCTGGCCGAAGCCGGCAGGTTCCTGGAGATCTGGAACCTGGTCTTCATGCAGTTTGATCGGTCCGCCGATGGGACGCTGACCCCGCTGCCCAAGCCCTCGGTGGATACCGGCGCCGGGCTGGAGCGGATTGCCGCGGTGCTGCAGGGCAAGGATGACAACTTCCATACCGACCTGTTCATGCCGCTGCTCGAGAAGGTCGCGGAGCTGGTGGGCCGCCCCTATCCGGGCGGGATGGAAGGGGAAGGGGCGTCGTACCGCGTCCTGGCCGACCATGCGCGCGCGGTCGTGTTCCTCCTGGCCGACGGTGTCTACCCCGGAAATGATGGCCGTGGCTATGTGCTGCGCCGGATCCTGCGCCGCGCAGTGCGGCACGCCTGGCTGCTGGGGCGGCGCGAGCCGACGCTGGCGCCGTTGACTGGCCTGGTGCTCGATGCGATGGCGGCGGCGTACCCCGAGGTGGCGGCCAAGCGGAAGTACATCCTGGACCTGACCGAGACGGAGGAGCGCCGATTCTTCGAGACGATCGAGGGCGGACTCAAGCGGCTCGATGAGCTCTTTGCCAGTGGCGTTGAGACGATTCCTGGTGAGGAAGCCTTCAAGCTGTACGACACCTTCGGATTCCCGATCGACCTGACCCAGCTCATTGCCGGCGAGCGCGGCGTGGCGGTGGACCAAGCCGGCTTTGACAGTGCGCTGGACAGCCAGCGGAACCGAAGCCGCAAGGCCCGTGGCGGCAAGGGCGCCGGTGCGGGAGCGGTGGTCAAGACTCGCAAACCGCGCTGGACGATCGTGAAGCGAGGCAAGCAGCGGTTCTCGGGGTACGACACGGTGGCCAATGACACCGAGATCCTGGCGTGGCGCCAGGAGGATGATCGGGTGGAACTGGTGCTGCGCCACAATCCATTCTATGTGGAATCGGGTGGCCAGATCAGCGATACCGGACTGGTCAGTGGTGCCGGCTGGGTGCTGACCGTAGATCAGGTGCGCAAGGACGAGCGCGGCACGGCGGTGAGTGGTGTGTTTACCGACGCGTTTGAACCGACGCCCGTCTCCGCGATGGTGGACGCGGCCCGCCGCCGAGACATCGAACGCAATCACTCCGCCACCCACCTGGTGCACGCGGCGCTGCGCCGTCACCTCGGAATGCATGTGCGGCAGCAGGGTTCGCTGGTGGAGCCGGGGCGGCTGCGGTTCGACTTTTCGCACCATGGTCCGATCGAGCCGACAATGCTGGAGCGGATTGAGCGCGACGTGAATGAGCATATCTGGGAAAACTTCCCCGTCGAAACACGGGAGATGCCTTACCCGGACGCGCTTGCACTCGGCGCCATGGCGTTCTTCTCGGAGAAATACGGCGATGTGGTTCGGGTGGTGCAGATGGGGTCCTCGATTGAGCTCTGCGGCGGCACCCACGTGGCCACCACCGGGGCGATGGGGCTGTTCCGCTTCAGCACCCAGGGCGGCGTCGCTGCCGGCGTGCGACGGATCGAGGCGGTGACCGGGGCGATTGCCTACGAGATGGTGGGCGAGGTGGAAGCGCGGCTGGCCAAGGTAGGTGAGGCGCTGCGCGCCCAACCGGAGCACCTGCTGCGCAAGGCGGAGCAATTGATCGCCGAACGAGACCGGTTGGAATCCAAGTTGGCTGAGGCGCAGCGGGAGGGCGGGGGGACAGCTGGGTCAGGGGGGCAGGTGATGGAGTTGAACGGGGTTGCGGTGACACTGGCCGAGACTGATTCCGAAAACCGGGATGAACTCGGTCGCCTGGCCGATGGGTTCCGGAGTGGGCGGACCGCGGCTGTGTTGGTGCTCTTCGGCACGGCGGGGCGGGGTGCGATCCATGTGGCGCTGACCGACGACCTGGTGGCAAAGGGCAAGAAGGCCGGGGACCTGGTGAACCGACTCGCTGCGATCAGCGGTGGCAAGGGTGGCGGACGTCCGACTTTTGCCTCGGCGGGAGCCGGGGACCCGGCGCTGCTGGGCCAGGCGCGACAGGAAGCGCCAAGGATCCTCGCCGAGTGGCTGGACGGGTGACGACGGCGGATGGTTGGCTAGCTGCCCGAACCCGGGGAGCCCCCGAAGAGCTTCGCGCCCGGGTGGATGCGTGGGTCCAGACCGCTCCCGCGAACCCGGCTGGGGCGGCGCTGCTTGCCACCGCCGGGGCTGCGGCTTTGGGTGCTGCGATCGGCCTGCCCGGCGATCGGTCCGTGGCGCTGGACCTGCTGGCCGCCGATGCGTTGGTGACCCTGGCGCTTCTGCATCAGGCCGAGCACGATGCCTCGGGTCTGGAGGCCCTGGCTCGTGACATTCGGCTGTCGGGGAACCTCCCTTCGTGATCGACCTGCACTGCCATCTGCTGCCCGGTGTGGACGACGGCTCACGCTCGGTGGATCAATCGGTCGGCGTGCTGCGACGGTGGGCCGAACAGGGGGTGACGGCGGTTTGCCTGACGCCTCATATGACGGTGAGCAAGGCCGCCAAGGGGGTTCCAGGAGAATGGGACGATGCCTTTGAGAAGTTGACGCGGGCGGCCCCGATCGAGGTCAAGCTCTACCGCGGTTGCGAAATGATGCTCGACCGTCCGATTACCGAGGCGGCTTGCGATCGCCGTTTTACCCTGGGCGGCACCCGCTACATGCTGGTCGAGTTCAGCCGGCTGGTGGCGGAGGGGGCGGCACTGAATGCGCTGAGCCATGTGGCGCGCCAGGGAATTGTGCCGGTGCTGGCCCACCCGGAACGGTACACCATTTGCTCACCGGAGGCGGTGCGTCGGTGGAAAGGCGCCTCGGGCGCCCTGATGCAGGTCGACGCCACGACGATGGTGCAGCCGCAGTCGCGCGGCACCCGCGCCCGGCGGCTGCTGGCTGCTGGACTGGTGGATATCGTGGCGGCGGACAACCATGGCGATGACCGGTCGATGGCGACCGCGCGCGAGGTGTTGTCGGATCACAGCGACGCCATCGCCGATTTGCTGCTGGTGCACAACCCTGCCGCGATCCTGGCGGATGGGCCGACCGAGGGGATTCCCCCCGTCAAGCTCAAGGAAAGCCTGCTGACGCGGATCAAGACGCTCTTTGACCAGGATGGCTGATGGAGATCGAACGGATTGCCAACGGGCTCGCGGCGTTGTCCCACCTGGCGGACCAGACCCGCAGCCAAGCCCCCCTGATCGCCGAGATCGCCGCACGATACCTCGGGACACTGCAGGCGGGCGGCAAGCTGATGTTCGCCGGGAACGGCGGCAGCGCCGCCGACGCCCAGCACCTGGCCACCGAGTACGTGGTGCGCTACCGTGACGACCGGCGTGCCCTGTCGGCCGTGGCGCTGACCACCGACACCTCGCTGCTGACCGCCGCCGGAAACGATCTTGGCTTTGAGCAGGTCTTTGCCCGGCAGGTCGAGGCGCTGGGGCGTCCTGGCGACCTTCTCATCCTGCACAGCACCAGCGGCCGGAGTCCCAACCTGCTGGCCGCGGCACGCAGCGCGCGGGCGGCCGGGATTCCAATCGTCGCGATGGTCGGTGGGGAAGGGTCGCCGCTGGCGGCGCTGGCCGACATGGTGTTCGTGGTGAGGACCGACTCCTCCCGGCTGGCGCAGGAGATCCAGATGGCGGTGGAGCATTTGCTGGTTGAGGAGGTGGAGATCGGTTTGGGATTGGCGGGGAATGGGGAATAGGGAATAGGGAATGCGGGGTGGGGACTGGGGACTGGGGACTGGGGTGTCGGGTGTCGGCGTTTCCAACGAATAGGTGAGGTGGGATGATTTCACTGGCTGGCAAGTCGGCACTTGTGACAGGTGGCTCCCGCGGGATCGGGCGGGCCACCGCGTTGTTGCTGGCGCGTGCCGGCGCCGATGTCGGCATTGCCTATCGCTCGCGGGTAGCCGATGCGGAGCAGGTGGAGAAGGCGATCCGCGGGATGGGACGCCGCTGCTACCTGGGCCGAGGCGACCTGGCCGACCCGGTGGTGGTGGACCAGATCATGCGGGAGTGTCGCGCCGCCTTTGGCGGGCTCGACTTGCTGGTGGCGAACGCCGGCATCTGGCCGGAACAGGAGATCCCGCTGCCGCAGATGACCAATGCCCACTGGCGGCGGACCATGGCCGCCAACCTCGACGCGGTGTTCTACACCGTGCGGGCCGCGCTGGGCATCCTCCGGCCAGGGGGGCGGATCGTGATCGTCACCAGCACCGCTGCCCAGCGGGGTGAAGCGTTTCACGCCGACTACGCGGCCTCGAAGGGGGCGCTGCAGTCCTTTGCCAAGTCGCTGGCGGTGGAATGCGCCCCGGCGATCAGCGTCAACTGCGTGGCCCCCGGATGGGTGGCCACGGACATGACCACCGACGCCCTTGCTGGCGATGCCGGTGCACGCGCCGTGGAGGGCATCCCCCTCGGGCGCGTGCCTCCTCCCGAGGACATCGCCGGGCCCATCGTCTTCCTCTGCAGCGACCTGGCGCGGCACATCACCGGCGAGGTGCTGAACGTGAACGGCGGCGCCGTGCGCTGCGGCTGAGATGCTCCACTTCCTCTTTACCGGTGGCACCATCTCGATGCGGCACGATCCGGTCGCGGGTGGCAACGTCCCCGCGCTCGATGGCGCTGCGTTGTTGGCGAGTGTACCGGCGCTGGCGCAGGCGGGGCCGATCGTCACCGAGGATTGGGAACGACTTCCGGCGGTGCACCGGACGCCGGCGTTGATGTGGGCGCTGCGTGGCCGGATCGCCGAACTCGCCGCCGATCCCTCGCTCCTGGGAGTTGTCGTCCCCCACGGTACCGACACACTGGCCGAGATGGCGTATCTGGTGGCCCGCACCGTTGACCCCCAACGGCCGGTGGTGTTGACCGGAGCAATGCGCACCTCCAGCCAGGACCATTGGGATGGCCCGCGCAACCTGGCCGATGCCGCCGCTGTTGCCGCCGATCCCGGCGCGGCAGGCCGCGGGGCAATGGTGGTGTTTGCCGGCCGGATTCTCGATGGCCTCCACGCGGCCAAGATGCACGCCAGCGAGCCCGACGCCTTTGCCGCGCCGCACGGGGTGCAACTTGGCCGGGTGGAGGAGGGGCGAGTCCGCTGGGATGTGGGGCCGTCGCCGCGCCCTGTTCCGGTGACGGTGGATCGCCTTGACGCCAGGGTCCTCACTTTCATCCCCGAGCTCGGAGATGACGGTACCTTGCTGGACCTGGCCCGCCCGCGGTTTGATGGAGCGGTGATTCTCGGCTACGGCCGCGGCAACATCCCCCCGGGTGCGGTGCCCGCCATCGAGCGCTGGATCGGCGAGGGCAAGCCGGTAATCCTTGCCAGCCGCCAGCCGCTGGGTGAAACCGGCGCAGACTACGCCTTTGCTGGCGGCGGTGCGTCGCTGGTAGCCAAGGGCGTCCGCCTAGCCGGCGCCCGCACGCCCGGGCAGGCCCGACTGGAGCTGATGCTCGCGCTCTCGGGTGGCTGGGGATATCCGGGATGAGCCCCCGGTGACGCAGCCGCTCCGCCCACCGGCTCCGATCCCACTCTCCGCCGAGGTGGTCCGGCTGGCCCGCACCCTGGAGGAGGCGGGCCACGAGGCGTGGTGTGTCGGCGGTGCGATCCGGGATTTCCTGCTGGGTAACCTGCAATCGGATGTGGATCTGGCCACCTCGGCGCCCCCGGAGGAGGTCCTCCGACTCTTCAAGCGGACGGTACCGGTCGGCATTGCCCACGGGACGGTCGGGGTGCTGGACCAGGCCGGGCAACTGCACGAGATCACCACCTTCCGGAAGGATGTCCGGACTGACGGCCGCCACGCTGAGGTGGCCTATGGTGTGTCGCTCGAAGAGGACCTTGCCCGCCGGGACTTTACGATCAATGCCATTGCCTATCACCCGATTCGGCATGAATGGCGCGACCCGCACCACGGAACGGAGGACCTGAAGGGCGGCCTGGTGCGGGCGGTGGGTGTGGCGGAGGAGCGCTTCCGCGAGGACTACCTTCGGATTCTCCGGGGACTCCGATTCGCGGCACGGTTCGGGTTCCAGATCGAGCCGGAAACCTGGGCCGCCATGCAGGCCGCGGCGCGTGGGCTGGCTGGGCTTTCGGCGGAGCGGGTGCGCGACGAGTGGCTCAAGGGGCTGACGAGTGCGCAGCAGGTGCTCGGGTTCATCGAGTCCTGGCACGCTGCCGGCGCGGCTGAGGTGGCGTTGCCGGAACTCCGACGCAACCCGCCGCTGGCGGCCCCCGACCCCCCCCCGCGCGACCCGGTACTGCTGACCGCGCTGGTCGTGGCTGATCCCGGCGGGGTGCTGACACGGCTGCGCGGCTCCAAGGCGGAGATTGCCCGGGTGAATCGGATCGCCGAAGGTCCGGCAGGGCCGGCCGAACTCGATCCGGTGACGGTACGCCGATGGCTCGCCGCCGTGGGCCCCGCCGCCGATGACCTGCTCCGGAGCCATCTCATCCGCACCGGGAAGCCGGCACCATGGGCTGCGGTGGTTGCGGAAATCAGAGTACGCGGGGACGCCCTGGATCGTGCCAGCCTGAGGATTTCCGGCCACGAATTGGCGGAGGCGGGGCTGGCCCGGGGGCCCGCGATGGGAACGCTGCTGAGTCGCCTGCTCGACGAGGTGCTGCAAGATCCGGCCCGGAATACCCGCGAGCACCTGATGGCTCGAGCCAGAGATTGGGCATGAACGCACTCGGCTTCGGGGTGCTCTCCTCACTGGGTGTGCTTCTGGGGGCCCTGGCGGTGGTCGGTCGCCGGCGGGCCAGCCTGCAGGTGATCGATCACGGCTTGGCCTTCGGCGCCGGGTTCATGATTGCGGTGGTCGTGGCGAGCGTGTTGCCTGAAGTCTTCCGTGACGGATCGACCACCGCGCCGTTGCTGGTGCTGGGCGGCTTCCTTGCGGTGCACCTGGCGCAGCATGTCATGACCCCGCATTTCCATTTCGGCGAGGAGACCCATAGCGTGCCCAGCGCGGCAGGGGTGAGCGCGCTGGTGGGGCTGTCGCTGCACACTTTCTTTGACGGCGTGGCGATTGCCAGCGGGTTCCTGGTGAGCCCGCGTCTCGGCGCGATGCTGGCGCTGGCCGTCCTCCTCCACAAGATCCCGGAGGGGGTGGCGATTTCCAGCTTGATGCTGGCAGCGGGCCAGACTCGCGCCCGGGCGTTCTGGGCTGCTGGTGCCCTCGGTGCCGCGACGATCGCGGGGGTGCTGGTGACCGGTCTGATGGCCAACCTGGCGCTGCACGGGCTGGCGATTTCGGCGGGGATGACCCTCTATGTGGCCGCCTCCAACCTGATCCCGGAATTCCAGGCCAAGCGTGGGGCTGGTCGACCGATCGCGTTCTTTGCGGGTGCGGTCTCGCTGCTGGCGCTCCGTGAACTGCTGGCCGGGTTCGGGCTGGCCCCGTGACCGACAGCGCCCCGGGACTGTTCGGGGTTCGGGCGCCACTGGCGTCGCGGATGCGGCCGGCCCGGTTGGAGGAGGTCGTGGGCCAGGAGGAACTGCTGGCCGAGGGGAAGTCGTTGGGCGATGCGATCCGCCGCGGCGACCTGGGCAGCGTGATCTTCTGGGGCCCCCCGGGGTCCGGAAAGACCACCCTGGCACGCCTGGTGGCGCGCTACACCGATCGGCACTTCACCGCCTTCAGCGCTGTGACCGACGGGGTGCAGCGGGTCCGCGAAATCATCAAGGAGGCGGAGGGCCGGCGGCAACTCGGTCGCGGCACCATCCTCTTTTGCGACGAGATCCACCGGTTCAACCGTGGCCAGCAGGACGCCTTCCTGCCGCATGTCGAGAGCGGTGTCATCACCCTCATCGGCGCGACCACTGAGAATCCCAGCTTTGCCCTGAACGGCGCCCTGCTCTCCCGTTGCCGGGTGTACGTCCTGGCGCCGCTGGTCGCCGAGGCGCTGGAGCCGATGCTCGAGGCGGCGTTGGCCAATCGGGAGGAAGGCCTCGGGGAATTGGGGGCTTCGGCCGAGCTCGGGGCGCTTCGCCTGCTCGCGGAGCAATCCCAGGGTGATGCCCGGCGGGCGCTGACGGTGCTGGAGGCGGCCGCCAGTCAAGCCGGTCAAGGTGGGGTCATCACCAAGGCCATCGTGCTCGATGTGCTGGCCCGTCGCCTGCCGCTGCACGATCGGGGGGGCGAGGCCCACTTCAACCTGCTCAGTGCCTATCACAAATCGCTGCGCGGCAGCGACCCCCAGGGGGCGCTCTACTGGATGGCCCGCGCCATCGAGGGCGGTGAGGACCCGATGGTCTTGTTCCGCCGTGCCATCGCCATGGCCGCGGAGGACATCGGCCTGGCCGATCCCCAGGCACTGCACCTGGCGGTGGCCGCCCGCGACGCCTATCACATGCTGGGTTCTCCGGAAGGGTACCTGCCGCTGGCCGAGATGACCGTCTACCTGGCCACCGCCCCCAAGTCGAACAGCACCGTGGTGGCGCTCAAGGAGGCGCTGGAGGCGGCGCGAGCCACCGGCGACGCCCCGGTGCCGGTGCACCTGCGAAATGCTCCCACCAGCCTGATGAAGGACCTGGGCTACGGGGCCGAGTACCAGTCCGCCCACGATCATCCAGGCCACCACGTGGCCCAGGAGTACCTGCCCGAGATCCTTGCCGGGCGAGTCTTCTATCGGCCGGGAGCGCTGGGGTTCGAAAAAACGGTGGCGGAGCGGCTGGCGTGGTGGCGTCGGCGGGCGTCCGGGGCGGCGGCAGAGGCGGGGGAAAGCGGCGAAAGCTGATATATTCCGGGCCATTGGAGGAGTCACCGATCAAAGATCTCATTCATGTGCAGGACCCAGCGGAACGTTGCATTCTCGTGGCGGCTCCCCGGAAGGGCTCCGCCGATGCCGCCAAGATGGGCGAGCACCTGGAGGA
>Ga0163144_10020688_pt1 | contig 13133 bp, 9 predicted proteins | sample OliLak19BULKMAT1_FD_123175 | JGI IMG/M metagenome (GOLD analysis project Ga0163144, IMG submission 123175) | Freshwater microbial mat bacterial communities from Lake Vanda, McMurdo Dry Valleys, Antarctica - Oligotrophic Lake LV.19.BULKMAT1 | ecosystem: Environmental > Aquatic > Freshwater > Lake...
AAGGGCACATGGCGATCCTTCGAGAGAATATCCAGCGTGTTTAGAATGAGGCGGTAATCAAAGCTTTTATTAAGGTCCTTCCCGACACGGCCTGTTTCCCTAGAGGCCACGCGCACATAAAAGCGGAGCCGCTGTGTGGATCCTTGCTCTTCAGGCAAAATACCCACCTTAAACGGTAAGATCAACCCATCTACCCGCGCGAGCATGACACCCTGCTGTGGCGTGAACAAAATTTTCTGTGCATTTAGTGGGTAACTCAACATGAAAAAGGCTTTCTAGGAATCGAGGGCAAACGTGAAACGATCAAGCAAGGGAACGTTATTGAATTCACCATATGACGCGTTGGGTAAGTACCCAGGAGCGAGGCTTCGTTGCTTGAACACCTGTAACCATACCGCAAACCAGAGCCAGTTGCGTGCGTAATAATCCTGACTGTTCAATGCGTCTCCCCAATTGTAGTGGGAAGCATGTTGATAGTAAAGATCGTCGTTTTCAAGAATCAACATCGGCCAGAACCCTGCTTCACGCGCCTTGGATTCAAAGGGCTTCACATACCCCCCTTGCGCGTTCATGACCTCGGGAAACTCTTTAGCGAGTCCTGCTTCAAGCGCATCAACAAGCTTCTCCCCTGTGGGATTCTCCCATCCATACGCGCGAGTCAACGCCACATCAAGGTAAAGCCTCCACGGGAGACGGCAGGCTTCGTAGCCGTAATTGCTTGTCATGGTAGGAAAGTCTTTATCGGCTTCTTTGCCGTATACTTCGCCTTTGCTTCGACTGAACCACACCCAGTCTGGCGGAAACGCAGATTCGGTGGCTAAAAAAGCTGTATCCCACATACGATAACTGGTCTGCACGAGGGCTTCCCAGTCATGTGAAGGATCCACCTGCGCGAATACGCGATACAGGTAAGGCGCAAGGTAGGAGGGGTTAATCAACACGACATCGGGTGTTTCTTGATGAAAGCGATGCCAGTCTCCTGGGAGAAGCACAGGCCCCCACGCGGAATCCGTGACTTCATGCGCCCATAGATCATCGAGAATCGCTAAGGCTTCTTCTTTATAACGAGGATCATTCCAGCGTTTATAGGCCATCAATAAGGCAAAGGCGATATCCTGATCCGCATCACTGGCTGCACTTTCATCGAGAATAACCCATTTTTTTTGAGCATTCGCGCCCCACTTCCACGCAAAGAGAGAAGACTCTTTTTTAATCTGAAGATTATTGCTCGTCCAGTTCCATATGGCATCAAAGCGGTCTTTATCCTTCATCCACACGGCTTGTTGAAGCGCGTAGCTCTGGCCTTCGCTAGTCGTGCTATTGCCTACATAAAAATCCACGACGCGGCCATCCTGCTGGATGAAGGTCTGTTTATAGGATGCCCAGCCTTTATCAAGCCAACCTCGCGGATTTCCCAAGAAGGCTTGCGGTGCTTTCAGAATGACAGGAATGTGCCGTTTAAAACTATCGTGTTCAAACACGTAATTCCATTGAATGCGAAGGCTTATAAGGACGAAGAGTAGCACTAAGCCGATCAGAATGCCGATCATGGCGGTGGGTCTTTCTTTCACTAAGCGGTTCAGGAAGTTAATCACACGGAAAAGTCTCGCTGGTCTGGGGTGTATTTTTCCAGTATCCCATGTTTTGCCTGTTTCGTGGATGTGCGCAGGATTATATCCACTAAAGAAATCACAACATCTTCTCCCCTCTCCCTTAGGGGGAGGGTTAGGGTGGGGGACTCGTGGAGGCTAACCTTTTTTTTTCTTGCGCTTACGATTGCTTGGAGATTCATTCGGCCAGCGTTCGTAAAATCGACGCTTGGCTTCATCAAAGCACTCATGCATGACCTGCTCGATCATGGCGTTTTGTTGATCTTTGCTACGGTTTTTTTCATAGGGGCGCGTTTCCCCAATAACCACCTGAATCTTGTGGTTGATGCGGTAGATCGCCATCGGCACGACATCAAGTTGATTGCTCGTAGTGATGTAGGCCGCGCCCCCCTTCATCGGGAGCAATTCTTCCCCCTCGCCCCGAGTGCCTTCAGGAAAGAGACCCATCACCCATCCAGATTCTTTAAAGATCGTCTTGATGGATTTAATGCTGTTCTTTTCGAGCGCATCCCGATTCACCGATACACAGGAGTTCGAGGTGAAGTACATGCGCCCAATAAAGTTGTCCCATAGTTCCTGCTTGGCCAGAAAGGTGTAGAAACGGTTGGAGGGAAAAAGCCCCACGACCATAGAAATATCGAGATAGCCCGAATGGTTGGCGAGAATAGCGGTACGTTCAGGCCAGACAAAGTTTTCTCGTGATCCGCACGCCCAGTGGATGTGCGGCCTAAAGAGCACCCTCACCACAAAGCGATTGGTGAGAATAGACATGCGGTTACACACACGCGAATAAGGACTTCGAAGCATCTCCGTCGTTATGGTATTGGTCGGCGGTGGGTTAAACGGGTTATAAATCCACATAGGGTAAACACTCTAAAAACAATAAGTAAGGTAGCGAAAAAAGTTAGAGAATTGTCATCCTGAGCCGTGAATCGACGTGAGGAGAGATGCGTGTCGAAGGATCTTGCTAGTTTTAGAATCCCCCCAAAAGCCTATTCCCTTCAGGTTTAACTGGTAAGATCCTTCGACTTCGTTCCAAAGCGAACTTCGCTCAGGATGACATTATTTATTTTTGAGACACCTTTTCCGCTACCTCAAGTCTTTATTATAAACCTTCCACAAAGCGTTGCATAGCGAGACCTATCTTTTCAGCTTCTATTTCGTGGTACGCATTTTTATAATCATCTTTGCTTCCATTTACATAATGACGCATTGCTTCTGAGTATTTTTGAGCACGTTCATAATCAGGAGAGGTTGAATTAATGCTAGTAAGGGTCAAGGGTTTAAATTGAGTAGTATAATCATCCAGTTGTTCTTTAGCAAAGTCTCTCAAGCTTTTAACGTTCTCTGAATTTTCTTTTGAAAACTCTGGTAAAGAATTCCAGCCTTTATTGTAATAAACGTCTTCTATCAGCCCAGCTCTATGCAGGTATTCGTGTTGTCTGAGGTGTCCAAACTCATGCGCAAGACTATTCAGTATCTGGTTATGTTTTCTATTTTTGAAAATAGTGATTTTACCCCCTGAATATACGCCCGCCGCTTTTAGTGCATCATGCTGAGTAGCTTCTGAAACAATCTCTAATTTCATAGGTACTTGCTCATAGCCGTAATCTTTTTTGATTTGCGCAAATGCAGCGCGAATAAACGCCTCTTTATCTTTAATGCCTAACAGGTTTTTATAGACGGCTTGTGTCGCTTCGAGTTCCTGATCGGAGAAGTCTTTTTCAAACACGGTTTTGAGTAAGGCTTTCGCATCAGTAGGGTCTAGCCCTTTTCCTTTTTTCCAGATAACGGCTGCGGTAGTGAGTCCCACTGCTGTGAGCGCGGCTAACCCTGCTGCCCATTTGCCCGTATTGTTCTTTTGATGAACAGGGGGCTGAAACGCAGACGGTTGTGGAGAAACCTGCGGTGGGGTTGCTGTTATTTCACCTTGCGGAGAAACAAGCGTATTTCCATTACGGTAGCTTGGCGGAACATTTGCGCTATTAAAATTGTTCATGCCCATAGAAGTATCCCTGTTCACTTTGTCCTAAAGGGATAAAACCAAAATATCGTTTATTGGTGCTTATAGCTAACCTTATAAACTTCTGAACACTTCACTTCTTACTCCCTCTCCCTTAGGGGGCACGCCTCGCCGATGGCGGGCTATGCAGGGGTGGGGGAAACCATCCAGCTCAACCCTAAAACGTATCAAAAATTTTGATCTTTGCTATACTTCAGTAGCCGAAACGGTCTCAATCACGGGTAGGATAAAGCCAAAGGTGGAGCCTTGGCCTTCAACGCTCTCGACAAAGACGCGGCCTGCATGGTGCTTTTCAATCGTGATTTTTACCAAGTGCAAGCCAAGGCCTGTGCCTTTGACGGTATGCACTTTATTTTCCACACGGTAGAAGCGATCAAACACTTTTGCCAAATGCTCCTGCTTTATCCCAATGCCTGTATCCTGCACACTCACCATAATCCCCTGACGATCAGGCGTCAGGCCCGCACTTACTTTCACATGTCCGTTTTCAGGCGTGTATTTAATGGCGTTGGAAAGGAGGTTCAACATCACACGCTCAATGCTGTCGTTATGGATGTACACGTTCGGTAAATCACTTTCAAGGGCAGAACTTAGGCTGATATTCTTCTGTTGCGCAAGCACTTTAACCGACTGCGTGGTGAGCGAAATCAGTGGGGTAATCTCTTCCCATTCTTTGCGAAGCTGCACTTGACCTTCATCGAGACGGGAGAAATCTAGGATGTCGTTCACGAGCTTTTTAAGGCGTTCGGTTTCCGTGTTGAGCGTCGCCATAAATTCGCTTTTGGTTTCCTCATCGAGGTCGTCACCGTGGTGATACAGTGTATCCACATAGCTTTTAATCGTGGTGACAGGCGTTCGCAATTCATGGGAAACATTCGAGATAAAACTGGTCTTGAGCCTATCCACTTCGAGTTCTTGGGTAATGTTATGCATAATCATTACATAACCGAGGCTCTGTGTTTCACGCGCGGCATGTCTAATTGGTGCAATAATCACACGTAAGGCGAGGTCTACTCGTAACTGAACCACTTGCCCAAAGGGTGCCATAAACCAGTCATCCACATCATCAGGAATATCGTTGACTTGATCTTTAAAGGCGTTAATAATTTCTGTAAACGGCGTATTTCCTTGGTCATCCTGATAAGCTTGTAGAGTCGCACCCAGAGCTTGCGCCCGCGTTTCAATATCGAGCAGGTGCATGGCCGCATCGTTGATGAGCGCCACACGATCACTTTGATCGCAGACAATCACGCCATCGACAATCGATTGCAAGCAGGCTTCGAGTTTGCCACGCTCAAAGAGGATGGTTTCAATGTTATGTTCTTCATAAATCTTTAATCGGCGGGACATTTCGTTAATGTCTTCAGCCAGTTGCTTTTGCAATCCTGTAAAGTGCTGAGAATCCAAGCGAACGCCAAACTCTCCCTGAGACAATCGCTGAACGGCATTCACAATCAGTTCCAATTGCTTCATCCAGATATAAGTCATCACCATGATGACGAGAACCGTGAGCATCCACGCCGAGACAAACGGCACGGTAAGAATAGGCGTTGTCATGCGCTGCAAGGATTTAAGCCGATGCCCTGTAAGATGGAGCATCACTTGCCCATCGAGTTTACCGCCTTCAATCCGACGAATCGGCACTGACACCGCATCGAGGTCTTTTAAGGCTGCTTTTGAAATTTCCTCACGACGTACCCCATATATCAGCTCCCCCTCCGCATCAAGAAACTGAAGGCTCGCAATATCAGGCGTGGTATTGAGGATTCCTTTTCCGAGACGTTGAAAGTGCCCTTGTCGAGTGGCTGGTGATTCGTGAAACACTTCCTTGCCTTCAATTGAGATCAAGTGCGCGATGATTTGTCCGTACTGTTGGTAGCGTTCAGCGATGTTTTTTTTATAGTAGAGATTTAGCGTCCCACCGATAGCGGCCAGCACTGAACTTAAAATCACGAGTACGCCAAAGACGAGTAGCTTCTCGCTTTGCATCCCTTGCTTGGCTTGCTTGAGTTGCGCGATGGGTCCCTGTTTGACTGAAGCTTCTTTAGAGGTGGACGACGCAGGCAGACTTTGCGCCTCATTAGGGTTAGGCGGTAAAATCAAAGTTTTGGGTTTGGGTTTCCCCCAGAACATAGAGGCACACTTTCTGCATTATAGTTCTAGCCTTCTAAGTGTAAGGGATAACAAGGGATTTAGGCTATGCTCATCCTCTAAACGCCCTAGCCATCGGTAGGTAGGAAGACCCATAAATGCGGACGGCCCGCATTGCAATGCACCGCTCGCGACATAAGGCTCAACGTCGACCACGAAAAGTAAATCGTGTGGCGCGCCAGATGGTAGCTTCCCTGAGGCATGTTGTTTTGCTCTGTAGTGAGCGTGTTCATGCGCGTTTCAACATTAGGAATAGGGTGAAAAATCTCTTGCACGACTTTTGTGCGCGTCGGTTCTTCATCCTGCAAGCCATCGAGCGTTTCGACGATGTGGCGAATCGTTTGGGGGTCTTCGCCTTTCCAGACGCGATCTGCGTAAAGTGATCCCTTTTGACTCGGCACAGGCAGGGTGATTAATCCCAGAAACGCCCACAAGCTCGATACACTCGCCCAGCTGAGCAGGTAGGGCAACGGCCCCACCGTCATCGGGGTAATGTCCATGGCTATTAGTGCCCACGCCGTCAGCGCAACACCCATCAGATTAAACGCCATGCCCTGATACCTTGAAATCACTCGCGCAGAGGAATCGCGTAACTGCTCGCGCCGTTTACGGACCAAGCTCAACTCTTCAGGAACAAAAACGCCTCGCCAGTGTTGGGGCAGAATCGACTCCCCGCTCCGCATCGCGATGCCGCCTGTAAACCCAGGGTCTTCACACGCCCAAAGCCGCTCGTGGGCATAAAGACTTTTCGATGTGTTGAAGGCGGCGATCAACTTAGCAAGCGTCGTTTGCCCGAGTGCCTGAATCGACATGCCAATGCCTGCAATTAAAACAGGCCCCCAAAACGCGCCGATGTTTATCACGCTCCACAGCATCGCAACCGCCACGCTTGCAAGAATCAACCCATGGACAAGCACGCCACGGCTCCATGTGCCAAGGTAGGTGATTAGCGGTACATCCGAGCGTCCGAATTTCTTCGGCAGGACGTAACCCCCTAAAAGATCAAACGGCATGGAGATGAGAATGTATCCGAGAATTAGTGTGCTGACGGCAAGCGAGACATCGGCCTGCGACACTGAATCGGGCATTACAGGCAGGGTGAATAGCCAGCCGATGGCTAGCAGCACCCATAGGCCTACGGTGCTCATGCCTAGGTATAATCGTGCACGCGCGTACGTCGTCATGGTGTGTTCCTCGTAAGTTGCGTATTGTTATTTTATTCTAACGCAGATGCACCATTTGGCGATGGTGTTTTGTTCCCTCTCCCCTTGGGAGAGGGGTAGGGTGAGGATATGTCCGCGCGATGGCTAGCCGTTCCGCCCCGCTAACTCACGACTGGGGTGCGTGAGGCGTCAAGGGGATTTACTTTCAAATTAAATTTTAAATAGTAGGGTAGCTTGCTAGGTGGGCTAGGGTAATGTTTAATAAAAGTCACTTCAATATTTTCTACTTCAAAGTTAAAGTCCTTACCTTTTTTAACTCGCTTTACATATTTTGAATCCAACTCTACATCCATTGCTGATAGATAAAGGTGGCTCACTATCTCAGCCAACATTTCTCTAGTTTCACTTATGACACGATTAGAGTCTACATAGCAATGAAGTTTCAGTTCTTTAGCAACGTCTTTTTCACCATTCAAATAGTAACTAACATTATTAGCTCTATATCTAGTATCTTCTATAAGTTGCTTACAGGCAGATGCATGATAATTATGCCCATCTTCGTCTTCAAACACTTTGGAATAAGACGTAATTTTTAAGTTGTACTCTTGTAAATAATGGAGAGCATTCCATGCAGACCAGCCTTTATCTGAAGCTATAACTGGTGGATTCTTTTCGTTAAGAGCATCACACTTTACTTGGTGCATTAGGTTATCAATATCATTCTTAGAATCAATTCCGAAAATTTGAACTTGTGTGTTAATTCTATCAACCAAGACCGTGTCTAGCTTTGCAGTTAAAATAGACTTCTTCTTGAAATACCACATTAGGTCTTTATTTTTTATTTTAAAATGAGCACTTGTGAATATTGACTCATATCGAGACCAAGAAAATGCAAAATATATAAAAGGAATGTATAGAACAAGCAAGGAAATAGGTAGCAAGAAACTATAAAGGCTTTCTTGGTTTAGAAAATATTTCAAATCTTGTAGGAGCTGAATAAGGCCATATATAACAATCAAAGTACCTATAATCTGAAAGGCTTTGTCAGAAATATTTTTTACAGTCTGATCTTTCGTTATTCTAACAATGCTCAATAACAGTAGGGTAGGTTGTAAGAGGCATTCAGCCCATATTGGCATTGTATAAAATGTAATAAAATACTCAACGATTGCAAAAACTTTCAATTGATCTGTAACCAAAGACTTTAAGTGTCTTGAATTTTTAACGTTAATAAAAGTTTTCAGTATTAAAGAGCTTGAGGAAACAGCCCACATTATTGTGTCTTTTAGTTCAAAAGTCTGCCACAATCCAAGATTTTTTAATAAAATTACGCACAAGGTTATATAGACAAGGCTACTAAAATAGACCACTTGTATCCGACCACTGAAAAATATTCTCAACATATTTAAAATTGAAAACTTTAAGTCAGGTATACGGATAACAAAGAACACAAAAGAACATACAGCAATGGCTAGTAGTATTACTTCTCTACTGCTTAGAAAGCCTAGTTCTTTTTGCAGTAACCAATCAAGCATTTACACACCTTTTATGTTGTTCCTACTTAGGTAGGGTTAAAGTATATTATACGTGAGACTCTAGGCTAGCCAAAAGGAGAGGGGGTAAGAGTCGCTTTTTGCGTGACAGATTGCCACGCTCTTCGTTTCTGGCGAAACTACGGCTCGCAATGACGCGTGTTTTTGTAGGGGCGGGTCCTGTGCCCGCCCTCCCAAGCTAGACATCAACTCATCCTCACCCCCGCCCTCTCCTTTCCAAAATGAGAGGGGGCGATAGTCTCTTCTTGCGTGACAGATTGCCACGCTCTTGGTTTCTGACGAAACTACGGCTCGCAATGACGCATGTTTTTGTAGGGGCGGGTCCTGTGCCCGCCCTCCCAAGCGAGACATCAACGGGTTACCCCTCTCCCAGCTCTCACACGATTTTCGAGGCGAAAGATCGGTTCGACCATCCCTCTCCCCAAGGGGCAGAGGGGACGTTAACACTCTGACTTACCACGCACTCCATCATCGGTTAGTGGGACGGAACGGCCAGTAAATGCAATAAAGGCAAACTCATCCTCACCCCAGCCCTCTCCTTTCCAAAAGGAGAGGGGGCGATAGTCGCTTCTTGTGTGACAGATTGCCACGCTCTTGGTTTCTGACGAAACTAAGGCTCGCAATGACGCATTTTTGTAGGGGCGGGTTCTGTGCCCACCCGCTCAACTATATCTTCATTGCAACAAATCGCCCTGACGAGCGACAGTGAATAACATTAACGAAGGGTTAGCGCGAAATAAACTCAAGCACTTTGGGTAGGTATTGCTGGCCGTAAAACAGGAGCAACACCGCTGCGGCCATCAGGCCAGGGCCGAAGGGGGCTTGTGTGAATCCGCCGACGGTCTGCTTTTCGCGCATAAAGGGCATGAGCAAAAACACGCTCGCGCCGAGAATCACGACGGCAATCGGTAAGAAGACCATCGCAGGCAAAGTGATAAACGTCAACCCGTACATGATCGCGGTGAGCACCAGTGCGCCACCGAGCTTGGCAACAAGGCTCCAGTGGCCTGCTTTCGCCCACGTGGTCATCATAATCGGTAAGGTCGCTATGGCGGTAATTAAGCCTCCCAGCGCAAGCGTAGCGACGGCCTGCTCCCACCCGAGAAACGCGGCCACTGCCATGAGAATGAGTGTATCGCCGTGGCCAAAGGCATCTTGCCCGACGAGCTTTCGACTCAGCCAGATCATCCCTTCAAAGATGATAAAAATCCCCGCCACACCCATAAGCGCAGACCAGAACGAGGCATCAAACATCCCCGAGGCTTCCGTCGTCCAGCGAGGCACCCACGCCAGCACGGTGAGTAGATTGTTATCCCAGCCGACGGCGTGAAGGGCTATACCCAGAGGCATCAGCCAAACAGCGTTGAGCGTGAAAATCACATGCTCACGAAAGTCGGTGATGGTCATCACCACAAGGCTAGCGACAAAGGCGGCGAGAACGAGCGTCAACCAACCGATGCCAAACTGCCAGCCGATAGCGACAAAGAGTAATCCTGTAATTAGTTCCACCAGCGGGTATTGCCAGTGAATCGGGGCTTTGCAATTGCGGCATTTCGCACCGAGCAGCAACCAGCTAAGAATCGGGATGTTATCATACCACTGCAATCGATAATTGCATTTTGGGCAGTGCGATGGCGTTTTCACAAATTCTTCATCGGCGAGTTGGCGAAGCGCAACGACGTTTAAAAAGCTCCCGACGGCGGCGCCCATCATCAGCAGGAACCCGCTAAAAATCCACTGCGATTGCGTGGGAAGGTCCTGAAAAAGGAAGTACGGTTCGATGCCTGCCATTAAGAATATCCTTTAGTTGAAGGTTTATTCTCAGTTTAGCAGGGAATCGATTGTTTATTAAAACAGTAGGAAATTATCCACTGGAGGGTGTGGGAGGATTAGGTTGTTTGGACGTCATCCTTTTTACCTAAGGGATTGAGTTTTGCGAAAAAATTAGTTGCTTTGTTTGTTAAGCCAGTGGCAGCGGCCATGGCATCGCCTGCTAATTCTTTTATTTTTCCTCCCGCCTGCTTGATAGGTTCAGGCGTGTGTTGAGCAATCGTCGTTTCGACTACTTCTTTGACTTGAGTAAACTTTTCCTGGATTTTAGAACCAGCACCCGCAACCGCAACCGACACGGTATTGGCTAAGCCGCCCGCTGCAGTGGGCGCCACCACAGGATTCGGAGAGCTTTTAGGCGTATTAGAAACCGCTTCCTGTGTTATGGATGTCCCTCCTGTTGCTGTGGATTCACTGGGGCGAGGAGCATTGTCAGAAGTAGGGTCTGGATTATCACTTGCTGCTTTCCCAACGGTAGTTGGAGCGACGGTGATATTAGACGCTTTAGAGGAAGTAAGATCGACTTTCTCATTATTAGCCTCTGCTCCTAGGTCTTCGTCCATCGCTTTAATACGATCATGAAGACCATCAGCAAGGGGGTTTTGATTGAGAAGTGATTGCCACCAGCTTCGAGAGCGTAGAGCTTCATCTTCAGATATAGCTAATTCTGAACGTGTGGCATGTGGATCAGCGAGTACCTCTGCGGGTGGGCGAGAATTCAGGACAGCCCAAGAGGTATCCATATTAAGAGATTTGCGAGCAGTTTTAATGTCTTGTTTAGTTTCCTCAATAGACCTTCGAAGTTCATCATTTTTTGCCTTTAGCAAAATAGGGTCTGGTGCCGCCCATTTCGGAACATCCGCGTTTAGTTCTGCTTCATCACGTCGACGTTTACGCTCAAATTGAGTTAATTCCTGTATACGTTCGAACTGTGATTTGTCGCCTTCGGCTGTGGCAATTTCCAATGGCTTATTAAAAATTTTACGTATTTCTTTTTCCTCAAAGGTTGCATCGTTTGCTGAAAGTTCACCTTTTTGACCAGCTTCTTGCTTCCATATATCTACTGAACCCGTGGATAAGTCGCGAATATGGGTTGTTTTTTTAGTGCCTTCTCTATCATAGAGAGTGTTGACTTGTTTTACAGCAGTCCCATCACCATTAACAATTGTATACTCACGTTCTGTAAATTGATTTGCACGCTTATCAGTAACCTTTTCTCCATCCGCTAAGGCAACTTGTTGGGATTCTAAATCTTTCTCAATGACGTTTGCAGGTTGATTACCAAAAATTGCATAAATCAGTTTGTGCCCTCCGTAAAAGGGTCCTTTAATGGTCATTTGAGAAATCCTTAATTTATTGTAATCAAAAAAATAAAAACAATCTTAATGGTGAGAGTGTTTTTTTGTTACATATGCAATTATTGATTCATAGCCTACGCGTAAATCGCTTCCCATTTGGGGTTTTCTTTAAAGAGCCGTAATGCAATGACGGTTTGTTCATCGGTCAGATAAAAGTAATGTTTCGTATACGCGGGGACAATGATCCAATCCCCGCGTTCAAGTAATAGCTCGAAAGGATCGCCTGCTTCAGGCGTAAAGCCAAAAATCCCCGCTCCATACAACATTACGCGCACTTCATCGTCTTCATGGTGATGCAACGGTTTAAACGTCGCGAGAATACCCTCAAGGTTCGGTGTCTCAGGCGTGAGGCCGACAATATCCTGATACCCATAGCCATAGGCGGATTTAAAGTCTGATAACGGCTTGGCAATGGCTTGTAATGTCGCCGCTTCGGTATCCGTTGAACGCTTTAGTAATGCGGCTCCGTCTACATTTGCAAGCAATGCTTCTTCCCACATGCCCGCCTGAATCCCCACACGCTCACAAGCGTCAGCGATCAATGTGTCATCGGAGGGGAGGAATTGTCCGTTGGGAGAAAGCAGTTGCATGGTTGTGGATCTTTCTTCTAAATTCCTGTAGGGGCAGGCCTTGTGTCTGCCCTTCAGCCAGTATCCACGGCGGGCGGACACAGGGTCTCGTCCCTACGAAGAAAGGGTTACGTTACATTTTTTCAGGCGCAGTCACGCCCAGAAGATTGAGGGATTGCGCGAGTGTTGAACGCAGGGAATCGACGAGCAGTAAACGCGCTATGGATTGATCGTCATCCTCACAAAGCACACGACACGCAGAATAGAGTGAGTGGAAGTCTCCCGCCAGATCAAGGGCGTAACGAGAAATAATGTGGGGAGAACTCACGCGTCCTGCATCTTCTACACGCTCTTTGAAGGAAATGAGTAGTAAAACAGTTTCGCGAACTTTCGCATAGGCGGGGGCATCTTTGAGAGACCCCAATAACGCCTTAGCCCACTCATTGGCGGAGACGGAGGCTTTATATTTATCGAAGGCTTCTTGGGTGAAGCGGGGCGGGGTTTCTTCGCCTGTTTCGGTGTTTAACACAGGAGCAAACGCGGTACGAAGAATCCCACAGGCGCGGGCATGAGCATATTGCGCGTAGAACACAGGATTATCCTGACTCGCACTTCCCGCAAGATCAACGTCAAATTCAATCGTACTATCAGCTGATCGAGAGACGAGCCAAAAGCGTGTGGCATCCACACCGACATCATCCATAATTTCATCAAGCTGTTGCATGGTTTTGCGCTTGCCCATGCGGGTGCGCTCCCCGCTTATAACCAAGCTCACCAATTGCCCGAGAATAATCTCTAGTTTGGAAGCGTCGTGACCTAGAGCCGTCATCGAGGCTTTGATGCGGGGCATATAGCCATGGTGATCCGCGCCCCAGA
>Ga0163144_10020690_pt1 | contig 13132 bp, 13 predicted proteins | sample OliLak19BULKMAT1_FD_123175 | JGI IMG/M metagenome (GOLD analysis project Ga0163144, IMG submission 123175) | Freshwater microbial mat bacterial communities from Lake Vanda, McMurdo Dry Valleys, Antarctica - Oligotrophic Lake LV.19.BULKMAT1 | ecosystem: Environmental > Aquatic > Freshwater >...
GGAAAGCTGTACATAGCCATGCTCAAGCAAATAGGCTTCGATTACACTTTCGAAGGCAGCTTCGTTATGGCGAGGGAGCGCAGTGTATGTCATTGTCTAGCTCCATCCAATACGGTAACCCTATAGTAGCCATGAAACCAATCAGCTTATAGTCCAGGGTAGCTCCAGAGGGCTGTTACGAGCACCATAGCAGATAGCAAACAAAGGTGCTATGCTGCAGGCTACTTAGTCATCAGGTTAAGGAACATAGTGCCATGAGCGACACAACAATTGTCATACCAGTTGATACCACAACAGCGGCGAAATATAATGCCGCATCAGAAGAAGAGCGCCGTAAAGTTCAATTACTGCTCCGTATACTGCTCCACAATATGGACTTGCCTTCCGGTATAACGATTCAGCATATGATGAATGAAATGAGTGATGAGGCTCAATCGAACGGACTAACGCCAGGAATTCTTGCTCAAATCCTCAATGAAGATGAATAGCCATTTCGTTATTGACACAAACACGATTATTAGCGCTGCGCTTTTTCGCCAATCTGTTCCGCGTCAAGCGTTGGATAAAGCATTTGCGAGCGCGATACTGCTTGTGTCAGAAGCAACAACTCTTGAATTAACCTCGGTACTCCTACGCGATAAGTTTGATCGCTATCTCCAACGAGAAAAGCGAGAGGCTTTCTGGCAGTCTTCTTACAGCAAACCACTCTAGTTGAGATTACTGAAGCAATCACCATGTGCCGCGACCCAAAAGACGATAAGTTTCTGGAAGTTGCAATCAGCGGAAACGCAACCCTGATCATTAGCGGTGATCGAGACCTGCTCGATTTACAATCGTATCGTGGCATTGAGATCGTAACACCAAGAGTATTCCTTGACCAGAGATAGATTCTGGAACTACTCAATCAACATGATCCACATGAGCCTGAATATGTTAGCCTGCCGCATGAGACGTGCTTACAATTATACGGGGAAGAGCATCACCGTAAGAAAAACGTGTTACATACTTGAGTTGCATCGATTGCCACATTATGATATCACCTCGCGCAACAGCCGCAGAATCTCTTCTTCAAGATCGCGTAGATCGGCATCAATCTCAGCTCATGGGCGTGGCGGCTCGGCACTGTTACCTGCCTTGATCCTCTGCATCTGCTGTAGGCAACCGGTGTGGCACGTATAGCTATACGTGCCCGCTGTCATTCACTCGACCCATAACTTGTGGTACACAACGCCCGTAGCAGCACACGGCAGCGCACCCTTGGCACCATACAAACAGGAATACATCAGCGGTTCAACAGCCACTGAGGTTCTTTCAAACAAAACATCCTGGCAGATACCACAAACAATCCAGCAATCCAGCAATTGGTTCAATCAGCCAATGCGCAATCTGCCGTCACCCTGTCAGGTCTGTCACCGTGTCACGATTTGCGGACCAGGAATGCCAATTCGCTCGGAAAGCTTAGGCGGGTCAGTTCCCAGCGTTCACCAGCAACCATTGTGTGCAGCATGCGTTCATAGTATTCTGGCATGCCCTTGCTGCGCCCACCCAGGCTGTGCGCCGGGAAACTCACCAGCACATATGGCGCATGCAGGGTTTGTAACAAGCGCAGCGCCGCTCCCTTCTCGACCTGTTCGAGCACTGGTAACAGTTTCAGCGCCAATGCCAGATCGGCTGGCTCACATGGCGGGGATGTGATGAGATCGCAGACCCATGTGCGGCCTGGGGTGTTGGTTAAGGCCAGAAACTGCCCGGCAAACGTTACCATATCGGCATAGATATCGCATGCCATGTAGGATGCATCTGGCGCAAGCGGCATCCACGGACGGGTCAGCGGGTTGAGCCCACAGGCCAGATCCAATACTGATTTAATTGGCGGTAGCAGCGCAAACACTTCCGCATAGAAGCGATCCAGTATGCCAAGCCGCTCACGGGTTGAGGCATGGTGGCGCAATATCTGCATACAGGCGGCCCGTAGCGTAATGGAATCACTGGCCGCTTCAGTCAATTCTGCAAGCCAGGCCGCATACTCCATCTTTGGTTCCAGGTAGGAACCGCCGATCTGATGCAGTTTGTTCTTGGTCTCCTTAATCGCATCCTTCATGCGCCGATGGGCAGCCAGTTCACGCATTGCCACCACCCGCACCAGTTCTGGGCTAACCGAACGGTATTTTGGGCTGGAACGAACCTCGGCAATCAGGTTCTCAAGATCGGGATGTTCAGGCATCATCGGCAATGCCTCGCTGTAATGTTTCCACCAGCCGGGCCATAAAGCGCAGATTATGGATGGTTGCCAGCCGCAGATAGGTGCTTTCGCCAACCTTATTCAGATGGTTCAGGTAGCCAATGGTGTAGTGCTGGCATGTATAGCAATCGCAGGATGGATCAATTGGCGTGTTGGTCTTGATAAACTTCTTATCGGCGATATAACAGTAATCATACCAATCGCCACGCAACCGAAACCCAGGATCTGCTGGATCGCCGCGATACGTATACAAGCGCCCATTGCGTGCATCACGGGTTGGCATGGCACAATCGAACATTTCGTAACCCATTGCCACACACGCAACCACATTGGCGGGCTGGCCGATCCCTAATGCGTGCATGGGAAATTCGCGTGGAATACATTCGCGGGTGAAGGCCAGCGTTTCAGCCACCAGCTTGCCAGCACCATCGAGCGGCCAACCACCATAGCCATAGCCATCGAAGCCAATCGCCAATAATGCGTCGGCACACTCACGGCGCAGCGCATGATCGCCGCCACCCTGGATCACCGCAAACAGCTTGGGCTGACGTTCGGGCGGTAGGCGGCGCTGCCTGATCTGTAGATCGAACTCATCGCGGCAGCGCTTGGCCCATTTGATCGTTCGCAGCACCGAAACACGCTGCTCGCTGGCGGCATCATCGACATGCGTACAATCATCCAGGCAGATCACCACATCGGTGCCATAGGCCAGTTGCAGTTGCACACACTTCTCTGGCGTAAGCTGGAATTTGCGCTCGGCTCCCTCCGGCTGGAAGGTAATCCCCTGATCGCTCAGCCGCCCGAATTTCGCATTCTGGCGGATCAACGAATAGGCCTGAAAGCCACCCGAATCGGTGATGATCGGCCCATTCCAGCCGGACATCGCATGCAAGCCGCCGAGTGCCTCTATCGTCGATGAACCTGGTTTCTGCATCAGATGGAACACATTCATCACAACCGCGCGCACGCCAGCGGCCCGCAGATCGCCAGCATCGGTGGCCCGTACCGCGCCAAGGGTCGCATCAGGGAGAAACGCCGGAAAGATCAGTTCGCCATGGGGTAGGGCTATGCGAGAAAGCATGATGTTTATACCGCCTGTATTTATTGTCTGCAGATTATACAGATTTCGCAGATTTATGAGAGCTCATCTGCGTCATCCAGATAATGTGCGCATACATCGCTGAAATAGGCGCGGCGTTGGGCGCGATATATCACGCCCGTACGTTTATGAATCATATATCGAAGCGCTCGCCACAGCGCAACACACGATAGGGCTGACCGTGCGCTTCCGCAGCAGCAACAAATTCGGTGGGTGCTGCAGTATTGAATGTGAACATCTCATAGTGGCAGGGAATCACTAGCCGTGCGCCAATATCGTATGCGAGCTGTGCGGCCTCCATGCCAGTTAAGTTACCGGCGACGCCGCGTGTTGGATCGTGGCCATTGATCGGCAGCAGCGCCAGATTCACATTCCAGGGGCGCAGTAATTCGGCCATGCCATCATACCGCAGCGTATCGCCACTATGGTAGATTGTGTATGGCCCAACCTGCACAATCAGGCCAATGAAGCGCTCGTGGCCATGCTGATCCTGTTCGCACAGATCATGGGCGGCTGGAATGGCATGCAGCGTGAATGGCCCAATCACAACTGGTTCGCCAAGGGTAATACCGATCAGTCGCTCGGGGGCAAGATCGAGCCGTTGCGCTGCAAATGTGCGATTGGCCTCTGAGACGATGATCTGGAGCTTGGGATTGGCTGACAACAGCGGCAGCAGCGTCTCGGCATCCAGATGATCGGTATGATTATGGCTTGATGTGACCGCCTGCACAAAGCCGAGTTGATTCGGGCCAATTGGTATCTTGGTCATACGGATGTGTGGCTTGGTAGTGTCGGCATATTTGCGCGTCAGTGAGTCGGAAAGATACGGGTCGATCAGCATGTGTACGCCATTCCATGCCAACAGAAAGCCACTCTGCCCGAGCCACCAGAGTGTGAGCGTTGCAGGCCGCGCACTGGCAGCCTGAACATCGATCAGCAGATCATCATTGCATAGAACAGGAATAATGCGTTGCAACAGGATACCTCACACTGATAGCACGAACATTGAAGCATTAGATTGTTGTTCTTTTGTTCAGTGGCAAAGGCACAAGCGAACAAGGGGCACCATGTTCATTCTTAGGCCAGGACAGAAACTCAATTATACCATCCGCACGCCATGTGCTCATAACCTAATACAGGCCGGCTTGCCGTGTCGCAATCGGTGTGGTACTGTCCCGGGCATGATCTATCAAATCCACAGGTTCATGAAGATTGAACATTCATTACATTGGAAAGATGGATGCCTCTCTAGCCGCAGGCTGAAGCCTGCGGCAAAGGGACGATCCACCCATAGTGGCTTTAGCCCGCGGGCGGAGGCGAGCGAATCCTACCCGATCAACATGTACAATTTCATAAGCCTTGTAATCTCCAAGGAGGTGTTTTGGTAACTCCACGCATCATATACAGCATTGGTGTTGTTCTGATCTTCGTGATCGAAGTTGCTATCGCCATTGGCACGAGTGGCGGCACATTTATCCGCGATAGCGTCGGGGATATTCTGGTGATCGCGCTGATCTACCTTTTTCTGCGGGCAGCATTCAGCATGGCTCCGATATATACGGCTGGTGTGGCAATTGCAATCGGCTTTGTGGCGGAGGCGCTGCAATATGTGCATGTGGCCGAGCTTCTGGGCCTTGAACCAGGGAGTATACTCTATATTATTATTGGCAACACCTATAGTTCATTCGATCTTGTTATGTATGTGATCGGTGGGCTTTTGGCGTTAGCAATCGATCAGTATGTGCTTATTCCGCCCTTCAGGCAGCGCAGCAGTACTTAGCTCCCCAGAATCTCTTGAACTCGCCCAACAGTCCCATCGGTGAGCCGAACCTTGATACCGTGCGGATGGGTTGGCGAAGATGTGAGAATATCCTTGACGATGCCAATGGTTCGTCGTCCGCTGCGCTGGTCTTGTTTCTGGATGATCGAAACCTGGACGCCAGGCCGAATATCGTTGCGTGATGGAATAATCTCGTCACCTCGTCACATATAATGGGTTCGTATACAGCCAGGCTCGGCCTTTGCGATACGCCTCCAGCCGATAGATCCCAGGCTCATTAATCGTCTGCCGTAACTGGCGAATGCTCTTGGTCAGCACCTTGCCATCATGGATCAACTGAACCTCTGCATCGATACCGGTATCCGCAACAAGACGCAGTGGCCCATCATGTAACGATGGCGCATCGCCGGGAATATAGCGCGTTGTCCCCTGTTCGGCATGAAATATGAGATTCGGGCATGTTCCATCAAGCCGATTGATGAAATAGGAGCGACCGCCGGCCAGCGCCGCATAGACCTGATGGGTCGCTGTTTCTGGATCGGAATCAAATGGCCGATCAAGCACCAGATAGTTGGTCAGTGTCTCAAAACACCAGCGATACGGAAAGATATGCGCCTCGCCCCATGGAACCTGCCGCTTGAATGCATGTGCATCGACACCACCGACCCCAAATGTGCGCTTGCCCTGCATATTAAGTGCATCCCACCATGCCAGTGTTGCTGCTGTTGGGTTGGTTAACCCCTGGCGTGGAAAGAAGAACAGAAATTCCTTGTTGCGCTGTGTGAGCTGTTCGGCCCAATCGCTCATCAGATTCCACAACTCAATGCCAACCACCCGATCACCGCGATCCGATGGCCCATCGATTGCCCAATCGTCCCAGCGATAGATGTCCTTGAAATCATTCTTGACTTGCTCATCGGGGTGGGCAATAATCCCAAAGCCGCCACGGGCATACACTGTATCCATGAATGCCTGCGGTGGCTGCGTTGGATCGACAACCTCAGCCACGTTCAGGGCCAGGAAATGATTACGCTCCGGGGTGATCTCGTGGCCAATAATGACCAGCACATCATCGATCCAGCCGCGCTGTGGCAGCCCTGCCAGCGTATCGTGATCGGTAATAATGAGCCAGCGCAGGCCAGCCTCGCGTGCCGCATGCGCCAATTCTGCAACTGTCCCAGTACCATCCGAGAACAGCGTATGCATATGTAAAGCACCAGGATAATAATATGTTTGATGATCCATCGCATATCCTATATCTACACGCGATACCCCACGTACGGGCGTATCGTATACGCCAAGTATCGCATCCGTCCCGCAAGTATACCCTATCTATACGGTCGCATCGCATACAACCTGTAATAGTGCGCGACCATGCGGTAGCCGGGCAGACCAATGTGTCTGCCCAGAATGCGTGTTCGCCCAATTCGGTAGGGGCGTATCGCATACGCCCGCCATTCGCATACGCCTGGAATGCGTGTAGAATAGATCATGAAATTGGGCGAATGGTCGAATGGGCCGAATGGGTGGGCAGATGACAGAACAATATAAAATTGCCGAGCAATTGGGCGAGAGTGCACCACAGGCGGTAGCACTGATTGGACGAATCGTGCGGCGGCTTGGGCCAGAACAGGCCCGCCAATTGGCCAAGGATGCCATCGTAGCCGAGGAAGCCGGTGGAATGCTTACCGATGATGCAAGTAGGCGGCGAACGCCGGGCGGGATCTTCTTTGTGCTTGTGCGCCAACACCTGCGCGTGAGTGGACAGGAACACCTTGAGCGTGAGTTCTTCCCACGCCGCCAACAACGCCCGAATCCCACCAGTACGCCGCCACGCCCTGCCCAGGCTGCTGCGCCGCCACCAGCACAAGGCCGATTGCGGCCGCGTATGCGCGGGCGCACCGAATTACCGCCAGCGACACTGCTCACCCCGCGCCCAACAGACTCAGGCATAATGCCAGATGGGCAGCCGCCATCGCAGGCGGTCGTGCTGGCCATCCTGGATCGGCATCTCGGCCTGGCCCCCGATATCTATCGGCGCAGCTACAACCCCACCAGCGGTGCCATAACGCTATGGGCCAACTTTCCGATCATCGCCAATGCCCGTTATAGCACGGCGCTTGCCGCTGCAGCTGCCGAAGCTGGTGTGCCGATCAGCATTGGTCTACAAGCACACCAGGGCATGTTGGCCGCTGCCGCACGAGCGGCCCTGCCTGAAGATTGCCAGATTGGTCGGGTTACGGTTCAGAATGCATCGGAGGTTGTGTCAATCGAAATCGCAACTGCGCTAGATAGTGCTAGCCAGGAAGCAGCACACACATCCTTTCAGGCCACAACCGGCTGGAAACTGGAACTGATCGTTATTGATGATCTTCCACCACAGCCCCTAGCAACCGGCCCGCGTGACCCAAATGGCGCATTGAGCGATGCGCGCCGCCTGCTGCCGCCCGATAGTGGTTGCTATAGCATTGGGGCGCAGAATGCAGCACATATACTGGTGCTGCGCTTCCACTTCCCGGATGTTGCCCGTGGGCGCTATGCGGCTGCTGTAGATGCGATTCGGGCTGCTACCGGATGGGATGTGGTTATTCACCCATCACCACACCAGGAGATGCTGGCTGCCGCTGCGCGGGCAACACTGCCAGTGAACGTGCAATCATTTGGCGCACCCTCGCTGCGCTTTGAACACCGCACCATCACGCTGCGCTATCGTGGCGATTTCCCCGAAGCCGAGCGAACCGCCGCTAGCGCCCACTTTCAGCAAGAGACGGGTTGGTCGATTTTGCTGAGCTTGGATGAGTGACCTTCACCAACAGTAGGCGGATCGTATCTTCGTTGAGTAGCTGGCTTGTGTATACTGGTATTGTATTCTAGAACCAATACCTTTCAAATAACAGGCGGTGCCATTCTTTGCCCCTCACCCCAACCCCTCTCCCACTGCGGGGAGAGGGGCTCTGCGCGGCATTGGAATGCGGTATTCCCCTTCTCCCCGACGTGGGAGAAGGGGGCGAGGGGGATGCGCGGCCAGCGCACCGTTGACATGCACGATTCGTTATCTGAAAGGTATTGTATTCTAGAACAGCCGTTGGGTAGACAGGCATCCAATTTTGGATTACCAAGATCACCTACACTTGTCCGCTTGTTCACTTGCATTTCGGACAGGATTGCAGGATGTATAGGATGGGTTTGCTGTTCCTTGGCAGTTCATTCTGACTCCTGACTCCTGGATACTGTATAAGCACAACTCAACGAGGAGGTGTGGTATGTCTCGAATTTTTGTTCCACTGGATGGATCACCATTGGCTGTTCAGGTGTTGCCATATGTGCGTATGTTTGCCAATCTGCTAGGTGCAGAAGTGCATCTGACTCATGTGGTCACCCATGGTAATCACTATCGTCTCGCACTTGGGCATGGGATCTGGGATGAACTGCAGAGCAAGAACCGCCCAAATTCGGCAACCACCGATGATCTGAGTAAGCTGCGAGAGAATGCGCATACCTATCTTGAACAACAAGCAGCACCATTGCGCGATGCTGGCATCACCGTTGGCACATCGGTTCTGGAAGGGCGGCCTGAGGAAGCGATTGTTGGGGCGGCTGAGGATTCGCTGATGATTGTGATGACCACCCATGGATATAGTGGCGTACGCCGATGGGCGCTTGGCAGCACCACCGATAAGGTCGTTCATGCATCCAGCGTGCCTGTTTTTGTTGTGCATATCAGGCCACAGAGTACAGTTGCCCTGCGGCGTATTTTAGTTCCGCTTGATGGTTCCGAAATCGCTAGGCGTGCGCTGCCAATGGCGATCAAACTGGCGCGCAGTAGTGGTGCGGAAATTGTACTGCTGGCCGTCGTGCCGCCACCAATCGGTGGAATTGAGGTCGCGTTGACGCCAGTGATCCTCGATGATCGGGATCGAGCGGCGATTCATGATCGCTTGCTATCGGAAGTCATTTCCATAGGCGGCGATTCGAGCGGGCTGAAGATCACGCCAATGGTTGTGGAAGGCTTTGTCGCCGAGGAAATCAACGATGAGGCCGAGCGTAGCCAAGCCGATTTGATCGTTATGTCGTCGCACGGCTATGGTGGCTGGAGGCGCCTGGCGCTTGGGAATGTCACCGATAAGGTGATGCATATCACCAGAACACCGTTACTTGTTATACATGGGGCAGAATAATACTTAGGAACGCATGATTATTGATGATCGGTTTCGTGGCCCGCTTGCCGCTCCCTGGCACACGCTCCAGCAGAATGGTGGGCGGGCAATCATTCTGGAAGATGGGTTGCGCTTGGCAACTGCTGGTGCAACCCGCCGCCTGTATGCTAATGCACAGATCGATGATTATACTGGCCTGAAGCGCCACATGCTACCATGGCGGCCACCACTCTCGCTACGTATTGAAGCCCGTTTTCCAACGCCCCTTGCTGGCACTGCCGGGTTCGGTTTCTGGAATAACCCGATTTCGCCACTTGGCAGTTGGCCAGCCCTGCCTGCCACGCTCTGGTTTTTCTATGCATCGCCACCATCGAATATGGCCCCGGTTCTGACAATTCCTGGATCTGGCTGGAAGGCCGCTACACTCGACACAACCACCCGATCTGCACTTACTGTGGCTCCCCTCGCTCCAGCCGTGCTGTTGCTCAATCGCATTCCAGCGATACGCCGCACAATCTGGCCACGAATCCAGCATACATTACGGATTGCGGAGGCCGATCTTGGGCTGCCAAGCCCGCAATGGTGCACCTACGAAATCGAATGGCGCAATGATGGAGCCAGCTTCTCGATTGATCGGCGCGTTGTCCTCGAAACCGATCAAGCACCACAAGGCCCGCTCGGCTTCGTCGCCTGGGTCGATACGCAATGGCTGATTGCAACGCCACAGGGCCGCTTCGGCTGGGGCCTGCTCGATGTTCCACAGGCCCAATACCTCGACATCCGTTCGATCCAGATTGGATGATCTCCCCTCGCCCACTGCGCATAATCTGGTATGCTGCTCCTGGCGGAAGCAACCATTGCCAGAAGAGCGGGGAGGCGATGACAGAATTAGATCATGAGCAAGCTGCGGAACGGATCGAACCAGCCACCCTGAACGAGTTGGCGCGTTATTTTGTGCATCTGGGTTTTACTGCGTTTGGAGGGCCAGCCGCCCATATTGCGATCATGCAGGAGGATCTCGTAAAGCGGCGGCGCTGGCTCACCCGCCAGCACTTTCTGGATCTGCTGGCAGCCACCCAGTTAGTGCCGGGGCCAAATTCAACCGAGATGGTGATTCATATTGGGTATCTTAAGCAGGGCGTCAAAGGGCTGTTCCTGGCTGGAATATGCTTTATTATGCCAGCCTTCTTGATTGTTCTGATCCTGAGTATGATCTATGTTGCCTATGGTTCCCTGCCTGCCACCAGCGCACTCTTCTATGGAATCCAACCCGTGATTGTTGCTATCGTTGTGCAGGCGATAGAACGACTCGCACGTAGTGCCTGGAAAACTCCAGCATTCCTCATTCTTGGAATTGTTGCTGCAATCCTTTCGCTCATTCTCCCAGTTGATCCAGTGTTTGTGATCATTGGCGGCGGGTTGGTTGGGATGCTGTTAGCCGGTGGCTGGATCATGCGTGGCATGACAGTGCTTCTGGTGCTGCCAACAATGCCTGGGATTGCTCTACAGGTTGCTGATCCCGGTAGTACACTCTGGCAGCTTGGCCTGTTCTTTCTCAAAGTTGGTGCGACACTCATGGGCAGTGGGTATCTGCTGATCAGCTATATCGAACAGGATCTGGTTGGCTCTGGGCTGCTCACGGCACGCCAACTGATTGATGCGATTGCGGTTGGCCAAATGACCCCAGGGCCAGTGTTTACGACTGCCGCATTTGTTGGGTATATCGTTCAGGCTGGCACTACTGGGAATATCTCCGCTGGCATTATTGGCGCATGTGTTTGTGCATTGGCGATCTTTCTGCCATCGTTTATTATCATCTGGATAACAGCACCGTTGGTTCCGCGGATGCGCGGTTCCAGGATAATGGGCGCATTTCTCGATGGTGTCAATGCTGCTGTTGTTGGAGCCATGGCGGCAACAACCTGGATCATGCTGCGTGCTGCGATTATCAATCTGCCGCATCCGATCTATACCCTGCCAGTGGCCGGTGTGCCAATCGATCTGCCAGCCCTGTTGATCGCCGTGATCGCAACTGCCATCCTGCTACCCAAAAAAGCCCCAAACTCAACCTGGCTGATCGGTGTTGGGGCGCTGCTGGGCCTTGTTCTGCAATATACAGCAGGCAATGTGTAACCGGGTGATGTGAGGAGAGACACAATGTCTTGCGTCTCTCCTCACTCAAATATCAATCAATCGCGCTAACGACCTTTACAATCGCTTCTGCGATCTCCTCAAGCTGTGTGTTGGTCAGTTCTGGGCTAATATTCATATGAATCGAGCGGCTGAGCAGATCGAGGCTGCGCGGGCAGGCGGATGGGCTATAATCAAACGGGCCACCATGCCAAATCCAGGGATTTTGCTGTTCCGACCACGCCCGCTGATGAACAATTGGCTGCCAGTGTGTATAGATGTGATAATCCACATGCTGTGGGTGGTAGAGTGTGGAGCAATCAACCCCTTCTGCATCAAGCGCTTCGGCAATACGCCCAGCCTGTTCAGCCGATTTTGCCAGCAGAACCAGCGCAATTGATGCATCCCCTTCTGCGTCATTCGCCGCCCGGATGCTGATCCCGCGAGCCGCGAGTTGTGGGGCTATCGCATCCTGGATGGTGGATCGATTGGCGCGCATCGTTGCCAGAAGATTCTCGAGCTTGCCAAGCTGTGCGAGCACCACCGCCGCTTGCAGTTCGCTCATCCGATAGTTGAAGCCGGGCAGGATTTGATCCGCAGGAATGCCATTGCGCTGGCCGCCAACAACATCCTGATACATCTGCATCCGCTGATACACAGCGTGATCGGATGTGAGGATCATCCCGCCTTCGCCAGCAGTAATGATCTTATTGAACTGGAAGCTGAACGCACCAGCATCACCAATTGCCCCAAGCCGACGCCCACGGTAGCTGGCACCACAGGCCTGGGCGACATCTTCGAGCACGCGCAGGCTGTGATCACGAGCAATTGCCATAATCGCATCCATATTGCAAGGTGCGCCGCGCATGTGAACCGCAATGATCGCCCGAGTTCGGGGTGTGATATGGCGTTCAAGATCGTTTGGATCAAGGGTAAGCGAGGAATCGATCTCAGCGACAATCGGAATCGCTCCAACCGCCAGTACCGCCGATGCGCTCGCAATCCAGGTGTAGGCCGGTACAATCACCTCATCGCCCGGCCCGACACCCAAGCCAGCGAGGGCACAAACCAAACTCGCTGTGCCGGATGTTAATGCGAGCGCATACGGGCTACCCAGATGATCTGCAAATGCCTGCTCAAGCAGAGCAGCCTGTGATGGCCCAGGGTTTGGGCCATAGTAGCGAAACAGGCGTTTGCTGCGTAGCACGGCAAGCACCGCCTGCTCCTCTTCGATACCAATCTGCATTCCGCCGGGGTACATGGGCGGGAGTGGCTGTGTGATTGTTGGACTGCCTCCGTTGATGGCGAGTTGTTGATCAGAATTCGATGACATGTCCATCCTCCTTGAACCAAGAACCAAGAATTGCCCAGAGGGCACCCAAACCAAGAACTGAGTACGCGCCATTGATAGAATTGGCTATTGAGTCAATGCACAGAGTATGTTTGCACTATTATAATGGCAGACCGCCATGGCATTGGTTACGGCCAATCTGCTTCTCGCCTAGCATGTGACGATGGCAATTAGTGATGGTAGAATTGCGGCGAGTTGGCGAATACATGCTACACACACTAAAGGACGGTGCTCGTAATGGGGAAGCCTGCCTCCGGACGCAATGTAATCCTGGTGAGCCGCTGTTGCCTGCTCTTGATCAGTTGCGGAGGCAACATTCCTCGAACAGAATATCCCATTGCGGCAGCGCAGACTGAGCTTCAGATTGATATAC
>Ga0163144_10020691_pt1 | contig 13131 bp, 6 predicted proteins | sample OliLak19BULKMAT1_FD_123175 | JGI IMG/M metagenome (GOLD analysis project Ga0163144, IMG submission 123175) | Freshwater microbial mat bacterial communities from Lake Vanda, McMurdo Dry Valleys, Antarctica - Oligotrophic Lake LV.19.BULKMAT1 | ecosystem: Environmental > Aquatic > Freshwater > Lake...
GGGTGTTGATTGGTGAGTTCTTCACAATGATTGTGCTTTTGAAAGACCTGTTCAGACTCAATAGCCGTGATGCAACACTATCCAAATTCTAGCTAGCTGTTTGTCCAATTGGACAAAGCAGCACAGATCCTCTGTTCTTTAGTTGGTTACTAGATGTTGTGCAACAGTGCAGTGGCACAAAAATCATGCTAGCCAAAGAAAAAGAGCAGTTATCTATGTTCTTTCCTCAATCTTTCCTTCAATTTGATTTTCCTTTTATGAACCCCCCAAGGGGGGGGGTGGAGAGGAAAAGTTGACTTTTGACTTAAACAATTCCTCCTTTTTCTTTCTTTCACCCCTCCTGCAAAACAATTCCTCCTTTTTCTTTCTTTCACCCCTCCTGCACCCTTTGGGTGAACAAATTGCAAAAGGAACATGCAACACAGTTGGTGACAAATGTCGTCATTTCAAAAATTGACTCCCGTGTGTCATGGACGATTCTTTAAGTGTGTTTGCTAAATGATGAAAACAAAATATAGAAAATCATGGCATAGAGAATACATCTTGATGACTATTTTTTACAGGGAGTAGACTAGCTACAGCAGTAGTCAGCTTGTGCAGTGGACAAGCTCATTGAGTTTGTGAAAAGATGGCAAAAACAGATTCAGACCTTTTCGTCCGTCCGTTGTCCGAGAATATCTTGTTGGAATGCAATCACAACCACCGTCCTCCGGCACGTGATCGCATCGTTTGACTTTCTTTCGACCGATCCATCGTGAAAAAGCCATCAAAAATCAATCGATCACTCACCGCCTGACTCTCTATCGAAGAACAAGAACACAGCACTCGTCGCGTTGATCCATCTCTTTATAAAGCTTGCCCAGTCCTCCAGTAACGGAATGAAATAAAAAACCATGAGAAGATCCATCGCCACTATACTGATCCAGCCTCTCGGGATCTTGTCATGCCTTCATAGAAACAACAAGAATGGTATCTTTGTCGTTGACACCTTTTCTCCCGTATTGAGAACACCGTCAGGATCCGCACACTGCTACAACTCACAACAGCTACAAAAGCAATCACGACAGCAACGACAGCTTTGTGCAAAGAAACGACGCGACGACGATGATGATGACGATGACGACGAAGACGACTTGTTGGCCACTAGTGACTGGCGAGACTTTCGTGCCAAATTGGTCATGAGTGAAACCAAAGGCGCCACTTCCTCCTCTTCTTCCAAGAGCACGGAAGCTTCTTCGAAGGCTATTTTTGAAGACGATGGGGATTTGGATGGCATTGGGAGTATCTTTCAAGACTCTATTAGCACATCATCATCGTCGTCGTCGTCGATTGGTAGTACGAGCAGCAGCAGCCAAAGTACGACAAAAACAACCACATCGAGTAGTAGTACGGAAGGCAGCAGCGACCAAAGCCAAGAGGATGAAGTGATCAAAATGACGCCCTTGGATCCATCGCAATGGGCGTATGATTCTGGAAAAGTAATTGAACAAGGTGCCGTGATTTTAGGTGGCGTCGAACAAGATTTTGGTTTTGGTTTGCGACAACAGTACTTTCACAAAGCTGCCATTTTAGTTTTGGATCACGAAGAAAGCACCTTTACCAAGGGTATTATTCTCAACCGACCAACCGATTTGACTCTGGAAGATGACATTAATAAGGGTGTCAAATGGCGTGTTTGGTTTGGTGGTGTAAGTATACTTTTGCTTTGTTCCAAAAGTGTAGAATAAATGCCTGTTCTTTCTCCTGGTTTCCATGTCTCAAACCAACATTTTCTTTTTTGTTTCTCCATCGACAGGACGTACAAGGACTGAATTCGGCCAAGCCAGATATTGTTTGTCTGCATTCCCTCAAAAATGAACAAGCGTCCAAAGCGAGTATCAAAGTAATGAAAGATATTCAATGGACGACCTTTGAAAACGCAAAGCGTCTGGTGCAGGTAGGAGCTGCCCAACCGACAGACTTTTGGGTCTTTATGGGCTATGCCGGTACGTTTTGCCCTCTATATTTTGCATTCATGCATGCATATGAATCAATATTGCTTGTATTATTATTATGATATACCCGTTGAACGATGATGTCAAACAATTCTTTGGCAAGTCTAACTCATTCATCATTTATTCGTCTCTGTGGTTGGTGAATTCACGGAACTTTATATGGTTGAAACAATACTTAGGATGGGGACCGGGACAGCTCATGGGGGAATTGGATCGGAAATCGTGGTACATGGTTGCCACGGATTCGCAGACATTATTGAAGGAACTAGGTCGTCAGTCGGCAGCTTCGGACCCACGAGAAGCTGGGCTGGATACCTGGACTTTGTTGATGAATATGATTGGAAGAAGTCAGACGGCTAAGGAGCACTCTGGTGACTTTGATGATCTCATGTTGAAGGAGTGGGCACTGAAAAATTTGCTCTCTTCAGAAGCCGGTGGTGGCGCAGGCGAAAAAGATTTGTCGGCGGACGCCGCCGAAGGAATGGGTTTGAGCTTTTTACAGGAACCCTCGAAAAAGAAATCTGACCCATTTGGGCGTTTCATTGAAAAGATGAAAGGCGGCACACGGAGCACACCCGTGGTCGATGGCACCGTGGTGCGAGCTTCCTCCGCTGACCGGTCACCATTTTTGCTCGACGGCCAAGAATTCCACAAATCAGTTGTCTTGGTTCTCAGCGAAGATAATGGTATCACTGTTGGGGCTATCCTGAATCGACCCGCATCGAAGGCTTTAGATGTGCAGATCAAAGACAAAAATTCTGGAAAATCGACAAAAGTAAAAATCCCTCTTCGATTCGGAGGGCAATACACTGTGCAAGGTACAGAGTCCTTGTTGTGGCTGCATTGCAGTGATGCCCTTCGAGGCGCAAGAGTAGGGTCTCCTGTAGGCTTGGATGAGGACGGTATTTGGAAATGCACAGCCGACGATGTAATTTCTTCCATCGGCCGAGGTTTGGCGTCTCCGGATGATTTTATTGTGATAAGTGGCGTTTCTGTATGGTCAAAGGTATCTGGTGCCATGCAAACAAATGGTATGCAGGGCGAAGTTGACAGGGGAAAATTTGAGGTTGTTCCAGATTCAAAGATTCCCTCTTTGTGGAAGGCTTTGGCGAAGCAAGATGTACTCTCTACCGACAATTTGACGCTCAATCTGGAAGTTGCCAAAGAAGCCTGGAATGCAGCGCGTTCGGATAGTGCGCGGAACGGTTCATCAGAAAACAGCAACGGCAAAGCTAAAAATGGCGTCGAAGAAATGGCCCCTATTGCTGGACTAGGCGATGGATTTGACGAGGAAGATGATAGCCTTGTATTCAAGAGCGACATGAAGGTGGCAAAACTCTCGGACGACGCATTAAGGAGCTGGGTGACCACATTTTTGTTGGGGTTGCCCTCATTTGGAAGTTAAAATATGTTGACGCTAATCCCTTGTAACAAAAGTGAAGCCCCAACCTGCTCCCTGGTAGGTGGTATGACTCGCGAAGGGTTATGCAATTTCAATCACTCTATTGAGAAGTAGAGAACAACAACGTTCCGATCAGGCGGCGCCATCTTTTTCTGGCGTTGACGGTATGGTCACCGGAGAACCCCTTGTAGATCGTTTCGATCATTTTTTCATCTAATCATAAATAAACACTGTATGCAAAGAGAAAGATGTCATGGCTGCTCTTATTCTATGATTTTGTTGCTGTTGTGTTTTTCTTCGTTTCACCCAGCATGACAAGGAGATAAGTCATGCTACTAACTAGTGCCGCTAGTCACATATTTGGTTACAAGGCTTCAAGAGGTTGGCTTCAAGCTAGCTAAATAACAAGTCAGAGACAAAATTCAATTGGGTTTTAAAATCCACCGTCGTCATCGCCAAGCTGTTGACCGGCCCCCCTCTTCTTCCCCCATAATTGCGTCACAAACTTTCGCGTACTCTGATTTTTCGCTAACGAGTTCGGACCAGCGTCGCCTCCTTTATTCGTAAGTCCAACATTGGCTTGCGACTCATCGTCATCCCATGCGCTCTGGGTGGCGAAAAACGTCTGCTCCCCGCCCCCTCCTGCTGGCGCGTTCTCAGCAAGTGTTCCCAAAGAAGTCTTCGGTTTCTTCTTAACGTCCCCTGCCTTCTGCGCAACAGGTAATGCATTCAGAGAAGTAATGTTTGCAAGCTGGGGGAGGGGCGCTCCGCCAGCACCTAATGCAACGGTCGCCAAGTCGTCAAGCCTATTCACGTCGTCATCCTTCAAGTCGTCGTTCTTGGCGAGATGGCTCATGAGGCCAGTGCCAGTCGATGCCTTGGGTTTTGCTGCTTTAGCAGCAGCACCGCTTCCATACTTGGTGTTACCAGTACCGTAATCGTCAAACATGCCGCCTTGCTTTGGTTGCTTGTTCTCGAAGGGAGTGAAGCCTTTCGTAGTTGCTTTTCTAAGATTCGCCAATTCTCGTTCCATCATCTTTCGCGTCAAACCTTTCTTCATGTCGGCCATCTCTTGCTTCAAGCCGCTGGTGGACAAGATTTTCGTGCCTTCTTGCTTTCTTTTCTCCTCCATGAAAATCTGGGCTGGATCGATTTTGACCTTCTTCTTCTTTCTACCAGGCTTTTTATCAGTGAGATTTGAAAGATGCGATTTTTTGGACTTATCCATATCGTCCTCATCTCTGCTTCGTTTGCCATGCGACTCCTCGTCACCTCCTTGCCTGCTTCCTAGCTCTTCGTGCTCAAGTTTCTCTTCCTTGTTCTCATCGTGGACATCACCCACGAACAGGGAGCTCTCGCTGCCTCTTTTGTTGATAGAAGACATAGCGTGTTTCATAAGTTCCTTTTCGATTCTCTTCTTTTCTTCCTCGTCTACTTCGCTCTCCTCCCCACTCTCGTCGCTGTCTCCGAAAACTTGACGCATGGCCTCGATGAACTCCTTTGAGAACTTCGAGCCATTCTTCTTCTTTTTCGATCGTTTTTTCTTGCTTTCCTTTTCTGACTCGAACAGAATGAGCCGTGGAGTGTCGCGAAGCAGGTCCGGGTCCTCATTCTCGTCACCGTTGTTCTTCTTTTTCTTCCTTTCCCTTTCCTCCAAGATTCTCTCAAATTCAGCGACGATTTTCTGGTCAACTTCGACGGTATCATACATTTCATCAAACTTTTCCAAGTCGACTTCGATATCATCTGTAGTGCCACCTGGGGCTGCTGCGAGATACCCAAAGCTTTGTTGCATAGATGACATCATTTGTAGCATGGCTTCATTCTCATCTTCTTCTTTGCTGTGCTCAGTACCATCTTTATCATCATCGTCGTCGTCGTCGTCGTTATCGCTATCGTCCGCATTATCGCTATCGTCGCTTCCATCGCTATCGTCGCTGTCACTGTCATCGGCTTCTTCCACCCGCGCAAGAATTTCAGCAATATTGGTGATCGATCCTTCCTCGCTGTCATCGCCCTTTTCTGCGTCTTCATCTAGTGTAAAATCCCCAATGCCGTCGCCACCCCTCGAAGGTAAAGCTTCTTTCCAGGGTCTGCTTTTCGCATCTTCCTCGTTTTCGTCACCAAAAACGTTCTTCGGTTCGTCCATCCGCTCACCCGCGTCGGATTCAATTGTTCCGATACTAAGCTCGTCTCCATGGGTATTGAACTTCACCTGATGCTGCCTCTTTTGCTTCTTGCCTTTCTTCTTCTTTTTGCCACCAGCCGCGGTGCCAGCATTTGAAACTCTTGCGTTTGGGTTAACGACGGGTTCAATCTTGGGTTTTACTGGATTTTCAATTCTAGCTTCACTGACAACAAGTTGGCCATAAACTTCTCCGTTATGCATAACAGTGAAGGCCTTGGAGGTGTTGACCTTCCCGTCTTTGTCGTCAAATAACACCTTTGCCTCGATCAAACCGTTCACAGTCGTTTCCAATGACCCCATCGGTTGGTGTTTTCCGTTCTCTTCGTAATCGAACACAGATATCTGAATGGGCTGATCGAGATCCCTTTTGCAAAGAACATCCAGATTGAGCTCCAGGGGCTTCCACCTGGGCTGTAACGTGTCGTCTATGTGCTCAGATCTGAAAATAGCTTGCCACATGAGAGCTCCCGGAACGCCCATGTAGGCAGCAATCTGAATGAAAGGATCCGACGTTCCGAAAAACCCCTCCACATTCATGAGGTCCACACCACACAGAGACAGATGTAGCGTGGCATCCTCGTGAAGCGCATTTGGGTCTTCTTCTTCTACTTCGGAAACCGACGACTCCGATTCTGAAGAGCTCTCCCCTGATACGTCACTCTTAGAAACACTTGATCTTCTCTTCCTACTTGAGCTTCGTGAGCTGCGAGAGCTTCTTCGAGAATAGCTGGAATAGGAGCTTCTGCTTCCATAGCTTCTTCGGGACCGCGAGAGGCTGCGGGATCTAGATCCTCGGGAGCTCCACGATCGGGAACTTCTCGACCTTCTAGAGTAAGAATCCCCGTATGAAGAATAGCTGGACCTACTCCGGCTGTCCATGCTGCGGGACTCAGTTGATTTAGAAGCAGCAGGAAGAACGACAGGCCTCTCTCTTGGGGTATCTGCATGGGCACTGAGCACCGCAATTCTTCCCATCTCTTTGCCATCCTCCATTAATGGTATTGTCTTTGAGTCATCCAAGTTGTCACCAGAGCCAAACCCTCCCATTTTAGCCGCTATGAGTTTGTTTACTGATGTTTCAAAAGACCCTAAAGACGTAGCCTTTCCCGCCTTATCATTATGACTTAAAACGGCTACAAGAATTTTCTTATCCAGATTCTGCGCACGTTCAATGGACGGAACCATAACCAAAAAAAGGCGGTGAGGAAGGAGGAGCGAGTGTTTTCAAGTGAAAAGCCCGCTTTTTGAGGACACTTACATTATCACATAAAAGATCCAAAGCCATGTTCGCGGGCTTCCACTGGGGATTTGATTCGCCTTCAATCGCTTCTGAGGTATAAACCGGTTGCCAGGGCGGAGTGGTTCCAAGAGCATGATACGAGACCTGGAAATACGGCTTACTTTTCCCACCCCATCCCCAACCACCAACCTTGGCTAGTTTCAATCCACGTAGTGTAAGGTAAAATTTCAGATCAGCCTTTTCTTCTTCTTGGACATTCGCCTGGTTTTGCAGAGCTTCCCATGCTGACAGCTTCAGGTCGCCATTCTCCGCACCACCAGGAGGTGAACCTCGCCGAGAATTAGAGCGACTGGACCTGGACCGTGAACTGTAAGATCGGCGGCTGTGTGAGCGGGAACTATAGGAACGCCGACTGTAAGATCCAGACCGCGACGATCGCCTGCTAGAGTAGGAGCGAGACCCAGGAGAGTAGGAGCGTGATCTTCTGCTTCTGCTTGAATACGAACGTGAACCAGGAGAACGCGAACGCGATCGACTGTCGTACGAGCGTGCGGAGCGACGAGAGCCGCTATAGTCGGACCTGTATGAACGCCCGGACCTCGACCGAGACCTTCCAGATCTTCGGGAGTCGTCGCTTGAAAGAGCAGACCCCAGCGAACGACCAGAACGAGCACTTTCATTGCCCCTGCTCGCATCAGAGTACTCCGACTTATCGGGCATGTCCTCAACCTCAGCGCCCTTGATCTTAGCATTCGCCACAACAAGCTTCCCAAAATCCTTGCCTTTATTCTTCGCAATAAACGCTCGCGACGTATCCCATTTGTCCCCATCTTTCTCTGCGATCGCATCCAAGAGGCCATTGACTGAAGTAAAGAAGCTGCCCATGGGCTGGTGCTGACCATTTTCCTCCCAGTCAAACAAAGAAAGCTGGATAAGCTTATCGAGATCGCCGCTACACAATCGTAAAAGATTGACACTTGCAGGCGACCATTTCGGATTCAAAGTGTCTTCAATGTGCTCAGACTCATATACAGGTAGCCACTGGCGGTACCCACCTGGCACCATAGAGGATGCCTCTAGCTGGAAAAAAGGATCAGAACACCCCATAAATCCATCAACATTCGCCATATCCACCCCTTCAAGCTCCAGTTGTAGCGTCGAACTCATTTCCGTTTTGTATTTGGGTTTTCGCTTTCTTCCCTCCAGTGTTGCATCTACAATGTAAAGCGACCCAAAATCTTGGGCAGATTCTACAAGGGTGAAGAATTCGGAATCACCTTGCCTTTTTCCATCGCAGGACACATCCAGTAGTTCCCGGGTTGTGGTGTCACAACTTCCCATAGGATTATGTTCACCATTTTCTTCCCAGTCAAAGACAGAAATGCGGATTGGCTGGTCAAAGTCCCCTGCACAGAGTAGGGCCAAGTCAATGGCGGCAGGCTTCCAAAGAGGATTCAGAGTGTCATCCAAATGCTCGGATGTGTACATTGGCAGCCAAAAAATGGAGCCATCATCATCGTTGAAGGGTGCTGAAATTTCAAAGAATGGGTCTGAGCAACCAAACCAGCCCTCCACATTGGCAAGTTCAAATCCCTCTACCGTCAATGTCATAATGTCTTCTCCAGGAATGAGAGACTTCTTCTTTCGGGGTGTTGTCGGTGATTTGCGAGGAGGCGACCGCGATTGAGGCCGAGGCGACAGCGATTCCTGTCTTCCTCGTTCTTCCGCGCTTCGAGCAGAACTAGCCCTGCTGCCACTTCGAGCAGAACTGGCCCTGCTGCCGCTTCGAGCTGGGCTTACGCTTCGACCAGGACTTACGCTTCGATCAGGACTGACACTTCGATCAGGACTAACACTTCGATCAGGACTGACGCTTCGATCAGGACTGACACTTCGATCAGGACTGGCGCTTCGAGCAGAACTGCCTGTACTTCGAGCAGAACTAATAGTTGCTGTGGCCTTCTTGTCCTCGGCACCCTTCTTTGCTGCTTGGGGAGTCCGGGAAGCAGGAGCCGTCCCCTTTCCTGTTGGATCAAGGTAGATGTCGACAACTACAATCTTCCCAAATTCCTCGTTTTGCTCAGATTTTGTAATGAAGGCCTTGGTTGTGTCCCAGGCATCCCCAACTTTTTCAACTTTTGATCTTAGGAGACGATTTACTGATGTGATAAAGAAACCCATTGGATTGTGCACCCCACTTTCTTCCCAGTCAAAAACAGAGATCCTTATTGGTTTGTCAAGGTCACACTGGCATAGTTTTTCCAGGCCAAGAGTAGCCGGTAACCACTCAGGATTCAAATTGTCATCTACATGCTCAGACTTGTAGAATTCCTTCCATTCCGTTGAGCCATCAGCGAGATTTGTAGGTGTTTCTACTTGAAAGAAAGGATCAGAACAGCCAAACCAACCCTCTACATTAGCCATGTCGATGCCCGCCAGAGTCATCACTAAAGCTGTTTTTTTGTTCACCTTGACTTCCGGATCTTTTGATTTCTTCAGACTTTTACTGGAGCTGAGGGAAATATCCGCCACCACAATTTTTCCAAACTCTTCACCATCATCTGACTTTGTGATGAAAGCCTTGGAAAGATCCCAAGAGTCGCCCTGCTTCTCTGCCTTGGCCCGCAACAGACGGTTAACTGAACAAACAAAGGAACCCATAGGATTGTGCTTGCCACTTTCTTCCCAGTCAAAGAGAGATATGCGGATAGGTTTGTCCAGGTCAAGTCCAGGACACAGAAGGTCAACTTCCATTTCTGCAGGTTTCCACTGGGGGTTCAATGTATCGGCAATATACTCTGATCTGTGAACATGCTGCCAGATGATGGTTTCGTCAGGTCCCTTCATGGGTGTCTCCACTTGGAAAAAGGGATCAGAGCATCCAAACCAACCCTCCACGTTGGCCATATCAACACCCTCAAGAGTCAAGATCAGAGTCGAGTGCTTCTCAACTATTGGTTGTAATCCACCTCCGCCGCCTTTGACCGATTGAGTTCGTGCCTTGGCTGGTGTCTCAATGGAGGAATCTACCACGACAATTTTTCCAAATTCTTCTCCTTCGTCTGACTTTGTGATGTAAGCTTTTGAGAGATCCCAAGAATCCCCCTTCTTCTCTGCTTTGGCATTGAGTAACTGAGAGCAAGTTGTCTCGAACTGTCCCATAGGATTGTGTTTTCCACTTTCTTCCCAATCAAAGAGGACAATTCGAATTGCCTTATCCATGTCCAGCTGACATAAGAGGTCCATATTGATTTTCACAGGTTCCCATTTAGGATTAAGTGTATCATCAATGTGTTCTGACCTATGCACATTTTGCCACAGTGTCTTTCCACCAAATCCTTTCATTGAAGCTTCCACCTGGAAAAAGGGATCAGAGCATCCAAACCAGCCTTCTACATTGGCCATATCAACTCCTTCCAGAGTTAGATGAAGCATGGAGTCGTGATTGAGGGCCTTGGCCGGGGAAGTGCTAGCCTTCGCGCTGCCTCGAGAATCTTTGGTGTGGGAACTACCATTAGAACGTTTGGAATAGGCGCTGCCATGAGAACCTTTGGTGTATGAACTACCTCGCGAATCTTTTGAGTGGAAACTACCTTGAGAACCTTGTGAGCGAAAACTACGAGAATCTTGTGAGTGGTAACTGCCATGTGAATCTTTTGAGCGGTAACTGCCACGAGAATCTTTTGAGGGGAAACTGCCTTGAGAATCTTTTGAGTGGACACTGGCCCGTGAGTCTTTTGAGTGGAAACTACCTTGAGAACCTTTTGAGTGGAAACTGCCTTGCGGATCTTTTGTGTAGGAACTGGCTTGGGAACCTTTCGAGTCGTAGCTTCTAGAACCTCTGGAGGAGTAGCTACCTCGAGAACCACGAGAATCTTTTGAGTGGAAACTGCCACTGCCTCGGGAATCTTTTGTGTAGGAACTGGCATGAGATCCCTTTGAGTAGGAGCTTCCTCTCGAACCTCTAGAGGAGTAACTGCCTTTAGATCCTTTGGAGTAGGAGCTGCCGCGTGAATCCACCGACCTGTCATCGGCTTCACCGTCGGATTTGGCTTCACTAATTTCCTCTTCTTTCTTTCTTTCCTCCTCTCGTTTTCTTTCCTCCTCCTCCTCCTCCAGCTCCCGCGCTTTTCTTTCCTCTTCTAGTTTTCGCTCCTGTTCCTTTTGTCGCTCACGTTCCAGTTTCTCCTCTTCCTTTTTGCGTTCACGCTCGAGCTTGTCCTCTTCTTTCTTGCGTTCACGCTCCAGCTTCTCCTCTTCCTTTTTGCGGTCGCGCTCCTTTCGTTCTTCTTCTTTCTTGCGGTCACGCTCCTTCTTTTCTTCCTCTTCTTTGCGCTTGCGCTCTTTTCTTTCCTCTTCCTTCTTACGGTCGCGCTCCTTTCTTTCTTCCTCTTCCTTGCGTTTGCGCTCCTTTCTTTCGTCGTCCTTTTTGCGTCGTTCTTCCTCTTTGTCTCTGCGACTGTCTTTGGCACTACTCTCGGCGGAGTCCATGGAGACCGCCGGCTTGATGGGGGGCGGGGCATCGCCCTTTATCTCTGCTTCCACAGCGACCAACATGCCTTTCTGTTTGGCGCCGTCTTTGATTTTAAAAATCTTGGAAACATCTACGTTGTCTGTATCACCAACGCGGTTCCGTAAAAGGTCCGACACAGTTGCCTCACATTCGCCAATGAGTGTTTCTTTGGTGCCATCTTTATCAAAGACAGAAATGATAATAGGCAAATCCCGATTACCACCACAAAGCTTGTCAAGACTGACGTTTGACTGTTTCCATTTTGGATTCAATTCGCCCGTAATAGACTCCGATTCAAATACGACCTTGTAGGGTTCTGGTTTTCCCATTTGAAAGGCAGACAACTTGTACATGGGATTGGTGCCACTTCGCAACAATCCCTTCGAGACAGCCTCGATATTGATGCCTCGAAGTTTAAGAGATAGCTGCGGGCCCTGGTCCAGCTCCTTTTCATCTTCGGATGGTGGCGTCGGCGCCGAGGCCGAGGCAAGGACTTTGGACAGGAGTCCTACCTTTCCGACAGCCTGCTTGAAAATTGCAGATGCTGGTTGTTCGACCCAGACATTCATGACGGCAATCTTTCCCACCGGCTTGCCATTTTCTTCGAGGGTATAGAGCTTGGATACATCGACCGCGTTCATGTCTTCGATTTTTCGCTTCAACAAGGCGGATACCGATGTTTCGAAGCACCCCATAGAACCAACATCAGCTCCCGTCTTGTCTTGATCAAATACTTGAATTTGGATCGGTCTGTCCAGATCACAGCCACATAACTCTTGACAACTGGCAGTAATGGCTGGCCAAAGGGGATCCAGCTCTGCATCGACCCGCTCGGATGTTTTGACGGTCTGCCACAAGGACGCCGAATTGCCTGGAGAAAAGGCGCAGATCTTGAAGGTCGGACTGGAAGTCCCACCAAACCATCCTTTGGATACATTGGTCAGGCCAACACCCCGCAGTGTCAAGTGGAGTGTCGCTGACTCGTGAACTTTCGGCATGGTGGTACTTTTCTCTCTGTCAGCGGATTGTGGTTGTTATTGCTTAACTATGGATGATCAGAACGGATGAGAACAAACATAGAGTACAGGAATGTGTTCAATCATTCCTCGGCAAGCAAGGTTGCATGTACAGTACGTCAAGCTCTATATTGTTTTGTTGATGTATTGTTGTGTAGTGCGGTTGTTCCTACTGGCTAGTAGATGATTGGGATAGGCACGACTGAGTCCTCTACAAGCGCTGCTGGGTTATCCCAACGCGGCGTCGTACTTTTCCGATCCAGACGTGTCGAGAAGGGACCTACAGGGTACTTTGAAACGGAAAAGCAGAGAGGGCACTTGCTTTTCTGTGTCCCCAGACGCGCTCTCTTTGGCCTGCTAGAACTAGCATCAAGTATCGTAGCAAAACCTAATGTAGCTGGATAAGGACGATGGCACCTGTTCTTTAGTCTAGCCAGTTGAGTTGTTCATTGATTCATTATTATATTGTCGTGTCTGTTGTCGATTTTAGAATGATGATTGAGGCAGCGAGAGCCGTCCTTAGGGTTAATGGTAACATCGATCTCGTTAATTTGTGTCTTGCAAGACCCACTGCACCTTGCAAGACCCACAGTGACCCTACTAGCTAGCTAGTACTGCTTCCCTCGCGTGACGGCAACACCATGGGGCTAGCATAAGTGCTACTCTAGCTAGCTTAGCTAGAGTAGTGGTACAATTGTAGCAGTAGCTAGAAACCTATCTCAATGCATTCTCAGTGCTAAGAAGGTTGCATTTTGCAAAAGAGGTTGGACGACACACA
>Ga0163144_10020692_pt1 | contig 13131 bp, 10 predicted proteins | sample OliLak19BULKMAT1_FD_123175 | JGI IMG/M metagenome (GOLD analysis project Ga0163144, IMG submission 123175) | Freshwater microbial mat bacterial communities from Lake Vanda, McMurdo Dry Valleys, Antarctica - Oligotrophic Lake LV.19.BULKMAT1 | ecosystem: Environmental > Aquatic > Freshwater >...
GAGAGCGTGATGCTGCTCGCAAAAAGCTGGCCGCCGGAGGAAGATGTCAACGGGTTGACCAAATTCTGATTGTAACTGCCGGTGGTGTTCTGCACGCGGCCCTGGCTGTTGAAGAGCGAAGGAACGGCAGCCGTTCCCGCTCCGGTGTACCAATCCGGAAAATCCAGCACGTTGGCAAATGTGGTGCTGCTCGAGTCAGTGAAATTCACCACCACGCTGCCGATGGCGTCGGAATTTTGCGCCTCGGTGGAAAATCCCAAAAATGCCAGCGCTTGATAACTTGCGGTCGCCGTGAAAGTGAGAGTTTGCAGGGTCTCCGCCGGCGCGATCTGCAGGGCGTTTTTGGTGAGTCCCGTTCCCGTGCCATAGTTCGCAAGCTGAAAGTTGAAGGTGTTGCCCCCGGTCGTCGCGCTGATCTGCCCGTTCGTGGGCAGACCGTTCACGCTACCGCTGAGTCCGGACTGGTAGAACACGTTGTTCGTGAGATCCAGCGCCTCGGAAACCCCCGTGAAGGCGTTGGGATCGCTCCCCGCCACGGCGTTGTTTTCGACCACGGCATCAATGTCAAAGCCGGACAACTGAACGGACACCGGATTAAACACCAGGCTGTAGGCGGGTAATTGGAGCAAAAGGAGGGCGCACAAGGCGGACGCAACGGTTTTCGTGATCATGGGGTCTGAGAAGTATCCGCACTTGATGCTTTGGCCAGAAAAAAAATGTGACAAATCCGTGGATCTCGGGGAATTTTAAGCAGTGCCTTTCGCATTCGGCACGGCATTCGAACTGCGCTTTTCAGCACCCATCGGGGCTCCTTTTCCGCCTAAATTGCCTATTCAAATGGCTTTATAGAAAATTTGTTAGCGGGGTTAAATACCACTATATATTGTGGCGCGAAATTTCCCTTACACAATATATGGATTTTTGTTGACGATTAGCCTTCGATTTTGCACATTGATCCTCACCGCTGGACATCAGGGCATTGCGCAGGGAGAAAGAAGAGCTGCGGTGCCCCCGGAAAAAACAAAAATCTCAACCAACTAATTGCTGCCATGGCCACAACCACATTCAAGATTGGAGACCGTCAATTCATCCTCGACCAGGACAAAGCCGAAGCGGCTTATGCGGCCAAACGCGTGATCAATGGCCGGGACACGATGTTCTTCAACATCCTTCCCTTGAAATACCAGTGGGCCTACGAGCTTTACAAAAAGATGAAGGCCAATCACTGGGAGCCCGAGGAAATCCAAATGCAGAAGGATTGCGAACAGTGGCGCGATCCCGACATCACCGAAATCGAACGCTGGATCATCAAAATGGCCATCGGCTATTTCTCCGCCGCCGAAGGCATCGTGGGGGATAACATCCAGCATGTCGTGCGCGAACTCATCACCGCGCCGGAACTCAAACTCGTCCTCGGCCGCCACGCCCACGAGGAGAACATCCACGCCGATTCGCTCGTTTATATGATCAGTTCGCTCGGCATCAACCCGCACCAGTGCGAGGCGATGTTTGAGGACGTGGCCACGATCAAAAACAAAACCGATTTCGTCGTGAGCAACAGCCGCTCGCTGCGCCGCGACCTCGATTTAACCAAGCTGGAAAACAAGCAGGCTCTGGCCAAAAACATCTTCCTCTTCGGCCAGTGCATGGAAGGCACGCAATTCTACGGCCTCTTCGGCATGGTGCTCGCGCTCTATCGTCAGAACAAATTTCCCGGCATCGGCCAGATGTTCAGCTACACCCTGCGCGATGAGTCCAATCACATCGAGGTCTTCCGCAACCTGCTGATGGACCTGGTGGATGAAAATCCCGAGATTTGGACCGAGGAATTCCAAGAGGACTTGCGGGAAACCATGCGCGAAGCCGTGAAGCTGGAGAAGGCCTTCATCTGCGACTGCCTCCCCGTGGCTGCCGTCGGCCTCACGCTCGAAGAATTTCTCACTTATATTGATTACATCGGCGATCGCCGCCTGGAAGGGGTCGGCCTCGATCCGCTCAACGACGCCATTCAGAATCCCCTGCCCTGGCTTTCCGAAATGATGGACATGAAAAAGGAAACCAACTTTTTCGAAGGGCGGGTCACCGAATACCGCCGCGGCGGTGATTTTGCCGCTGTTTCCGACGACGAACTCTAAGCCTCAACCACCAAGCCGCCTCCTGCCATGATCCACCGTATCTCCCTCGAAGAAGACCTCGCCCTCAAGAAACTCGTCACCACTCCGCGCGAACTGAAACCGGGCTATGCCTGGCGGGACGCCCTCGGCGACAGCCTGCTCGGAATTGCCCATCCCGAAATCATCGTCTCGCGCAATGGCGGGGAAGACCGCGAATTCAGCCTGGCTGATGTGGCCGATGAAATCGGCGCCGCCCTGACCGACCTCCTGCTCTCCCGCAAGGAGAAGGATATCTTCAACGAGGAAAACCGCGGCTTCGTCGCCAACGTCGCGCACTCCGTCGCCACCCGCCTGATGGAACAGGTGCGCGAGGGCCATGCCCTCAAACTTTCCGAAAACGACCTCTCCCTCCTCATCGAAAAAGCCTTGATCGAAAACGACGCCCACGACGTGGCCAAGAGCCTCATTTTTAAACGCTCCATCCGGGCCAGCGATTCCGGCAATGACCCGGCCACTCTCGAAGAGGCCCCCCTCGCCGTGCGTCTCATCCGCCGCAATGGCGCGGTTGTGCCGTGGATCGAAAACAAAATTGAAGCGGCCTGCCGCCACGCCTTTCTTTCCGTCAAGGAAGACGCCGACGCCGTGGCCGGTATCGCCCGCGCCGTGACCGAGCGCATCCGCTACAACGACCGCGCCTTTGTCCACATCGAGGACGTGCAGGACATGGTGCAGGAAGAGCTCATGCGCCAGGGGTATTACAAGGTGGCCGAAAGCTACATTCTCTATCGCGCCCACCGCGCCCGTCTGCGCGAGGAAACTTCCCAATCCGCCGAGGCGGGCGAACAGCAGGATTCCCTTGTCGTCGTCCGCACGAAAGACGGACAAAGCGTCTTCTGGGACGGAAGCGAACTCAAACGCCGCATCCAGTTTGCCATGATCGGTCTGGATCTTTGCCTCGACGCCAACCAGATCGAGCGCGAACTCCGCCGCTCCATCGCTGCGGAAATCCCGGAGGAGGGGTTGAAAAACACCATCATCCTCAACGCGAAATCCTTGATCGAGAAGGACGCCGACTTCGCCAAGTTCGCCGGACGCATCCTCCTTTCCTACATTTACGAGGAAGTCCTCGACTGGCGCATCATGCGCGACGGCATCGAGGGCCTCAAGGAAGCCCATCGCAAGGCCTTCAGGAGCTACCTCCGCCACGGCGTCGCCATCGAACGCCTCAGCCCGAAGCTGCTCGAATACAATCTGGACAAACTCGCCAACGCCTTCGATCCCTCGGCCGATCTCGATTTCGATTATCTGGGCATCCAGACCCTCTACGACCGCTACCTCGTCGTGGACAAAACCAAAAAGCCCGCCCGCCGCATCGAAACGCCGCAGTTTTTCTGGATGCGCGTTTCCATGGGCCTGTTCCTCGAAGAACCCCAGGATCGCGAAGACTGGATCATCCGTCTCTACAACCTCTACAAATCCCGCCGCTTCTGCTCCAGCACGCCGACCCTTTTCAACTCCGGCACGCTGCACAGCCAGCTTTCGAGTTGCTATCTTTACAAGGTGGATGATTCGATTGAATCCATCATGCAGCGCGGCATCGCCGACAACGCCTACCTCTCCAAATGGGCCGGCGGACTCGGCGGCTCCTGGACAGCCGTGCGCGGCACCGGCGGCTACATCAAGGGCACCAATGGCGAGAGCCAGGGCGTGATCCCCTTCCTCAAGCTGCACAACGATCAGCTCATCGCCGTCAACCAGGGCGGCAAGCGCCGTGGCAGCGGTTGCGCCTATCTCGAAACGTGGCACAACGATATTGAGGACTTCCTCCAGCTCCGCCGCGGCACGGGCGACGACCGCCGCCGCACCCACGACCTCAACACCGCGAACTGGATTCCCGATCTCTTCATGAAACGCATGGAGGCCCGGCAAAACTGGACCCTCTTCCGCGCCAACGAAGTCCCTGATTTGCACGACACGTACGGCCGCAAGTTCGAGGAACTCTACACCGCCTATGAGCAAAAAGCCCAAGAAGGAAAAATCCACGGGCAGGAAGTCCCCGCCCTGGAAATCTGGAAACAGATGCTCAAGATGTTGCTCGAAACCGGGCACCCTTGGATCACTTTCAAGGATCCCTGCAACGTCCGCTCCCCGCAGGACCATGTGGGCGTCATCCACTCATCGAATCTCTGCACCGAAATCACGCTGAACACGAGCGAGGACGAAACCGCCGTTTGCAATCTGGGCTCCGTCATTCTCGACACCCACATCCGCGAAGACGGTTCGCTCGATCACACCATGCTGCGCGAAACCATCGAGGTGGCCGTGCGCGCACTGGACAACGTCATTGACATCAATTTCTACCCGACCGAGTCCGCCCGCCGCTCGAACATCCGCCACCGCCCCATCGGCCTCGGCGTGATGGGCCTGCAAAACGCCCTCTTCAAAAAGAACCTCTGCTTCGCCTCGGACGCCGCCGTCGAATTCAACGACGAGTTCATGGAGGCCATTGCCTTCTACGCCTACTCAGCCTCCAGCGATCTCGCCGCCGAACGCGTGCCTTACAGTTCCTTTGCGGGATCGAAATGGGATCGCGGCCTGCTCCCGCAGGACACCGTGGATCTCCTGGAACAAGAACGCGGCCTCCCCATCAAGGTCCCCCGTGGCGGCCGGATGGACTGGCAGCCGGTTCGCGAGAAGATCAAGCGTCAGGGCATGCGCAATTCCAACGTCATCGCTATCGCTCCCACAGCCACGATCTCGAACATCATGGGCACCACCCCTTGCATCGAGCCGAATTACAAGAACCTCTACGTGAAGGAAAACCTCGGCGGCAAGTTCACCATCCTCACCGAGGAACTCGTGCGAGACTTGAAAAAGATCGGCCTCTGGAGCGAGGAAATGATTGACCAGTTGAAATACTTCGAGGGCGAACTTTCAAACATCGTTGGCATCCCCGAGGAGATCCGGAAGAAACACCTCACCGTCTTCCAGATTCCGCACGCCTTCATCATTGATGCCGCCGCCCGCCGGCAGAAATGGATTGATCAGTCCCAGTCCGTGAATCTTTTCCTCGGCGAACCAGACTTCAAAGTGCTCAGCCACATGTATCGCCACGCCTGGCACACCGGCCTGAAGACCACATACTACCTGCGGACTCTGGGCGCATCCAGCATCGAAAACGCCACCACGTCCTCCAAAAAGGAAGTCCGCGGAACCATGGGAGCCGCCGAGACCAGCAAGCCGGAATACATAGAGGCGGAGAAAGAAGCCTGCTCGATCGAAGCCCAGCGCAACGGCGGGATTTGCGAAGCCTGTCAGTAAATTTCACCACTCAACACTTTGGTCAGGCAGCCAGCGGGGCGGCGGAGTCACTCGACTCGTCGCCCCGCATTTTTTAGCATGAGGTGGTTCCGCATCACGATGTTGTGCTTCCGCAGGCGGGCGGTAAGATGACCGCAATGAAGTTTGATCCCATCCCCGCGGTCATCGCTGCCATCCGCAAGGGCCGCATGGTCATCGTGACTGATGATGCCGACCGCGAGAACGAGGGCGACCTCGTCATGGCTGCCGCCAAGGTCACACCCGCCGCTGTCAATTTCATGGCGAAATTCGGCCGTGGTCTCATCTGCGCTCCCGTGACCGAAAGCCGCGCCCAGCAGCTCGGCCTCCAGCGCATGGTCGCGCACAACCGCGAACTCTACAAAACCGATTTCACCGTCTCCGTGGATGCCGCCAGGGGCATCACCACCGGCATCAGCGCCAAAGACCGCGCTGCCACCATCAAGGCGCTGGCCAGTCCCAAGGCCACCCCCGATGATCTGGTGCAACCCGGCCACGTCTTTCCGCTCCAGGCCAAGCCCGGCGGTGTCCTCCGGCGCGCCGGCCACACCGAGGCCTCGGTGGATCTCGCCCGCCTGGCCGGACTCGATGCCTCCGCCGTCATCTGCGAGATCCTCAACGAAGACGGCTCCATGGCCCGGTTGCCGCAGTTGCTGAAGTTCGGCCAAAAACACGGCCTGAAAATTTGTTCCATCGAGAGCCTCATCGCCTACCGACGCCAGCAGGAAAAACTCGTCGAACGGGAACAAACCATTCTCATGCCGACCGAATACGGCGAGTTTGATCTGCACCTCTTCCGTTCCACCGTCGATGACCGCCACCACATTGCCTTGGTCAAGGGCCCGATCAGTTCCGCAAAACCCGTGCTCGTGCGCGTCCATAGCGAATGCCTCACCGGCGACGTCTTCGGCTCGAAACGCTGCGACTGCGGTTCTCAACTCCATCAGGCCCTCAAGCAAATCGAGCAAGCGGGCAGCGGCGTTCTCGTTTACATGCGCCAGGAAGGCCGCGGCATCGGACTCGGCCCCAAAATCCACGCCTACAAACTCCAGGAACAAGGCCTCGACACCGTTGAAGCCAACGCAAAACTCGGCTTCCCCATGGATCTGCGCGACTACGGACTCGGTGCACAAATCCTGGCCGATCTCGGCGTGAAAAAAATCCGCCTCCTCACCAACAACCCCCGCAAAGTCGTGGGCCTGGAAGGCTACGGCCTGGAAATCGTCGAGCAAATCCCCATCCGCTCCGTGGCCAATCCCCACAACGCCAAATACCTCGCGACCAAGAAAAAGAAAATGGGGCACCTGCTCTGACCGTGACAAGTGACCCCGGACGAGCGATAAGTCTCGGCCTTTCCCATTTCACGCTTCATCCTTCACGCTTCTCCTTCTCATGTCCACCGCACAGCCCATCCGTCCCCGCATGGTCGGAAAAGCCAGCTTCAGCTTCGTCATCGTGGCCAGCCAATACAACGCCACCTACGTTCAAGGCCTCGTCGAACAAGCTCATCGCGAAATCAACGAACTCGAACCCGGCGCGAAAATCAAAATCTTCTGGGCACCGGGAGCCTTTGAAATCCCGATCCTGACCAAACTGGCGCTCACCCATAATAAATACCATGCCGTCGTCGCCCTCGGAGTTCTCCTGCAAGGCGAGACCTCACACGCCCTGCTGGTCGCGCAATCTGTCACCTCCGCCCTCCAGGACATCGCGTTGGAATTTTCCATTCCCGTGATCAATGCAGTCCTCCTGCTCCAGAATGAGGAACAAGCCCGCGCACGCTGTCTCGAACCCGAACTTAATCGCGGCACCGAGGCGGCCCGCGCCGCCGTGGCCACCGTTCGCACCGTGCGCGAAATGACCCCCAAGCCCGCCTGACCCATGGGAGTCCGGCGCGATGGCCGCGAGGCGGCCGTTCAGTTTCTCTACCTCCGCGATCTCAACGGAGACAGCAGCCTCGAGGGGTTTTATAAATTCCGGGGCCTCAGCCCCAGCGCCCGAAAATTCTGCGGCGCCCTCACCGGCGGAGCCACCGAAAAACAGGTCGAGATTGACGAGATCATCCGTAAATATACGCAGAACTACGAACTAAGCCGCATCTCCGTGGTAGATCGCAACGTCCTGCGCATCGCCATTTACGAGATGGTCCATTGTCCGGAAACACCCCCTGTCGTCGCCATCAACGAGGCCATCGAAATCGCCAAAAAATACAGCACCGAGGAATCCGGCCGCTTCGTCAACGGCGTCCTCGACCAAATCCGCGGCACGCTGAACCGCCCCGCCCGCACCGCGTCGGTGCCCGAACAATAAGGTCGTCCTTTTCCCGCATGGCCCTCGGTTTTCTCAAAAATCTCGTCGCGAAATTCAGCACCCAGCCGGTTGATTGGGACGAACTCGAAGAAACGCTCATCCGCGCCGATCTCGGCGTGCCCATGACTTTTGGCATCCTCGACACCCTGCGTGAACGCGGAAACGAAGTGAATGCCAAGACCGCGGCGGAAGTCTGCCGCGAGGAAATCCTCAAGGTGCTTCCCATCGCCAATCCTCCCATCCGTCCGCTGCCCGCCAGACCCAAGGCCATCCTCATGGTCGGCGTCAACGGCACCGGCAAAACCACCTCCTCCGCCAAGATGGCTCATTGGTTCAAGCACACCCGCCACACCTGCCTGCTCGTGGCCGCCGACACCTTCCGCGCCGCCGCCATTGAACAACTCGAAACCTGGGGCGGCCGCATCGGCGTCGATGTCGTGAAGGGCCAATACGGCGGCGACCCCGCCGCCCTTTGCTACGACGCCTGGTCCAGCGCCCATCGCCGCAACATCGAGTTCCTGCTCTGCGACACCGCCGGCCGTCTCCACACCAAGGACAACCTCATGCAGGAACTCTCCAAGGTGAAACGTACCCTGGCCAAACACGATCCCGACGCGCCCCACGAATGCCTTCTCGTCGTGGACGCCACCACCGGATCAAACGCCCTCGTGCAAGCCAAGGAATTCCATCAAGCCGCCAACCTCACCGGCATCGTTCTCACCAAACTCGACGGCAGCGGCAAAGGCGGCGTCGCCGTCGCCATTCAAAAGGAACTCGGCATCCCCACCCGCTTCATCGGCACCGGCGAAGGTCTCACAGACTTTGCGGCTTTCGACCGGGAAATTTTCGTCAATCGGATACTTTGAGCTACCCTCCGCCTTGACGCTGCCGCCAGGTAAAACGTATGGTAAGGCATGCTAAAGCGGCATACACCTTCGCGGGAATCAGTCTGGGCCGAATGGGAGCGCGAGAAGCGCGCGGCCAAGCGCCGGGCGGCCCGGGGTCCTCGCCCCGAACGTCCCCGCACGCCGGATAACAGCGAACCGTGGCTGAAGCACCCGCCGCAATCAATCAGCGATCTGTTTTACATCTCGGATCAAGTGGCGGAGGTGGTAAAGAAATGGGGTCCCAAAGCGACGAATTCCTGAACGGTATAAGCGAGAAGAGCCATGTTCTCCTGCTGGGAGGACTCGCGGTGATCGCGCACGGCCTGTCCCGTACCACGGAGGATGCGGATATCTGGCTGGATTCCATGCAACCTTTGGAGGACTGGCTGGCAGTGTTGGACGAGGGTCTGCCCGAAGGAGGATATTATTGGGACTTGCTGCGCAAAGAAAGAGTTGCCCGAGAAGATCTCGAAGAGGTCGTGCGAGAAATCGGCGTGTTGCGGATCGGAGGTCTTGACCGCTATATTAATGTTTTTCGCAAGCCTAATGAACTTGAAGAAACCGACTTCGCAACCGCATGGGCGATGTCCGTCCCTCACATAGGCAAGTTCCGACTCCTGGATGAAACATTTCTGATCATCACCAAGGAAAACACGGGGCGAGAACGCGACGGGATTGATATTGGTTTTCTGGAGACAAAGCTCCGCAGTCGCTTTGCATCCCGTCTGTCCGTCTGCAACGCGGAGGAGGCCCTCTCGCTTTTTCACCGTTACCTGGACCACGCCACCTGCGAGGCGGCGATGGAAAATCCCGACCCCGCCGTGCGAGAGATGGGGCTGGCCGGACTGCGCGAACTGGCCGCAGACGGTAACCCCTTCGCCATCGAAGTGCTGAAGAAGAGGGAGTGAGCCGGAAGGAAACTGGACAGCTGCGGGCCGTGGCGATCTAAAAAGAACCAGGCATCGACTCCGGAGAAGGTCACGCAGACTTTGCCGCCTGCGTCCGGATGATCAAAACCCCCGATAGTGCAGGCTGAGCAGGCGATAGCTCTGGGCCGCCTGCTCGGCGGTGTAGTAATAGAGGGACAACGTGGCCACATCCTGCGTCCATTGATAGCCGATGACGGTCTGGAGCACGTCACCGTCGCGGGTTTTCTGCCGGGCGATGACGCGGCCAATGCCGTATTTGGTCTCGATGTTGCGGCGGGTCTGATCGAAAAAATCCCCGTATTGCGTGCTATCCCAATTGGGAGCGCCGTAGTGGAGTTCGATCTCATTGAGCGAGTCGTTTTCGAAGTAAAAAAGGGCGCGCTGGAGCAGGCGCTGGGGGATGCCCTCAACAACGAGGCACTGGCGGTTCTGCACTTGTTTGCGTTCGACCACCTTGGCCGCAACGCGCTTGAGGCTGTCTTCCAGACGCTGGGCGGATTCGCCCCATTGGAAATTGAAAGGCACCTTGATTTCCTCCACGGCTTGCAGGCCCGAGGCGGCAAAGCAGCCGGCGAGCACGACAAGAATGGCGAATTTTCGGTTAGTCACTGTAGTTTGATAGTTCAAACGGGCCGGAGGTCAAATCAGGGAATTTCAATTTCTCCGGCTTCGATCTCCGCGATGTGGTCCAGGCCGCTGACGAGATACTCCGCCACGACCACACCATCACCGGCAAAAACGCGGAGGGATTCGGCGCTTTCCCCTTTCGTCACAATGATGCGGTCAAAAAACTTTTTATTCGTCAAGTTCAGCAGGGGCAGACCGTCGGCGGTTTGCAACCAGAGGCCGGAGGGCGCGGCGGCTTTGAGCATGAGGTCGGAGCCTTTGGCGTTGAGGGTGTTCCCCAGCAGGGTGATTTTTTGTTCGGAGGGTTGCGGATTTTGACCGGCATCGGGAACGAGCTTGCCATCCACAAAACCAAAGCGCCGGCTGTTCTCGATGGTCTTGTCCAGAAAGACCTCCCAGTCCACTTGCGTGGCCCCTTCGTTGGCCGGAGTCGCCGAGGGGCGATAGCCGCGAAGGGTCTGACGGCTCCAGTTGTGAGACTGGAGCAGGAGATAAAAACTCAGGGTGCTTTTGTTGGCGAAAATCCGGATGGTCCCGGCGAAGTCTTCCGTGATTTTCATCTGGCGCAGCAACTCACCATCAAAGGCATGCTGGCGCACGACGATCTCGGCGGCGTATTTTCCCGCGATCCAGAGGGTTTCCTCTGGACCGGCGGAAAGCGTGAATTTTTCCGGTAATTCCTTGAGCGGGACGGGATCGAATTTTTCACCACGCGAGAGCCAGACGCCGGAGGCATCCCAACCGATGAGGGCGGCGGGATTGGCGTCAAGGCCCTGAAGTTTTGCCGGAGTCGGAACGATTTTTTCCGTCTTCAGATTAGAAAGATCGCGTTGGTCGAGTTCATTTTTATCCGTTGTGAGATAAAGACGATTGTTCCAGAGCCCACCGCTCAAAAAGCCCCCACCCTCGCTTGAGGTCACGGGCGGCGCGGGAGTTTTAAGATTGTAGAGAAGCACCCGGCTTTCGTTCGGGTCGTTGACCGCGGCGTGGTCTGCGTTCCCGGCCAGAAAGGCGGCCTTGTGAGGCAGCGCGGCCACGGTTTGCAAACCGGCGGTTTCGTCGAAACGCCAAAGCATGGCTTCGGCCGATCCCACTTTTTCCCGCGCCGGCTTGAAACCAAAGAGCAGGAAGTTTTCCTTTTCCCCGGAGACGACTGCCCCGATGCCGGAAATTTCGGGCGAGTCGTCGCCCTCGATCCAGTCGTTGAAGTGGTAGGCCTCGCCCTCGGCTTTCACCTCGTTGCCGACGACGTAACCGCGCACGCGATATTTGCCGGAAGCCAGCGCCTTGCCGTCATCGTTTTTTCCATCCCAGGTGGTGATGAGTCCGTTAAGCCCGATTTTAAAATCCTTCTCCACCGCGCCGACGAAGAGCGTGCGGACAAGTTTGCCGCCGGAATCGAAGACCCCAAGGCTGATGCGGCCTTCCCGTTCCGGCAGGGCAAAAGTGAAGTGTTGGTCCTGCGCAAACAGGAGTCCCGGCAGCAAAGCCAGGACGATGGCGGAGAGCGTTTTCCTCAAGCGTAGTGGTGCCAGTTCAGATTGGGAAAAAGATTATCTCGTTCTTCGCAGGCGGCAAGAAACACCTCGTCGCGTTGGTCGGCGGCGAGCAAATCGTGGAGGCGGTTGAAACGCAGGAGATGATCGCGCGTGCGTTTTTCGGCGTAAGCGTTGGCCGTTCCGGTCTTCATCAGAAAGGCCCAGTCGCTCGATTGAGCGAGGAGAAGTTCGCGCGCCATTTGCTTGAGCATGCGGTCCACTCCCGGTGGGCGGGATGTGGCGAAGGTGCGCGCGGCGGCGGTCATGTGACGCGCGGCAGCGTGCAGGTGCGGGTAAATCCAGGCGTTGCTGCGATCAAGCCAGACTTCCCAATACCCCTTGTTGCCCCAGCTTGAAGCGGAAGGCGCGACCATCTGCAAAGTCGGATGTCCGGTCAGATAGCGTGTCGGCGTGGTGAGCTTGAAAACGTTTTGGTCGTAAGCGGCCTTGCGCAAAAACAGATCAAGAAACTCCGGTCCCTCAAACCACCAGTGGCCGAAAAGCTCGGCATCGAACGGGCTCAGCACCAGGGGATCAACCGGCAGCGTGGTCCGCAACTGTTCGATCTGCTGCATGCGGCTCTGCAAAAAATGCCCGGCGTGGGCATCCGCCGCGCCCATGGCCCAATCGCGGCGGTAGTATTCCTTGTTTTCGTTGCCGGTGATGCGGTGGTATTTTATCCCGGTGAAACGTCGGTGCCCGACCTGCGGAAAAACTTTCCCGATATAGTCCTCTGGCAGATCCCTCCCGATGTCGCGGTAGAAATCGCGATAAGCCGGATCGCCCGGATAGCCGTCGCGCGAACTCCAAACCTGCCGACTCGATTCGCGGTCGCGCCCGAAAACCGCCGGGCCGGCCGGGGTGTAATAGGGCGAGAAAATCGCAAACCGCGGACGCGGTTGCCCGAACATCAATCCGTGGGCATCCACCACGAACCACCGCAGATTCGCCTCCTGCAAAATCCGGTCTATCCCCGGCACGTAAGCGCACTCCGGGAGCCAGATCCCGGCCGGATCGCGCCCGAAACACTCCCGGTGATAATCCCGGCCGATGAAAATTTGCGCCCGCATGGCTTCGGGAAAATCCTCCATCAGCGGCAGAAAGCCATGCGTGGCCGCGCAGGTGATGATTTCCACCGCGCCGTCTTGCTGGAGTTGCGCGAAGGCCCCCACCACGTCGCGCCCGATTTCGCCGAGATAAAAATCCCGCGAGCTGGTGAAGCGCTCGTGATAAAAGCGGGCCAGTCCGTTGAGATGCGGATCGGACGCCGTGCGCTCAATTTCCAGACGCGAGAGCTCGATGCCGCGGTCGAGGTAGCGTTCGGTACGCGCTTTCAGCAACGGGTCCCTCAACATCGCGCAGAGCGTGGGCGTCATGGTCAGGGTCA
>Ga0163144_10020693_pt1 | contig 13131 bp, 9 predicted proteins | sample OliLak19BULKMAT1_FD_123175 | JGI IMG/M metagenome (GOLD analysis project Ga0163144, IMG submission 123175) | Freshwater microbial mat bacterial communities from Lake Vanda, McMurdo Dry Valleys, Antarctica - Oligotrophic Lake LV.19.BULKMAT1 | ecosystem: Environmental > Aquatic > Freshwater > Lake...
ACATACGTGAAGCCGTGGAAGTCGTTCTTTGTCGGCAAGGCCGCATTCTTGGCGCACGAGGCCAAGCGCGATGTCGAAATCGCCCGCTTCAGACTCGACAGCAAAACGGGACGCCCTGCCAAGCAAGGTGACCCAGTGGTTGATAAGCGCGGGCGCGTGGTCGGCGTGGTAACGAGTTGTGCGATTGATAGCGACGGTTATCAGACCGGCCTTGCTCTGCTCAAAGACGAGTTCCAGCCCGAAGGCACGCCGTTATGGATTTACTGCGGCGCAGAAAAACTTGACGCGGTGAACCTGTCCGGCCTGAAAATCGGCGGGCGTGCCATCGCCCCAGAGCAAGCGACTGTGTTGAGCCGCTTCCCTAAGGCGAAGAAATCCTGATTCCCAAGTCCTGAGTCCTGAGATGGGTTCGCCCTATTTCAGGACTCGGCATTTTGGCAAACCTCCGTAAAACGTCCTGTAGGGGCGCAGCGTGCTGCGCCTTATTTCCCCCTATACTCGTCTCCGTGATAACATCCCAAAACGCTAAAACGTCGCGTAATGAGCAAACGATTTGAAAATCATCTGGTTCTCATCCAAGAAAAACACCTCGGCAGAAAAACCTCTATGCCCTTTGTGACGCTCCCCACGCCTAAAGGCGGGGGCTTCTGACGGACGCATGAGCCTGACTGCACTCTACGTTATCCGGCATGGACACGTCCTGTCCAAGTTAGTTCATCGCGGCTGCGACAGCCATTTGCGACAAATAAAGTTTAGCACGATGAGCCAGAGAAGTCGATCACGCCTTATATCTCCATACCTAAAGGTAGGGGATATAAGGCGCTTTTCTGGTAAACGTTGAAGCGCTTTCGCCCAATACGCGCCAACATTCTGCTTCCCTTTAAGCCTGCCAGAAGGCTCGCCCATAAGCTGTATGATGACCGGGGAAGTCATTTCAAAATCGTCGGTATAGTGCAACAAAATCGCCTCAAGGTCTGACTATTCCACGCCGCTATCTACTCCGCAGCAAAAACCTCTACATAAGCCTTATCCAGCATCGTTCCCCCTAATATGTTGCCTCCAAAGTAACTTGACGATACCACATATCACTCATCAAATTTTAGGCAAACCCCTAGCATATTTTTGACCTTTTCCATTATAATCGAATCATCATTAGATTAAATGGGTTCACCCCCAAATACGCAGAGGGCATAGAACAAACGATGACCGACAACGTTATGGAAAACGCCGAGCAGTTGACCGGTTTCGATTACTACAAGATGGATAATTTCTTGCCCGACACCCACAAAGAACTGCGCCAGCAGATTCGTGGCTGGGTGAATGAAGTCGTGCTGCCCAACATCAACCCGTACTGGGAACGCGCCGAGTTCCCGTATGAAATCGCCATGCGAATCAAGGAATTGCCCATCCTCGGTGGCCTGATTCGCGGCTATGAAAGCGCCGGTTTAGACCCGATGGCGATGGGTATTGTCGGATATGAGTTGGCACGCGGCGACGGCAGCATCGGCACATTCTACGGCGTCCACAGCGGCCTCGCGATGGGCAGTATCGGCTTGTTGGGCAGCAATGACCAGCGCGAACGCTGGTTGCCGTCTATGGCGCGTCTGGAGAAAATCGGCGCGTTCGGCTTGACCGAACCGGATCGCGGTTCGGCGGCGGTAGACATCCAGACCACCTTCCGGCGTGACGGCGCTGAGTATATCATCAACGGTGCGAAGCGTTGGATCGGCAACGCCACCATCTCCGGCATCTTGATTATCTGGGCGCGTGATGAAGCCACCGGCGAATTTGGCGGTTTCGTGATTGAAGACCCGCAGACCGTTGAAGGTCTGACCATGACCAACATTCAGGGCAAAATCGGCAAGCGTGCTATCCTCAACGCCGACATCGTGCTAGAGAATGTGCGCGTCCCGTCAGAAAACCGGCTTGAGAAGGTCAAGACCTTCAAGGACATCGGCAAGGTCTTGGTGATGGGTCGTACTGGTGTGGCGTGGGAAGCGGCGGGCGCGGCCTCTGCTGCGTTTGAGTACGCGCTTGAATATGCCAAGAATCGTGAGCAATTCGGCAAGCCCATCGCCAGCTACCAACTCATTCAACAAAAGTTGGTCGAGATGGCAACCGAAGTCACCTTGATGCAGCTTCAGTGCTTCCAACTCTCAAACCTGATGATTTCCGGCCAATTGACCGATGGCATCGCGGCGATGGCGAAATACAACTGCGCCCGCAAGGCGCGTCAGGTGTGCTTGTTGGCGCGTGAGACGATGGGCGGCAACGGCTTGCTCATCGAGAACCACGTCGCCCGCCTGCTGACCGACGCCGAGGTGATTTACACCTACGAAGGCAGCAACGAAGTCAACCTACTCATCATCGGGCGCGACCTGACCGGCATCAGCGCTTTCGTCTAAATCGTGAATTTGTGAGTTTTAAGCCAATAGTCCTGAGAGGGGGTAGCCCTGTCTCAGGACTATTTTGTTTTAGGCATATAGCGCGGACAGGGCTGGCCTTGTCCCTCTGAAAACAGGCGTAGGGGCTACCGCTTGCGGGTTATGAGTCTGCCCCCTATGATTAGGGTTGTCCGGTTTGGGCTGGGCTTGTACACTGTTTCACAAATTCCGCACGCCACTGGGGGGTAGGTCATGGCGACCATCACCATGAAATTCGGCGGCACATCGGTGGGCAGCGCTGACGCCATCACCAATGTGGTTGCCATCACCAAACGCGAGGTGGCCGCTGGTCATCAGGTCGCGATAGTCGTTTCAGCCATGTCACGGGTTACGGACGGGCTTCTAAATATCATCCAAATGGCCGAATCGGGTGACAAGTGGGGGTATCTGTCCGAAGTTCAGAAGATACGCGAACGCCACGATGAGACGGTCTACGCGCTCATCCCACCCGGAAAATCGCGTGATGCGCTTGCCTTGTCGTTGAGCAAGCTGTTGGATGAGGTGGTCGAAATTTGCCACGCCGTCAACATCCTCAGCGAGGCGTCGCCGCGCATCCGCGATGCAGTCGTCTCTTATGGGGAACGCCTCAGCGCTCGGTTGGTCGCGGCGGCATTGGCGGAAAATGGTCTGAACGGCAAAGCTTACGACGCCACGCAATTCGTCATCACCGATGACCATTTCGGTAGCGCCGCCCCGATGTGGGCGGAGACCGAGCGCCGTATCCGCGATAATTTACTCCCGCAGATTCAAGCGGGCGTCGTGCCGGTCTTGACCGGTTTTATCGGCGCGACCAAAGACGGCGCAATCACCACTTTAGGGCGCGGCGGCAGCGATTTTAGCGGCGCGATTTTCGCCGCCTATACCCGCAGCGATGAATTGGTGATTTGGACTGATGTTGACGGGGTGATGACCACCGACCCACGGATTGACCGTCGGGCGAAGGTGCTTGACCGCGTGTCTTATACCGAAGTGGGCGAATTGGCCTACTACGGTGCGAAGGTGCTGCATCCGAAGACGGTTCAACCCGTCCTAGACTTGGAGGTACCCATCCGCGTCCGCAATACGTTCAACTACGACCACCCCGGCACGCTTATTACAGCGCAGTCCGAGGCCGCGTCCACAGTCATCAAAGCGGTGACTGCTGTACGCAATGTGTCGCTGTTGACCGTAAGCGGACGCGGTATGATAGGCGTACCGGGGATTGCAGGTCGCGTATTCACCGCCGCAGCGCGGGCAAAAACCAGTGTCTTGATGTTCTCGCAGTCGTCGTCAGAGCAGGCGATGTGTCTGGTCATCTCTGATGACATGGCGCAGGCCGCGAAAGAGGCGATTGAGGACGAACTCAAGCAAGAAATCGCTCGGCGTAACGTCGAGAGCGTGATATTGCAGCCGAACATCGCGATTGTGACGGCGGTGGGGTCGGGGATGCGTGGCACGCCGGGCGTGGCGGGGCGCGTGTTCGGCGCGATGGGCGATAAGAGAATCAACGTCTTGATGATCGCGCAAGGCTCATCGGAGTGCAGCATTTCATTCATCGTGGACGAGTCTGAACTCAAAGACGCGGTATATACGCTGCATGAATTGGCGTTGTAGGGCGTTGTATTAAAAGTGAAAACGCGGTTGGCGAGAATTTCTCGCCAACCGCGTGAATTTTACTTGTTGGGAGTACTTTTAGGGGTTGCAGTAGCATTAGGGTCTATGAGGGTAGGATAGGGTGTTATTGTCGGGATTAGTGAATTATCGATCAACCTACTGGTGTCCCATAAACGTAAGTTTTCCCCTTTACTACTAATACTTGCTAATACAGTGCCTGTTGAATTCCAACTAACTTTGTAAATATCGTTATCAAGTGCTTTGAATTCATGTATGACTTGCTCATTTGTTAAATCTGCAATCCGAATCACACCACTGGAATCACTTACAGCTAAGTATTTTTTTGTCGGATGTATTGTTAACCCTAAAGTATCAACAGGAGCAATAAATGACAATAATTTGACACGTTGCAATGTTTCTAGGTCAAATACAGTTATAAGCGTGGGTACGTTACCATATATTACATGATTTACTGTGTCTAATGCTAGCGTTTCAAAAAGGTGCGGCCCTTGTTTGCCGGTTCCAGAAATGTATTCCCCAGTTAAACTATCCCATGCATCAATTGTATACTCGCCACCGCTACCGGTGTTATTGAAAGTTAAGCCAGAAGTAATAATTTGTTCGTTATTAATGCCCCAAAGCGGCGCTCTAGAGTTTGCAAGTTCTGGCAATACAAGTTCGATATTGTTTGTATCCACATTCCAGATTTTTAATATTTAATAAACTGTACCCCCATCTGAAGCATATAGAATTTGACTCACGACCCCAAACAAAATTTTATTAATTTCCCTACCCAAACAATAGATATAATTAACCCATCTTCTTGTAAAACACTGGTTTGAGTGCCAAATTCCACACTTTCAAATTGTGTCTGCCATATACGAATCGAATTATCCATACTACGACTTGCTAAAGCAGACCCATCATGATTCCAGTCAACGCCCGTAATAATATCCGTATGCCCCGTGAATTCAGCTAATATTTGTAATGATGAATTATAGATACGAACATTATTCCCAACGCCTACCGCAATTTTATCCCCATCAGGATGCCATGCGAATCCACCAAGTCCTCCCAATAAAGACCCATCTAGCTCTATAAAGTCGAAGGGTGGGGCTGATTGAGCATTCACAGCAACAGGAGCAACATGGCCCCAAAGACATAGGATTAAGCCCATCCCAAAACAGACACGCATGATATTTCTGACCATAAAAATCTCCCAACCTATTAAGCCCAAATAGGGACGGCATTATTGCCGTCCGTTTTCGAGGGGTCTACGCAGACGCCCAGAAGGGCGTCCTTACGGATGTCGTTTAGCATAGAATAACCGAATTTACGGCGGGCGGGGACTTGGCCCCGTCCCTACAATATCGGGGTTTTGCTAGGGGCGCACCCGTGTCTGCGCCCGTTTTTAGGAATCCTATTACGCCCCAAAGCTTTCGGATTCAAGTTGGTGAGTCTCGTATTCGCTGACAAGGCGTTCAAGGACATCGGTCAGGCGGATGCGCCAGAGATTGTGCCTGTCCATCAAGATTTCGACTGCCACGCGGGTGACGGCAATATCATCGCCCAAGCGCTCGGCCAGCGCATCACGGTCAAGTTCCGGCAGATAGGGGAGCTTGATATACAACACCTCACGCCGGACTTGAATCGCTGTCGCGCCTGCCAGTTGTGCCAACAATTTGACCTCAATCTGATACAGCAGACCATCCGCCGCCAATGGCAGTTGACCGAATCGGTCACGCAATTCCTCGCGTAGCGCGGCCACCTCATCTAAGCGGCTCAGATTGCCGATACGCCGGTACAGTTGAAGGCGCAACTGCATCTCGGCAATCCAATCCTCCGGGATGTAGGCCTGCATCGGAAGGTCAAGGATGATGCCGGGGGCGCTGACTGCTAAGGCTGCTGTGTCTTGCCTTTCGCCCTTCATCCGATTGACGGCTTGCGCCAACAGTTGGGTATATAGGTTCAAGCCGATGGCCGCCACATGTCCCGTCTGATGCGTGCTGAGGATGTCGCCCGCGCCACGAATCTCAAGGTCACGCATGGCGATTTGGAAGCCGGCGCCCAATTTGGTGTTTTCCGCCAACGTATCCAGACGGGCGAACGCCTCTTGGGTCAGCTGAGGGTTTGTAAAGAAGAAATAGGCATACGCCTGTTGAGCGCCACGCCCGACCCTGCCTCGCAATTGATAAAGTTGAGAGAGGCCGAACCAGTCGGCGCGATCAATGATAATCGTATTGACGTTGGGGATGTCGATACCGTTTTCGATGATGGCGGTAGAGAGCAGTACGTCATATTCACCGCGTGAGAAGGCCACCATAATCGATTCCAATATGCGTGCGTTCATCTGACCGTGGGCGGTGATGACCCGCGCCTCTGGCACAATTTCCTCAAATTTCTCGCGAATCATGTCCATCGTCCCGATGCGGTTATGGACGACGAAAATTTGCCCGCCGCGTTCGAGTTCGCGCAAGACGGCCTGACGAATCATACCTTCATCAAATTCTCCGACGTGGGTGATGACGGGCAGACGTTCTTCCGGCGGGGTTTGAATCATGCTGATGTCGCGGACGCCGGTCAGGGTCATATACATGGTGCGCGGGATAGGGGTGGCGGTCAGGGTCAAAATATCGACCTGTGAGCGCAATTTCTTGAAGTGTTCCTTCTGCTTGACTCCGAATCGTTGTTCTTCGTCGATAATGACGAGGCCGAGATTCTTGAATTGGATGTCTTCCGACAGGATGCGATGCGTCCCAATAACGACATCGACCTCGCCAGCTGTGATGTGTGGCGCGACGCGGGCTTGGTCTTTGGCGGTGCGGAAGCGCGACATTAGCTCGATTCGTAGCGGGAACGCCGCCATCCGGTTTGTGAATGTCTCATAGTGCTGTTGCGCCAAGATGGTGGTTGGGACGAGGACGGCCACTTGTTTACCATCGGCCACCGCTTTGAAGGCAGCCCGCACCGCGACCTCAGTTTTGCCATAGCCGACATCCCCGCAAATCAGCCTGTCCATTGGGACGGGTCGCTCCATGTCGAGTTTGACCTCGCGAATGGCGCGAAGTTGGTCTTCGGTCTCGACATACGGGAATGACGCTTCGAGTTCATGCTGCCAGTTATTGTCTACGCTGAAGGCGTACCCTTGTGCGGCGGCGCGTTCGGCATAAATCTCAAGCAGTTCTTTGGCCTCCTCTTCAGCGGCTTTGCGGGCGCGGTGAGACGCCTTAATCCAGTCTTGTTGACCGAGTTTGTGCAGCGTAGGCGGTTTGTCATCCACGCCAACATAGCGTGTCAGGCGGTCTGCTTGATGGATAGGGACGAACACCGAATCTCCGCCGCCGTAGTGGATTTCCAGATATTCCCGCGAGATGCCGTCTAGCGTTCGTTTGACCGTGCCGTGGAATTGGCCGATTCCATAATCGACATGCACCACATAATCACCCACATTCCATCCCGCGTAATCGGCCTCTGGCAGACGGGCGGGGCGGTTGACCTTGCGGCGGCGTTGTTCTGGGCGTCCCCAGCCGAACAATTCTGCGTCGGTGATGACGCTCAATGGCGTGCCGATTTCCAGCGTCCAACCCTCTTGCAGCGTGCCATTAATCAAGACCGCGCCGCCGGGGTCTGGGATGGTCGGGAGGTCATTGAGCATCGGCAGGCGCTCATCCACGCCTTGCTGATACCAGACTTCGGTCAAGCGGGCGCTCTGTTGGCTGACCAAAACCGCCCGTCCGCCGCCGCGTAGATGGGCGCGCATCCCCGACATCGCGGTTTTGAGTTGACCGCCGAAACGCTGCCCCGGCGAGAACCACGGCGAGGTATTTTCGCCGGAATTGGTCAGAGTGACGACGTTGAACGCCCCCAATATATCGTCTAAGGCCGCAATCGGGAGGTGCGGCTGCGGGAAATCTTCTGGGATGAGGTTGCCTAACAGCGCCTTGTCGCGATTGTCCGCCGCGTGTGTGATGAGTTCCTTGAGGACGCTATTAAATTCCTCTGCATCCTCAACGATGATGAGCGTATTGATCGGGGCGTAACTGAGCAGGCTGGTCGGCGCATGAGTCAGATACGGCAGATAATGTTCCAACGTCGAGAACGGAACGCCTGATTCTAGGCGCGTCCGGTCTTGAGCGAGGTCGCTCTCTGGGTTGAGTGTGTCAAACCACGGCATGAGCGCTCTGGCGATGGCGGGCGCGACCTCTGGGAAGGCTTCTCGCGCTGGAGGGATAACCACCTCGTCCAGACGTTCCAGCGTGCGTTGGGTGGAGGTATCGAATCGGCGGATGCTCTCGATTTCATCATCCCAAAATTCGATGCGGATGGGCGTCAATGAGGATAACGGAAAAATGTCTAGGACGCCGCCGCGCCGACTAAATTGCCCTTGTTCGGTCACGATGGTGGACGATTCATATCCGAGGCCGACCCAACGGGAGACCAATTTCTCGACACCGCTGCGTTGTTTGACCTTGAGGCGCAGGGTGGCCGCCTTGAACTGCTGATAGGGGAGGGTGCGCTGTAACAGCGCCCTTGCCGAGGTCACAATCACCGGCTGAGTGTGCGATTCATCGGATTCAGCCAGCGCGTGTAGCGCCTCAACCCGCGAACGAATCGCGCCTTCACCCCACGGCGCACGCTCATAAAATTGGGGTGAGGGTTCGCCAAACCGATAGACTGGTGCGTCTTCGCCCATCCAGACCGGAAGTTGTCCGGTGACATCGAACGCCCGCTTGATGCGTGCCGTGATATAGATGATTGGGCCATCCCACGTCCGCGCTAAAGCCGCCGTCACGAATGGCCGCGCTGACCGGACGATTTGCCACGGGGTACGGTCAGAGAGTGTCGCCACGCGGTCTTGAAATTCGGGCTGGGTAATCAGGCTGTCGATGAGGCCGATGAGGTGCATAATTGGCGTTCCCTTCGCTGGCTGGGGACGGGTGGGAGACAACGCAAACGCGCCAGTCCATCGGATAGGCGGGGGGTAGCGCGTTTGTGATTTCGTCGAACAGTAATTCTACACCCAAGTGGTTTGGGTGCGAGATTGAAATTTGATGAGAATGATAGGCTTAGATCGCGGCGGGTTGCCCGCTGTTCAATTCACTGTTTGTCATGCCGTCCGCGTTGAGCAAAGTGAACCGGAATCGCCCGCCCGCGCCGAGGTCGTTGCCCTCCGCCCAGATACGCCCGCCATGCGCCTCAACGATGTGCTTGCAGATGGCAAGCCCTAGCCCCGTCCCCTCACGACCTGAGCGCGATGGGTCTACTTGGTAGAAGCGCTCGAAAACGCGCTCGACCTGATCTGATGGGACGCCGGGGCCGCTGTCTAGCACGCTGATGACGACTTCCTCACCAGCAGTTGTCGCCGTGATGGTGATAGAGCCGGTGTCTGGCGTCCACTTAATGGCGTTGTGCAGCAGATTAATGATGACGCGCACCACCAAGTCGCGGTCACATAACACGTTGAGCTTGGTCGGGATGTTGCGTGCGACGGCGAGTTTCTTGCGCTCGGCTTGGCTGTTGAAGCGGTCAAGCGACATCTCGACCAATTCGGCCAGATTGACCTCAATCATCCGCACAATCGCCTGACCCGATTCAATCATCGAGAGGTCGGCCATTGACTGTACCAACCAGAGCAGCAAATCCGTCTCGTGGGCGATTTGCTTGATGCTGGTGATGCTCTCTTTGCGTTTGGGCTTGTCTTGGTCGTGGAATAGGCCGTCGATGATGAGGCGGATATTGGCGATAGGGTGGCGCAATTCGTGCGATATGTTGGCGACCATATCGCGCCGCGCCCGATTCAGCTTGACCAGTTGGGTGATGTTTTGCAGCCCCAACGCCAAGAGGTCGCGCCCGCCTTGTTTGACTCCACGCACGCGCACCAAGAGCGTTTGGTCGCCCATGATGAGTTGTTCTTCGATTTCATCATCACCATAGGCCAGCGTGTTCTCGACTAAGGACAACAGGCCGGGGGAGTCGGTGATTTCGTTCAGGCGGACGCCCGTGTTCAGCTTGGGGAAACGCGCACGCGCAGCCACATTCTGATTCAAGACGCGCAAATCTTTATCCAATATCAAGAGGGCATCCTCGGTGATGTCGGATAGGCTCGCCAGCAAATCGGCGCGTGCAGTCAGGTCGCGCACCAATTCTGAGGACGGCGGCTGGCGCGGGTTGGCCGCAGCGTTATTAACCGCGCTCAATGAAGATTGCAGTTCCTTGATGGCGGCGTCACGGGCGCGGATGGCCGATTCTAGCTCACTGACCATCGCTTGACGCTGATGCAAGTCCGCCCGTAGGCGTGCAGAAACCTCCTGTGAAGCAACCAACGCCTCACGGGAAGTACGATAACGAAACCAAAGCGCTCCGGCAGTCAAGCCGAGCGCCAATACCAGAAATTCCAGCATAAGCCGCCCTCTGGGGCAGATGTCTTACCCCTCGAACCGATAACCGACGCCGCGCACCGTGACGATACGACGCGGATCGGACGGGTCGTCTTCCAACTTCTCGCGCAGCCAGCGGATGTGGACATCCACCGTGCGCTTATCGACAAAGTAATCGTAGCCCCAAACCTTCGTCAGAATCAAGTCACGACTGAGGACTGCGCTCTTATTCCGCATGAGTTCGGTGAGCAGGTCAAACTCTTTGTTGCTGAGTTTCACCTCGTCGTCACCCTTAAACACGCGCCGCCCGGTCAGGTTAAGGCGGAGGTCATTGCTGATGAGTTCGTCTTGCTGCACGACCAATTGGCCGGGCGAACGACGCATGACAGCGCGGACGCGGGCGAGCATCTCACCGAGGCCGAACGGCTTGACCACATAATCATCCGCGCCACTTTCGAGGCCGACGATTTTATCAATTTCCGTCCCACGGGCGGTAATCATGATGATGGGGATGTGGGCGATGGAGGAGTCGTGGCGCACCATCCGGCAGATGGTCAAGCCATCTAGTTTGGGCAACATAATGTCTAGGATGATGAGGTCTGGAGTCTCAGCGCGGATTTTTTCTAGCCCGGCTTGCCCATCCGTGGCGGTAGTGACGGTAAAGCCTTCACCGCGCAGGTTGGTAGCAAGATTGTGGAGCAACGCCTCATCGTCTTCGACGACCAATACTTTGGGCATAGTTTCCCTCGAAGTTTTTCGCACACTTAACATTATCGGATACCCACAATAAAAGACGGTTAAACTTCGACAGATGAATGTTAAGAGCCTAGCGGATTCGGGGGACAGATGCAACAGTGATCTTGATTATACCGATGCCTCATCGTCGTCGTAACGCGGGAGACCGGTAGCATCCTCGAAATCGTTTTCATCCCAAATAAGCGCATCGCCCAATGCTCCAAGCTCCATCGTATCTTGTTCATATTCCTCAACAAAGACGAAATCGAGAATCATACGGGCGTCGTCGGCTTGGGCTTCATCGACCAAGACCTGAATCTCGCCAAACCGCCCAATATGGATGCCCAGTGCATCGTGACCGGGTTCAGAATGGATGAATGCCTGAATCCCTTCGTTTTCGAGGCGTCCAACGACAATATGCGCCTCAGGGCGCGATGGCGTGCTGAAAACCACCATCCAATTGTTGTTATCACGTTTTGCGAGGTCTGACATCACCTATGTCCTCATCTTTGTGTATTGGTTAACCTCTCCAATCGTTTAATTATAGGCGGTGAGGTAGGGTTGAGGCAAAAAAAGGGGAGGCCGGTACTATCCGGCCTCCCGTGTGCTATTCGATGTCTGTTATCTGATTATTATCTGGGCGATATGCGGTCTGCCCACCCCATATCGCCCACGCGCTTAGTCGCGTTCGCCTACCGTGATAGTGACCTCATGCAGTTGGCCGCCGCGCACGATTTGGACGGGGACAGGTCTGCCCACCCGTTCCCCATTCAACATCCCCAAGAGTTCTTCCAGATGAGTGACTTTGAGGGAGTCGAACGTTACCACGATGTCGCCTTGAAACAGGCCGGCCTTATCTGCGGGGCCGTCTTGTTCTGTGCCGACGATGAGCAGACCTTTGGATTGGCCTGCGAGCGCACTAATCGAGTCGTTCAGGCGCACCGGCTGGAGGCTGACGCCGATGAAGCCGCGCTTGACCTTGCCGTGTTCGGCGATTTGACCGGCTACACGGTGAAGGATGGCAACCGGGATCGTCAGGCTACCATTGCTCATAGCCGAGGTATTCATGCCCAGTAGACGCCCAGAGGCATCAATCAAAGGGCCGCCGCTGAAACCCGGGTACATCACGACATCGGTTTGCAAGGCAGTCTCTTGGCGGATGTGAATATGGGTGTTAATGATGCCTAACGAGGCTTGTACATCGCTACCGGAGCGGCCTATTGCCACCACCAGATGACCGACTCGCGCTTCGCCTTCTGCGACTTGAAAGCCGCTCAGGTTGGTTTCGGCACGCAATACCGCGATGTCGGTGGACGGGTCACGCCCGACCAGTTTGGCCTCAACCATGCTGCCATCGGGCAACCCGACCTTGATGCCTTCACTTTTCTCAACGACATGATGCGCAGTGATAATCAGGCCGCCTTCCCACACGATGCCGGTGGCTGGTAGACGGCGGCGGGCTTCGATGCGGACGGTGTTTTGACCAGCAACCTTGACTGCATCGGCCAGCGCGTCGCTGAATTCTTGGAGTGTGTTCGACATAGGGACAAGTCCTTGTGTTATAAGATGATGTTATCTTCTCACGTTTTGGCGTTGCTTCCTTCTGTCGGTACGGTAGGGGATACCTACCCATTTGGGCAGCATGGTTGCTACCCCGTCAGCCAGTCGTCCGTAGACCGAGTTAGGATTCGGCGTGTATGATTGCGGAAGTAGAAACGGAGCGTGCGATGCGGCAACGGGTATGGGTTGCGCTGATTCTGGTCATCTTGACGGTCAGCAGCGTTTTGGCGAATGAAGCACTTCAAGCGACCACCTGCGATGTGCCTGTCGATCAGGTCATTGAGGGAAATTTGTATGTGATCTGCCAAGACCTAACGATGGCGGGGCGGGTTGAAGGCTCGATTATCGGCGTGGCGGTCAACGCCCAAATCAGCGGCACGGTGATGGATGATATTTATCTGTTGGCGCGGACGCTGACGGTG
>Ga0163144_10020694_pt1 | contig 13131 bp, 13 predicted proteins | sample OliLak19BULKMAT1_FD_123175 | JGI IMG/M metagenome (GOLD analysis project Ga0163144, IMG submission 123175) | Freshwater microbial mat bacterial communities from Lake Vanda, McMurdo Dry Valleys, Antarctica - Oligotrophic Lake LV.19.BULKMAT1 | ecosystem: Environmental > Aquatic > Freshwater >...
CACGCGGTGGCTGGCCTCGCAGTTGCCCCCGTCGCAGTAAACGACGATCGGATGATCCGGATCCCACGCGTCGAGGAACGCGGGCACCAACTTGGTCCACTCGTCCTCATTGAGCAGCAGCGCCCCTTCGATGTGACCCGTGGCAAATTTATCCCGCGGCCGCGCATCGACCCACTGCACCTTTGCTCCCCACTCGCGCACCGTGGCGGCTTTCACTTCACCCGGCGCCAGCGGCTCGGCGGCATTCCAGCGCAATTGCACGACCCCGGAAACGATGGCCGGGAGCAGAGCGAGGGCGAGAAGGAGCGCCGCCTGGCGCGCAAAGGTGCGGATCACTTGATGCGCGCGTGGATGGTGTAAGCGCGGGGCGCGTCGCTCGGGTAATCCGTCTGCACCTTGATCTCCGCGGTGTCTTTCTGCGCGGTATCCGTCGGCGTGATCGCGATCGAATATTTCTGCCCGGCCTGCCCGGTCAGGAGTGAAGCCGTGAAGCGCGGATTGCTCGAGCTGACGCCCGTCACGCGCACGCTTTCGCCGGCCTCGGCGTCGATCGCCACGGACTTCGCTCCCGTGGCTTCACCGCGCCGCCACCAGACGAGCGCGGGCGTGATGGTCATCGGGTCGTGGATGTGGACGACGAGATTCAGAATGGTCGGCTCGCCAGTCTTGTCGTCCGTATTCACCGTCACGCCCTTGCGGTAGAGGCCCTTGCGATCGCCGAAGCGGAAATTCAAAGTGACTTCCCCGGATTCACCAGGGGCATAAACTTTCTTCTCCAGCTTCGCGGTGGTGCAGCCGCAGGAGGAACGCAGCGACTTGATCGTGATCGTCGTCGGGCCCGCGTTGCGGAAAGGGTAGCGCGCTTCGATTTCGCGATCCTCGGGCGAGCGATCGAATTTCTGCACGGGCTTGTCCCACTTCAATTGCGCTTGAGCAGTGACGGTCAGCACGAACAGGAGGAGGAGAAAACGCATAGGCGGCTTTCTAGTGACCCATGGGCAAAAGGGCAATCGTAAGGGCGAGGTGTGGCGACATTTCCAAGGCGTCATGTGCAATCATCTTGCAAAGCAGGCGACCCGTCCTAGCTTCGCCCTCATGAAAATTTTCGTCCTTTCCCTTGTCGCGCTATTCCTGTCGCCGTCGGCTCAGGCTGCCGACAAGATCCGCGTTTCCAGCTTCTCCACCGTCCTCACGGAGATCGCGCAGCAGGTCGGCGGGGACCGCGTGGAGGTCACCGGTCATGTGCGTCCCGATATGGACCCGCACGAGTTCGAACCCAAGCCTTCCGACCTGAAAACCGTCGGCGACGCCCAACTCATTCTTGTCTCGGCCAAACATTTGGAAGGCTACGTCGGCAAACTCAAGCAGGCGACCGGGACCAAAGGCACGCTGCTCGAGGTGGGCGACAAATTCCCTTCGCTGAAAATGAAGGATGACCACGGTCATGACCACGGCCCGAAGGACGGCCACAAACACGGCGATCTGGTCGAAGACCCGCACTGGTGGCACAGCATCGCCAACACCCAGAAGGCGGTGAAAATCGTCCGCGACGAACTCGCGAAAATCAGTCCGGCGGACCAGAAAACCTTTGCGGCCAATGCCGCGGCGTATGCGGGCAAACTCGATGCGCTTCAGAAATGGGTAAAGACGGAGATCGCAAAACTGCCGCGCGATCAGCGCAAACTCGTCACCTCGCACGACGCGTTTCAGTATTTCGCCAAAGAGAACGGCTTTACGATTTACGCGATCGAAGGACTCTCCAGCGCCGACCAGCCATCGTCGAAAAAAGTGGCGGAGATCATCGCGATCATCAAATCGCAGGGCGTGAAGGCGATCTTCCCCGAGAGCATTCAGAACCCCAAGGTGCTGAAAGAAATCACGCGGGAAACCGCCGCAAAGGTCGGTCGGGAATTGTATGCCGATGGCTTGGGCGAAGGCGCCGCCGGGACCTACGAGGGGATGTACAAAAGCAACGTCAACGCCATCGTCAGTGCGCTGAAATAGGGTGCGCGGCTCGCCCCTCATCCGCGCCCTGCTGGCCTTCATCGTGATCGCGATGCTCGGCTGGCCGTTGTGGCGTCTCACGAGTTCGACCGAAGCGGTCGCCACACCGGTTTCCAGCGTGCCGGCGACTGAAGCCAAGGCCATCGGCTTGCAACTGACATTCACGGCCGTGCCGAAGAGTTTTGTCATCCGGCATCTGGAAAAGGACCTCTGGAGTGAGCCGACTCCGCAGGCCGAGATGGAGCGCGAGGTGACGATTCCGTTCCCGGAGAAGGGCGTGGACTTGATCGTGAAGATCGAGTGGCCGGAAGGTGCGGCGCTCGCCGCGGCGCGGGTGCGGCTGACCGATCCGGCGGGCGACACGCACGAGAAAAGTGTGTGGGGGCAGGGGACCACCGAAGAGGTGCTCACATTTCCATGAACCGCCTCGCGCCTTCCCTCGATCCGCTGGCTGCGCATCAGCTTTCCGTCAGCGATCTGACCGTGAGCTACCATCGCATTCCGGCGCTGCACCACATCGCGTTTGAAGTGCAGTGCGGGCAGTGCGTCGCGCTGCTCGGCCCGAACGGCGCCGGTAAATCGACGCTGCTCAAAGCGCTCGCCGGTCTGCTGCCACGCGAGACGGGCCGGATCACTTTTCATCACGAGGAGATTGCCGGCGCGACGAAGGACTTCGCCTATTTGCCGCAGCGCGAGCAGGTCGATTGGGATTTCCCGACGACCGTGCGCGGGCTCGTGGAGATGGGACGTTATCTCCGGCTCGGATGGTGGCGATCCTTTCGCAAAGAGGATGCGCAAGCCGTCGATGAAGCGATCGAGGCGATGCAACTGAGACCGCTGGAGGATCGGCAGATCAGCGCGCTTTCCGGCGGGCAGCAGCAGCGCGCTTTCCTCGCCCGAGCGCTCGCCCAGCAGGCGCACGTTTTCCTGCTCGATGAACCCTTCACCGGCCTCGACCGCCCGACGCAGGAAAATCTCAAGACGCTGCTCCGGCAGTTGCGCGATCTTGGCAAGCTGATCATCGCTTCGCATCACGACCTGCCGAGCGTTCCGGAGATTTTCGATCACGCGATCCTGCTGAATGGCGAACTCATCGCCGCCGGCCCGCTGGCTGAATCCTTCACCGAGCATCACATCCAGACGGCCTTTCAGACTCCGACCTTTGCCGGTCCGCCGCACCACGCGCAGGCCCACGGGCATCACCATGCGCATGAAGGTGAGCACCACCACCACTGACCTCCATGGACTGGCTCACCGAACCTTTTCAGCACGAATTCATGCGCCGCGTTTTTGTCGGCGGCGCGCTCATCGGTTTTACCAATGGCTTCCTCGGCGCCTTCGTCGTGCTGCGCCGGCTGGCGCTCATGGCCGACTCCCTTTCGCATTCGCTCCTGCCTGGTTTGGCCGTGGGCTTTATCCTGTTCGGGCTCGCGCCGATGGGCATGTTTTTCGGCGCGCTAGTCGCGGCGCTCATCGTCGCGATCGGGGCGCAATTGCTCGCCCGCAGCTCGCGACTGAAGGAAGACACCGCGCTCGGTCTGCTCTACACGGTCGCGTTCTCGGTCGGCGTGGTGCTGATCAGTTTCGTGAAAGTGCGCGTCTCGCTGATGCATTACACGTTCGGCAATATCCTCGGTCTGTCCGATACCGACCTCTGGCTGATCTGGGGCATCGCGCTGGTCGTCATTCCCTTACTCACCGCCCTGCAGCGCCCGCTGCTGCTCACGCTCTTCGATCCCACGGTGGCGATGAGCCAGGGCGTGCGGGTGAATTTCCTCAATCTCCTACTCATGGCCGCGCTCGTGCTGACGATGATCGCCTCCGTCCAGGCGATCGGCGTGATCATGCTCCTCGGCCTGCTCATTGCACCAGCGGCGACGGTCTATCTACTTTCCGATTCCTATGCGGCGATGCTCTGGGGCGGCGGAGGCATCGGCATGTTCGGCTCCTGCGCGGGCCTGCTGCTTTCCTACTATTTCGGCCTGCCTTCCGGCGCCTGCATCGTCCTCGTCCTCGGCTTCATCTTCTCCCTCGCCTACCTTTTCAGTCCTCGTTACGGCTTGATCCGGAGGCTGCGCCCGGCCCGGCATTTCCATGAGGAAAGCCTCGCGCGCTGGCCGGAAGGCGCCCAGGATCGGGGAGCGGCCAAGCCGCAGTGATCGCCGGGCAAGCGGGCCGCAAACTCCGCGGTGAAAAGGTTGCCGCTCCCGGCATTCAGCTTTAGAGAGAGCGCCCGCATGTCTCGACCCATCTCCTCCTCCGGTTCTTCATGGACTTTTTGAGCGATCCGCAGTTCTGGGGTAAATGGATTTCCATCGTCCTGCTGGACATCGTCCTCGCGGGCGACAACGCCCTCGTCATTGCGCTGGCCGTCCATTCGTTGCCGGCGAAGCAGCAGTTCTGGGGACGCGTTTACGGCACGCTCGGGGCGGTCGTTCTGCGCCTGCTTTTTATCGCGCTCGTGACGTGGCTTCTCGCCATCCCCCTGCTGCGTTTGATCGGTGGACTCGCGCTGGTCTGGATCGCCTACAAGCTCGTAGCCCACGCGCCCGGTGAGGAGGAAAACGTTCGCCAAGGCGCATCCCTGCGAGAGGCCATCGGCATCATCATCCTCGCCGACGTGGTCATGAGCTTCGACAACGTGATGGCCATCTCCGGCGCGGCACACGGCGATATGGTGCTGGTGATTTTCGGGCTGCTCCTGTCGCTGCCGCTGGTCGTGTGGGGGAGCGGGTTGCTGGCGAAATTGATGAACCGTTATCCGCTGATCATCTGGCTGGGCGGCGGCGTGCTCGGCTGGGTCGCGTTGCGGATGATGCTCGATGACCCGTGGGTCGCGCGCGTCGCGGGCAACCCGATCACGAACACCCTGCACCAAAGTTTGCCGTGGATCGCGGCGATTGGATTCACGGCCCTCGGTTGGTGGCAGGCCCGAGCCCGGGTGGCCTCCAGCGCTCCTTAATAAAAATGCCGTCGCATATCCTGCTGCCTCCCATCGGAGCGCCGGAACCGCCGCCGCGTCGGCTGTCCGAGGATCTCGAGGATCTCCTGCGCGAAGCCGCCGGGCGGTCGATGACGATCGGGGAACTCGAGCAGACCTTGAAGGGGCGCGGGTTCGCGCTTTTCCTGATGATCATCTCGCTGCCCTTCGCCGCGCCTTTCTCGATCCCGGGACTGTCGGTGCCCTTTGGCATCGTCATCACCATCCTCGGATCGCGCATCCTTTTCGGCATGAAGCCATCGCTGCCGGGGTTCATCCTGCGCCGGCAGGTCGCCTACAGTTTTCTCGAGCGCATCATCGGCTTCGGGCTGAGGCTGTGCCGGAGGATGGAAAAGCTGGTGCGCCCGCGGATGCACTTCCTGCAGCGCTGGCCGGGGATGATCAACCTGATCGGGCTCGCCATTGCCTCGGGCGGATTCCTGCTCGCGCTGCCGCTGCCCCCGCTCATTCCATTTTCCAACACCATCCCGGCCATCTCCGTGATCCTGCTCACGGCGGGGCTCATGGAGCGCGACGGCTTGCTCGTGCTTTTCGGCCATGTCGTGAACATCGCGGCGTGGATTTACTTCGCCATCATGTTCCGGCTCGCCGGGCATGGAATGTCCAAACTGTGGGAACACTTCGGTGGGTAGCGAGGAACGAGAAATTCGCTTTGCATTCCGCACGGGAATCGCTCTAGCTTCGCACATCGCATGAAAGCCCTCCTCAGCCTTGCTCTTGTTTCCCTCCTCAGTGCTACTGCCTTCGCGGACATCCAGGACCCGCCGGCCAACGATTACGGCCCGACCCGCAAGCTCAGTCGCGGTTTCGCCAACGTCATCTGGGGCTGGACCGAACTCTTTCAAAACCCTGGCGAAATCAATGAACGTGAGGGCAATGTCGCTGCCTGGACCTATGGGCCGGTGAAGGGTGTAGGCCGGTTCTTCTTCCGCATGGGGGCCGGTGTCTGGGAGATTGCTTCGTTCCCATTCGCAACCAACAAGGGCACCTACAAGCATCCCTATAAGAGCAACATTCCGTGGATTCATGGCGGTTACGATGAGTTCCCGCCGGAGCTCGGTTTCGAAAGCCGCTATCGTTATTCCCGCTCCTACCACGGCTGGTAATCACCCATCTCTCCTGCAAGAGGCTTCCGTCTCGTGACGGAAGCCTCTTTTTTTTCCCATGTCCTCCTCATCTTCTCTCACTTTGGAAATCCACGACGTGGCCTTTGGTGGCAAAGGCGTCGCGCGCCACGAGGGCAAAGTCTATTTCGTGCCGTTCACGATTCCTGGAGAGAAGGTCACCGTCCGCGTGACCAAGCAGAAGAAGAACTTTGCCGAAGCAGATCTGATCGCGGTGGAAGTCGCCTCGCCCGACCGGGTCGAGCCGCCGTGTCCGTATTTCACAAACTGTGGCGGGTGCAGCTATCAGCACATCGCCTATCCGCGCCAGCTCGCGATCAAAGCCGCGCAGGTCGAGCAGACGCTCCGCCGCGTGGGCAAGCTCGCCGAAGTGCCGATGCGCCCGCCGGTCGGCGCTCCGCAGCCCTACGGTTATCGCAATCGCATCCGCGTTCATTCCATGGGCGGCGTCACGGGCTTCTACGCGTACGATGCCCGCTCGCTCGTGGACATCGCGTCCTGCGCCCTGGCGGCTCCGGAGGTAAATCGCGCGTTGCACCGGCTGCGGCACACGCCTGTCCGCGAAGGGGACTACTCGCTGCGCGCCCCGGGTGGTGGACCATTTTTCGAGCAGACGAATCCCGAAGTCGCCGGCGCGCTCGTCGGCGTCGTGCAGGCCGCGGTGCAGGGCACGGGGCTGCTCGTCGATGCCTACTGCGGCTCCGGGCTTTTTGCCCGCGCGCTGGCCGGGCAATTCGAGCGCGTGGTGGGGATCGAAGAAAATGAGGCTGCCGTGGCCAGTGCGCGGCGCTCGGCCAGCGAGCGCGAAAGCTACATCGCGGCCGAAGTCAGCAGTGTGCTCGGGGATGTGCTCTCGCAGCATCCGGCGGCGCAGACGACCGTGCTCATCGATCCGCCCGCGGAAGGTCTGACTCCGCGCGTGTCCGATCTCCTCATCGCCGCCGCGCCGTCCGAAGTCATTTACGTCTCGTGCAATCCCGCCACGCTGGCGCGCGATCTCGCGGCGTTTGGCTCGGCCTACGAACTCCTCTCCGTCACCCCGCTCGATATGTTCCCGCAGACCGCGGAGATCGAAGTCGTCGCGCACCTGCGTCTGCGCGACTCAGCGCGCTTTTAAAACGTAACGCCCCTCGCGCGTCACCTCGATCTCGGGCACCGCGCGGGTTTTCTCAAAGGCCTCGTAAACCGGCGCGAGTTGGGCCCAGAAATTCGTCAGCTCCGGACGCTTTGCCGTTTGCTCAGCGGCGTATTTCTCCCACTCCGGCCCGCTCATCCGTCCGGGGAAAATATGCACTTCGAGGCGCGCCTGACCGGCTTCGCGGGCATCGAGCGCCGTGAGATACAGCTCCTCGATCGCCGCATCGCCGAGCGGTGCGCAGCCGATCGTCACGTCCTTGCCGTGGATGAAAATATCGCTACCGGGTCGCTTCGGATCGGAGAGCACGCGGTCGGCGGCGTTGGGATAATCGAGGCCGAGCGAGAGGTGATACAGGCTCTCGGGATTAAAGCGGGTGATCTCGTAGAAACCTTCCGGCACCTGCTTGTCGCCCTCGCGGCGTTTCGGGCCGGGACCGCCGGAGGACTTCAGAATCGGATACGTCGCGACTCGCTTGAAGTCATGATCGCCGCGCCGCGCCCACAGCTCCAGTTCCGCCTCGCGCTTGAACCAGCGGATGAAAATCGCGCCCGGATACGGCAGCCCGGCGACGCGATATTTCTCGCGGATCTTCGCCTCGCTGTGCGCGCGGGCCTGGGCCACGCGTTCGGGACCGGAGAGCTTTTGGATATCGTCGGGCATGCGGGCGCGCAGCGTCGGGGCATACTGCCAGGCCACCGCGAGGAGCGCAGCGACGAGGAGGGCAAAAATCACCTTGGCCATGCCCGGCGATCATCGTTGCCAGCGCGCGCCGCGGGCAACTAAATCCTCCGCCATGAACTACCGCCGCTTCGGTCGCACCAATCTCCAGATGCCCGTCTTTTCCTGCGGCGGCATGCGCTACCAGCAGTCGTGGGACGACATCGACCCGAAGAAGGTCGAGGAAGTCGGACAGCGCAATCTCGAAGCCACGGTCCTGCGTTCGCTCGAACTCGGCATCAACCACATCGAGACCGCGCGCGGCTACGGCAGCAGTGAAATGCAGCTCGGTTACCTGCTGCCCAAGCTGCCGCGCGAGAAGCTCATCGTGCAGACCAAGGTTGCGCCGTTCGCCACTGCGCGGGAATTCCGCGACACCTTCGACCAGTCGATGCGTTACCTGAAGCTCGACCATGTGGACTTGCTGACACTCCACGGCATCAACAACGTCGAACTCCTCGAGTGGTCGTTGCGTCCGGGCGGCTGCCTCGACGCCGCGCGGCAGCTTCAGCGCGAAGGCCGCTGCCGCTGGATCGGCTTCACCACCCACGCGACGACCGATCTCATCCTGCGCGCGATCGAAAGCGACGCCTTCGACTACGTGAACCTGCATTGGTATTTCGTGAACGACTTCAACTGGTCCGCCGTGGAAAAGGCGACCGCGCACGACATGGGCGTCTTCATCATCAGCCCGAGCGACAAGGGGGGGAAACTTTACGAGCCGCCGGTCAAGCTCCGCGAGATGTGTGCGCCGCTCACGCCGATTCAGTTCAACGACCTCTACTGCCTCGCCCGCCCACAAGTCCACACGCTGAGCATCGGCGCGGCGCGGCCTTCGGACTTCGATGAGCACGTCGCCGCGCTCGCGCACTACGAGCAGGCAGCGCAAGTGATCGCGCCGATCGAGGAGCGATTGCGGGCGGAGATCGCGCGCGTGCATGGCGCGGATTGGGCGGCGCGCTGGGAGCAGGGGCTGCCCAATTACGTCGATGTGCCGGGCGAGGTGAATGTGCAGGAAATCGTGCGGCTCTGGCACTTCGCCAAGGCGCTCGATCTCGTGGAGTGGGGCCGGATGCGCTACAACCTGATGGGCAATGCCGGGCATTGGTTTCCCGGCGTGAATGCGGAGCAGTTCGATGCCGCCGCGGTGCTGGCGGCGTGCGGGGCCTCGTCTTTTGCGGAGCGCATCCCAGCGCTCCTGGCGGAAGCGCATGGGTTGCTTCACGGCGAGCAGCAGAAGCGGCTCAGCCAGTCGGATTAGCCGCTGCGAGGCGGCGTTTGCTTTTAGCGCGCGACCACGGCAGAAAAAGCGGGTTCTCTTCTCCCCATGATCCTCCGCACAATCCTTTCGCTTCTTTTCCTCGGCGTCATCGTGCCGCTGCACGCCGCGACCAAACCCAACATCATCTACATCCTCTGCGACGATCTCGGCTACGGCGATGTGAAGTGTCTCAACCCCGAGGGCAAGATCGCCACGCCGCATGCCGACCGCCTCGCGAAAGAAGGGCTGATCTTCACCGACGCCCACACCAGTTCCTCGGTCTGCACGCCGACCCGTTACGGCTTGATGACCGGGCGCTACAATTGGCGCTCGAAGCTGCAAAGTGGCGTGCTCGGCGGGCTCAGCCCGCGCTTGATCGAAGCCGATCGCCTCACCGTTCCCGCGCTGCTCAAGCAGCACGGCTACCACACCGCGTGTGTCGGTAAGTGGCACCTCGGGATGGATTGGGTAAAGCACGCGGGGCGCGAGGTGAGCGAACTGACCATCGAGAAGCCGGAGCAGGTGAGCAGCGTCGATTACGTGCAACCGATCAAGAACGGGCCGATGAGCGTGGGCTTCGACTACTACTTCGGCATCGCCGCCTCGCTCGACATGGTGCCCTACGTCTTCATCGAGAACGATCACGTCACCGCGCCGCCGACCGGGGAGACATCCTACCCGATGACGCTCGGGCGAGACGATGGCAAGGCCACCCGTAAGGGGCCGGTCGCGCCGGGTTTCTCTGCGATCGGCGTCCTGCCCGCGCTGACCCGCAAAGCGGTGGAGCACATCGAAGCGCGCGCGGCGAATGCCCGAGCGGGCAAGCCTTTCTTCCTCTACCTGCCGCTGGCCTCGCCGCACACGCCGATCGCGCCGTCCCCTGAGTGGCAGGGGAAGAGCGGGATCAGCCCGTATGCGGACTTCGTGATGCAGACGGACGCGACGCTCGGCGCGATCCTCGAGGCCTTGGAAAAGCACGGCCTCGCGCAGGACACGCTCGTCGTCTTCACCAGCGACAACGGTTGCTCGCCGATGGCCAATTTCCCCGAGCTCGCCGAAAAGGGACACAACCCGAGCGCGCAGTTCCGCGGGCACAAGGCGGACATCTTCGAGGCCGGGCATCGCGTGCCGTTCATCGTGCGCTGGCCGGCGAAGGTGAAGGCGGGCACGACCAGCGACCAGACGATCTGCCTCGTCGATCTCATGGCGACGTGCGCGGAGATCGTCGGCGCGAAAGTGCCGGACAACGCGGGTGAGGATAGCGTGAGCATCCTCCCGGCGCTCGCGGGGCAAGCTGGCAAGCCGCTCCGCGAGGCGGTCGTGCATCATTCGATCAATGGTTCCTTCTCCATCCGGCAGGGAAACTGGAAGCTGGAGCTGTGCTCCGGTTCGGGCGGTTGGAGCGATCCCAAGCCCAACACCCCGGCGGCGAAAGCGCTCCCGCTGGTGCAACTCTACGACCTCGCGAAGGACGCGGGGGAGAAGACCAACGTGCAGGCCGAGCATCCCGAAGTCGTCGCCCGCCTCACCCGGCTCCTCGAGAAATACATCGCCGACGGTCGCAGCACGCCGGGTGCGCCGCAGCAGAATGCCGTGCCGATCGAGCTTTGGAAGGACCGCGTCGCCGGCCAGCCCAAGCGTCCGAAAGCCGCGAACTAACACACTTCTCCTCCCACCCTATGATCCGCCCACTCCTCCACCTCGCGCTCGCCGCCGCCGTGCTGACTTCTGCGCACGCCCAGACTGCGAAGCGCCCGAACATCCTCTTCATCTTCTCCGATGACCACGCCTACCAGGCGATCAGCGCCTATGGCGAAAGCCGCAAGCTCATCGACACGCCGAACATCGACCGCATCGCCCGGGAAGGCATGCGCTTCGACCGCTGCCTCGTCACTAACAGCATCTGCGGGCCGAGCCGGGCGACCATCCTCACCGGAAAATACAACCACCTCAACGGCTACGTGAACAACTCTAACAGCCGCTTCGACGGGTCGCAGCCGACCTTTCCGAAGATGCTGCAAGCCGGCGGCTACCAGACGGCGATCATCGGGAAGTGGCACCTCGAATCCGATCCCACGGGCTTCGACTTCTGGCAGGTGCTGCCGGGGCAGGGCGTCTATTACAACCCGCCCATGATCAAGATGGGCCAGCGCGTGAAGCTCGACGGCTACGTGACCGACATCATCACCGACACCTCGCTCGACTGGCTCAAGCAGCGCGACAAGACCAAGCCCTTCATGCTCATGTGCCAGCACAAGGCGCCGCATCGCGAGTGGGAGCCGGCGCTGCGCCATCTCGATCACGACCAGGGCCGCAAGTATCCCGAGCCCGCGACCCTCTTCGATGACTACCGCGGGCGCGGCAAGGCCGAGGCCACGCAGGACATGACCATCCGCGACACCTTCACGCCCAAGGACGCCAAGCTCATCGCCCCGCCGCAGCTCACGCCCGAGCAGCGGAAAGTGTGGGACGCTTACTACGAGCCGCGCAACGAGGAATATCGAAAGCTCAACCCGCAGGGCGACGACCTCGTCCGCTGGCGCTACCAGCGTTACATGCACGACTACCTCGGCTGCGTGAAGGCCGTCGATGAGGGCGTGGGCAAGCTGCTGAAGTATCTCGATGACGAAGGCCTGGCCGAAAACACCATCGTCATCTACGCCTCCGACCAAGGTTTCTACCTCGGCGAGCATGGGTGGTTCGACAAGCGGTGGTTCTTCGAGGAGTCGCTGCGCACGCCGCTCGTCGCCCGCTGGCCGGGGCAGGTGAAGCCCGGGAGCGTCAATGCCAGCCTCGTCTCCAACCTCGACTTCGCCGAGACCTTCCTCGACCTCGCCGGCCAACCCGTGCCCGCCGATATGCAGGGCCGCAGCCTCCTCCCGATCCTCCGCGGGCAGACGCCCGCCGACTGGCGCAAGGCTTTCTATTACCACTACTTCGAGTTCCCCGCGCCGCACCATGTGCGCCCGCACTACGGCGTGATCACCGACGCGTTCAAGCTCGTCCACTTCTACGGCACTGACGTGGACTACTGGGAGCTCTTCGATACCAAGAAGGACCCGAACGAGATGACGAGCGAGTACGACAACACCGACTACCGCGCCATCCGCACCGAGCTGGAGGCGGAACTCAAGCGCCTGCGCATCGACCTGAAGGTGCCCGACCCGCATCCGGTCGAGTGGTTCGGCCGCACTGGTGGGAAAGAGCGCCCGGAGCCTCCGAAGAAAGCCGCGCAGTAAGCCGGGGGATTTCCTCGCCACGGATGGACACGGATTTCCACGGATGGGGAATCCGTGGTATCGATCCATCCGTGTTTCATCCGTGAATATCCGTGGCTAATTCCCTCTCCATCCGCTGGCTCGGCCGCGTCCCTTATGCCCAGGCCCTCGCGCAGCAGGAAGACCTCGTCGCCCGCAAGGCCGCCGACCCCGCACTGCCCGACGAGCTCCTCCTCCTCGAGCACGAGCCCGTTTACACCATCGGCCGCAACCCCGACCAATCCAGCCTGCGCGATCCCGGTGCCCTGCCGCACCCCGTCATCGCCACCAACCGCGGCGGGCAGGCCACCTACCATGGCCCCGGCCAGCTCGTCGGCTACCCCATCCTCGACCTCCGCCCGCGCGGGCAGGACCTCCACCGGCACCTGCGCGGCCTCGAGGAAGTGCTCATCCTCACGCTGCTCGCCTACGGCCTCGACGCCACCCGGCGCGACGGCCTGACCGGCGTCTGGATTGCCGAGCGCAAGATCGCCTCCATCGGCGTCGGCGTGCGGCGTTGGATCAGCATGCACGGCTTTGCCCTGAACGTCGGGGCCGACCTGAGCGCCTTCGGGGCCATCACCCCGTGCGGCATCGCCGGGGTGGAAATGACCAGCGTCAGCCGGGAG
>Ga0163144_10020696_pt1 | contig 13130 bp, 13 predicted proteins | sample OliLak19BULKMAT1_FD_123175 | JGI IMG/M metagenome (GOLD analysis project Ga0163144, IMG submission 123175) | Freshwater microbial mat bacterial communities from Lake Vanda, McMurdo Dry Valleys, Antarctica - Oligotrophic Lake LV.19.BULKMAT1 | ecosystem: Environmental > Aquatic > Freshwater >...
ATTTAGGGACAACGAGTGTTCTGGTTTTTGTTCCTGGGAAGGGGATCGTTCTCAATGAACCATCAGTAGTCGCAATTTCCGAAGGGGACAAAAAAATTCTTGCAATTGGTCTTGAAGCAAAAAGAATGATTGGGAAAACTCCTGAGTCTATTGTTGCATATCGTCCCATGAAAGACGGCGTTATTGCAGACTATCGAGTAACAGAAGCAATGCTTCGCTATTACATTGGAAAGGCGCTTGGTAAATGGAATATTGCAAAACCTGAAGTGCTTGTTTCGGTTCCTGCCGGTGTTACATCAACAGAACGTCGTGCTGTGGTGGAAGCTGCTATCAAAGCGGGAGCGAAAAACGCATATGTTGTAAAAGAGCCGATCTTGGCGGCGATCGGTGCGGGCATTCCTATTCATGAACCAATCGGCCATATGATCGTGGACATTGGGGGAGGCACAACTGACGTTGCTGTGATTTCGCTTGGTGGAATCGTAGCTTCTACATCGGTAAAGTGTGCAGGGAACAGGATTGATACGGCGATTGCTGACTATATTAAGAAAACATTTAATCTTGCCATCGGCGATAAAACAGCTGAGGAAATAAAAATTAAAGTTGGTTCAGCCATTCCTCTTGATGAAGAGCTCTCGATGACAATTAAAGGAAGAGATTATGTTCTCGGCCTTCCACGATCGGTTGAGATCAAGACCAACGAGATTGTAAAAGCAATTTCAAAAGAACTTCGTGAAATTGTAAAAGCTATCAAAGATGTTTTGCAGGAAACTCCTCCAGAACTTTCTTCAGATATTATCGATAAGGGAATTATTATGACCGGAGGATCTTCGCAGCTTCGTAACCTTCCAGAGCTAGTTTATCGTCGAACGGGAGTGAAAGCGGTTCTTGCGAAGGATCCTGTATATTGTGTTGCGAGAGGAACGGGGATTGCGCTTGAGCATCTCGACACGTACAAAAAATCTATTATCTCAAAGCGATAGTGATAACATAGTGATATGGAACTTTCTACTCACATAGAAAAAAACAACCTTCACCATGCATATGCTTTTGCTGGAGATTCTGTAAGTCTTATAGAAAACCTTGAAGCGTATTTTAAAGATACGCTGTTATTTAGTACCCATGGTAATCCTGATTATCAAAAAGAAGAATTTATAAATTTTGGAGTTGATGACGGGCACCGGATCGCTGCGTCACATTTGAAAAAAGCAATTGCAGGAAATAAAAAAATATATTTGATTTCAGTATCTTCTTTTTCTCATGAAGCTCAGAACGCATTACTAAAAATGTTTGAAGAGCCGACTTCTAATACTCACTTTTTTATTATTGTTCCATCGTTTGATATCTTGCTGCCGACGCTCCGATCGAGATTATTCTTGCTTCAGAACACGCAGGCCCCAGCTATCGATACCAAGAGTGCTGCTACTTTTTTTGCAGTCAGTATTGCAGAGCGTATGAAGAGCCTCGAAATAATGATAGAAGAGAAAGATAAAATAGGGAGTATGCAATTTTTAGATGCTCTCGAGCAGTATGGAAGAGCGTTTTTTTTAAAGGATCAAGCAAATGTACCCCTGCGAGAATTTTTGGAGGACGTGGTTATGATCCGAGGATATTTGAGAGACCGGTCACCATCACTTAAAATACTTCTTGAGCACATTGCGCATACTGCACCCTGCATATAATTTGGTATACTCACCTAATGATTTTTGTTACCCATGGAGTTGTGGGCGGAGCTCTGGGGGCTGCCATGCGCACTCATCCACTGCTCGCTTTTACTGCTGGTTTTGCTAGCCATTTTATTTTGGATGCGTTTCCTCATTGGCAATACAAGCTTGAATCTATTACTCATGATCCAAAAAGTGCCTTGAGCGGAGATTTCGCAATTGGAAAAAAGTTTTTTTTTGATCTTATAAAAATAGGAACTGATTTTTTAGCTAGCCTTGTAATTACATTAATTGTCATCCATGGAGATGTATCTTCACTAAAAGAATTTTTGACTGAGGGTATTTTTTGGGGAATGATGGGAGGAATTGTTCCGGACGCTCTGCAATTCTTGTATGCCAAATGGAAACACGAACCGCTTACCAGTCTGCAGCGTTTTCATCAATGGATTCATGTCAGTAAAGACAAAGAGCGTACGGGGTGGTATCCTCTGGGCATTTTCCTGCAAGTTGCCATTATTGTTTCCGCAATTTATATAAGCACAATGCTCTAGCCGTATCGGTAGCACTTTGTTAGAATGCCTATATTATTTTAAACAATCCCATGGCATACAGTTTTGTAACATTTCAAAAAAAGACAGAAGATATTACAGAGTGGCTCCGTGGCGAGTTTTCTTCTATTCGAACTGGACGAGCAACTCCAACTATTTTAGACAAAGTAAGCGTCGAATCCTATGGATCTCGAATGACTATACGAGAGGTGGCAAGTGTTACCACTGAAGACGCGAAGACCCTGCGAATTGTGCCATGGGATATGACCCAAGTTAAAAATATCGAGAAAGGAATCCAGGAGGCAGAGCTCGGCCTTTCCATTTCTACTGACGACAAAGGGCTCCGAGTCTCGTTTCCTGACCTTACCAGCGAGAGAAGGGGGACTCTGGTTAAACTCTTAAAGCAAAAACAAGAAGAAGCGAGAGTGACACTTCGACTTGAGCGAGAGAAGGTAAAGAGCGATATTGATGCCAAACAAAAGTCAGGGGACATGAGTGAGGATGACAAATTCCGAGCAAACACAGAACTTCAAAAGCACGTAGAAGATGCAAATCAAAAACTCGACGAAATGGCTGCTAAAAAAGAAACCGAAATTCTTAGCTAATACTCAATTAATTAATTACTCCTTTTCATGAATATCCTTATTTTTATCGTCGTACTCGCAATCCTCGTGCTAGTTCATGAATTTGGTCATTTTATCGTTGCAAAAAAATCAGGGATTAAGGTAACTGAGTTTGGCCTTGGATTTCCGCCGAAGCTTTGGAGTAAAACTTATGGCGAAACTGAGTACTCGATTAATGCTATTCCATTTGGAGGTTTTGTCAGAATTTTTGGGGAAGATCCCAATGACGAATCGCTGAGTGGTCCTGAGCGTGCCCGCGCGATTTCATCGAAGCCCCGGTACATTCAAGCAGCAGTCCTTGTTGCAGGAGTATTTTTCAATATGCTTTTCGCATGGTTTCTCATTTCAACTGGATATTTAGTAGGTCTCCCGAGTTCTGCGGATTATGTTGGTCCGGGAACGGTTGAAAATGTGCGATTGACGGTTACGAGCGTCTCTCCTGATTCACCAGCAAGCGCTGCAAATATAAAAGCGGGGGATGCGATAGTGTACCTTTCTTCTGAAAATAAGTACGAACTTAAAGAGGTGAGCCCTTCTACAGTTTCTAATTTTATTGAAGCGCATGGAAAGGAAGGTGTTGTGTTTGGATTGCAAAGAGGAAAAGATATTGTTACGACTGAAACAATTGTAGGAAAAAAGGGGATTGTTGAAGGAAAGGTCGCAGTTGGTATTGCTATGGAAAACATTGGCACTTTACATCTCCCTATCCACACTGCTATCTGGCAAGGCGCTAAAGATGTCATTAACCTCTTTAAAGCCACCGCTTCTGGTCTGGGTCATTTACTTGCAAGTGCAGTTGTCGGCAAGGCAAATCTTTCAGAAGTTACAGGACCAGTGGGTATCGTTGGCCTAGTGGGAGAGGTGACGAAGCTCGGGTTCGTATACCTCATGTCCTTCACAGCTCTTATTTCAGTTAACCTTGCTGTCATTAACCTCTTGCCGTTCCCAGCTCTTGATGGAGGTAGGCTTGTGATTGTAGCGATTGAGGCGATTCTTCGAAGACAGATCTCTCCAAAAATTACGAACGTATTAAATGGGATTGGATTCATTGTCCTCATTCTTCTTATGGTTGTCGTAACGATCCATGATATTCTCCGAATTATATAATCACCATGGAACAGCTTCCAGCAGATCAACCGTTAGAACAAATCGAATATACTCGCGAGTTGATGGTAATTAAAATGAAAATCCAAAGAGGAGTGATGGAAGGCTTCGTTGGAAAAGGGGCATCTAATGAACTTAAGAATGAATGGATAAATCAGTATTCAGATGAATTTCGAAAACTTTTCGTGCAAAAAATAAGAGAGGATGTAACCTTTGTTCATTGGGCGACTGAAAACAACGAAGAAGCTGTTGAAGAATTTGTTGGGATTCTGAAAGCAAAAAACCTCCCTTAAGACAGCGTGTTCATTTGAAAGTTTTTGGATTTATTCTTTAAAACAATTGATAATCAATCTTGTCTAGGTCTGTTTGCTCGAACTTATCATATGCGATACTATTTTGCTATCAGCAAGCCTAATTTAATAGGCTATTTCAATCTAAAATTTCTTCATGCAACAAGAATATAACCCAGCAGATATTAAAAAAGTCGAGAAAAAAATAACTCCAAGAAGTGAAGATTATTCGCAATGGTACTTAGACGTTATTGACGTTGCTCAGCTAGCAGAGAATGCTCCAATAAGAGGTTGCATGATCATTAAGCCTTACGGATACGCATTATGGGAACGTGTTCAAAAAATTCTGGATGAAAAATTTAAAGAAACAGGTGTACAAAATGCCTATTTCCCACTTTTTATTCCAGAAAAACTATTAAAAAAAGAAGAAGCCCATGTTGAGGGATTCGCACCTGAGGTAGCAGTTGTAACCCACGCAGGGGGTAAAAAATTGGAAGAACCGCTCATTGTACGGCCGACGTCTGAAACTATTATGTATGATACGTTTTCAAATTGGATTCAGTCATATCGAGATTTACCACTTCTTATAAATCAATGGGCAAATGTTGTTCGGTGGGAAATGAGACCTCGATTATTTCTTCGAACAACAGAATTTTTATGGCAGGAAGGACACACCGTTCATGAGACTGAAGAAGAAGCTGACGCTAGGGCTAAACAGATGCTTGAGATATATCGCGATTTTTCTGAACAAATCATGGCAATCCCTGTCACTCCGGGAGTTAAATCTGAATCTGAAAAGTTCGCCGGCGCATTGCGTACATATACAGTTGAAGCAATGATGCAAGATGGTAAAGCTTTGCAGTTTGCCACATCACACAATCTTGGACAAAATTTTGCAAAAGTGTTTAATGTTTCCTTTTTAGGAAGAGAAGGAGGAAAACAGTATGGATGGCAGACTAGCTGGGGACTTAGCACCAGAACGATAGGTGGACTTATCATGACTCACAGTGACGATAAGGGCTTGGTGCTTCCACCAAAGATGGCGTCTATTCAAGTTGTCATAACTACCATTGGACAGGGTGCGGATAAGGAAATTGTTTTTGCAAAAGCGCTTGAAATAGAAAAAACCTTAAAGCAGTCAAACGTTCGAGTATTTATCGATAATCGCGATCTACGTCCAGGAGAAAAATTTTACGAATGGGAGAAAAAAGGAGTCCCTGTTCGTTTGGAACTCGGGCCAAAAGATGTTTCTAAAGATGCTGCGGTTATGGTACGAAGAGACACGGGAGAGAAAGAAACAGTTTCCGTACCAGAAATCGTAAGTGTAATAAATAAGGCTTTAGATGCGATTCAAGTGAATCTTTTTACCCGAGCCCTTGAATACCGAAAACAAAAAACTAAAAAAGTAAGTAATTTTGAAGATTTTTCTAAAGAAATAGAAGCGGGGAATTTCGTCCTAGCTCACTGGTCAGGGGATGGGGATGTTGAGGAATCAATTAAAAAAGAAACGGGAGCAACCATTCGATGTATCCCACTTGATCAGATACAGGAAGACGGGGAATGTGTGTATTCTAAAAAACCATCTACAGGCCTTGTAATCTTTGCAAAGTCATACTAGTAAACAGTAATGCTCGAACACCATGCCAATAATTCCAAAAGGAAAATTTGAAAAATTTCGTAGGCTTTTATCTAATGATATTGGTATTGATTTGGGTACGGCAAATACTCTTGTCTATGTTCACGGACAAGGAGTGATTATCAATGAGCCGTCTGTAGTGGCAATTAATCAAAAAACAGGTCGCGTCGTGGCGGTGGGCACCGAGGCAAAACAAATGCTCGGCAGAACTCCATCGCATATTATTGCTCTCAAGCCTTTGGTTGACGGAGTGATCTCAGATTTTGAAGTCACTGAAGAGATGATCACATATCTTCTTAACAAAGCGCAAAAAAACACTAAAAAATTATTGGGACCAAGGGTCGTGGTCGGAGTTCCATCAGGAATTACGAATGTAGAAATTAGAGCGGTGCGTGATGCCACGAGAAATGCGGGAGCTGGAGAAGTGCATATTGTCGAAGAGCCCATGGCAGCAGCGATCGGAATCCGATTGCCGGTGAAGGATCCTGTGGGAAGTATGATTATTGATATTGGTGGAGGAACTTCTGATATTGCTGTTATTTCTCTCGGAGGAGTTGTGCGAGCAAAAAATTTACGCATTGCGGGGGATAAATTAAATTCAGATATTATTTCCTACATTCGCAGTGAATTTAAAATTCTTATTGGGGAAAAAACTGCTGAAGACATTAAGATTGCAATCGGTGCAGTGCTCCCGGGAGATGTGCCCCTTGAAGCTGCAATCAAAGGAAGAGACTTAGTTACTGGTCTGCCGCGTGAAGTGATTATTACTGACTCAGATATCCGAGAAGCCATTTCTCAGTCAATCGCCAGTCTCATTGAAGCAACACGTGAGGTCCTTGAAACAACCCCGCCAGAAATTCTTTCAGACATCATGCACCGAGGTATGCATTTGGTGGGTGGCGGGGCCCTTATTAAGGGGCTTGCGCAGCTCATCGAAGAAGAGATTAAAATCTCTGTCCATATTGCCCCTGACCCTCTGACAGCTGTTGCGCGAGGAACAGGATTAATCCTTCAAGATCTAGAAGGTTTTAAGGAGGTCTTAATTCAAAACGAAGATGAGCTACCAACTACAAACTAGACAAAATAGAGGAGGTAAAAAAAGTATTATTCTCACGACCGTTATCGCACTCCTCGTTTTTGGAATCTACTATGTTTTCCCAGGTTTCTTTACCCAAGTTACTCTTGCGATTGCTAAGCCTATTTCAAAATCAATTGACGCGGTTGCTTCCGTGTTTTCAAACAGTCAATTTTTTCATAGTAAAGCAGATCTGGTTGATGAAAATGCCAGACTTCACAAACAAAACCAAGATCTTGAAGAAAAACTTATTTCTTTTGATCTCCTTGCGTCACAAAACGAAGAACTTCGAAAATTTTTAGGTGTACGTTCAAAACTAACCGGTGTGGCAGTCCCTGTCACCATGCATCCATCGCAGTCGCCGTATGATCTTTTGGTGCTGGCACTTTCAAGTGAAAACACCGTACAGGTGGGGAATTTAGTAACTAATGGTTCAGTAGCGCTCGGCACTGTTACTGAAATTGCAGGAAAAAACGCAAAAGTAACGCTCTATACGAGTCCTGGAACCCTTACAGAAGGTAGAATTATGAAAAATGGAACGCCGGTTATCCTTAAGGGTGTTGGGGGAGGAAATTTTGTTTACACAGCGCCTCGGGAACTCGATATCGTGGAAGGTGACCTGATCAGTCTTAGTAGTAATTCAGATTTTGCATTAGCAAGAGTTTCTCATATCGAGGAAACTGATAGTGATTCATTTAAAATGCTGCGACTGAGCAATATAACTAATATTTTTTCTTTAACGTTTGTCGAGATTATTCATGGACAGTAAACCGTATAAACGAATCGGAACAGTGGTGGCCATGGTAGTGAGCCTTTTTGTTTTTCCTTGGTGGGTAACCTGCATGCTCGGGATCTATTTTGTATTGTTCTTCAACAAGCCATTTGAAATATTTATTATCGCTCTTTTTCTTGATGGAATGTATGGAATTGTCCAACCTAACTTTTTTTTCACTCATATTTTTTTCTTAGGAGCAGTGGTTGTCTTCATTGTCTCACTTTGGATTAAAGAGCATTTTATGTTCAAAAACTAGCCGCGAGCTCGCAAATGGAGGTATAATGCTTGCGTGCTTAATTCCTTGTATAAAAGAATATTTTCGCGTCGACGTATTTCCAAAGGAACGAGTATCGATCCTGATGAAATTTTTCTTGATTCTTCCAATTTACCGCATTTCGATACCGACCAGTTTGAGGGCAGAATTGAGCGTCCTATCACAAAATCAACCTTCGTTTGGCTCGGTATATTCTTCTTGTTAGTTGGATGTTTGTATTCTGGTAGATTATGGTTTCTCCAAGTAAAAAGTGGAGAAGCATATGAAACGAGAAGTGAAAATAATCACTTGAAGCACACTACAATTTTTGCTCCTCGAGGCGTTATTTATGATCGAAATAAAGTAGAGCTTGCGTGGAACGATCTTAACCCTGATAGCGCATTTTCACTTCGTAAATATTCTGAAACTCCTGGGCTTGCTCACCTTGTGGGATATTTGAAATATCCCGCAAAAGACAAAAAGGGAAATTTTTATAGTGACATTTTTGTCGGTAGTGACGGAGTCGAAGAGTATTTTAATAGTGTGCTAACTGGTGTCAATGGTCTTAAAATTACTGAAACCGACGCGCTCGACGTTGTGCAATCAGAAAGTACACTTGTTCCACCAATAGCAGGAGATAATCTTATGCTTGCGGTAGACTCTAAAGTAGAAGCAAAGCTCTTTGAGGTAATAAAAAATACCGCGCTGGAACGAGAATTTACTGGGGGGGCCGGAATCATCATGGATATTCATAGTGGTGAAATTTTAGCGCTCACGAGTTATCCTGAGTATGACCAAAACACTATGACGCAGGCGACAGATAGAAGCGCTATTGCTTCTTTTCTTACTCGCAAGGACACTCCGTTTCTCGACCGGGCAGTTTCCGGGCTTTATATTCCGGGCTCTATTATGAAGCCTTTTATTGCAATGGGCGTGCTTCAAGAAGGAATTATCAGCCCAGAAAAGCAAATTTTAAGTATTGGCGCAATTAGTATTCCCAATCCTTATAATCCCGATAAGCCAACTATTTTTAGAGACTGGAAAGTGCATGGATGGGTGGACATGAGAGAAGCGATTGCCGTGTCTTCTGATGAGTATTTTTATACAGTTGGTGGAGGGTATAAGGGGCAAGTTGGAATCGGAATAGATAACATATACAAATATGTAAAGATGTTTGGCTTCGCATCGAACACAGGCATTGATATTTATGGAGAAAAGCTAGGCACTGTTCCTAGTCAAGATTGGAAAAAAACAACCTTTAATGGAGAGCCGTGGAGGGTTGGTGATACTTACAATAGCTCAATTGGACAGTACGGTTTTCAAGTAACACCGATTCAAGCGGTGCGAGCGGTAGCATCACTTGGTAATGGAGGAAGCTTAGTAACTCCTACCGTCTTGCTTGATAATCCTAATAACGATCAGGTTCATCATATAGATCTACCACAAAAATATTTTCAAATAGTTCGTGAGGGTATGAGGATGTCAGTGACCGAGGGCGCGGCAACTGGGCTTAATATGACTGATCTTCATGTCGCAGCAAAAACAGGAACCGCAGAGCTGGGCATTACAAAAGTTTTTGTTAACTCGTGGGTGACCGGATTCTTTCCGTACGAAAATCCGAAATATGCATTCGCGATACTTTTGGAAAGAGGGCACAGGGACAACCTGGTCGGAGCTACTTCGGTCATGCGCCAAGTTCTCGATTGGATGAAAGTGAATACGCCGGAATACACTAAATAAGCTTTAAGTTGTTAGTTTTAAACTGTTAGTAAAAGAATAAGAAATGTAGGAAAGTGGCGCCTACAGCGCCACTTTCCACTTAAAACTACCCCTGTTGACTTTTAGCCCCCATCTAATACAATGAGCCGCAATATATGACAGACGAACACGAATATCTCACACAGGAAAAATTTGACGAATTCTCTAAAGAACTCAATACATTAAAAACTGTTAGGCGTAAAGAAGTTGCCGAAAATCTGGAGTATGCCAAAGGACTTGGGGATTTGTCTGAAAATGCAGAGTACCATGAGGCTCGCGACACCCAAGCCTCAGTTGAAGACAGAATTGCAAAACTTGAGATGATTCTTAAAACTGCAACTATTGTAGCAGCACACCACACCGACGTAGTTTCAATTGGTTCAGTCATCACTGTTAAAAAAATAGCTGATAAGCACTCAAAAGTCTTTACTATTGTAGGCTCTGAAGAGGTGGACTCAACGAAGGGATTTATTTCATCTAAGTCACCATTTGGCTCAGCCGCTCTCGGAAAGAAAAAAGGTGATTCATTCTCTTTCACCACCCATTCTGGTACAATGGAGTATAAGATCGTAGGGATAGAGTAGGAAAAAGAATAAGAAGAATGGCTAGAATTGCAGTGAATAAGAAGAACTAAGATACTCTAAATTCTCCTCCATTCATCTGATTCCTCTTATTCATTTCAATTCCTCTTATTCTGTATCCAAAACCATGTCCGCTTTTGATGAAATCAGAAATACTCGAATACAAAAGCTTGAAAAGATCAGGGCTTCTGGCATGGATCCGTATCCTATTTCTTCAAATCAGGACTTTGAACTTGCTCATGTCATTAAGAATTTTGAAAAACTTTCTAAATCAAAAAAGAAAGAATATTCTCTTGTCGGCCGAGTGCGCGCTTTGCGACCTCAAGGTGGACTAATCTTTTTTCATTTCTCAGATGGAACCGCAAAATTTCAGGCACTTCTTAAAAAAGGGGAAGGGATTTCAGATGATGCGTTCGATCTCTTTTTTAATACTGTTGATATCGGGGATTTTGTAGAAGTTTCTGGAACTCTCTTTATAACTAAGCGAGAAGAAAAAACAGTACAAGTAACCAGTTGGAAGATGCTTTCAAAGAGTCTGCGTCCGCTTCCAGAAAAGTGGCACGGCCTCACCGATGTTGAAGATCGTTTTCGAAAGCGATACCTTGATACCCTAATGAACGAAGAGGTGCGAAACCGGTTTCTTCTGCGTGCCAAACTCATTACTGAAATTCGTACCATTTTGGATACATCTGGATATATAGAAGTGGAAACACCTGTGTTGCAACCACTCTATGGCGGGGCTTCCGCAGAGCCATTCAAGACTCATCATAACGCTCTCGACAGCGACCTCTTTTTGCGTATTTCAGATGAGCTCTATTTGAAACGCCTTCTTGCCGGAGGTTTTCCAAAAGTGTATGAGATTGCACGCGACTTTAGAAATGAGGGAATCGACACTACACACAATCCTGAGTTTACGATGCTCGAGTTTTACGAAAGCTACAGTGATGCACCAAAGCAGATGGAGTTTGTAGAGGTGATGTTTAAAACTCTCGTGAAAAATGTACTTCCTGACGGAAAGCTTGTATGGAATGAAGACATTATCGATACCACTTCAAAATTTGCTGTCGTTACCTTTTATGATCTGCTCCGCAGACATGCGCTTATTTCGAATCCAGAATCAATCACACACAGTGAAGCCGCCATCACTGCACAGAGGCTTGGTGTCGGGGTGGACTCAGGAGACGGATTGGATAAAATTTTGGATAACATTTATAAAAAGACTTGCCGACCAAAGCTCATTCAACCAACGTTTATTATTGACTACCCAGTCAATTATCTGCCGCTTGCAAAGAAGAAAATTGGCGACGAAACAGTTGTGGACGCATTCCAGCTCGTCATTGGTGGAACAGAGCTTGTAAAGGCTTTTTCAGAGCTCAACGACCCCTTGGATCAGCGCGCTCGGTTTGAAAATCAAGAAAAGAAAAAGACTGAAGGTGACGCAGAAGCCCAGCCTCTTGATGAAGATTTTCTTGAAGCCATGGAATACGGCATTCCACCAGCTGGAGGAGTAGGAATTGGCATCGACCGCCTGACCATGCTCTTCACAAACATGAAGAACATTAAGGAAGTTATTTTATTCCCGACTCTTAAACCAAAAAACGAATAATGACAAAATCATTTGAAAGCATGTCTCTTGAAAGTGTTGATGTTGATCGCATGCATCTTCGAGCAGGAAAAATTCTTGATCAAGATAGAGTTGATGAAAATGATTTCATTGAACCATATGGCCAAGCAACCATAGATGCAGATTTGGCTGAAGTTGAACGACTTGAATCATTGTTTAATGCCAGAGATACAAGGGAAAGCAAAGAGCAGAAAAAAGTTGCAGATATATTTGAAGCAATCGTCTTGTGGAATGGGGAACAAAGTAACTGGCTTGGAGAGAATGCAGTAACGGTAAAGACTTCAAGATACGATGATTATGTTAATGGGGTTGACGCTGTCATAGAATTCCAGGGTAACGAGCCAAGAATGGCTTCATACTTAGGTATCGCTGCGGATGTTACGTTTAGTACTGACACGACTAAAAAATTTGATAGATTAAAAAATCAAATTGATAAAGGAGAACTAGCAAAAGTGAAATATTTTCACTCTGAGCATATGAATATACACGGCCAGTTAAGCAAGTTACCTGCAGTTATCTTAGGAATGGATAAATCAACAGTTCTAGAGCTTGCAGAATTACAAGCTGAAAAAAAGTTTAAGGAATTAGGATCTCACAGGGCACAAATCATGATGCTTGAGCAAATGAGAGCTCAATTTACTACGTATTCAAAATACGCCGATAGGATTGGTAAACAAGATCTGGGAGACATCTACAGAGACAGACTAAAGATTGTCGAGGGTTTATTAGAAGAAAAGTCAGATCTTGCTAATAAAGTAAAATACGAAATTAATGATGAAGTGCATTCTTCTATAATGAGTTTCATGAAAAGGTGGGAAATGAGTATGCTCTTAGAATCAGAGAAGTAATAAACGAGAGGAATTTAACACCTCTTTTTATTGCTTGATTTATATTGTATATATGGTATAATACAGACAGAATATAGAAAGATGAAATGTTCATCTTTTGATCCAAAAGAGTGAATATCCTTTTACCTGGACATTGTTCTGGATAGGGGGATTATTCAATACTTTGGCAATCACAGATTTGTCGTTAGTAAGCGCAGGCCCCACAGTCAATAACTGGGCGTTGCAATCTATGATCATTGTCGCGCTTATCTTAGGCACAAAGGAGAGAGAAAACTCACACTCACACAAGATTTTGAATTATAGGGACGGTAAGCTCACTGTTCGAAAGAACGTGGAATGAAGTGTCCTTAA
>Ga0163144_10020697_pt1 | contig 13129 bp, 8 predicted proteins | sample OliLak19BULKMAT1_FD_123175 | JGI IMG/M metagenome (GOLD analysis project Ga0163144, IMG submission 123175) | Freshwater microbial mat bacterial communities from Lake Vanda, McMurdo Dry Valleys, Antarctica - Oligotrophic Lake LV.19.BULKMAT1 | ecosystem: Environmental > Aquatic > Freshwater > Lake...
CGCATCACGCCCGGCTGCGCCGGCATCTACAAGCCCGAGCACGCGGCCGCCTGGCGCCGACTGACGGCCTTCGTCCACAAGCACTCTCCGGCCAAGATTGGCCTGCAAATCGCGCACGCCGGCCGCAAGGGCTCGACCATGCGCATGTGGGAGGGCATGGATCAGCCGCTCTCCGAAGGCGGCTGGAAGCTGCTCGCGGCCTCGCCCATTCCCTATCTCCCGAACAGCACGGTCCCCAAGGCCATGGACCGCGCCGACATGGATCGCGTCAAGTCCGACTTCGAGCGCTCCACCCACCTCGCCGAAGAGGCCGGGTTCGACATGATCGAGCTGCACTTCGCGCACGGCTACCTGCTCGCCAGCTTCCTCTCGCCGCTCACCAATCACCGGATGGACGCTTACGGCGGAACCCTGGAGAACCGGCTGCGCTATCCATTGGAGGTGCTGGCGGCGGTGCGCGCGGTGTGGCCGCGGCAAAAGCCCATCTCGGTGCGCATCTCGGCGACCGACTGGGCCCCCGGCGGCACCACGGCCGAAGAGAGCGTCGAGATCGCCCGCGCGCTGCACGAGCACGGCTGCGACATCATCGACGTCTCGGCGGGACAGACGGTGGCCGGCGCAAAGCCGCCGTTCGGCCGCCTCTACCAGGTCCCCTTCTCGGACCGCATCCGCCAGGAGGCCGGCGTCCCCACCATGGCCGTCGGCGCCATCTCCTCCCACGCCGACGTCAACTCCATCCTCGCCGCCGGCCGCGCCGACCTCTGCGTCCTCGCCCGCGCCCACCTGTTCGACCCCTACTGGACCCACCACGCCGCCCAGAAGCAGGGCGTCACCCTGCCGTGGCCGGTGCAATATTCACCCATGATGGGCTACGCGGCGCGCGACGACTGACACTCTCGCCCCGCGGTGGACGTCATCATTCACGCGAACCGCGGCCCCTCGTGGGCATCATCGCCGGCCCGCGCCCCAGCTCACGCCGGCCCGCGCCCCAGCTCACGCCCGCTCGCCGAGCATTCGCACCCGCGCTCGCATCGCCAGCTCGGCCGTCGCCAGCGCCAGCAGCGCCAGGGCCACGTACGCAGAGACATCGACCGATCCGGCGGCGGCGCCCAGCTTCGAATCGCGCGCGTTCTGCACCACGGCGCGCGGCCGCAGATCGATCTCGCGCTCCGGCACCGTGGCGACCCGTGTCTCGCGCTCGCCGTCGATCGTCACGTCGTAGACGCCGGCCACGGGCGGCGTCGCCCGCATGCGGCGATCGGCTTCGATCAAAGGGATCTGAACGCGATCGTTGGGGCCCTTTTCGCCCACCCTGGAGACCGCCACGCTCTTCGCGCCGTCGAACGTCCACGAGTCGCCGGCGTCCACCCGCGGCGAGCCGCCGCGGGCCCGCGCGATCCGCACGAAGCGATCGAGCAGCGCGAGGAACGCCGGACGCAGCGCCAGATCGCTCTCGTCGGTGGCGAGCGGCAAGGTGAGCGCGAGCACCGCGCCGCGACCCAGCGGCCGGCGGATCAAGAAGGGCGCTCCGTCTTTCCACTTCGCGAGCACGTCGGCGTTTTGCAGCGCTTCGGCCTCGAGGGAGGCGCGGCCGCGCGGCGCGAGCTCGGCGAGGGTGGCGGCCGACGCGCCGAGCAGCGCGAAGCTCGCGGGATCGATGCCGGCGGCGGGCGACGCGCCCCAGCGAACGACACCGGGCACGAGCGGCTCGAAGCCGGCACCGAGCGGCGCCGCGGCGGCCTTGGGACCGAGCGTGAGGAACAGCACGCCGCCCTTCTCGACCCACGCGGCGACTGCCCGCCGCACCTCGGGCGTGAACCCCGGCGCGTCGTCCACGAGCAGAGCCCCGAAGCTCGAGAGCTCACCTTCGTGATCCGGAACCGTCGGCAGCGGATGCGTTTCCGCGTCGAGCGCCAGCGCGGCGAGCGCCTGCTCCACCGGCGCCGCGCCGCCCGTCTCGACGTGCAGCGCGGCGGTGTCGACCACGAGCGCGACCTTGAGCTTGGCCCCGAGCGCGCTCACCGGCGCCGTGTCGTCCTCGGCGATCGCATCCGTCCCCGTCAGCGAGACCGTGATGCCCTCGGGCGCGTCCGCCGGCAGATCGATCGCGATCTCTTCGGAGCGCACCGAGGCCCCGAGCGGCACGGTGCGCAGCACGCGCTCCCCCGCCCGGGCTTGCAACGAACGCCCTGCGGAGGGGCCCTCGGAAGGAGGCGCGATCACCGGGGCAACCACCGCGCTCGGCGCGCCGGATGCGTTCGATCCAGCGCTTGCCGTGCTCGCCGCGCTCGCCACAGGCGCGACCGACAGCACCGGCGTACACGTCACCCGCACCCGCACGCTGGTCCCCGCGCGCTCGGCGCGCACCACCGCGCAGTCGGGCTCGCCCTTCGCTTCGAGCTCGGGCAGCGGCGCCCACAGCGCCACCTCGTTCGAGCCCGCGAGCGCCGCCGCCGCGGGATCGCCGTCCGCGAGATCGCTCAGCAGCACGACGCGCTTGTCGATCTGCGGCAGCCCCTTGAGAAGGTCCGCGCCCATGCGCAGCGCGCCGTCCAGATCGGTCGCGCGGTCGGACGGCTCGGCCGCCTCCAGCGCCGCGATCACGCTCGCGATGTCCGTCGTCGCGGCGAGGGCGACGCGGGCCGGAGCCCCTGCCATCACGATCGCCACGGCGTCGCCGCTCCCGAGCCCGCGCAATAGCTCGCTCGCCCCGCTCTTCGCGCGCTCGAAGCGCGTCGGGCCGTCTCCGCCCGGCGATCCGGCGACTTTCGCCCGCATGCTCAGCGAGTCGTCGAGGACGATCGCGAGCGCCACCGACGCACCGGTCTGCCGCGCCAGCGAGAGCCGATTGCACTGCACGAACGGCGTCGCGCCGAGCACCGCGAGGGCCAGCACGCTGAGCACGCGCACGGCGAACAGCGGCCGATCTTCGAGGCTCGATCGCCGCCGCGCGGCGGGCGGCGTCGCGGGCACCAGCGCGGCCGGCGGGAACGGCCGCTCCTCGGCGCGCCGCCTGCGGAGCAAGTGCGCCGCGACCGGCGCCACGACGAAGAGGGCCACGGCGAGCGCGGCCAGCGCGGCGAAGCTCATGCGTGGGCCTCTGCGATGAAGAGGGCCACGGCGAGCGCGGCCAGCGCGGCGAAGCTCATGCGTGGGCCTCTGCGATGGCGCGCACGATGGCCCGCACCACCGCCGTCGGATCGTCCGACGTGACCGCGCGCACCAGCCGGCCGCCGCGCCCCTCGATGTCCTTCGTCCAGCTCTCCGTCAGCGCGGTCATGCGCTCCTTGTAGGCGGCCCGCACCTCGTCGACGTCCGCCTCGACGACGACGTCGCCTTCGAGGGCGCGCAGCCGCACGCTCCCCGAGAACGACAGCTCGACCTCGGCCGGATCGAGCACCTGCACCACGACCAGCGTGCGGCCCGCCGTCCCGAGCGGCAGCAGATCCGAGCGCGCGTGCTTCGGCAAGTCGATCAGATCCGAGAACACGACGATCACCGCGCCGCGCCGCGCCTTCTTGGCGATCGGCGCCACCGCGCGCTCGATCGACCCGGCGTCGGCGCTCATGTCGCCGACCGCTGTCGCGCCTTCCAGCGCCCCCACCACGCGATCGAAGGCCTCGCGCCCGGCGCTCGCCGAGAGCGGCCGCACGCCGTCGCCGCCCACGAAACCAAGCCCCACCGGATCGCCCGTGGCGAGCGCCACGCGGGCCAGCGCCGCCGCGAGCAGGGCCGCGTAGGCGTACTTCGCCCCGGGCGAGCCGTCGCTGCGGTACGCCATCGACGCCGTCGCATCGACGCACAGCCACAGCGCGCGATCGGTCTCGGTCTCGAACTCGCGCACCATCAGCCTGTCGTGCCGCAGCAGCGCGCGCCGATCGACGAAGCGAAGATCGTCGCCCGGCACGTACGCGCGCTGCCCGCCGAACTCGACGCCGGAGCCCTTGCGGACGCTCCGGTGCGGGCCGGCATAGACGCCCTCGGCCACGGCGCGGGCCCGCAGCCGGAGCGGTGCGAGCGCGCCCCACTCGATGGGAAACGCCGGTGCGCGGACGGGGAGTCCTTCCACGGCGCGATCTCTAGCCTGCTTTGGCCGCGCCGTCGCGCGTCCTTCGCGCGTCCGCCGTCCTCGACTACGCTCCCCCCATGTCCGACGAGCCCGCGCCGTCAAAGACGCTCGCGCCCATCTCTGGATCCAAGAACGGCGACGGCCCCACGATCCGCGTCCGCCGCATCCACCGCCGCGATCTGAACCGCGTGTGGGAGTTCTTGAAGCTGTGCTTTCGCGACGTGAACCGCGAGACCGTCGAGTACCAGAGGCCGCGATCGAAGAAGCGCTTCGTCGAGGTCTACGAGGAAGAGGGCGTCGAGCAGCTCCTCTTCGAGGTCGCCGCGCACGACGAGGAGGGCACCGAGATCGTCGGTTATGCCGAGTGTGCGGTGGAGATCATCGGCAGCGACAACTGGATGAACGAGCGTTACTTCGAGAACCGCGACATGCGCCCGCTCTTCGTCGAGGAGCTCGCCGTCCACCCCGGCTATCAGGGCCTCGGCATCGGCGGCTTTCTCCTGGACCAGCTCGAGCACCTGGCCCGCGTCCGCGGCTGCACCCACCTCGTCCTGGAGGTCGCCGAGAACAACAAAAACGCTCTCCGCTTCTACCGCGCGCGCGCCTTCCAGAAGCTCGACGCCGCCATCTTCATGGCCAAGCGAGTGCAAGTCGGCGACGAGCTCTTGCCGCCCCGCAAGCTCAAGAAGGCGCGCTCGAAGAAGGAGATTGGCGAAGGCTCGAAGGGACGAGTGAAGGCGAAGAGCGTCCCGCCCAAGGCGCCGGCCTTCGCCGTACAGCGCGCGGAGCCCGCTGTTTCAATCAGCGAGCTCCCGGAAGCGAAGCCTCACTCGGGGTTGCAGACCCCGTCGCAGAAGGGCGCGATCGTGCCCTCGCGCAAGAACAAATCCGTCTGATCGTAAGACGCATTCAGGACACGCACCTTGTCGTGCGGGTCTTCCTCTGACGGGCCCGTCGGCGGCGTGTTGGTGGTCGGCGCCATCGGCAGGTTGAAGTCGTACTCGACGATGCCGCTGCCGGTGAAGGGCCCCGCATCTTCGGTGAGGCCCCAGATGGGGCGGTTGACCGGTGAGAGGTTCTTCGCCTTCACCGACCGGGCAATCAGGTGCGCGCCGAGCGGCGTCACCTGGTGATCGCCGATGGCGACGTGCAACAGCACCTCGTGAGCGGGCGTGTTCGGGAACAGGTTCTCGGTGATGTACGGCGCATACCCGTTGGGCTCGGTACGGTCCCAGTGCATCTGCACCAGGCCCAGGACGAGCTGCAGGTCGATCGCGTCTTTATAGAAAGACTTCAGCAGCACGAAGAACGGCGTGAAGTCGACGCTGCGATTGAGCAGCAGGTTGTACGGCATGCCGGGCTCGCCGAGCAGGCCGCGCGTCACGTCGGTGGTCAGGGCCATGTACGTCGTCCCGAAGATGCCGCCCTGGCTGTCGCCGCGGTAATAACACTTCGTGGAGTCGATCATGCTCTTGCCGTTGTCCTGCATGAGCGGGTCCTTGCCGAAGCGGCCCTTCATCATGCGCATGGCGAGCAGGCTGTTCAGAATGCCCTGGTGCTGCCGCCCCACCAGCCCCTTGAACTTGCCGATGTCGCCGGCGATCGCCAGGGTGACCGTGTTCTCGTCGTCCTCGGCCATTCCAATCAAATCAATCGAAAAAGAAACGAATTTCTTCTTGTCCGAGAGCTCGGCCAGGTAGCCGTTGCGGCCCTCGTTCTTGGAGCCGAGCAGGCCGTGCCCGTTCTGCAGCAGGGCGCCCGGCGTGTCGCCCGTCACGCTGTTCGGCAGGTGAACCACGAACTCGTAGTCGGCCATGCCGGTGTACTTCGGCATCCCGTCGTCGCCGAACACCAGAGTCCCGCCGGGCTCGGCCTTGTCCGTGTAGATCGGCACCTTGAATTTGCCATAGATGCGCTTCTTGATGAACGCGTTCGGGTTGTCCTCGACCGTGTCGATGACGTACTCCGGTCCTTCTTCACCCACCTTGGCCAGCGCGTCGTCGCGCATGTGCAGCAGCCAGGCTGTGTTGTTCTGCTTGCTCGCCGTCGTGTAGTCCCACGCGATCTGCAAGTCTTTGCGCTCGATCCCGGCCTTTTCGAGCCGCTCGAAGATGTCGGCGTAGAGCGTCCGGCGGCGCCGCACCGCGTACTCGTCGCTCGGCGTCTCGTCGCGCAGCGCCTTGAACGTCTCCGAGGGCTCCAGCACCTTCTTGTCCGCGTCCTGCACGCGGCGGATCGCCACGATGTAGCGAGTCGCGTCCTTGAGCCGCACCACCGGCCGGAGCATCAGCGCGCGGGTCTCGTCGGTCGAGCCCTCCGACACGTCCAGCTCGGCGAAGTGCGGGATCCGCTCGCCCGTCTCGGCGTCGATCAGCACCGTCGCGCTGTTCTCTCCGAGCGAAAAATCCAGGTTGTCCTGCGTCGGAAACCCGATGATCGTGGCCCCCGGCATGTGCGTGAAGGGGGCCTGTCCGGTCGAGAACCCGTCGCTGTCGGCCCACGGCTCCGGCGCCACGTAGGGGCCCGCCTTGAGCTGCGGCAGCGTGGTTTTCCCGAACTGGACCCTCTTGCCCGTGGCCGTCTTCTCGTCGTCGTCAAGGTACACGTTCGACGGGAACGGCAGCCCGCAGCGCGTCGGCACGATGGGATCGCAGTCGCCTTCGAGCCACGGCCCGGTGTCGATCGCGTCCGAGGTCTCCGTGCCGGTGCTCGTGCTCGTCGTCGTCGACCCGCCCGAGCCCGTGGTGTCCCCCGGAATGGGGTAAGGCTCGGGCCCGCCGCACGCCGCTGCGGTCAGCGCGGAGACGGCAAACAACGAAAGAACGGATCGGAAACCCCACGGAGCAGAGGAGAGCACACGCATCCAGCGAGCATCTCACGAAGCGCGCCGGCTTCTCCAGCGCTCTCGTGCGTCATCCGTTCGACGCGAGCGACGCGAGCGACGCGAGCGCCGAGCGTGGCCCGCTGTCGAGACGATGCGCGTCCGTGAACGCGCAACGGCTCACCGCTTGGGCGCGACCTTGGCCTTCGTGTAAAGCGCCGTGCGCAGGCCCACGAACACCAGCGGCTGGTTGAGCGTCGCGCTCCACGTGTAATCGAATGCGACGAACGGCCCCGTCGACACCTTCCACAACCGGAAGCCGTCGTAGAAAACGCCCAGGCCGACGCGCGACGCGGCGCCGCTGTCGATGAGCGGCGCGACCAGCTTGCCCGCCGCGCCGGACGGCTTGTTCTCGACCTCACCGGTGAAGCTGCCCAGGCCCGTGTCGATCGAGATGCCGAGCTCGCGCCACATCCCGCCGAGCGGGAACAGCGGGAACACCTCGGTGTGGAACACGAACGTGAACCCCTGCACGACCGCGCCGTTGCCTCGCGTTTGGCTGCCGCCGAGGCCCGCGCCGAACACCAGCCAGTCGGCCAGCGCGCCGCCGAGCCACAGGGTGCCGCCGCCGCCGAACGCCGCGCCGGTGTCCGTGCGGTACTCCGCGCGACCGACCTTCCGCACGTCGTTCGGGTAGCCGGTGACGTTGCCGAGGTTGCCCCCGAGCGACACCCCGACCGTGAAGCCACCGCGCCGCGTGGCCGGCGCCGTCTCCCACGAAGGGGTCTCCGGAGCGGCAGGATCCGCGGCTTTTTCAGGCGCTTTTTCGGCGGCCGGGGCAGCGCTCGTGGCCGCAGCCGAAGGAGAAGCGTTGGGCGCAGCTTGTGGCGCGGAAGCGCCGGCCGTCGAGGCCTGTGGCTCTTCCGCGAACGCGGTCGCGCCGCACGCGAGAGCGACCGCAAACATCGCCGAGGCAAGGATGGTCTTCGCCATTCGAAGGGGTTCCTTATACGATAACCGCGTGCTCGATGGTGCGCGCGTTGTCGTCGTCTTCCCGCCGGTCGCGGTTTCGGCCGACTTCATCGACTACCCGTACTTCGCCGATCTAGGGGCCATCCAGGCCGCCGCCACTCTACGCGCCGCCTTTGCCGCCGCCGGGGCCGACGTGATCCTCGTCGATTCCTTCGCGCTCCCGGGCTCCACGCTCGCCTCGCTGTCCACGACCCCCACGCTCGCTACGCTCGATACGCCCTCGCCGCCCGGCAGCGCGGACCTCGTCCTCGGCGCAGGCGAAGACGCCCTCTTCGCCAGGCTCCCCGCCGCCGCCGCCGCGTTCGTCGTCGCCTTCACGCCGTTCCACCGCCCGCCTGCCCGCGACGCCTCGCTCGGCGCCGTGCTCGCGCGCCTCCGCCGCGAGCACCCACAAACCCCGGTTTTGCTCGCCGATCTGTACCAGAGTGGGCAACACGTCGTGGACGCCCGCTCGTCCGACGTGCTCGCCTCGTACCCCGAGGTCGACCTCCTGTTGCGCTACGAGGCCGAGAGCGAGCTGCCCGCGCTCGTCGCCGAGCTCGTCGCCAACGGCCGCCCCGCTTCCCCCCGCGCCGTCACCGGCACCGAGCCTTCCCCGCTCGATTCGTTGCCGCTGCCCGCCTGGGACCTGATCGATCTCCCGGCCTATTTCGCCTTCCACGAGCGCGTCGTCGAGCACCTCGGCCGCCCGAGCTGGGCCTTCCCGATCACCGCCCATTCGGTCCCCGTGCTCACCAGCCGCGGCTGCCCCTACCGCTGCGTCCACTGCTCGTCCAATCCCTCCTCGCGCAAGGACGGCGAGCTCATCGCACCCAAGACGCAGCGGCGCTATTCGCCCGCCTACCTCGACCGCCTGTTCGGCGATCTCGTCGCCCGCGGCGTCCGCCGCGTCCACCTGCTCGACGAGCTGTGCAACGTCAACGAGGCGCACTTCGATGCCGTCCTCGCGCTGCTCGAAAAGCACCACCTCTCCTTCGAGATCCCCAACGGCGTGCGCGCCGACTACGTCCTCGACAGGCACCTCCACAAGATGCGCGGCAAGCTGACGACGCTGTCGGTCAGCGCCGAGAGCGGCGTGCAGAAGGTCGTCGACGAGATCGTCGACAAGCAGCTCGACCTCTCCGCCATTCGCAGCGTCGCCGAGCGTGCCCAGGCCGCGGGCGTGCCGGTGCTCATCCACTTCATGATCGGCCTCCCCGGCGAGACCCGCCGCGACATCAACGGAACCCTGGAGTTTGCCCTCGACCTCCACGAGCGCACAGGCGCCGTCCCGAGCGTGCAGTTCGCCACGCCGCTGCCCGGCACGCGCCTGGCCAGGATGGCAGAGGGCAAGCGCGCGCTGCCGCTCGTCCGCGACTGGGGCCCTCTCTTCCAGAAAGAGCCCTCCATCCAGACTGACAGTTACAGTCTCCAGGATCTGCGCAAGGCCAAGTGGACCTTCGACCAGCGCATCCAGGCCTCGGGTGGCCCCAAGAAGGTCATCATGAACGTGACCTACAAGTGCAACAACCGTTGCACCTTCTGCGCGACTGGCACTCGCACCCAGGTCGACGGCGACTACGACAGGCAGCGCGAGCTGCTGGTCAAATACCGCAAGGCCGGCGTCACCCTGCTCGACTTCGACGGTGGCGAGCCGACCCTGAACGACAAGCTCCTGCGGCTCGTCGGCTTCGCCCGCAAGATCGGCTACGAGCGCGTCAACGTCACGACCAACGGCCGGATGGCCTCGTACCCCGAGCTCGCCGAGCGCTTCGTGAGCAGCGGCGTCACCTCGATCCTTGTCTCCATCCACGGCCCCGACGCCCAGACCCACGCGCAGAACGTCGGCGTGGCCGAGGCCTTCGACCAGACCTGCGAGGGCGTCAGGAACCTGGTCCGCCTGGCCCCCAGCCACGTCGAGCTGGGCGCCAACATCACCATCACCAAATCGAACCACCTCAAGCTGTTCGACGTGGCGACCCTGGTCGAGAGCCTCGGCCTCAGGTGGCTGAACATCCAGTTTCTCACCCCCTTCGGCCGCGCGACGAGCTCGGTCACCCCCGACACCGACGTTGCCGCGCGAGAGGCAATGAGGACCATCGACGCCTTCAAAGACCGGATGAAGCTCCAGATCATCAATCTGCCCTTCTGCTTCATGCCCGGCTACGAGACGTGGATGATGGGCGACTTGCTCAAGCTCGAACGTCACATGCTCTTCGTGAACAACGAGGAGGTGAACCTCTTCGAGTACCTGCGCGAGCGCCGCTCCAAGAAGCCAGTCTGCGAGACCTGCCCCCACTCCATCTTCTGCGGCGGCTTCTACGACATGGACGACGTCCCCGAGCCCACGTGGCTGGTCCGTCCCGAAGATCTGGTGCGGCCGATTGATGGGCGTATTCCCGGGCGCACCAGCGGGCTTCTGCCGGTGCTCTGATCCGAGCCGCGGGGGCGATGGGTGGAACGTCCGCGTACGGGCGGGGCGCGATTTGCGGCGCCGGGGTTGACACAGTGTAAAAACGACACTAAGGTTCGTGTGCAAGATACACGGAGACCGCGATGTCGTTCCACTATCAGTACGCGCGGCCGGCGCTCGCGGTCGATTGTGTGGTCTTTGGCCTGGATGAAGACCTCCAGGTCCTGCTCATCCAGCGCGACATTCCGCCGTTCGAGGGCAGGTGGGCGCTGCCCGGCGGGTTCGTTCGCATGGACGAGACGCTCGACGAGGCGGCCAAGCGCGAGCTCGAAGAAGAGACGGGGGTGACCCGGGTGTACCTGGAGCAGCTCTATACCTTCAGCGAGCTGGACCGCGACCCGCGCGAGCGTGTTGTGTCGGTCGCCTATTACGCGCTGGTCAAGCTGTCCGATCACCGCGTCAAGGCCGCGACCGACGCCCGCGAGGCGGCGTGGTTCTCGGTGATTGATTTGCCCAAGCTCGCCTTCGATCACGACCGCGTGCTCGCGACGGCGCTGGCCCGGCTCAAGGGCAACGTGACCTACAAGCCCATTGGCTTCGAGCTGTTGCCCCCCAAGTTCACGCTGTCGCAACTGCAACGCATGTACGAGGTCATTCTGGAGAAGGAGCTCGACAAGCGGAACTTCCGCAAGAAAGTCCTGACCATGGGCTTTCTCGAAGAGCTGGACGAGGTCGAGCAGGACGTCGCGCACCGCGCCGCCCGGCTCTATCGCTTCGACAAGAAGCAGTATCACGAGCTGATGAAACAGGGGTTCCACTTCGAGCTGTGACGGCCTGACGAGACAGGCTTCACGAGCCCGAGAACGGGTGTCTGCGAGCAGGCCAGGTTGTGGCCTGAACGATCTGTGCGCGCGGCCGGGCCGCGTCGGAGCGAGAGCATTGCTGTCTGCGAGCGGGCCAGTTTCTGGCTTGAAGGGATCGTCATGTCATTCGAGGGTCATCCACAATTCGAGCTGGCGGCCGCCACCGTGCTGGGGCGCTCGCATGCGATCGCTGGCCGCGCCAATCAGGATGCCGTCGTGCTGCGGGCGGACGCCGGGGTCCTCGTCGCGATCGTCGCGGACGGCTGTGGCGGCGCGGAGCGGAGCGAGGTGGGCGCGTGGGTCGGGGCGCACACCGTGGCGACCGAGGTGGGGCGCGCGACTGGCCATGATCTCGACGAGGCCGCCTTCTGGGAGGGGGTGCGGGCGGGCGCGCTCTCGGCGCTGCGCGGCACGGCGCGGGCCATGGGCGGCGACCTGCGCGACGTCGTGCGAGAGTTCTTCCTGTTCACGCTGGTGGGTGTCGTGATCGCCGGCGACAGGGCCGCTGTCTTCTCGCTGGGGGACGGCCTCGTCGCGATCAATGGCGAGGTCACGCAGCTCGGGCCGTTCCCGGGCAATGCGCCGCCGTACCTCGGGCACGCGTTGCTCGGCGAGGAGACCATGATGGATACGCGCCTCGTCGTTCACCGCACCATGGCGGCCCGTGAGGTCGAGTCGGTGGTGGTGGCCAGCGACGGAGCGGCCGAGTGGCTCGACGTCTGCGCGCGCTGCCTGCCCGGTACCACGGAGTCGGTCGGGCCCCTCGCGCAGCTCTGGCAAGACGACCGCTTCTTCGAGCACCCCGACGCGCTCCGGCGCAAGCTCTCGCGCATGAACCGGGCGTTCGTGCGGCCGGTCTGGGACGATCGGCGCATGGCGAAGGAGCCAGGCCTGCTCGAGGACGACACGACGATTGCAGTGGTGCGAGCCCGCAAGAGCGCGGCGCGCAACGCCGCATAACGAATTTTTGGCAAGGCGCGCCCCGCGCGCACCGGAGCTGGGTCATGCGCTTTTTTGGAGCGACATCGGCGGACGTGTACGTCTGCGGCAAACGCGTCAAGGTCGACCCCACCGCCTCCATTGGCAAGGGGGGCGAGGCCGACGTCTTCAATCTCGGGAACGGCATTGCCCTCAAGCTGTTCAAGGCGCCGGATCACCCGGATCACGCCGCCGACCCGAACGCCAGCGAGGGCGCCCGCGTCCGGCTCGACATGCACCAGGCCAAGCTGCCGCTCTTCCCCCGCGCGCTCCCGGCCCGCGTCGTGTCGCCCATCGACCTCGCGACAAACAAGACGGGCGCGCGGATCTGCGGCTACACCATGCCTCTCGTTGCCGGCGCCGAGGTGCTCCTTCGCTATGCCGAGCCCTCGTTTCGCGCGTCGTCCGTCACGACGTCGCTGCTCGGGCCGCTGCTCGCCGACCTCCACCGCACCGTGGAGTCGCTGCACTCCCGCGGCGTCGTGATCGGCGACTTCAATGATCTGAACATCCTGGCTCGGGGCGCCGAGGCGTACGTGATCGACGCCGACAGCTTCCAGTTCGGCGGCTTTCCCTGCACCGTGTACACCGAGCGCTTCCTCGATCCGCTCATCGCCGAGCCGGCGGCCCCGCGGCCCGTGCAGGCGAGGCCCCACTGTCCGGCGTCGGACTGGTATGCGTTCGCGGCGATTGCCATGCAGACGCTGCTCTGCGTGGGGCCCTATGGTGGAATCTACAAGCCGAAGTCTGCTTCGGAGCGGATACCGCACGACGCGCGGCCCCTGCGGCGCATCACGGTGTTCCACCCGGAGGTGGTCTATCCGAAGCCGGCCATTCCGTGGAGCGTCCTGCCGGACGAGCTCTTGCACGTCTTCTCTCGGACGTTCATCGAGGACGACCGCCGGCCGATCCCGCGCGGCCTGCTCGAAGGGCTCGTGTGGAGCCGCTGCGGGTCGTGTGGGCTGGAGCACGCG
>Ga0163144_10020698_pt1 | contig 13129 bp, 13 predicted proteins | sample OliLak19BULKMAT1_FD_123175 | JGI IMG/M metagenome (GOLD analysis project Ga0163144, IMG submission 123175) | Freshwater microbial mat bacterial communities from Lake Vanda, McMurdo Dry Valleys, Antarctica - Oligotrophic Lake LV.19.BULKMAT1 | ecosystem: Environmental > Aquatic > Freshwater >...
CCGGTCAAGGCCAAGGGCAAGGCCCCCGTAGAGAACAAGGCGCTGACAATGCCGGAAGCCCAGTAAATGAGCGTGGTCCTGACCGCCGCTGAGCTCGGCGCGTTCCTAGTGGCCGCAAAGGTGTCGTCTACGGTTCCCGAAGGGCTCGCAGGCTTCGCCGCATTAGCGGTGGAAGAGTTTGAGTCTAGAGTCTCGTGGGCTCCATTTTTTTCGACCGGAGCCTCGGAATCTCGGCGGTTCGATCCACCGGCAGACGGGGTGGTCGAGTTGCGAGCTGGGCTCCTCTCAGTTTCAGACGTGTCCGTCGGCTACACGAGCGAAGAGTCTCCGGGCACTAGCCTAGTCATTGGCACTGGTTACGCAGTTCGGCCAGGCGACGCGTGGGACAGGGGTCGGCCAGTAACGAAAATCGACGGGTTGACCAGTCTGTCGTCGCCAAGGTCTGTCAGAGTCACAGGGGTCTGGGGATACGCGCTAGAAAACGACAAAAACTGGCTTGCGGCAAAACACGCGGTGACGATGGGAGCGGCAGCATTGGCGCTTGAACACGCGCTGGGGAGCCCGGGCGAAGAAAGAAAGCTGACGCAGGGGCCAGTCACTGTAGAGTACAGCGACGGCGCGAACTCCCGAAAGTCACAATGGCGGACAACTTTCCTCGACTATTGCCGCACTGTGAGGCGACAAACTCTTTGACTTCGTATAAGGCGGCGTGGCACAAGACGCGAACGCTCTCGCTATTTATCTGAAGGGCTCGAATTCAAGCCTTTTGAACAACGGCCTGCGGGTCGAACAAGTCGTCGACGCGGACGGTCTTGGCTACGTGGACTTCCGCGTCGACGGCGCTGGCGTGGGATTCGATTACGACAATTCTGGCACGACTGACCGGGTGGAGCTACAGGCTGCCAACGGCGACCAGGTGACCCTCACCAGAGTCGGCGATTATTTCAGATGGACGGTCCTTCCGGACGATCTTCGCGGCCCGCTGACTGCCCCAGGCTCTAGCTTCGACGTGGTGTGCCAAATCGTGGTCACCAGGACTGCCGCAGGATCGACCGTCTCCAACGCTCCTAGCCGCTGGGCTAGTCGTGATTTTACGGTAACGGTCGAACGCAAAATAGGTTTTTCACCTGACCAGATCGCAGGACTCGTGTTGTGGCTCGACGCCTACAGCGTGTCCGAAGCGGCGGGAGTCGCCGTCGGGACTTGGGACGACAAGTCGATTTTCGACAGAGACGCGACACAGGCCACAGCGGGTTTCAAGCCGCTGAGGCAGACCGACGGCACCGGTCGCCCATATCTAGACTTCGACGGCACGGACGACGCGATGGCTACGACTTGGGCGGCGTTCACCGCACCGTGTACCGTCCTCATCGCGGCGTCGGTCTCGACCTTCGCCGCGGGCAGGGGATTGGTCCAGTTCGGCGGGTTGAACGGCGGGAGAATCATCGTCAGCGCGGCGAACCTTGTGGGCGCATCCGGCGCGGACGTGGCGAACACCACCCTGCCTGCCCTTGACACTGCTTTCGTAGCGACTATGAGCAAAGCGGCGTCGGGCGCGGTGACGATCCGCAAAGGGCTTGGCGCGGCGGTGTCGAACGCTTCGGTGCTCGCAGTCACCGCAGGCACCTGCGGAATCGGCGACACGGTCGTGGACGCGGCGGCCGACTTTCAGCTCTACGAGGTCGTGGCTTTCGATTCCGTGCTTTCAACTGAAAACGAGGCGCGTGTGCAGCGGTACCTGATGAAAAAATGGTCTGCAGGAGGCTAAATGAAATTTCCCCACAGAGTGGTCCGGCGGCTCCCTGAAGAAAGCGTGACGGCTGGAATGGTCGTGAACGGGTTAGGATACGGCGAGCCCTTTGAGTCCAGCGTTCAGTTGACCCCTACCACGGCAGAGTCTGCGTTCAAAAATTTCGGGTTAGAACTCGCTCGCCCACACTTCCTGTGCTGGCAAGGGTCAGGCTCAGATTTTCCGGTGGGAACGCTTTTGGAAAACTCGGCGGGCAGGTTCTTCATCGTCAGCGCACCTGCCCGAGTCTACGATTTCGGCAACGTTAGCGACCACTGTGACTCTATCGCTAGCGAACTGCAATACGAACTGGCCAGCTTCACTAGGGACGGGCAGTCGTCAGACTTTCTGGCGCGAGCGTACACGGTCGGCTCTCTTTCTTCTGGCGGAGACCCTGTATAGTGCCGACTGCCGGAGCCTACACCTCCTACAAGACTCAACTGGCCGCAGACTGCAAATCTGCGTGGGGCGCGAACATCGCGGTCCACTTTGGATGGCCTAGGACCGAACAAAGAAACCTCCCTTACGCAGTTTGCGTTTTCGACAAGCTGGTCAACGATCTTGGTGGCGCGGCTGCTACGGTCAGGGGCGCTCATCAGGTTTACGCGTGGACTGTAATATTAATCTCCCCCATTCCTCCGGCGAACGTCAACCTACAGGACTTCAAGGTTGAAAAAGGCGACTTGCTCGCCTTGAAGCTAGAGGCAAACATCGTCTACGCCTCCGTCGGGATGAACCCGATTGCGGCGGAGATCGACTACTCCGAACGCTGGGACTACCCAGGCTCAGAAGCGGCGTGCACAGTGACCGTCAGCTTCATGTCGATGGTCAGCCGGCCTTGGGGGACTTGAATTGGCGGTGCACAGGACCGCCAAGTCGCTCTATGACGCTCAACTAGCGAGGTTCCGATCTAGCAAGATGTCCATAGTCAGCGCTACGCGCATGATGGCGTCGCAAGGAAAAGACGACCTCTACGAGCTACTGTCGGGCACAGCCAAGTACAAGGGGCACCCTTTCGCCCGAGGTCAGTCTGCTGCTTCCAGCACGGCTATGGGCGCACGGCGCAGCATCAAGGGGCAGAAGTCCTCATCGGCCCCGCTTAGGCCGATCAACGTTAAGACTGGCAGGCTCAGGGCGTCGCTTAGACTTAACGTTGGGCCAGCCTCCAGCTACGACTTAAGCGTGAGCACGAAATATGCCCGCTACATTTTGCACCCGGCAGGAACAAGGAAAATGGTAGGCCGTGGAGTGATGTCCTGGCACGACAAGAACAGGGCGTATCCGACTGGCGAGTTGACGAAACGGCACAGACTCAGGCTCAGGGCTTACCGCGATTCGTTCAAAAAGGCCGTTTCACGCCCATAGCGTAAAAGGATGCGGTATGCCTGTAGTATCGACCGGTCTTTCAGTCTCCGCGTTCACCCTGAACGCAGCCAACAACCACCTTGGCGACCTTAAGCTGTGGGAAGTGGACATCGGCGGGACCGCCGTAAAGCGGCAGGGGATCGCAAGCACGAATGCCTACACGCAGGTCACGAAGCGCAGCGGCACCTTTAATTTTGAGATGGTGTACAACAATTCCGGGCCAGCGTTCACCAACCTTGACGTAAGCGTTTGGACTCCGATGGGCACGTCGTTGATAGGCACTTTAAAAAGCGGGTCTTTCGACATGAAACTCCCTACCGCTGACGGATCGGGCATCTCGGACGTTTTCACCTACGCAAACTACACAGGCGCGCGGGACTGCTCGTGCGACGCCGAGATGTACGTAGCTTCCGGTGCCCACGCACTAATGACGGCTGCAATATCGACGACTCAGGCGAATTGGACGACGGCGACGCTCCTGCTGACGCTAGGGACAAGCCTGGTCCTAAGCTACCCGATGACGCTCGTGAACGCTTCCCATCGTGGTGACTTTGAGGGTCTACAAATGCTGAAAACGCATTTCGAGCAAAGGGGTGCAGCGGTGTCTACAGCATCGGGAACGACGTTCATCGGCGTGGCGTTCGCGGGCGACGGGCTTATAACAATAGGCGAGGCGACTGGCTCGGGCACCTACACCATGACGGACGCGCTGATCGAGTCCTGCAAGCTCACCTTCATGGACGGCGCGATCACCATGATTTCCGGCACGTTGAAGGTGAGAGGAGCTCCGACCTATGCATAAAAAAGACGAACTCGTGAACATCGCCCGTCCGGGTGGCTTTCCCTGGTGGGTGACAAAAGAGGAATCCGCAAGGATTCTGGCGTCGCGCACGGGCGAACGGCCAGAGGAAGAAAAGGAAGAAAAGCCAGAAAAGGAATGACCTTGCGCGCCATCGGCCACTGGGCGTAATTGGTATCGATGAGTGCAAAAACGAACGCTTTGGCGGTTGAGCGCGCTGGCGCGAAAATCATTGACGACATCATCGAAGAACTTGGCGCATCGGTCAAGATCGTCTCTATCCGGGTCGGCAAAAGTACACTCCAGTTCAAGATCGACTGTGACTCCCAAGCACTGTCTCGAATCCAGACAGGCGCGGAGACCGTCGCGGAACGACTCTCGCGACCTTGCCCGGGCGAAATGGCGGATTTGACCCCTTGCGACCGCCGCACGGCGGCACTCGCGTTCCTGGTGTCCGAGATGTCGCACGAGCCTAAGCTCACACTGTCGGACGCTCTGCGCTTTGCGAGAAAGCCCGGCCATGCTTTCGACAGAGTAGTCGCTCTGATCGACTCTCTCACTACTACGGACGTTGAAATCACGGAGATAAAGGCGGTGGAATCCTCAAAAAAAGGATCAAGCGCGATGTCAGATTTAGGAACAGGCTAATGGTGTCGCGCGACGTTTTTAACAGCCATCCCCGTCTACTGAGCGCGGAGCAAACGCGGTGCTTGCCTGACCTTATCGCGCTCGCGCTGATCGAGCAAGAGGAGGCTAGGGGCAAGTCATGAGCATCGTAGACACACTGGTGACTCGGTTCCAGGCGGACACCGCGCACTACGAACGCGGCGTCTCCACAATGGTAAAAAGCACCGGCAGCCTGGGGAGATCGATAGGCGGTATAGCGGCCACCCTCGGGCTTGCGGGCTTTGCTGGCAGCCTGATCGGTGCCACCAAATATGCAATCGACGCAGCGGTCACCTTCGACACTTTGACCAGGACGCTCACCGCGGTCACCAAATCGGGCGAGCGGGCTAAGGCAGTCCTTTCGTTCGCCGACAAACTCGCGCTCCCTTCTATTTTCACGTCGCAAGAATTGGCGCACACTGCGGTGACGCTAGAAGCGTTCGGCCTGACCACCGAAAGGTATCTGCCCGTCGTGGAAAAATTAGGCACGATCTTCGGCGGTGCAGCGCAAGACCTAGATCAGTTCACTCGTGCGCTCGGGATGCTAAAAGGCGGTCGAGCCGGCGAGGCGTTTGAATCGCTCGCCCGCGCAGGGATAAGTCGTCAAGCCCTTGGCGAACGGGGCGTGAAGTTCAACAAAGGCGGCGAGCTTGTGAGTTCGACCAAAGGAGCTCTAGACGCGGTTGAGGCCGAGGTCGATGCACGCTTCGGCAAACTGTCGGTCCAAATGGCGGCAGGCCCTGCGGCGAAAATGGCATCGGTCATGGACAATGTGCAGCGCGCTGCCCGGCAGGCAGGCAACGCGATCCTGACCTACATCCTGCCATGGGCAGACAAGGTGGCTGACACTATTAAAGGGTGGGTCGCCAGTGGCCTTTTCAAGCAAGGAATCGACGATGTGGCCAGCAGGCTTAAAGGGCTTATCGAGCCTGCAAAAGCAGTAGGAGCAGCCGCCAAGGGCATCCTTGACGCATTCGTCGCGCTTCCTAAGCCGCTGCAGACGACGGTGGCGACGCTCCTGATCCTGAACTCTTTGTCAGGGGGATTAGTCACCAGTGCCGTCGCGTGGGTCGTTCAATTGGGGAAAGCGAAATTGGCGGCGAACGCCGTCGCGGTCGCCGTCGCTGCGGCAAACGCCGCCGGCGGGGCAGGTGCCGCCGCAGGTGCCGCCGCCGGTGCCGCCGGTGCAGGTGCCGCCGGTGCCGCCGCAGGTGCCGCCGGTGCAGGTGCCGGTGCCGGTGTCGCCGGCGGTGCCGTAGGCGGCCTCCTGGCATTCCTTCTTAGCCCGCTCGTGTTGGTGGGGATCGTCACTGCCGTCATCGCGGCGGTAGGGTTGCACTTTGCCGGTAAAAGTCTTGAGGAATCAGCTAAGAAGGAAGCCGCCGCCGCGCTCGTGCCGACAGAAGACGAGGTCACAGCTCGGCTACGGGAGATGGGAAGGACTCCAGAGCAGATAGCTGAGTTCATCGCCAAGCGGGACGCTTTGAAGGCTAAGCGAGACGCCGCAGAGAAGGAAAGGGCAAACACCGGCCAGGGACTGGAGACGGTAGACTCTCCGCTTCTCCAGGTCATGGAAAAGATCGAATCGAACACCGCCCGACTCCTGGACGCTCAAAGGGCGATCTCTGGAGGTGGGGACTTGGCTGTTCGGGGAATCTCGGCAGTGGACCTGAGTGGTCTGCGCTCGGGCAAAAAAGCAGAGAAAATGATGGCCCAGGCAGTCGGGCTGATGCTCGAACCGATGATATTGCAGATGCTCAAGCTCAGAGGTGCGAGATAGCTTCGGCACACTTACGCAGGGTCGAACTTAGGCCGATTTGCGACTGCTTAGGCCGGTGCCCAAAAAGGGGACTAAATCCAGCCAGAAAAGGGGGAGATTAATTGTCGGAGACGACGGGCCTGCACCTAGAACTAGACTATGCGCAAGACCGCGTGTGGACCGACGCGCAGACTGTCCTGGCGCAGTGCAGCTACGAAGGGACTAAGCGCAGGATCACCGGGTTCGACCTGCAACTTTGTTCTGCGACTTTCTGGCAGGACCCCGTGACGTTCACGGTGTTCGGGCTGCCGAACGTCAAGGACCCCGCGTGGAACACTTCGTCCGTCGGAAACTACGCAAGGCTTGGCCTTGCGAGTTTTACTTTTTCAGCGCCTTCCGGTTGGAAAGAAGTCAGCCAGTCCTTCTCCGGTGACTACTTCCTACAAAAAGACGGGATCGCCGTTTCCGAGTCGGCAGTCACCACAGTGTCCTGGCCTGCCAATACTCCGTTTTTTATCAACGGGTTCAACTTCAACCCGTCGAACTTAAGGTACGTTCTGTGCGAGTGCGGCTGGAACACGACCGCCGACGGGCTCACGGGCGTGTCTCTTCGGTTTTGGTCGGACGACGATGTCGAGGTGTACAAAGACGGCGTCTACCTCGACACTTACAAGATTGGCGGTCAAACGGCGCAAGCGACGCAGGCTCAAGGATTCTCAGGGGTCATGCTCTTGCCTTGCCGCAAAAGGGAGCTTCTAGTCGTGAGCACTCTCGGGACGGGCTTCACTCACGTGTTCCACGATTTGGACGAAGACGACGATGAGCCGGTCGTCACAAGCGCGTCGCCTTTTTGGATAAAGTTCCCTGTCGCCTCGAGTGCCCGTTCTGTCAGTTTCCAGGTGGCGAGGATACAGACTGCCAGTTCTTGCACAGCGGTGTCGCGAATGCTCAGTTTCCCCGACGCGCCAGAGCTGTCCATGGCGGAGTCCACGCCGATCACTTATGCCGATCTCTACGGTGGAACCACCGTAGTGTCGCTCTTGAACGAAGCCGGTACCGGCGTGTTCGTCCGAGATGGGACGAACCTCCGGTGCCGCGTCAAGATAGTCATGACCACCGCAGGCGTCAAGATGAGCGGATTTTACGGCGCCACCATGGGATTCGACCCCCTGGTGCAACCGACCGCAGACGCAGTTTTCGACATAGTTCCCTACGTTCATGAATGCCACCTTCGCGTCACGGAGTCAGCGGCGGCTTCGACTCTCACGCTCACGATGGGCAGGATAGACGAGATGGACCTTGCTTGGCAGGTCGCCAACGATGGTGACTTCAAAATCAAGACGCAAAGCAATAGGCCGCTTAAGGCTAAATTCGCAGACTCCTTGCTCATGGGCGGGCGGACAGGGCAACCGAAGCTAGTGCGAGGATTTGACGATTCTGTCGATACTATAGAGATAGAAGTCCGAGACAGGTGGCAGGCTCTCGAGACCTACATCTTCAGAGACGTCGTACCGCTGGACGGAATGCTTTTCACCGACGCTATAAAGCTGATTGTTAGAACCGTCATCGGTGACGCTCCCGAACGCTACGACATAGAGTCTACAGTTTTTAGAGTCCAGACAGGAGCGTCACAGTCTGAGGGTGCATGGGGGTTCCTCATCGAAGCGGGCGACCGGGCGGCTGACGCATTGACCCGGCTCATCGACGCTTATGCCGCCGACTGGTTCTACGGATTTGTGCCGACGGCTGCTGGAACTGTCTTTCGTGCTAGGTCTGCGGCAACGCTAGATTCAAACCCGGCGGTAGAGTTGTCGTTGACCGCAGACGACGCCTACCTACGGTTGGTGGAAGAGGGCTACTCTCCTTTGCAGGCCGTCAAATTGGTCCAGTACCGCGTGTGCCGAAGCTACCGCCAGGACACTTTGCCAATAGAGGCGACAGAGGTCAGGCTCTTGGGCACCGACAAACGCACCGGGGAGCCGATCATGGCTTACAAGGTCGTCGACGAACTCGAAGACCCGACAGTGCTGGTGGGCGACCGAGTCGACGGCTGGTGGGGCGAGAAAAAGACCGTCGTCTACTACGAACCTTCGCTATCGACTCAGAAAGTCCTTGAAGCCGCGACGAAGCTGTTCGCGAACCGGCTGACCGTTCCACGGACGATAGCTGAATGGGAGTGCGGGATGCTGTTCCACAGCGACGGGGCACCGGTATGGCGCGGCGACACTGTGCGGATCACAGACATTGGCGACTTTAGGATCACGAGTTTCGAGGCAAACTTGGCGAAAGAGCCTGATGAAGAGTCGGAGGACCCGATGGCGGAATGGTCGCACAGGCCGACCACCTACACCGGCGAACTGATCGTCGCGGCGTCCGACGGGATCAGGGGCAGGACCAGGGGTGCCGGAATCGACGAGATATCCATGATGACCAAACTACAGTCGGGGCAAAGCCAAATGGCGACACTTGGGATCGAGCGACTCCGGCAAATGGCGCCGCTTAGGATATACAAAGTTTAAAGACGATGAACGCTGGTCTCTATTGCCATTACGCAAAATACGAAATGCTCCTGAGCTGCAACTTTTCAGGGGTCGCAGTCGGATCTTTCGGGACGGAAACGGGTGGATATTTCGAGCTATCGTCCACGACTTTCGACGAGCCTACCGCCGTGCAGGCCCCTGGCGTGAAAATGTCCATCGCGCAGGCCCGCCCGAACAGCGCACGCCTCGTTGGCGACTTCTACACCTACTCGTTCACTCTTGGCGGAACAGTGATGCCAGACGTGACCGGATCGACTTTTGCCGCGTCTCGATCCATGAAGGCCCTTTTCACCGACTTAAAGCTGTACTGGTTCGGTGGCTACTGGCGCATTAGCTACGCCTCGTGCGAGGTCTTCATCGACGGGGCTTCGCACGTCACCTATGGAGCGGGGACGATTGACAGTCTGACTTGGCAGGCCAAGTGTGCAGTCCCGCTTTTCGGGGTGCAGCCGCGCTTGTCGGGATCGACCGGCGCGATAGAGAACCCGGCTCACGCGATCCCTCCTGCGGGCACGACTCCGAACCTTAGCGCGGCGGCGTCTGCCTCGGCGGTTGGAGGTTGGAGGTTCCAGCGCCCAGGATCGGCAACATGGATAGAGCTGCCTGTGACGACCAACGTTCTTGACCCTCTGGCGACGACTTGCCCAGTGGGGACTCCAGCGTTCGTCAAGCCGACCGCGACGACCACCTATGACGGTGCGGTGAGCGCTCATGCCGACTTCACTTACACCTGGGACGGAGTTTCTGCCAACGGGCAGATAGATTCAAACACCTATGCATCGCAAATCTACCTGTTCGACGATTGCCCCGCCAGCGTGGGGAGGATCGGAGACGACCATCATGAGCTTTGGTACCGGGGGGGAATGCCACGCACCGAGCACAGTCAGTTCTGGACGTGCGCTATCGGCAACGGGGACGCGTTCACGAGCGATATCGTGTTCACCGAGCAGCATCCGATGCAGTCAGAAATCCTTTCAATGGTCGGAAACCCGGCGCACGCGATCGAAGACACTTTCGGGCATGGATTTTTGGCCGCCTACAGCGTGTCTGCCGGTAAATTCACCTCTCCGTTCGGGGCCGAGACCCAGGGGACCAGCACCACCGGATCGCACTTCCCGGCGCGACTGACGTTCGATGGCAGCAACATCGGGTACTACAGGCACCGTGGGACTACGCTGAACTCGCCGGAGCTAGTCGCGTCTTATGTGAACTATTGGGGTGCGCGGCACATGCAGTATTTCTACTGGTTCCCGGACGATACAGGGGTCGGCGTCCAGTGGCCCATCGCCGGCGTGACGCCGACAGTGCTTGAGTTCTTTCTGCTCTACGCCAAACAGCACCTTACGCACCCAAGTTTGCCGATGCTTGAAAACAGGCAGACTCAGAACAATGTCCCGAGCCTTCCTGGGTTTCCGGGGATTTCCGCTACCGGGGCTTTCGTGAAGGCTCGTCTCTTCGCCAACACGTTCACGAGCTTCGTCGGCCTTTCGAGGTTCAAAGTTCAAACCCCCACGGTGCCTGTGTCGCTCACACTGGACGCCGCGTCGAGCGGGGCTTGGTCGTTTCAGGACTGCACTGCCGCTTTCGCGGCGGGCGGGATCACCCTCACGGCCGTAGGATCGCCGGCGAGCTTCGCCGCGACTTATGACCTGGGCGCGTTTGGGTCAAGCCCGTATCAGTACGTCCACCTGTGCGACGTACTGAAAACCGACTGGAACACCGCCAATGTGAACTTGCTCAGTGTATACCTGGTAGATTCACTGGGGAAAGAAAAGCTGCTCACCACTGGCCCGCCGCCGGTGACCTCTGTCCTGACCAGCACTCAGGACGACTACTATGCAGGCTCTTGGGCGCAGCAGTATGGGGGCACCGTTCTGTCGAACGTCGGTCTCGACCAACTGCCCACGGGTCAGTCGGCGTCACAGATGTCCGACACAAGTTTCGCCCAGGCGTTCCAGATGTTCACTGGCCGCTCCCCGCACAAGCTGAAGTTCGTGATCGTGCCTACGGACCCTGCAGTGACCGTGCTGCTCAAATATCCAACGTTCACGTATTGCGCCACTGCCCCGGGTCCTCTTTTCGTGCCAGAAAGTTCAGGGCAGGTCGCAATCCTTTACCCTGACGGACCAGCGGCCAGGATCGGCCAGCACACATGGCACTACGACGGTGACGTGCAATTGGCGCCATTGCTGCACGGCGCGGCGACCAGGACAAGCGTCGTCGATTGGCTAGTGGTCCGCCGCGTGCTTTTCGAGGGGATCAGTGGAACTTCCGGACTAAACGCTGAACTAGCGACGATTTATGACGCCGTCGAGGGGCAGGCTAGGGAAGACGCGGCGCAGGACACATTGGCCTTTTGGCTTCCGTCGCCCGCAGTCGGTTCAGTGCCTTATTTCGCCATAAGCAACCTCTACTCAGAGATGCCACCAATGAGCGGCTGGCCGAACGTCGTCAGAGCCGCCACGACTTTCGTAGAAAAAACAACTCCGGTCGCGGCGGACTTTGTGCTCAAAACTTGGTCGTACTCTGTCGAGTCGCGGCACTACCCGGGCAAGACGGCGGACGCGGCGCCTGTGCAACTGTTCACGAGCGCGGGGGTTCAGAAAACGGCTACGGAACCGGCAAGAAGCGGGTGGACGAGCTCGGCGCACGCTATGGTGGTAGACGGCAACGAGGCGTTGGACTACGAGGTCAGGCACGCAGGGATTGTGTACGCCAAAGTGCGTCCTTGGGACGGCTATTTTTCTTTGGTCTATCTCGGCACTGGCGGCACAGCCAAGGGGGTGTCCTACGACGTGTCGCGGGCATTCAAGCACGAGCGCGCCTACGCCGACGGCGCATCGGCAATTTACGGAAAAGGCGCCAACTACCCACTGCCGATAGTGTTCGCCGATTCAACCATCGCCACAGGTGTGACGTGGACGTCGGTGAGATTTCTGAGAACGTCAGGCACTGAAACAGTCTGGATGGCCACCGGCACAGCCAGCGCGGTGGTGCTGCGCAAATCGACGAACGGCGGGACTACCTTTACCGTCGCGGCGGTTATCGGGGCAGGCACGAAGCCTAGCCTGTGCGCACTGGAGTCTGGAGGATTCATCGTCTACTGGATCGACGGAGGCTCGCTGAAGGGCCAAATCCGCTCTCACACCGGAGCGATTTCGACCGGCACGTTTACGGTCACGGCGGCGGACGACCAGGGGATCGGGACATACGAGTACCCGACACAAAGCGGTCGCGCCATCGCAGTGCTCTACGCCGTAGGCGGTGATCTGTACCGGCGCACTTCCAGCGACGGGGTCACTTTTGGGGCGGCGACGCTGGTCGAAGTCAGTGCGAGGAAGGCTGCTGGATGCGTGTCTCGCGACGGAAAAATCCTAGAATGCTGGATCACCGGGACGGCAATAAGAGGAAGGCGGATCGACCTGACGGGCACCGTGGTCGACGCCCCGACTACATGGGTGGCGGCGAACGTGGACGACGACCAGATCGCGGTCGGGTGGTCCACCGGGAACACCTCCCACGAAAGGGCAGTGCTGCTCTACCCGAGCCTTGGCGTCATCACTCAGAAGGTCAGCGCAGACGGCGGGACGACGTGGGCGTAAGTTGATTCGACATGCCTCAAATCTCCTACATCGACGTCCAGCCGCTTACGGCGACGACTACTGCCCAAAAAGTCGTCAGAGCCTCAAAGTCGGGGAAGTCCGGCTACCGAATCGCCATTAGCGGGTCTGGCTCTGTGTACATCAAGGAGCTGCAGACGGGCGGCACTCCCCCGACGTTCACGACGATGGTGACGGACGGCGTGGTCTCGTGGCCTGTCATGGCCGCTGGCAATGTAGCCGTAGCCGATGCGAGAGACACTATCGACGTTTACTACTGTTGCGCAGCCGGCACGGTCACGTTCACTTTCGAGGACTTAAGCTAAATGGGAGAGTTCTATTCAAGTTCTGGAAACGTGGTCCAGTGCTATTCGTTCATTTGCGACGCAACGGACGAACTCCTGATATCCGCGTCTGCCAGGAAACTTTACGGTATTGAAGTCTTCAGTATCTCCGCCGCTCCGGTCTACGCCAAGCTGTACGACAAATCGACGGCGCCAGCGTCTACCGACACCCCGGTCAAGAGGACAGGGGTTCCCGCCAATTCGACTTCGACACTTGGCGCGGGCACCAACCAGGGGAACCCGAACTACATCGCGCTCACTGCCGGTC
>Ga0163144_10020699_pt1 | contig 13129 bp, 11 predicted proteins | sample OliLak19BULKMAT1_FD_123175 | JGI IMG/M metagenome (GOLD analysis project Ga0163144, IMG submission 123175) | Freshwater microbial mat bacterial communities from Lake Vanda, McMurdo Dry Valleys, Antarctica - Oligotrophic Lake LV.19.BULKMAT1 | ecosystem: Environmental > Aquatic > Freshwater >...
ACGTCTGTCGATAGCTCATACTCATGATCCATTTTGATCGCATCGAATGGGCAGACTTCAGCGCACAACCCGCAGCTCATACAAGCATCGTACTCAATCAAGAATTCGGCAATTGCCGGAACCGCCTTACCACTCACAGGATCTTTGGCCTGTGTAATATGAATCACCTGTGGCGGGCAGATTCGCTCACACTGGAAACAGGATGTACACAGCTCCTGGCCACTCGCATCCTCATACAGCAGAATCGGGAAATTGCGCGCGGCCTCGGGTAGTTTATAGCGCTCCTCGGGGTACTGTACCGTAAACACGCCGCTAATTTCGCTTGGGTTATCGAGCTTTTTCGTCATTGCATCACGGAAATGCTTGAACACCACGCCCATGCCAGCCAGCATACCCTGCCCGTTACGTGCCTTTGGTGCGCCTCGGTCGACAGTATAGGCTTTTCCTTGATCGAACTCGATACTCATTAGCGATCTACCTCGCCCATCACGATATCGATACTGCCAAGAATGACAACAACATCAGCAATTCGATGGCCACGGCACATATCGCCAAGCGGTGTCAAATTCAGAAAGGATGGTGCGCGCACTTTATAGCGATATGGCCGTTCCGAGCCATCACTCACCAGATAGAAGCCCAATTCGCCTTTTGGTGATTCGATCCGTGCATACACATCGCCGACAGGTGGCCGCAGCGTTTTTTGTTTGCCAATATCGGCCATTTTGGGGTTGATATGTCCGCCAATCGTGTCAGGCAAGCGTTCGATGATCTGCTGGATCATACGGTAGCTCTGGCGCATCTCCTCGATCCGCACCAGATAGCGATCATACACATCGCCAACCGATCCAATCGGCACATCGAAATCGAGCTCACCATAGATTCCATATGGCTCGGCCTTGCGAATATCATAGGCAATCCCCGATGCGCGTAGCACCGGCCCGGTCACACTATAGGCAGCAGCCAATTCCTTTGGCAGAATACCAATATTGATTGATCGCGCACGCAGAATTTCATTCTCGCGCAGCAGCTTATCGAATTCATCAAAGAAGCTTGGCAGGCCAACCATCAGTTGCTTGAGCTGTGGAACGAATTCAGGTGGCAGATCGCGCCAGATCCCACCGAAGCGGAAGTAGTTGCACATCATACGAGCGCCAGATGCCATCTCGAACAGATCCAGGATCTTCTCGCGCTCACGCATACTAAATGCCAGCGCCGTTTGCCAGGCCCCCATATCGTTCAGCAGAAAGCCAATTGCCGTCGCATGGTTGAGAATGCGGGTCAGTTCATTCATCAAGGCCCGAATATAATTGGCCCGCTGTGGTACTTCGATCTCGGCCAACTTCTCGACGGCCAATGCTAATCCATAGTTGCTGGCCATCGAATTGAAGTAATCCAGCCGATCGGTATAGGGCATCGATTGAATATAGGTCGAGACCTCGGCCAGTTGTTCGTGATTACGATGCAAATACCCGAACACTGGATCGAGCCTGACAACCGTTTCCCCATCGACGGTCACAGTCATGCGGAACACCCCATGCGTTGATGGGTGCTGTGGGCCGATATTGATTTGAAGTTCCTGGCTTGTTGGCATAGTGTTCAGGAGTCAAGAGTCAGGAGTCAGCAGCCAGAACATACACGAACCCATAGTGTCTATTCTGAATACTGAATACTGCATTCCGGATACTACTCCTCCGTATCTTCAAAATATTTATCGCCCTGCTTGGGGAAATCCTTACGCATTGGGAAGCCCTCGAATTCATCCCACATATAGATCCGGCGCAGATTGGCATGCCCTCGAAACACAACCCCGAACAGATCGAAGGCTTCCCGTTCCTGAAAATCGGCCCCTGGCCATTCTGCGGTCAGCGATGGCACCTCTGGCTGTTCACGGCTCGTACGAACCTTGATCGCGATTGGCGCACCGCCATTCAGGCGCACAAAATGGTAGACCATTTCGATAATACCATCGGCAAGATAATCGGTTGCTGTGATATTGGTGAGCAGTTCGTAGCCAAGGGTATCGCGCAGATAGCCTGCAACATTGGGGAGTTGGTCGGCAGTAATCACGGGATCATCGGTGGCCAGGAAGTTTGGCGCAACCTGCTCGCCTTTTTTAACAGGCACAGCCTGCGTATTCGCTCGGCTGGGGGTTGGAACGAGCGTACCAGGAAGAGCGCGTTCGATACGCTCACGGAGCTCGGCCACATCGCTGGCATCAGCCACGGTCGGCCTCCGCATCTTGCTGAACAGCAGTCATGGTGTCGTCCATCAACGGGAAGGCCCGCGCTTGTTCGGCATGTTCAAGGATTCCGGTACGTTGTTCGCCCTGAGTTGGTGCATTGAACGGGCTAATCAATGGCAACCCACCAACTGGATCAATCAGCTGACCATTCACTTCCAGGCCTTGTTTACCAAATGTTGGAACGGGGAAATCCTTGCTATCGCGCTTGCCATACCAGCGTACCCTACCGATCTTCTGCTGATCGATCTGCGCTTGGAGCGTCATCAGCGCATGCAGCAGGGCTTCTGGCCGAGGCGGGCAGCCAGGGATATACACATCAACAGGAATGAGCAGATCGATGCCGCGCAGCACATTATAGCCATCCCGAAATGGGCCGCCCGATGTCGCACAGGCTCCCATCGAAATGACATAACGTGGTTCCGGCATCTGATTATACAAGCGCACCACCTGTGGAGCCATCTTCTTTGTGACGGTTCCCGCAACAATCATCAGATCGGCCTGGCGTGGCGAGGCGCGGAACATCTCGGCTCCAAAGCGAGCCAGATCATAGCGGGCTAGCCCCGTCGCCATCATCTCAATTGCACAGCACGCCAGGCCAAACGACATCGGCCAGACGGAAGAGCGCCGCCCCCAGTTATAGAAGCGGTTCACATTACTGAAAAAGATACCCTGCTTCTCCGCTTCAAGCTGTGTATCGTGGTCGTTGGAACCCTTCAAACCCACGTTAGTGCGCCCTTCTTCCATGCATAGATCAGGCCACCACCCAAAATGAGCAGGAAGATCGCCATCTCGACCAGTGCAAACAGGCCAAGCTGATTGAAGGCAACAGCCCAGGGGAATAAAAAGACGACTTCAACATCAAATATAACAAAAGCCAGTGCATACAGATAATACTGTACGCGAAACTGAACACGCAGATCGCCAAGTGCCTCAAGCCCACACTCATAGGTATCCAGCTTGATCGGCGTTGGCCGGCTGGGGCGCAGGAACCGCGCTGCAACCAGCGGAATGAGTGGGAAAATGGCAGCTACTACCATAAACAGGCCAATGAAGGCATAGTTCGCAAGCATTGCGAAGCTCCTTCCACAGCGTGAAACCACCAACAGACAATGAGAATTATATCACAGATCAGCTGCGAACCAGCCGTAACTCCACCCGACCAAAGCGCAGAATGTCGCCATCCTCCAGAACAGTGGCGTCACGCACCTCAATACCATTCACGAATGTACCATTGGTGCTGCGTAAATCCTCAATCACCCAGGTATCATCGCGTAGTTCTAGCCGTGCATGCTGTTGTGAAAGGAACGTATCATTCAGGGCGATCTCACAGCTTTCCATGCTGCGCCCGATCAGGTTACTCGGGCCAAGCGTAAAGATTTTGCCAACGGCCACACCGCTCTGGCCGGAACGCAACACCACCAGTTGTCCATAACGGCTCGCAGCCTGGCTGCCGCTGCTTTGCCCAACGGCGCGCAATTCGCTGATCACTGCTCGGAGAACCTGCCAGAGAAACAGGTATAGGAAGCCCACCACGGCAAAGCGCAGGATGAGAATGATCACTTCCAGGGAGGTATTGGCAAAATCAAACATAATATATCGTGTCAGAGGCTCCTAATACAAAGTTTCAGAGCTCTAAGTTTACTTGTTCTTTTAAATCACGCCTCTTTAAACGTCAATTCTAACCCACCGAGTGAGAGTATATCACTGCCCCGCAGCGCACGCTCGGTGATACGTTCGCCATTGATAAAGGTTCCATTGGTGGAACTGAGATCGGCTACCCAAAAGCGCCGTGAGCGATAGCGCAACTGGGCATGATGGCGAGAGACACGCGTATCCTCAAGAATGATGTCGTTATTCAAGCCACGCCCGATTGTTAACAGCGTGCTATCAAGTGGAATGACATGCGTGCCGGTGGATGTTGTTAGGAGCAGGCGAGCAGTCGTTGGGGTTTGTGTCTGGGGTTGAGCCTGGAAAATCTGGGTTTGGCCAGCAGCATCGGCAGGCGGTGTTGCAATGGTCTGCGCCTCGACCTGTACACTGCGGCGTGGCACTGTTGGCTCGGCTGCGAGTGTGACATGCGGATGTTCAAGCATGCTGAACCCGCGCTCCTGTGCCAGGTCAGTCAGGTAGGTGGCCATTTCGCGCTCAACCTCGGCCCGGATCGGATCGAATGCGACCATATCCTGCGGGTGTAAATAGGCCCGGTACACATTCGGGACAATAATACGCTTGACGCTGATCTGCTGTTGGGCTTCCATTGCTCGTTCGAGGCGTTTGGCGATCTCGGCAGGCTGCACCGGGCTGCGGAACAGCCGTGCCACCGAGCCTTCTACCACCTGCTCCATGAATAATTCGAACCGCGACAGAGCTGACATACCGAGTCCGCTTTCCAATGCCATCGTGCCTACACCCACCCTGTTATTCTACCACATCGTAAGGACGCAGCGTGCTGCGTCCCAACGGGGGAATACAGCGCACTGCGTCCTGCTGACCCATGTAGTGCTCCCTCGCCCATTGGGAGAGGGGCCGGGGGTGAGGGTGGTTCGTGGTTAGTCGTTCAACAAGCTGCCCAAGATATTTCCACCACTTGATCCGCCAGTCGATGGCAGATAGCCAGCGATCGCCTTCGCCAGATTCATGGTTGGCATCGTCTGCAGCCAGATCCGCCCCGGTCCGCGCAATGTGGTCAGGAACAAGCCTTCGCCGCCAAACAGCACATTCCGAAAGCCGCGCATCATCTCGATATCAAAATCGACGGTTGGCTCGTACATGGCGACATGGCCGGTGTCGGCTTTAATGATCTGGCCTGCTTCGAGGGTGTATTCCATGATCTCACCATCAAGGCAGACAAATGCCACACCAGGGCCAGTTATCTTCTGCATGATGAACCCTTCACCGCCAAACAGCCCCGCTCCGACCTTCTTACGGAAATGGATTTCCATGCCAACCGTCTTCTCAGCGCATAGAAATGCCTGCTTCTGGACAATCATCGTCTGGCCAGCATCGAGCGCAACGGGTACGATTTTGCCAGGGAAATCGGAAGCGAAGGCAATGATGCCCTTGCTACCCTGGCTGGTAAACTCATTCAAGAACAGCGATTCGCCAGTCAGCGCACGTTTGAAAATGCCACCCAACCCACCACCGCGCGTGTTTGTCTGCATCACAATATTGCCGCTCATCCAGGCCATACCGCCGCCTTCGGAATAGACGGTTTCGCCCGGATCGAGTTCGAGGATGACTGCCTGCATCGTCGTACCAATAATCTTGTACTCCATGCCGGTCGTGCCCTGCCCATAGGCTGCCACATTTGGATCTGGAATATCCAGCCGTTGGCCAGGTTGCTTGCTATAGTCACTCATCGCAACTGCTCCTCATTGTTGTAGTGCTTCCGCTTCAAAAGCTCCATGAGTAATACGTTTTTGGGCGTTGATGGTTGCATAGGTGCGAGCAGCAGGGACGCGATATATCGCGTCCGTACGAACCAGGAATAACACGAAGGACGAGTTCTGAAAGATAGCTATCCTTCGCTCTCGTCCTTCTCCAATCCTCTCAGTTGATCGAACTGTGAGTTAGCTGCCCTTGCTGAGTGTTGCCAGGAAATCGATATTGGTGCGCGTCTTGGCCATGCGTGTCAACACCAGTTCGGTGCCTTCATTCTCGCCAAGCATGCTAACCATACGTCGCAGCGTCCAGACCTGCCGAAGCGCTTCGGGGCTGAGCAGCAACTCTTCGCGGCGCGTACCAGAGCGAGTGATATCGATAGCTGGGAAGATACGCTTCTCGGCCATTTTACGGTCGAGATGCAATTCCATGTTACCGGTACCCTTAAACTCCTCATAGATCACATCGTCCATGCGGCTGCCGGTATCAACCAGACAGGTCGCAATGATCGTGAGTGAGCCGCCATTCTCAATATTACGAGCTGCACCAAAGAAGCGTTTGGGTGGATACAGCGCCACAGGATCGATACCACCAGAAAGCGTTCGGCCAGATGGCGGCATATCGAGGTTATAGGCTCGTGCGAGACGGGTGATCGAATCCATCAGGATGACAACATCCTGGCCACCTTCAACAAGCCGCTTCGCTCGCTCCAGTGTCATCTCGGCGACCTTGGTATGATCTTCGACTGGTTCATCAAACGTTGATGAGATTACATCACCCTTGACCGAGCGGCGCATGTCGGTGACTTCCTCGGGGCGCTCGCCGATCAGCAGAACCATCAGATGAACATCCTGATAGTTGGCGGTGATGCCATTGGCAATCGCTTTGAGCAGCAGTGTCTTACCAGCCTTGGGTGGCGAGACAATCAGCCCACGTTGCCCGCGGCCAATTGGCGAAACCAGATCGACAACGCGTGTTGGCAGAATGTGGGGTTCGGTTTCGAGCTTAATCTGCTCATTCGGAAAGATCGGTGTAAGTTGGTCGAAGCTTGGCCGCTTGCGAGCCGTCTCCGGATCCATCTCGTTGATCATCTCTACGCGGAGCAGCGAGAAATACCGTTCGCTCTCTTTTGGAGGCCGGATCTGGCCCCAGATTCTATCGCCGGTTCGCAGCCCAAATCGGCGGATCTGCGATTGTGAGACATACACATCATCCGGGCCGGGCAACATGCGATTACCGCGCAGAAAACCAAACCCATCCGAGACAATATCCAAAATCCCATCACTCAGTTGGTGGCCCTGCTCTTCCGTTTGGGCCTGGAGCAACTTGAAGATCAGATCTTGCTTCTTCAGCCCACTCACGCTGGGAAGCTCAAGCCGTTTTGCGATGTCTCGAAGATCATTCAGTGTCATTGTCTCTAGTTCGGCGACGTTAATTGGTGGCTGTTTTTCAGCGCGTGGATCGGTAGCGCGCGAATCGGTACTGCGTGGATCGGTACCACGTGGATCGGTGTATTCGATTGCGGCAAGCTCGGAGGAACTACCGGCACCGGAGACAACGGAGCCGGAGACGGGACCGTTGTTAACGGGGTTGTTGGTGTTATTGGTCTTTGATCGTATACGGGGCACACACTACTCCTTACCGGCTCCTTGAGATCATTGGTGCTCAAGATCGGCGTCGAGTTTTGACGCGAACGACTCGCGCACATCATCTGCTTCAATTCAATTCTTCGGGTATATAAAACGCCACGGACGAGACGCGGCGAAGCCGACATTATGTGGTTTTCGAGAGACTCCTGCAGGTTATTGTGGGTATCTGTGACATACTATTTGTTGGGGTTGCCCTCGCGCTCTACACGCGCACACATCGTCCGCGATGGACGAGCGCTGCTGTTCGGGGGTGGCGACTATGTGCAAATAGAACGGGGTTTACGAAATTGCTTCGAGCGCTAGAGAATGCCGTGGCAACACTTGGCTCGCATTCGCAGTATACCACGCTTGTCAATATACTGCAACTACTATATTTGATGATTTGATATGAGGCAACAACTCACCATGGCACGTATATTGTAATAGAGAAATGTAAGAGTTCTTGACATACTCTTGACAAAGCGAAATCACTCTTCCATAATGCATCACAACGGAATGTATATTCCGCTTCACAGAAAACTGAGGTCAGAATGAACGATCAAATTGTAGCAAACACAGCGGGTATTCCATCGACACTCCCATTGATTATCCTTGATGGTTCGGTGGTCTTTCCATACACAGTCGTGACGTTGCCATTGGATGAAGCCAGCCTTCCTGCTGCCGAAGCGGCGATGCAGGAGAGCCGCATGATCCTGCTTGTGGCAGAGCGCGAGGATGCTGATGATGATGCTCCACTTTCACTGCGCCTCCACCACGTTGGGGTTGTTGCTCGGATCGAGCAAATGGGCAAGCTTCCCAATGGCAGCACAGGGATTGTGGTGCGTGGAACGGTTCGCGCCCATATTGGTGAGCAAGCACAGCAGCAGCCCTATCTGCGGTTTACCTTTACTGAACAACCCGATATTATCGAGCGTACGCCAGCTCTTGAGAAGCTGATGGATGAGGTACACGCAGCGATCGATGCGGTGCTCGATCTGCGCCCTGGTATTCCCCAGGAGATCCGCAACTTCGTTCGCAGCATTGATGATCCAGGCCATCTGGCCGATAACACCGGCTACTCGCCTGATTATACCTTTGCCGAGCGCCAGGATCTGCTGGAAACCCTGGATGTGACTGCAAGGCTGATCAAGGTGCGCGATTTCTATCGCAAGCAGATGACCATGCTGGAGATCCAGGCTCGTTTGCGCCAGGAAGTTGAAGAAAGCACCGCGAAGCAACAGCGCGAATTCTACCTGCGCCAGCAGATGCGTGCTATTCAGAAAGAGCTTGGCGAGGACGACCCAGAGGCCAATGATCTCGATGATCTGCGCCAGAAGCTTGCCGATGCCAACCTTTCTGAGGTGGCTCGCAAAGAAGCTGATCGCGAGTTGAGCCGATTAGGGCGTATGAATAATGCATCGCCCGAATACCAGATGGTGCGCACCTATCTCGAATGGGTGGCCGAATTGCCCTGGAATAAGCCAACCGGGCATGCAATCAATGTTGCCCAGGCTCGCCAGGTGCTGGATGAGGATCATCACGGGCTGGAGAAGATCAAGGAGCGCATCCTTGAATATCTCGCGGTGCGTCAGCGCCGGGCCGCTATTGCCGAGAATGGTGAGCGCTCGCGTGAGCCAATCCTGGCGTTTGTGGGGCCTCCCGGAGTTGGCAAGACGAGCTTAGGCCAGAGTATTGCACGGGCACTTGGCCGCCAGTTCATTCGTATGGCGCTTGGTGGCGTTCGTGATGAAGCCGAGCTGCGTGGCTTCCGGCGGACCTATATCGGCTCTCAGCCAGGCCGAATTATTCAGGAACTGCGTCGTGCTGGTGCTTCCGATCCGGTGATCCTGCTTGATGAGATTGATAAGCTTGGCAATGATTATCGTGGTGATCCATCATCGGCCTTGCTGGAAGTACTAGATCCAGAACAGAACCATACATTTACCGATCACTATCTCAATCTGCCATTCGATCTGAGCAAGGTGCTGTTTATTGCAACCGCCAATACCTTCGATACGGTGCCGCCAGCGCTGCGTGATCGGCTTGAAGTGATTGAACTGAGTGGCTACACCGCCGAAGAGAAGGTCAAGATTGCTCAGAGCCACCTTGTGCCGCGGCAGTTGCGTGCCAACGGGCTGACCCGCGATGAGGTAACGGTTCAGGATGCTGCATTGCGATCAATCATTGGCGATTACACCCGCGAGTCGGGCGTTCGTAACCTCGAACGTCAGGTTGGCACAGTTCTGCGCAAGGTGACACGGCGATTGGCTGAGGCAAGCACTCCTGACGCAGATCAACCATTACCAACCGATGAGCAGTTGCTTGCCACCGATACCCTGATTACTACTCGGCCAGCACCGGTTGTTATTGATACACCATTCGTTCGTACGGCGCTTGGCCGCGCTCGCTTCCATAATGAGGCTCGTGAGCGTATCGATCAGCCGGGTGTGTCGACTGGATTGGTCTGGACGCCAGTTGGCGGCGATATTATCTTTGTTGAGGCGGCAGCGGTGCAGGGTAGCAAGGAACTCAAGCTGACCGGCCAACTTGGTGATGTGATGCGCGAAAGTGCCGAGGCAGCGCTGACCTATGTTCGCTCGCGAGCATGGGCGTTGGGCATCGATCCGAAGTTCTTCGATAACCACGCCATCCATATTCACGTTCCGGGTGGGGCGGTTCCGAAGGATGGCCCATCGGCTGGCATCACAATGGCAACAGCGTTGGCATCAGCTGCGACAGGCCGGATTGTGCGCGATGATGTGGCGATGACGGGTGAGATCACGCTGCGCGGCAAAGTATTGCCAATTGGCGGGATTAAAGAGAAGGCGCTTGGCGCACACCGCGCCGGGATCAAGACGATCATCCTGCCGCGCCGGAATGAGGCCGATTTGGAAGATTTGCCACGCGAGGTGCTCGATGAGATGGAATTCGTTCTGGTGGATACACTCGACGAAGTGCTTGCAAAGGCGCTCGTGGCACCGACACCACCGGCCAGTCACCCAGGCATCGGCCTGCTGGAGGTCCCGGGCGTCGAGCGCGTTCCGCTCTCATTCGGAAACCCTGGCGCGTAATATAACGGCGATCTGAATTACAACACAGGCCTGGTGGGAAACCACCAGGCCTCTGCGTATTCGTACCAATGGAGATGGTACAGGCATGCGTACAATTGCCGCTGTGGAGTGCGCAAGCTGTGCTTGCGCAGCGGCAGCATGGCTGCCGCACTCCAAAACTATTACCGATGTTGCTTATCAAGATTCATACGGCTCAATATGTGAAGTGCTTCTGACTTCTGACTCCTGACTCCTGCTCTACGCTGGCGTCAGCCACAAGATCTGGTATGGCTCTACCATCAGTGTTCGATCCGCCGCGATTGTCTTGCCAGACACAAGATCGATGAACTGATAGCCCGGCCCATACACACGCAACCGGTTCGATTCAAATGGTTGCTGGCGTGCGGCAAAATTCGCAACGACCAGTAAGCGCTGCCCGCCACCATTGCGAATAAATCCAAATAGATGAGGATTACCCGATTCGATCACCTGCAGATCACCGCCACATACCGCTGGATTGTTCTTGCGCAGGCGAATAAGGCGCTGGAGTTCGCTGAAGATCTGCCCTTCTGGAACTGATGGATCATGACGACGCTCGATCTGCTCCCAGTTTGTCTTTGGGCGGTGAACCCAGCGGCTATCATCGGCTTGCGCTGGTTCCGCAGCATAGGTGTAATCGTTGAGTTGCGCTACTTCATCACCGAGGTAGATCAATGGCAGGCCGCCAGCGCTCAAAATAATGCCATGGAGCAACACAATGCGGCGCAGTGCCAAGCTGATCAGCCGTTCATCGCCGGCCAGAAGCGCCTGTTCTAAGCCAGCTAGTGATGCCAGCGTCCCAGAGATGCGAGCATCGCCGGTGCTTGGGTTTTCCTGGAAGGGCAGCCCGCGCGCAAATGAGCCAGAGAATCGCCCGACATAGTAATTGTTCAGGAAGCGCCGGTGCCCATATGGATCGATGCCAACCGCCTGTGCATCGGCATCATCAAACGTCCAGCCAATGTCATCGTGGCAGCGCAAATAGTTGACCCAGGCACAGCCAGCGGAAAGGTGATAGCGATGCTGCATGGTATGGGCCAGCAGCCGCACTTCACTGGTTGCTAATGATTCCCAGAGGAGCGCCATGAGTGTTGGGTTATAGGAGATCTGGCATTCATCAAGGCTAATATAGCGCACCACATCATCCGGGTGAACGATAGCTTCGGATTTGAATAACAATGCCGGTGCGGCAATACGTGCCAGCGCATTATAGGCCTGGATGATCACATGGGCCTTAGGCAGGTTCTCACAGCGCGTGCCCATCTGTTTCCAGATGAAGGCAACGGCATCAAGCCGCAGCACCTCGACGCCAACATTTGCAAGAAACAACAATTCGCCAGCCATGGCGCGGAAGACTTCTGGATTCGAATAGTTCAGATCCCATTGAAAGTTGTTGAATGTCGTCCATACCCAACACTGGGCATCTGCACGCCATGTGAAACTCCCACGGCGAACACTTGGGAAGATCTCGCGCAATGTTTGTTCATAGGCATCGGGCATGCCCCGATCCGGGAACATGAAATAATAGTCCTGATACGTCAAATCGCCAGCCAATGCACGTTGCGCCCATAGATGCTCATCGGAGGTGTGATTGAAGACGAAATCGACAACCAGGCTGATGCCCTCGTTGTGCAGATCCTGGGCCAGTATGGCAAGCTCTTCCATCGTGCCGAGTGCAGGGCTGACCTTGCGGTAGCTGCTCACGGCATATCCGCCATCGCTATTCCCAGCGGGTGCATCGAAGAGTGGCATCAGATGCACATAGGTGAGCCCTAGCTCTTTCAAATATGGTATGCGCTGTCGTAACCCATTCAGATCGTTGGCAAACCGATCCACATACAGCACACCGCCAAGTGCCTGCTGATCCAAATACCAGTGCGGATGCTGCTCTCGTTTCGCATCACGCTGTTTGAGCCAGGCTGGGCGTACACTCCAACTATTGGCCGTTTCGATCAGCAGTTGCTCAAGATGATAGAAACAATCGTAATGCTGGCCATACAGTTCGACAAACAGCCGAAACAGGCGCGGCCATTCTTGATGCAAACGCGCTTCAAAGGTAGCTTGCTCTGCTTCGGGCAGTTCCAATGTAGGTGCAATTCGCGGCCATAATCGTTCGAGGGCAACCGCAGCGTGCCGCTCGCTCCATTCGGGGTACATCATTGGACTCCGTGTCCTTACTGTAGATACTGACAGATCGTATTCTAGCATACGTGCCGATGCTTGGTGGTGCAATCAAATTGTATAGAATAAACAATAGAAGTGATGATGATTTGTTTGTATTATATAAATTGAGAGTAATCAATAGCTTCGACTGTTTGACCGCCGCTGCAATACCAACCGGCGTATGCGTTTGGCACAGCGACATGTCTTTTAAAATATTAGCCTACTTGGGGTGTTGGAATGAGTTACCATATTACGGCAACCTATACGCTGGTTGTGTGTGATCTCTGTGGAGTCCGTGGGCCGGCAGGGCACCGTGATTGGCGTCGTATGCGCGATGACGCCCAGGATGCGCCAATTCACCTGTGCCCACACTGCCGCCCGAGAGCGCTGTGGTGTGAAATTCATAGCCGCTACCATCGCCCCGATGGACAGCATCGCTGTACATGTGTTGGTTGCGGCGGATTATTTACAACGAATGTTCGCTCGCAGATTGTTTATTGCCCCAGTTGCCTGCGTGAGCAAGCGAATGCCTCACAGACACATCATCAGCTGCCATATCGTGGGTTTGTCTCACGCTTGTATGCGATGGTGCGGCATCGGTAGGAGGCAGGAGGCAGGAGGCAGGA
>Ga0163144_10020702_pt1 | contig 13128 bp, 10 predicted proteins | sample OliLak19BULKMAT1_FD_123175 | JGI IMG/M metagenome (GOLD analysis project Ga0163144, IMG submission 123175) | Freshwater microbial mat bacterial communities from Lake Vanda, McMurdo Dry Valleys, Antarctica - Oligotrophic Lake LV.19.BULKMAT1 | ecosystem: Environmental > Aquatic > Freshwater >...
AAAATGCACCTGGTCGGACAGGCCCAACCGGGCGGCCAGTTTTTGCAGATACGTGGTTTCCGGCCCACGCCCTCCTACGGTATATTGGAAGTTGATTCCTGTTCTTTTCAGTTCGGATAGGACACTTAAGGCCAGGCCGACTCCCTTGGAGCCGATCATATTTCCTCCGGCAAAGAGCCGAAGCACATCGCCCGACTTGTTCTCCGCTGTGAAGTTATTTAAAGAGGCGATTTTTTCCTCGGAGAAAGAGGCGACACTCAGGAGGTGGAGTCTTTGGGTATTGCCCAGGATCTTGGCAAAAAAATCATAGGATTCCTGATTGGAGGCAATAATGGCTGCACTGTTCTTAAGGCATTGTTCCAGTTCGTGGGATTTGGCGTTGATTAAGTTGGCGATGTTGCGCGCCGCTTCCAGACCTTTTGCCTGGGTGCTTAAAATGGGGAAAAAGCGCCAGGGAAAGCTGGCGACCCCGCCTACCGGGCCCCAAATGAAAGGCGCATCAAGCCTCCAGAGCGGGCTGGGCAATCGCCAAGTGGCATAGGTAACATGGTGGATCAGGTCAAAGCGAATGTCCCGATGGAGTTTGCGTGCCAAATGCAGCGCGGCCTTGTTCCATTGGTGAAATTCCCGCCAACTTTCCAGTCGTGCGATGAGGCGGTTGGGATGACAGGGGGCAAGGCTGCCCAGGTAAAAAAAGCGGACATTGGCGGGCACTTTTTTCTGGTTGATGGCTTCCTGGATTCCGGGTTCGGCACCGCTGTGGGTTAAAACCCAGACTTCATGGGATTGGGCAATAGTGAGCATGGCCTGCCAGCCGACATGGGCTTCTGAGCCCCACTGAGGATGACAGGCTATGGAAGAAAGGAGGATGCGCATGAAAAGAGGCACTATGTTCGAAGCTGAAGGGCTTGCAAAGTCGAAAGGTTTGAAACCTGCGGGTCCATGCTGGTCAAGGTTCAGGAGCCGGGTATAGTCACGAATTCATGAGTCGGGTCAAACGCTTTGCCGCTTCCATGGCTACAGGTTATTTGGCCATGGCCGTTAACATCGCGTACACGATGTTGAGCATTCCCCTGGCCCTGTATTATTTGGGCAAGGAAGAATTTGGTCTATGGGCCCTGGCCCTGCAGATTTCCGGCTACCTGATGTTGCTTGATTTGGGCATGTCTACCGCACTCAGTCGCTTTGTGGCCGATCACAAGGATGAAACGGAAGGAAACAATTACGGCAGCTTGTTCCTGACCGGGACACTGGTTTTTGTCGTGCAAGGAGTATTAATTGCTCTAGTCGGCGTGGCCTTTTCATTTTTCGCCCCGCACCTATTTGCCGTGCCTCCTGCTTCGATGAATGATTTCCGCAATGTTTTGTGCATCTTGTCTATCGTTGCTGGCATTTCGGTAATGCTACGGTCATTGGGTTCGCCCCTGTGGGCTTATCAACGTCTGGACATGATTAACTTGAATGCAGCCATCGGGTTGCTTTTGGCCTTGGGTTTGCTCTGGTTCGGCTTTATCTCGGGGTGGGGCATTTACGCCTTTGCCTTCGCCGGTATTCCAGGGTTGGTGACAGGGACTGCAATGGCAGTCTGGATTTGCCAGAGAAAGGGTTATTACCCTAAGCGGGGGCGATGGGGGCGCCCGCGTTGGGCGATGTTTAAGACGGTGTTCGCCTTTGGCAAGGACTTGCTTCTGATGAATTTTGGATCCCAATTGGTCAATGCAAGCCAGATCATGCTTATCAGCCAGAAGTTGGGATTGGAATCCGCTGCGACCTTTGCTGTGGCGACCAAGTTTTACACCATGGGCCAGCAATTTGTGGCCAAGATTTTGGAGGGTTCAGCGCCGGTGTTGACGGAAATGTTTGTCCGTGGGGATCTGAGGCAATTTCGCAAACGCATCTGGGACGTGATCACCCTGACGGCAGCCATGGCGTTGGTGGGGGCGACCTGCTTGGTTTTGGCCAACCGTTCCATAGTGTCGATCTGGACATCGGGTGCGGTGGTGTGGACGTTGGCTGGGGATGTGCTTCTGGGTTCGTTGATTTTGGTGACCAGCTTGAGCCGTTGTTTTGTCGGGATTCATGGCATGGCTGGAAATCTGACCCCGGTAAGGGCATTGAATTTTATGGAAGGTTTGTTTTTCGTTCTCATGGCATGGCTATTGGCCCCCCAATGGGGAATAGAGGGTGTTCTGGTGGCGTCGCTCCTTGCCCATGTTCTGCTGACCGGGTGGTTGTCCGTTGTTCGTGCCCGTGGGTTGATCGGAAATCTGATGCCGGCTTTAGGTATCATGCTGACCAGTCTGGTATTTCTGGGGGGATCTGCGGCATTGGCGTTCGGGATGGAACAGTTGGGAACTTCCAAGCCTGTTTTGATTATGGTTTCCCTGGCCGGGGCGGCCGTGGTCGGTTCGGGCGCTTGGATCTTCCTATTAACTGCTGATTTGAAGAGGGAAGTTGTGGACAAAATACGCCGAATAATCTTCAAGCCGTAATGTGAATATGCACGGATCAAAAACCATGGGGGAAATGAGAGGGTTTGTCGGAAAGCATGCGTGGTTCAATCATATCACCTTTAAGTGACAATCCTGCTGGATTTGCAGGCCGGGTTCGTTACCGTAGAAAAAGTTCTTCAAGCCATCGGTTAACAGCAAAGTCTTCATGAATAAATTCCTCTCCTTCGTTTCTGATCTTTGGAAAATCGGTTTTCACAATCCCCGTGACCTCAAACATGTGCTCGGAATGGCACGTGTGGCGGCGCATGAAATTGCTGACCCTGAGGCGGATATCCGGGCCTTAGTTGCGGTAGACCTTCTCGAAATACCTGGCGCGGAGGGGCGTTGGACGTTTCAGGCATTTCCCGGAGTCGGGGCATCGATATCCCTGACGGAAGCCGCCGCGCTGGCCGCGATGTGTCGGGGTGTTGAGGCAAAAAGGATCTTCGAATTTGGTACCTATAAAGGGGTCTCAACCACCCAGTTTGCGCTCAACCTACCGGCAGATGGGAGGGTTTTCACCCTGGATCTTCCAGAGGAACACCCGGCCTATTCCCTGGAAATCACTAAGGAAGCGGAACGAACCATTGCGGGTGAAGGAGGAAAAGGAATTCTTGTCCCAGAGGATTTGCGGGCAAAAGTCACCTTCCTGAAAAGTGATTCGGCCCTTTTTGATCCCGCACCCTTCTGCGCTACGATGGATCTGGTATTTGTCGATGGAGCCCATAGCTGGGATTACGTGAAGAATGACTCCGAAAAAGGCTGGGAAATGCTTCGTCCCGGTGGAATACTGGTCTGGCATGATTGCGTGCCCAGTCATCCGGAGGTGGTCCGATATATCCGGGCATTGGGGGGGAAAGCACGGCGTATTACCGGTACCGCTATCGCATATAAAATTAAAGAGAGATAATTATGAAAAAAATTTACAGAATAATGATGAATACACTAGGTCGTATAAAAACTACTTTCCTTAGAAGAATGGGTTTGGTTGATAATAATTGGGCAAAAGGATTACCGGAAGAAGTAGTTTTCTGGGAGCAGGCACTAATGGATCCTCAGAAAAACTGGAGGATAGATGAATTCCAGCAGAGAACAGACCCCCAACTTCCCCTGCAAGATGATCTTCGATTTTTGCTAGAAAAAAATACCGGTAATGTTATTCGAATTTTGGATGTCGGATCTGGTCCCTTGACCCGTCTCGGTAAGCGCTGGGATGATAAACTCATTGAGATTACTGCTACGGATCCACTTGCTGACGAGTATAACAAAATATTTGGCAATTTGGGGATTGTTCCCCTAGTTGCGCCGGTTAAGATTAAAGGGGAAGAGCTTTCATCTGCGTTCCAATCAAATTACTTTGACCTGGCCTATGCGAGCAACTCGCTTGACCATGCGATAAATCCCTTGGAAGTGATCAGACAGATGATTTCTTTGGTTAAACTTGGTTCAAGCGTTTACCTTTGGCATTTTGTTGATTCTGGTATCAATGAGCGATACAAGGGGCTTCATCAGTGGAATTTCTCACGCTCTCATCAAGATTTAATTATCCATGATGGGAAGGAAAAATTATCGGTCAGAAAGGGGCTTGGCTCCTCAGTTCAGGTGACCTGCAGGGATGACTTTGCATTTAATTCTCCTGTAGTGATTGCCATAATCAAGCGTCTATCCTAGTGAACTTCAGGTGAACTCTGTCCAAGTCATTAAAAACCGACTTCTTCACTGATGACCAAGGCTTCGCTTTGAAAAGCAATTTGCAAACTACAAGCCAGCCCATACTAATTGGGGTAAATATGGAGCGAAGCCAAAAATACAAATGGTTGCTCTTATGAATCTAAATGCTGTCCTGCCGGTTCGCCAAGGATGAGATCATGAAAATTCTCATCTGCACATTTACATTTCCTCCAAACAAGGATGGGGTGTCTGAGGCTAGTCGCGTCTTGGCGGAGGATTTTATTTTATCAGGTCATGACGTGACTGTGGCAACCGGACATATTCCAGGAAGGAGCCTAACTCACTGCGGTGCCATCATCAAAGAATTCAATATTTATGGGGGATCTACATGGCGGTCGGGCTACCAGGGGGAAGTTCAGGAGTTCCAGGAATTCTTATGCAGCAACCGATTTGACGCGCTATTTTTTCAATGTTGGGATGTTTGGTGCACTGACATCGCCCTACCGTATTTCAGTGCAATACCTGGGATCAAGGTGTTAGCTAGTCACGGTTACTCCACCCACCAGTGGACCCCTGCGTCCAAACCACCATGGGGTTTGGTTTCTTGGGCGTTTAGGTTGCTTCGAGTGCTGAAAATGCCTTGGAACCTTCGGCGTTTTGATTTCGTGGTTTTTCTTTCCAAGCGGCGTGATGGAGGGCGCTTTCTGGATGTTACAATGGCGTATTTGTCGGGATTTTTACGTTTCAAGGTCATTCCAAATTCTGTCGATATAACGGAATTCCAGAAGCCAGCCGGAGCTTTCCGTGTGCGTTACGGATTACAAGATCGTTTTATGGCTCTTTGTCTTGCAAACTACAGCGACAGAAAAAATCAAAAATTAACTCTTGAGGTTTTCCAAGATGCGGCAATTCCGCATTCGGTTCTTTGTTTTATCGGCGAAAAATTTAATGACTACTCCGCAGAACTTCAAAAAAGTGCTGCCTTGCCCGGATTTGATACTCTGGACGGGAACGTCTTGTTCCTTGATCGTTTGAGTCGTGAGGAAACTTGCCAGGCAGTGGTGGATTGTGACGTCATGCTCCTCACTGCACGGATGGAAACCCAGCCGATTGTGCTCTTAGAGGGCATGGCAGCAGGGAAGCCATTTGTAGCAAAGGATTGTGGCTGTATTACAGAATATCCCGGCGGTTTAGTTTGCAGCAACAGAGTAGAATTGGTGAGCGCCTTGCGATCTGTTGCTGAAAGCCGGGAAAATCGGGAGGGCCTCGGTCGGGTGGGGCGTGGCTATGTTACCGTTGAACATGAACGGGGAAGGGTCATGGTAGCGTATCGGGCCATTCTTGACGGTGTCGAAAAAAAACAGGGTAAAGAGTTGTGAATATTTGGAAAACTTGTGGCATTCAAATCCGCCGGTGGTTGGCACCGTGGATACTCAGTGGAAAAGTCATGGAATGGTGGTTGCAACGCCAGACGACAATTCTGGCTGAGGAGTATTCCCGTTTCATTCTGGGTTGCACAAGTAAAATGCCCCCAAAGCCTGAAAATTTTCGATCTGTTTCCGGATTAAAGCTGAATCGTATACTTTTTATTTGCGACAATATGTGGGAGCAACGCGAACTTTTACCTGAATTAGCCAAGCTGGCACAGGTTGATTTTGTAGATGTCAGCCCGTGGCGATTGACAGGTCGAGTGAGTGCGGAAGACCGCTTGGACTTGGATAAGGTTCGGATACACTTGAATAAATTTCTGGGACGTAACTACGAGGCAGTGGTGGTTTATCTTAATGCTGCTTTATTATCACACGATCTATTTGAAATTTTGCGACCACGAACTGACGGACTTCTTCTAGGTATGAACTTGGACGATAAGGGAAGTTATCCAAATTATAACGTTTTCCAGAGATCAGCCCAGAATTATCGACGTTGGGCTGGGTATTTTGATTGCAATCTGACAAATAGCTTAGCGATGGTCGATATATACAAAGACGATGGACACAGCTGTCTTTATCTGCCTACCGGATTTCATTATGATCCCCGTATCCACTACTTCAGACCGCCCTCCCACTTCGAATATGATTTAAGCTTTGTGGGCAGTTGCAAACACGAGCGAAGACTTTTCGTTGAGGCTTTGCAGAGCAAAGGTTTGAAAATTAGTACTTTTGGCGGTGGTTGGCCGCAGAGCCAATTTAATCAAGAGGGGGCGAGTATTTACCGGAACAGCCTGATCAACCTTGGCATCGGATATAACCTCCCGGGTTACCAGTTCACGAATCTTAAAAATAGGGATTTTGAATGTCCAGGATCTGGTGGATGTTATCTTACCACCTACGACTGGGAGTTGGCCGGTTGTTACGAGATTGGTAAAGAAATTCTTTGTTACCGCGATATGAATGATTTCTGTGAGATTTACGCTCATTACCGCCGACGGCCTGAGGCTTGTATGGAGATTGCGCGAGCTGGGTTTGAGCGGGCACGAAGCCAACATACTTGGGCCCATCGTTTTGCTTCCATATTTTCCACTCTGGGATTTTCCCAAAACCAGTTCCCTTTAATTCGAAGCCTGTAATAAGTGCTATTGGGCATTCAGCTGCCCCTCCGGTAGAACTTGACTAGGTTTTGGACAATACCCAAAGTAATATAAAATTGTAGCCTGGAAGCGGAGCTTGGATCAAGTGGCACCATTGGAGTGGTTATTAAAACGAAGCGGGAATAGAAATCTTAACGGGCATGTGTATTGTTCTTTAGATATGAGTCTTGGAAAAAAAATTCGTCACTTTCTGGGCGGCTTGAAGCATCAGTTTTTAGCTCATCAATCCCGCAAATGCTGTCTGTCTTCCGCCCCTAGTCCTGATGCAAATACTTTGATGGGGGGTTGGCCCGCGTCTTTGCACAATCCAACCAGCTATTACGGGGACTGCTTCCGTTTTTTTCATGCAAAACTTGATCCCGTTTTGGTGGAGCATCGTCGTTATTTTCAGGAAGAACGCCGTGGCTTTGGTGAGGATGCCTTCCATGTGATGTGGTGGATGTTATTCCAACGCTTCCACTTTCGGAATTATCTGGAGATAGGCGTTTATAGAGGGCAGACACTCAGCCTGGCTTCATTGCTTCAAAGCCAACATGGGCTGGTTAACCGGGTTACTGGTATTTCTCCATTTTTACCATCCGGGGATGCGGTGAGCACCTATTGCCAGGACATCCATTACTTGGAGGACACCCAAAAGAATTTCCGTCATTTTGCCTTGCCCGAACCCGAATTGATCAGGGCTTATTCGACCGATACGGAAGCCGTGGCACACATACGTTCGCGTAAATGGGATGCTATTTATATTGATGGAAATCACGACTATGAGGTTGCCCGCCAGGATTGGGATCACTGTTCGGCGGCAGTTGCGGTGGGAGGAATTATTGTTCTGGATGACTCGGGATTGTCAACATCTTACTCGCCGCCGCGTTTTTCCACTGGTGGCCACCCCGGTCCTTCGCAATTGGCCAGTGAAATCGACCGCGAAAAGTTCGTGGAAATTCTTCAAGTGGGACATAATCGGATTTTTCAGAGGGCAACTTGATATGCGTATTGCGATTTTGACCACCGATAGCCGGGATCATTTTCAGCAATTTGACCGCACTTATCCTTATTTCGGAACAGCACCGCAGGCCTTGTTGGAGGGTTTTACGGGAATGGATAAAGTGGAGGTGCATATGGTTTCTTGCCTTCACCGGCCCATGATCTCACCCGGCAAGTTGGCTGATAACATTCATTATCATGGACTGGTGGTTTCTTCCCTTGGCTGGATGAAAACAGGATACCAAGGCTGCATCCGTGCGGTCCGCCGCAAGCTCAGGGAAATCCAGCCGGACATCGTTCATGGACAGGGAACGGAACGGGATTGTGCCATCAGCGCGGTTTTCTCAGGATTTCCCAATGTGCTTACTATTCACGGAAATATGCGGCTGGTGGCCGAGGTCAATCATGCACGTCCTTTCAGTTTCGATTGGCTTGCCGCAAGGCTGGAATCTTTCACCCTGCCCCGCAGCGACGGAGTGGTCTGTATAACCGGTTACACCAGGGAGGCAGTCAAAGACCTGGCCCGGAAAACCTGGCTGCTTCCCAATGCGGTGGATGCTTCCTTTTTCGAGATTGAAAACAAGCCTGCCATTCCCCGTCAGCTTCTTTGTGTGGGGAACATCTGCCAGCGGAAAAACCAGAATGCTTTGATCCGATCCCTTGATGGCTTGAACCCGGATTTTGAACTGGTATTCCTGGGTGCTCTCCATGCCGGTGATGCCTATGGAGCGGAATTTTCAGAATTAACTGCGTCACGTCCCTGGTGCCGATACGATGGCTTTGTTGATCGCGCCGGACTTAAAGAACGGCTTTCCCGCGCATCAGGTTTGATTCTTCCCTCGCTGGAAGACAATTGTCCGATGGTGGTTCTGGAAGCCATGGCGGCCGGTGTGCCGGTAGCCGCCGCTGCCGTGGGTGGTGTTCCCGACCTCATCGAAGACGGGGCGACTGGATTTCTCTTTGATCCGTTGGATGCGCGGTCCATTTCCAGGGCGGTGGAGGGATTGACGACTCCTTTAAGCCGATCGATGGCCGTGGAAGCCAGGGGGCGGGCGCTGTTGCGATTCCATCCCGAGGTCATTGCCCGGCGGCATGTGGAGATTTATCGGAAAGTGTTGGAGAGGGGATAGAGACAGGGGGCAGGTATCAGAGGTCAGAGGTCAGAGGTCAGAGGTCAGAAACAGAAAACCGGGCAAAGGGGATCGAAAAGAACAGGTTTGCGACAGGCTTGGAATTGTGGATGATTGGGCATTAATGAAAACCTGGTGGACAGCTATACCGCTTGCCTACGCGGATGATAATGGATTTTGGGGGCGTGATGCCGGTGGACTCTGTCTGGCTTTCCGGGGATTGGGAATGGATTCGAAAATGGTCGCTCTGGGGGAAGCGTCATTCCAGAGTATTCATCCTGTCATTGTCCGGCCCCAGCAGACTCTGGAGGATCCGGCCTGGTGGCGCGAGCAACAAATTGATGGTGTTGTTTTTTATTCCTGGTCGGCTCCGCGCTGGAAAAAGATGGCCTGGGCGATCCGGGAGGCGGGAATCCGATTGGTTCTCAAGTTGGACACCGATGGAACGAAAAACCCCCGTCTCTGGTGGTATCAGTATGTCAGCCGCATGAGGTTGGTTTACCGGGCCCGGCGTCACCCTTTTCCCGGGATCATGGCTTTGGCCAAGGCACTGGCTTTTCGTTGGATTCCGGCCCTGCATGACAACGGGATGCTGGAGCACATGGGTCACGCTGATATTATTGGGGCGGAATCGCCCATGGCCTGCGCCCGCTTGAAACGTCTTCTAAAGATTTACCGACGGAGCGACCTGGCGGACAAGGTCCGAAACATACCCCATCCGGTCAGTTCATACATGCTCCCCGATCCTTCCCGGATCAAAGAAAAAATGATTCTGGTGGTCGGGCGTTGGGATGATGCCGTCAAAGGCGGTGCTTTGTTGATGAAAGTACTGCCTGTGTTGTTGCGCGATCATCCTGACTATCGGGCTGTGATCGCTGGAAAAGGGGAGAATTATCTCCTGCAAGCATGGAGAAGTTTTCCAGAAGATGTGCGCTCACGTGTGCAATTGACGGGGGCCGTGGCACATACGGAGCTTCCGTCCTATTATCAACGGGCGCGTATCCTTCTTGTGCCCTCGGTCTGGGAAACATTCTGTATCGCGGCGGCGGAAGCCCTCTGTTGTGGATGTTCGGTGGTGGGGGCGGCACGTATTTCCTCCATGAATTGGTTCGTATCCCAGGCCTCAGGCACTTTAGCCAGTGATTATTCGACTGAGCGTTTTGTCGATGCTCTGAGCACCGAAATAGAAAATTGGGAAACAGGTAGTCGTCAAGCTTCAGAAATTGCCGCAAAGTGGCGCCCCTTGTTGGATTCGGAAGCCGTAGCCCAGGAAATTACCCGCTTAAGCTGACGGGTTCCGTTAAACAAAACCCGAATCAATTCCTAACATGCAATACTACGCCCAACAGATTGCCATTGCCGTTGTCCTGATTCTGGGTCTTTTGCTTGCGGTTTATTTCGGCATCAACGTGGTTGATGGAAATTACCAGTTTATCCTTCTTTTTGTCGGACTGGCCTTAGTCCTGGCCCTCTTCGGGATTATTAAGGACAAGGCCTGGGTGCTGCTGCCACTCGCTGTGGTTATTCCCTGGAAATTTAACTTCTTGCCGGGACGTTTCAGCTTCTTTGAATTCGCCATTCTGGCGGGAGCGGGTTTTTATTTCACCTCCTACCTGTCGATCCAAAAACGGATGCCACGGGTGGGTCCTGTCTGGATTTGGCTGCCCTTTACGGTTCTTTTTGCCGTCATTTTGTATCACTGGTATGTGGGAGGGATCGGTATGTCCCTTTTTGGGGGGGACACCTTCGGTGCCCGCCGCAACCTGAACTTTATCTTTGCGATCATGGCCTTCACGCTGATCCTGACCCTGCACAAAGGGGACATGAAAATGGTGGAACGGCTGCCACTTTTTTACTTTTTGGCCGCGTTGGTAGGGCTCGTTCCCTATTACGTAACAACTTTGTTCCCTTCGACAGCCGGGGTAATCTTTCAGATTTTTGGCACTTTTGATAGTACTGCGCTGATGCTGGCCTCAACCAGCGTAACGGAGGTTGTTGTCGAGAACCGCCAACAAGGTCTGGCAACGGTAGCCACGGCTCTTCAGGTTTTTTTAATCAGCCGCTACGCTATCACAACATGGTGGAGGCCGGAACGATTTTGGGTTTTGCTTTTATCCGGCTTATGTTTTTACGGTGCCATCCTCAGCGGATTCCGGAGTTCCGTCTTTGTCTACCTGATCGTATCTGTTGTGGCGGCCTTTATGACCATACGTTGGAAAGTTCTGCCTTTCGCACTTTTAGGGATGATTGTCATAGGCTTTTTTACTGCGGGACATGGTCATCTCTTTCAATTGCCGAAAATGGTTCAGCGGAGCCTCAGCTTTCTGCCAGGGGACTGGGATAACGTTGTTATACAAAGTGCCAAATCCTCCAATGCTTTTCGTGAAAACATAACCAACGTCTACTTGGATGAATTCGCAGGAAAAAGTCCCTGGATCGGAACAGGGTTCCAGTTTGATCCACAACAGTTTTTGGATCAAACAATGACGGTTTCAGAAAGTGGAGAGATGCAGGCTTATGGATTCATCACCCGGAAAGATTATCACGTGGGCTGGATCAGTGTTTATGATACTACAGGAATCATCGGTTGCGTTGCTTTCGGCTTTTTATGTCTGGTGCTCCTGTTAAAGGCGGTAACCTTTATTGCCCGGGAGAAACGTCCCAAGCCTGTACAGATCTGGGCCTGCGCCTATGTGATCGCAGAAATTATTGCTTATTTTACGGTCTTCGGTGCCCTACAGAATTCGATTGTCAGTCTGGCGGTGTTCGGAGGAATTCTGTTTGTGGCAGTGGATGACCTGCCGCAATACTATAAAAAGAAGCAGGAGCAGGAGCAGGAGCTGGAATCCGCAAGTCTGCAACCAGCTGGAAACCTGTTAAGCGCTAACCAAGCGATTGGTAAAGGGATTTGAATTTTTCTGCGACCTGGATCCAGGTGGAAGGGATGAAACCAGAGCGGCTTGAAGAAGGTAATCCGTAGAAGATCCCGAGTTGTTTTGCCGTAATCCGAGCGGAAACATTGACCGGACAGTAACCAGCCTGTGAACCTATTGAGCTGCGGGCCCAGGGGAGATCACTCAAAAGTAGAGGACATCCGGATGCGGCAGCCTCCAAAACGGAGAGGCTGAGACTTTCCATACTGCTTAAGAGTACAAAGCCGCGTGATTCACGATAGATCCCTGCCAGTTTTGCCCGGTCGCTGATTCCTCCCTCATAACGGATCAGATCTGGATGCTTTTTCTGAAGAGCAAGGAAGCGCAGGTAGTAGGGGTCGGTTTCGGAGTAAGGCTTGCCAATAATCCAGAGCGGTGTTTCTGCCAGAACGGCAGCCTGGGCCAATTCAAGAACCCGCTTGCGTTCGGTGATGGTGGCGGTGCAGATGAGCCAGGGGGTTTTAGGTTCGGGGTTTTGGGTTTTGGGTTTGGAGAAGAAAATGTCTTCGACGCCGTTGGGGATGACGTGGACTTTGGCCGGGTCGGCATCGAACATGGATACCATGAGATGTTTTTCCCAGGTGGTCAGCGCAACAAAGGCGTCGGCTTTCCGGTAGGCATCCCAGGCCAGCTTGGCAGTGAAAGCCGGGGGCAGGACTTTTTGTGAAAGAGTCATGATCCTCTTTTGGATGGATCGAGCCCAGTCAGGTCGTGAGCCCAGACCGGTATGAAGCTCCGCGACAATGACTTTCATCCCCTTTTTATGGGCGAAGTCGATGTAGCCACCGGAGGGTCTACCGAAGTAATGGATGATGTCGCCGGTTTGGGTGTCGTCCCACCAGCGGAGGTATTCCACTTCTACTCCGATTTTTTCCAGCCCTTCTTTGGTTTGTTCGATCTGGGTCTGAAATCCACCGTGAGCCAAAAGGAAGGGGCTGGGATGATCGAAGAGGATTTTCATTGAAAAAAGTGTAAAGATTCCGGGAGGGGTCTGCAAGAGCGGGGGCAGGGGGCAGGCTCCGCCGCGGCGGATCTTTGATTTGGGGTCTTTGCTGCAGAAGATGCTGTCCGGCAATGGCTGCGGGATGCCCGCGAAGGTGAAGGATTCGTGCGCGGGAGAAGGCTACAAGGCTGAAAAGAATACTGCTTCCATTCCGTTCCCCCAGCGGTTTATCCCTGGAAGCTCTGAAGGTATCAGGGTCCTTTCACGGTGCCTGGCACCCTGGTATTTTTGTTGTCGACGGCAACTCCTCTATCGAGCAATTATTTATTAGTGAAAGTAAATCGTAAATGGGTTAACTGGTGTCTGACTCTGGGTCTGCTGTTTGGGATTT
>Ga0163144_10020703_pt1 | contig 13127 bp, 18 predicted proteins | sample OliLak19BULKMAT1_FD_123175 | JGI IMG/M metagenome (GOLD analysis project Ga0163144, IMG submission 123175) | Freshwater microbial mat bacterial communities from Lake Vanda, McMurdo Dry Valleys, Antarctica - Oligotrophic Lake LV.19.BULKMAT1 | ecosystem: Environmental > Aquatic > Freshwater >...
CACCCACGACGTCACTCGCGACGCCACCCGTCGTGCCACCCACGACGTCACTCGCGACGCCACCCGTCGTGCCACCCACGACGTCACTCGCGACGCCACAGCCAGCGCCACCTACCTCGCCATCCACGAAGTTACTGACCAAGCTACTCGCGACGCCGCCAACGAAGCCACTCGCAACGCTACTCATAGCGCCACCAACGACGCCACTAACGAAGCCACCCGCGAAGCCACCCACGAAGTCACCTTTGAGGCCACCGAACGCGCCACCTACCGCGCCATCCATGAAGCCACAGTCAGCGCCACTGACCAAGCCACCCACGAAGCCACCGATCGCGCCACCCGCAGCGCCACTCACGTCGCCACCCGCCGCGTCACCCAGGAAGCCACCCGCGAAGCCATCTACAACGCCACCGGTCGAGCCACCCATAACGCCACTCACGACGCCACCCACGAAGCCATCTACGCCGTCACCCAGGAAGCCACCCACAACGTCATCTACGACGCCACTGGTCGAGCTATCAACGAAGCCGCCCACAACGCCACCCACGGCGCCACCCAGGAAGCCACCGACCGCGTCACCCACGGCGCCACAGTCGGCGCCACTCGCGGCGCCACCCACGACGCCACCTTTGAGGCCACCAACAGCGCCACCTACCTCGCTACCCGCCGCGCTACCCACGACACCACTCGTAACGCCGTTTACGACGCCACCGACAGCACCACCCGCAACGCTATCTTTGACGCCACCGACCACGCCACCCACGTCGCCACCCACCACGCCAACCACGAAGCCACCGATCTCGCCACCGTCATCGCCGCCAGTGAAGCCACCCACGACGCGTCTGACATAGACGCGGTGGCTTGCTTTTTGGCCGCTTGTTTCGAACGAAACAGCTCGGCTTACGACGGGGGAAATGAATGGGCTGGCTGGATGGGTTACATGGATTTTTTCCATGAGGTGGCTAATTTGCCCATCGACTACGATAAATTCGCGTTCCCCGCCCTGCGGCGTTTGGCGATGTCGATGGGTAGGCGGTACGTTTTTTCGCAATTTTGTGTTGTAGCTGAAAAGCCTGTGGAGCTGCATCTCGATGTCGACGGGTCGCTACATTGCGCGACGGGACCTGCAAAACGGTGGGCCGACGGATTCGCCCTTTGGTATTGGCGAGGGGTCATGGTGCCCGAGGCGTGGATCCTGCACCCGGAAGACATCACGGCTGCCACGGCGCTGACCTGGCCGAACATCGAGCAGCGCCGATGTGCTCGTGAAATCGTGGGGTGGAATCGCATCCTACAAGGCCTCAGCGCTGTCGTGGTAGAGACAGACGAGGACCCTGAGATTGGTACGCTGCTGGAGGTTGTGCTCGACAACGAAACACAGCGCTTTTTGCGCGTACAGTGCGGCACGGGGCGTGAGTTCGTGTTGCGTGTACCGCCGACGATGACCACTGCGCTCCAGGCAAACGCCTGGACGTACGGCTACGAGACCCTCAACGATATTCAGGCGTTCAAGCCTGAATCACGAACCTGAAAGAGAGAGAGAGAGAAACGATGAAGACGTTCAAAGTCAAGGCTGCACAAGGTGACCTGTATTTCACGCGCATCGCTGCGCCACAGGGTGTGAAATTTCAACCCAGTGGAAACTCGCGCATCGTGGCGCACAGCGAAACGGGCCACCACCACACGATGGTGGTCGACGCCCCCGGCCGCCTGGAGTGGGCTCCCGGCACGAACCCACTGTACTCATTCCTGCGTGTGATCGGACTGCCTGCGCGACTCGAACACCAGAGGTCATTTGACACGCACGAGCCATTTCTTCTTGCCCCCGGTGACTACGAGCTGCGCCGGCAGCGAGAGTGGACGCCGGCCGGAGAAAAGATCGTAGAGGATTAGCGGATGAATACCAAGAAAAGCGCGCGTGATGAACGGCATGAGCGCGCACATGATGAACGGCGCGAGTATCTTGACGATGCTCGTGCCGCCATCGTTCACAAGTTCGACATCCTTGGGCATGAGGGCTACATCCGCGCTGGCATGTACCCCGATGGGCGTGTCGGGGAGATCTTCGTCAAGATGAACAAGGTCGGCACGAACGTCTCAGGGATGATGGACGCCTTCGCCACAGCAGTCTCATTGCTGCTCCAGTACGGTGTTTCGGTCGAGACCCTGGGGGACAAGTTCATCGGCGCACGCTTCGACCCGCAGGGCTGGACCAAGAATCCCGCGATTCGAGAGGCGACCAGTGTCGTCGACTACATCTTCAGATATCTGATCTCGCGCTTCGGTGAGGAAGCGCGTAACCAACCTGTCCCTGCCAGCCCTCCGGCGACGCCGGAGGCCAAGGAGTCCTGAATGGTCATGCCCGGCAAGAAGTACACGGAGTCGTACATCCTCGAGTCGCTCAAGGGTCGAGAACTTATCGTCATTCGGTCCGACGATGAGCACAACGAAGTGCAGATGCACGCGCTCGGCGACAAGATCCGCATCGAGAATCCGGAATGGACCGGCACCATGCTGGTGATGCGCACGGACCAGAGCATCGAAAAGCTGCCCGAGCCGATGGCCTTTGCGCTGTTCAAGGCGATGCAGGCGTACTTCGATCCGGTGCGCGCAGTCGAGCTGGCGGCACCGGTGTCCGATTTGTCGGGCGATGGTCCTTGAAGACTTCGTCAATGTCCTGCATATATGTTTTGTCCTGAGGAGGATGACGATATGAGCAAGAGTTCCAAGAAAACCACCAAGAAGTCGGCTTCGAAGGCCGCCAAGAAGGCCGGTAAGGCCAAGAGCGGCAAGAAGGCCGTCAAGAAGGGCGCGAAGGCAGGCAAGGTCGTTCGTGCGCCCAAGGGCAAGCTGAATACCGCGCAGAAGACGACCGTGGCAGCGTTGTATCGCAACAGCGTCTGCGGCCTTCGTCCCAGCTTGTGGGGCAGCGCGGCGCGCTACCCGACGCGGAGCCTGACTACGCTCAAGGCGCGCGGGCTGGTCAAGAGTGTCGACAAGAAGATCGACGGCAAGGTCGTGACGCACTGGTTCCCGACCACAAAGCTCGACAAGAACCGCGAAGCGCTCCTCGCCTAATGCCTACGAGCGCGGCTCACTCGCAGGCGCGTGACCAGATGTTGCGTGCCCGGTGGGCTGCGCTCACCTCCGATTCTCCCGACAAGCCGTACTACGACGGCCGCTGTGAAGTGGTCGTTCATCGACCATTCAGCCGGCGCTGCCATTACGCGCTCACAGGTTTGCATGAGAGTGGTTTTGCAGTCTGTGCACGTCACATCGACGCTGAGGTCGCCGACTTCACAGAAGAGTCGGCGCGTTTCCGTTTTGGGACGACATCAGAACGAATCTTGGTTGCGCGGACGCAAGCAAACTGGGATTTCTGAAGCATGTCGAAGTTCACCAAGTCCGGCTCGACCTGGACCGAAGAAGAGTCCGAAGAAGAGATCTCCGATGAGGACCTCGCCGAGATGCTGAGTCAGCTCTCGGATGGGTCGACAATCACGATCGATGATGATGACGACGACGAAGACGAAGAACCGCTGAAGCTCCCGCCCCCGCGGAAGCGCGGCTGAGCGCGCTCCCCGCTCTCGTGTCACCCCCCAGGCGCGAGAGCGGGGAGCAACTGCTGCGCGACGCGCGTTTGCACATGGTCGTTGCCTGCAGCCTCTTCGTACAGCGTCCCGGTCGTCACCTCGAGCACCGTGATCCAACCGGCGCGCCGCGTAACCGCGATGAGCGGTAGGCCCTGGCGCTTGGCGGCAAGACTGGCCCAGATATCAGCCATGCCGTGTACTTCAAAGTCCTCGATCCAGATGTCGAAGTCTCTGGGCTTGAACGCCATTGTGCCGGTCCCAAGCACATCAACCGGTGTGTCCTCGTTGAGCTCGGCGAGACAGTGCAGGACGTCGCGGTCCTGGATGTAGCTGTTCAGGGGCTGGCGCAGCTGCGCGCCATGGACGCCGACGACAGCGCGACCGTAGAAGTTCAGCTTGTCGACCAGCGTGCAGACGTAGTTCGCGGGGTACACGATGTCATCGTCGACTGCGAAGAAGTAGTCGGCGTTTCGGTCATGGGACATCCAGAACTTACCGGTGTCGCGCAGGTCACCGTGAATGCGCCCGTCGGATGCGAAGCGCTGTGAGCGGTGCACATGGATCTTGGGGTGTTCGAGGAACGCTGGTACTTCGTGGTCTTCGAAGTTGTTGAGGTACACCCAGATCTCATCGACCTGAGGGAGCATCGAGCTGAGCATCAGCTGTAGGTGCCGCGTACGGGCCGGCATGGTCGCGACGCCAGCGACGACGATCCCATCCACAGGTCGTGCTGCGAGTGCGTCGTGGGCGGCGTCAGCATCGGGGAGCCCAACGGCAATTGCCTGCGCGAGCTGGACACGGCCTGCAGCGTCGTCTCCAAGGGCAGCCTCAACTTGAGCCAGGTTCAGATGCGCGAGCCAGGGCCGAAACATCAGGAAGCTCATCTCAGCTTCGGCAGCTTGTGGAAGGTGTTGAACGGCTTGCCGAAAGGCGCCGCGTGCGCCCTCGAGCTCACCGTGCGCCAAGAAGATCACGCCGGCCTCGTGCCACAGGTCCGGGCTCGTCGGGAATCGTGCCAGTGCTGTGAGCAGCTCGAAGCGAATGGCCTCGAGCGGGCTACCAGCCTTGTGCATGCTGGTCACCAGGTAGAAGTACACGGCCTGCAGGTGGTGCTTGTCGAGCTGGCTTGGGCTCGCATCGATGAGATCGCGCGCGGTCGTGAGTGTGCTGACTGCCTCACTCCAGTGCTCTGCGTGTGCATGCTCACGCCCGAGGTAGAAGTAGTTCAGAGCGTCGGGCCGATCGGCGATCGCCTTGGTGAGGATGCGCATGGCGCGCTCGCTCTTGCGCTTGTCGCGCGCGATCGCGGGGTCGTATCCGCGGTGCACAATCGTCAGGTCTGCGCTGTCGAGGTCGAGCTCGGCGGCACCGCGTTCGTGCAGCTCAGGAGCGAGTGTGAGGCGGTTGTGAATTGGGCTTTCGTACCGAATGAGCGGGTGCTTCGGGAAGATGCGCAGCTGCTTGGCACTGGCGAACGCGGCGGTCTCGTCGGCCATCTTGTCGACCAGGCTGAGGCGCACGAACACGCCAGGCCAGTGGTCGACGACGGTGCGCTCTTCGAAATCCTGGATCGTCTTCTTGAGCGCGCCCGGAGCGGTGAGCGCGCCTTCGAGGTGTTCGTCACCGTCGATGATCAGCACCCACCGGCCGGAGGCCGCGTCGATTGTCGCGTTGCGCGTCGCGGAGAAGTCATCGGCCCACGGAATGTGGCTGATCTTCGCGCCATGCCGGGCGGCGATTGCGACGGAGTCATCCGTGCTTCCGGTGTCGATGAGGATCACTTCGTCGACAACGCCCTTCAAGGATGTGAGCGTGCGCTCGAGGAATCGCCCTTCGTCCTTGCACATAATGCAGGCCGAGAGGAAGGGCGCGGGGTGGGGTGCGGCAGGGGCAGGGTGTGGCAGAGGAGGGGAAGATGTCATCTGCCGGGAAGCTAACAGAGCGCACTCGAGGGTGCGACGATCAACCGACGATCTTGTTGATCTCGGCGCTGGCGATCAGCTGGCTCGCGGTGTTCAGCTTGGTCAGCCTGCGGATGACGAGCACGTCGCCCGCGTACACCAGCGCGGTCGCGCCCGAGAACACCATCGAGCTCGAGCCCGCGTTCTGACCGCGGTTGGAGCGCAGGGTGCCGATGTTGGTGTACGTGATGCTGCCGGCCAGAGCACGAAACAGCGCGATGGTGTTGAACGTGGTCGAGCTGGTGGTGCCCGCTTCGATCGCGCGCAGTCTGAAGCCGGTGATCTTGCCTGGGCTTGACACAATCGCAACGGCGAGCGTGGCCTTGGCCGTCTGGGTCGTCTGCGTGCGTGGGGCGTGCCCGTGCAGCTCAGTGAGGCGGAGGGACAGGCCGGCGATGCTGCCGGCGAAAGCTGAGGGGGAGGAGAACTGGTCGGTGGGCATGGTGAGACTCCTTACGGACGGGGTGGTTGGAAGACGAGGTGAACTTCCTCCAGAACCCTCGGCGAAGTCAATATCTGGTGGGTGTAGACCCTCGATATGGCTGCCCAAAGCGGGTGAAGCTGAAAGTGGCCGTGCTGTGCGGTCTTCCACGCCTGCTACGACTTGTGTCCTCGTGTTTTGTTGGGGTAATGCTCAGTTGATGACGCCCGACCTGAACAACAGAACACCCCCACCGATCAACAGCTACGACGACGCCCTGAAGTGGGCCGAGCAGGTCGTCCTCGACTGCGAGGCTGCACGTGCGTCCTGCGACGTACCGGTGCCGGCCATGAAGTCGACCTCGGTCACCGAGCTGCGCCGGCGCGAGAGCGCGTACCTGCTGCGTCACGGCACTGCGCTCGGCACCCTGGTGGCGCTCTTGCGCTGCCGACAGATCAGCGAGGTCGCGTACAACACGTTCGTCGAGCGCACGCGCGCGACATTGACGGGCTCAGTCGTTGGCTTGGGGCTCACGCAGTGAGCGGCCCTAGTGCCGATACCATCACTTCGCTCTATCGCACCGCCACCGCAATCAAGGACGCAGGTCACCTGAAGCAGTGGCTCAAGGCGACGGGGCGCGACTGGATCGTGCTCAAGTCTGGCGACTTGGTCGACGGTCTGCCTTGGCCTGATGGTGTCGACATCCTCATGCAGATCATCGAGGCGTATCGGCAGCATCGTCAGGGCGTGCCGGTCGAGTGGGCGCCCTGTTCCAAGCTGCGCGTGCACGCTGTTGGACGCACCTGCGATCTCTGCAAGAACCAAGGACAGGTCATCGTGCGGAGCAAGACCGACACCCTCGAGCTCGACGAGCTCAAGACCGCGACGGTCTGGATGATCAACCAGATCCTCGAGAAGGACAGCTCCTGGAACCCGTTCAACACCACTGGAGGTGCGTGATGCCGAGCTACGACTATGTCTGCTCCAGCCCGAGCTGTCAGGTCGCGGTGAACCGGATCGTGTCGATCAGTGCGCGCGATGACCAGCGCTGCGATGTGCCCGACACGCGTTCGCAGGTCACGTCGACGGCAGTTGATGTTTGTGGCGCACCGTTGGTGCGCGAAGAAATCCCGTCAGGGCAGGCCAACCTGGTCGACAAGCAGTGGCGGGTGAAAGCCATCATGAGCGACGGGTCACGAGTGCCTGGATCGTTCGGTGTGGGCCGGTCTCGGACCCATAAAGGCTTCGGATGATCGGGTAGAGGAGCAACCATGAGCACCGAGAACGACATTTCTCCGTTGCCGGCGTCACCAAAGCGGCGGAAGTCACTGGACGCCCCCAAGGCCGCGCATCTGCGCGACCCACAGCTGCGCGCTGAGGCTGGATTGTTCTACATGACTGACCAGAGCGCGCCGACACTGGAGCAGATGTCACAAGACGCACGGTTTTCAGCAGTGACCAAGAAGACTCTCGAGCGCTGGTCGATCGACGACAAGTGGGTCGAACGGCGCGCCGAGTTCTTCAAGAAGTGGACGGCGCGGGCGATGGACCGCATGGGCACTGAGATCTGCAAACTGCGCCAGCGAGACCTCGGCGACCTCGAGACGATCCGTACGAAAGCGCTCGAGTGGCTCGCGGACGCAGAGATTCAACCGCGCTCCTGGGAGGGCGTGGCCAAGGTGCTCATGGAGGCTTCGGATAAGCGCACGATCCTCGCAGAGGCCATCGGCCAAGAGCTGATGCCGTCCACGACCAAGGCCGAGATCAAGCCCGAGGACGTCGGCACGAACAGCGCTGAGCTGCAGCTGGCGGCCAAGAGTATCTTGGCGCACCGGCGCGCCGCGCTCGCCGGTGTCAGCGCCACGCCGATCGGCAGGGATGCTGGTGTGGTCGTCGCAGACGTTGCGCTCGACCTGTCAGTGAACCAGGACGGGGCCGTGCCGCAGGTGCACGACGTCGAGGTGCTGCTCTCGTCAACAGCTGGCGGTGAGCGCCCGCCGCTCAGTCTCGGCCTCGGTGATGAGGACGACGAGGATGCGGACGAGGACGAGCAACCTTGATCAAGGACGCAGGCGATGGCTGGATTGTCGACCACTCGTTTCGGCGCCTGACGCCGAACCGGTACTCGCCGCGTTTTCAAAAGGCACGCTGCGAGCCGATTGAGCTGGTCGTCTACCACTACACGGCGGGTGGGTTCAGCGGTGCGCTCTCATGGCTCACGTCCAAGGACAGCGCGGTATCCGCGCACTTCATCGTCAAGAAGGACGGTGAAATTTGGCAGCTCGCACCACTGTCGGAGCGCTGCTGGCATGCAGGCGGCAAAACGTCTGCTTGGCGTGGTGTGGGGCGCGTGAACAACCGCAGCATCGGCATCGAGATCGAGAACTGGGGCCAGCTCAAGATCGTGCAGGTCAAAGATCGCATCCTTGGCAAGGACGTTCCACAGATCCAGACGCACCGTGGCACGCTGTTCAGCGGTACGACGTTCACTGCACCGGACGGCGCAGTCTGGGACGCGTACACACCGCAGCAGCTCACGACACTCGACGACCTCACACAGCGTTTGGTGGTCGCGTTCCCACAGCTACTCGCGCCAGATAAGGCGGGTGCAGTCGGCAGCGTGACAGGGCGTCTGGTCGGGCATCAGCATGTCGACCCGACCCGAAAGATCGATCCAGGCCCCGCGTTCCCGTGGGAGCGCATTGTGGCCGCAGCGTACGCTACGAAACCACCGAAGCCGCCCAAAGCGAGGACGTCATGAACAAGCCGATCGAGAAGACCATCCGTGCGCAGCTGGCTGAGTACGATCCCGAGCTCTTGCTCGCAGACGGCTTCGACGCAGCGATTATCGGTGTCGCACGCCGTGTCGGTTCTGATGATGTGATTGTCTATGACCGTGCAGAGTGCATCACCATGCTGGTCGCAGAGGGGTTGAGCTTCGAAGAGGCGAACGAGCACTTCAAGTACAACGTCGCTGGCGCCTTCATCGGCACCAAGATCGGCGCCAAGACGCCGTGGTTTCTCACCTGCGTCGACGAGCTTACCGAGTAGCGCGTTCAGGGTAGGGGCGCGGGCACCGTGGTGGGGCGCCCACGGATCTCAGCACCGAGATAGATCGCGCCCACCGTCGCCAGCACAACAACCGGAACCACGAAGAACGGGCTCGTCCACCATGGAGAAGGCTCGACCTTCCGTGCAGCCTCTTCGCGCCAGTACACGCCCTCGCGCGCGAAGGCGTCGCGCTCTCGTCGCATCTGGTTGGTCTCTGCGGCGGCGACGGCTCGAGCAGCGTTGAGGCGGGCGTTCGCGACAGAGCTACTGCGTGCGAGCTCGAGCTGCAAATGCTCAGCGGCGTGCGTCGCAGTTTGCCCAAGCGAGATCGCCAGATCTTCGTTGAGGAGCTGCCCATCAAATGGCGCGGTGTCACCGCGGTTCATGGGCGCGGAGCAATACTTTGGGTGAGCCGGATCACACTCAGGCTTGGGCGTCGCCTGTGCGAGCACGAGCATGAGTGCGAACCAGCTCACGAGTCGGCCTTGGGCTTGGTGGGGTTGGATGATCTGACCGGAGATGGACCTGACGAGAAGCGCGCTTCGATCTCGGGCACGAAGGACAGCTGCGCCTTGCCCCAGACCCAGTTCACAGCGCTCTGGCAGTGCGGGCAGATCATGCTGCCGAGTCGCGACTCGACGAAAATCTCACCAGCACAGCCACTGCTGCTGCACTTTCCTTTGACCAAGCTCTTGGCGACCAGCTTGAGTACGTTCCCGTCGGCGTCCGTGAACTCGATGTAGTGATGGTTTCGCACGTACTTAACACTCCCCATCTCTTTCGGGAGATGCGTGCGAAACTCGATAGGGCCTTCGAGATTTAGTGTGACAATTTGGATGGCGGCGGTCGTCATATTGTCTCCGATCAATGAGGTGCGCTACGACGGCTGCCGGCCCTGGCGAGAAATTTCGCTAACTCGACAGGATCGCCTCTAAGGCTTTCAGCCTCACGCTGCGCGTCGACGCCCAGGTCAGCTCTCTGCTTCTGATACTCTAGCTCGATGTACGCAGTCGCGGCATTGAGCCCAACTTCAGCGATCTTCCGCTCGAGCGCGCCCTCTGCCTGGATCGCGGACAGCTCCGCTTTCAGGGTCTCTGTTGGTGCGTTTGCGAGCGGCGTCTTACGTCGAGAGAAGATCGCTGCCAGCGCCGTGCCCACCACAGCCAGAGCAAAGAGGACGAACCACCCATATCGACGGAGAAACGAGCCGACGCGGTCGAGAGCAGCGCGAAGACTGATGATAATCGCACTCACTCCCGATCCCCGTCAGGACTTTCCGGCAGTGTGGGCGCGCGGTCAAGTGTCTGATCATCGGGTGGATTTGGAGGCGGCGCGTGACTCGGAATGGGGAGTGAGGAGAGGCGTCTTTGCACCGCAGCGTCCACCTTACGCTCCTCGACTGCCGAAACCAGAGGCTGTGGTCCCTGATCTGGAAGGAGCATCTTGCGCACAGCCTTGAAGAACCAGTCGTACACGCTGGTCGTCGCCGTCGCGAGGAGCACGCCGAGCATGAACTTGGCGCCGTTGCCTGCCTCGGGTGGCGCAAGACCGACCGGCAGAAAGAGCGCAGCCCAGCACCACACCAGCGGCGCGTAGTAGCCCAGGATGCCGCCCCACTTGGTCTCCGCGAAGGCCTTGGTCGGCCCGCGCTTGAACGCTTCCATGGCCGCGCCGCACGCGATCATGACGACGACGTTCTGTTCGGTGGCGAGCTGCCGCCATATCGGGCCGAAGTCGATCGGGTCCATAAAATCCTCTTTCTACTGCTCGCCGAAGAACGCGAAGTTGGCCTCGAAGGACAGGCCGCCCACGCTCAGATTTTGCGCCACGCCAGCCGCAGTTCGAATCTCGAACCTGTAGACGGTCGCCGACCGTGAGGTCTCGATTATGACGTATTGGTTAGTTATGGAGTGGACTTGTGCTATCTCAAAGTAGTTCGAGCTCGCGAAGCCCAACGGGAACGTGATCTGCACCTCGACTGCTGATGAGAGCGACACATTGCAATTGAAGCCGACCGGCAGCGTGATGCCACCAACGCCGTCGACCGCGATGCGCGCCAACGCCTTTATCATCGAGTTGGAGTAAATGGTGTCCGGAACTGGCGTGCCGGCCATGGACTCAGTCGCCGTGAGACGCTGGCCCTGCACAGTATTGGATCCAGTAATCACACCAGTAACAACGCAGTTGTTGGTTAGGGACGTAAGCCCGCCCACGGTCAGAGTGCTGCTTAGCGCCGCAGCACTGGTCACGGCCAGAGTGTTGCTTAGAGTTGTTGCACCGCCCACGGTCAGAGTGTCGCTTAGCGCTGCCGCACCAGTCACGGCCAGAGTGCTGCTTAGCGCTGCCGCACCAGTCAATGTAGTCGCGCCACCAACGCCGAGTGTGCCGGTGACCGACGCCGAGTTCGCGGTCAACACACCGCTGATCGTTACAGTAAGAGCCTCGACAACAGCGCTGACGGTGAGATTGTTAGTCCAGACCGAGGCCCATCTTCGCGTGATGGTGCCGACGGACAACGATATGTCGTTGGCTGGAACCAGCGGTCCGACCATCGCCGAGGCGGTGCCGCCGCTGCGCGCGAGCTTCTCGTCGTTGAGAGAGGTGAGGCTCCGTGGGCCGATACCAGTTAATGCTACTCCGCTGTGTGGGTTGATAAACGTGGACAATCCGCCAACGATGTCCTGGATCTGACGGAGGGTCATCTTGACGAAGCGCTCGAGACCGGTGATGCCGCTGGTCTCACGCGTCACAGCACGGTCTGCGGCGGTGCCCCAGTCCGCGTCCTCGAGCAGAAATGGGAGCGTCGCCGTGCTCCGGCCTTCGAAGAGCATCGGTCGGCTGTCGACGCAGGCGTAGACGTAGCTCGGGCCGCCGGAGATCGTGACGATGCCGATGACGACCCACTCTGCACCCGGTGAAGTGAGCTGGACCGTGAGGTCCCAGTCTTCAGTGAGTCGTGTGGCGACGTTGCGCAAAAACTCAGTCGGGTCTGGAGCTGCGAGCGGGTTCCAAAACGGTCGGTTGGCGTGCCCAGTCTCGCGCGCTGTCGCACGGATGTACACGTTGTACGTGCCGTTGGCGTACGTCGACAGATCGCGAGTCTGCAGTGCCTGTCCTTCGGAGACCAGTGCACCACGGACGACGCCGCCACCTGCACGCAGGCCGAGAATGCCTGTGCCGCCGATGACGGTGAGGAGGCCGGCTGCGTCGATGCTAGGTATGAAGCCACGCAGAACAAAGAAGCGCTGCAGCGGGCTTGCCACACCAGTTTGGTCGTCACCGATGATGAGCCGATCAACGACCTGCGCCAGCGCGTCACGCAATGAAACATGTACGGCATGATCGAAGTCCGGGGTGTCAATTCTTTGGCCACGTTGAACACGGAGAAAGCTCTTACCTGCCATAACTTAGGTTCCTTCCATTGATTGTAGCCGACGACGCGCGACCACCAGTTATCTCTTACATCAATCTTCTTGGATGTGCAGCCCGAGGGCCGAATCACCCGGGTCTGGATAGGACGCATCACGGAACAGCGCGTCGAAGTCGGCGATCACACCCGCAGCCGTGAGTGCGTCAATCACGTCGCGCACGTAGCCGAAGTCGTCCCACAGATAAAACGGGCTCATCAGCAGGTCGCGAACCGCGCTCCCAAGCGGGAAGGGCTCATTTCGCGGCCCGAAGACCACTTCCCAGCGCAGCTCGTTGAATGCGCCAACAGCCCAGTTGGAGCCGAAGCCCGCCCCTTCCATGGTGAGCTCGTCACCTGGGCCGACCGCCTCGATCCGACAGCTCGAGGGCGCGCTGGTCGAGACCAGGCCGAACACACGGAAGTGGTGCCCCACATGGATGGCGCTGCCAGTGAGCGCTCCGGCCGGCAGCTCGATCGTCATGCCGTTCGTACTGGTCGCGCCAGTCGCGCCGGCCGCACCGGTCTGGACGTCGACCTCGATCTCGTCTTCGAGATGACCAGAATCGATCGTGGTGTACTCGACGTCGACGATGTCACCGACCGCCACGTACGCCGGCAGCTGCAGCACAGTGCGGTTGGTCAGCACCGCACCGGCGACCGTCCCTGCGTCAACGACCTCGAAGACGACCGCA
>Ga0163144_10020704_pt1 | contig 13127 bp, 9 predicted proteins | sample OliLak19BULKMAT1_FD_123175 | JGI IMG/M metagenome (GOLD analysis project Ga0163144, IMG submission 123175) | Freshwater microbial mat bacterial communities from Lake Vanda, McMurdo Dry Valleys, Antarctica - Oligotrophic Lake LV.19.BULKMAT1 | ecosystem: Environmental > Aquatic > Freshwater > Lake...
ATTAGGGGATTGGCGCGACGCGGCGTGGCGGCGGTTTTCAACCGCCATGCCTGATCAAGACTGGAAGAGGGGCATGCGGTTGGAAACCGCTGCCACGATTCCACAAAACCTGACGCGCGGCAGTATGTCTCAACGTCAAATCCTCTCGAGCTTGATTGGATAGGTATTTCCCGAGGCGAATTGCGCGACGTAAAGGCTATGGTCGCGTGCAATCACGAGGTCATGGGGATGCATGGTCGGTGAGGAGGATGATGTGACCCTCCGCGTCCTCGACGATTCCGTGGCAGTTCTTGACCGGGGTTTTCGAGTCCAGAATGCCCCAGCCCGGCACCACTTGATATTTGAAATCCCGGTGTCCAAGAAGGTCGGGGCCTTTGCGGGCGGCGGCACGGGCATGCGGAGCGAGCAGCGAAAGGGCGGCGGTTTGGAGAAATGTGCGTCGTCGCATGCCCTGATTCGTTTGCCTTGACTGGAAACGGCTGTCAAGGATGCCCCACCGGAAGGGATCCGGCTGAGACAGCCGGAACACATTCGGGTTGAAAGGTCGGCGGGAAATCTGCCGTTCTGACTGTCTTCAAATGGATTTCGCGAAAACTCATCCCTGCCATCGCATGCTGTCCGGACTCCTGCTCGGCATGTCGCTGGTGCCTGCCTTGTCCGCTCCTGACTTCGTGCACGAGGTGGCACCGATCCTCGACAAGCATTGCTCCAAGTGCCACATGGACAAAATGAAGGGGGGGCTCTCGATGAACACGGAGGAGTCTTTCCGCGAGGGTTCGGAAGATGGCCCGATCGTCGAATCCGCGCATCCGGAAAAAAGCCTGCTGCTCGAGCGGATCACCACCGACGACGAGGACGAGCGCATGCCGCCCAAGGGCAAGGGACTCAACAGCGCGGAGGTGGAAGTCGTCCGCGCGTGGCTGCAAGACGGGGCGAAATGGGAGCCGGGATTCGCATTCAAGAAGCCTGCCTACGATCCGCCGCTGCGCCCGCGGAATCCCACCTTGCCCGCTGTTGTTGACGGTCGTGCAAATCCGATCGACCGCATCATCGACCACTATTTGGCTGAGAAAAATCAGCCGCGGCCGGAACCTCTGGACGATTCCACTTTCCTCCGCCGCGTCCATCTCGATCTCACCGGCCTGCTGCCCGATGCGGACGAGGTGACCGCATTTCTCGCTAACAAATCGGCAGGCAAGCGCGAGGAACTCGTGGACCGCTTGCTTGCAGACAAGACCGCCTACACCGAGCATTGGCTGACATTCTGGAACGACCTGCTGCGAAATGATTACGTGGGCACCGGCTACATCGACGGCGGGCGCAAGCAGATCAGCGGCTGGCTCTATCAGGCGCTGCATGACAACATGCCGTATGATCAGTTCGTCCGCGCGCTGGTGGCTCCGTCACCGGATAACGAGGGATTCGCCAACGGGATCAAATGGCGCGGCACGGTCTCGGCCGCGCAGACGACGCCGCTCCAGTTCGCCCAGTCCGTGGGGCAATCATTTCTCGGCATCAATCTGAAATGCGCGTCCTGCCATGACTCGTTCGTCGATCGCTGGAAACTCAGCGAGGCCTACGGGCTGGCCGCCATTTTCTCGGATGAACCGATGGAACTTTATCGCTGCGACAAGCCGACCGGAAAAATGGCCAAGCCCGCATGGCTCTTCCCCGAGTTGGGCACGGTGGATGCGAGCCAGCCGAAAGCCGAACGCCTGAAACAACTCGCCGCGCTGATCACCGCGCCCGAAAACGGTCGCACTCAGCGCGCGATCACGAACCGCCTGTGGCAGCGCCTGATGGGACGCGGCATCGTGCATCCGGTGGATGCCATGCAGTCCCCGCCGTGGAACGACGATCTGTTGGACTACCTTGGTTTCAACCTGCGGGAGAACCATTACGATCTCAAGCAGACGCTCCGTCTGATCTGCCTTTCGCAGGCCTATCAGTCGAAGACGGAAACCTTCGGCAAGGCCCCGCAGGAATCGTCCTATGTATTCAACGGCCCGTATGCGAAACGCATGACCGCCGAGGAATTCACCGATGCCATCTGGCAGATTTGCGGCACCGCGCCGGCGAAATTCGATGCGCCAGTGAAGCGCGAAGCCAGCGGCGTCACCCCAACGATGCTTAACCGGAAGCCAGTCTGGATCTGGTCGGACACGAATCCCGCGCAGGCAGGCGCGAAGCTATCCCTGCGGAAGCGATTCAAGCTCACCAAGGTCCCTGAAGCTGCTTTCGCGGTGGTCGGTGTTGACAACCAGTTCGAGCTCTACGTCAACGGGCAAAAGGCAGGTGAGGGGGCGGACTGGCAACAGCCTTCGTCGATCATGCTCAGGCAGCACCTCGTTGCCGGGGACAACGAATTCCTGCTGGTGGCGACCAATCTGGGCAGCGAGCCGAATCTGGCTGGCGCCTTGTTCCACGCTCTGCTCAAGCAGGACGGGAAATGGGCCGAGCTTGTCAGCGACGGCGGCTGGGAGGTCTCGCCAACCCTGCCGGACTCTAACGGCAACTTCAAAACGCCGCCGACGGATTGGAAGGAGGCCACGGTGATTGCATCGAATCCCTGGGCCGAGGCGACGAACGCGGTCGGTTCCCAACTCGACGCGATGTCGGCCCCGCAGGTGATGGTCCGCGCCGCGCTTCTGAAATCCGACCTCCTGATGCGCACGCTCGGCCGCCCTAACCGGGAACAGATCGTCAGCACCCGGCCCGATGATCTAACGACACTTGAGGCGATGGACCTCAACAACGGCGCCATCCTCGACCAACGCTTGGCCGAGGGCGCCCAAGCGCTGCTGAAGAAGTTTCCGTCGTCCGCCGCGCTGGCTTCCTACGTCTGGCGGTCCGCGCTGAGCCGCGAGCCGTCGAGTGACGAACTCCAACTCGCAATGTCCCTGCTAGGGCCGAAACCCGACATCACCGCCACACAGGATTTCCTCTGGGGAATCTTCATGCTCCCCGAATTCCAGATCATCCGCTGACCCGCCAATTTACCATGCAACCACTCAGCCTCGACCCCGCCCAACCCCGCCGGGACTTCCTTAAAAAACTCTCCGCCGCCTCGATGGCCGCGTTGATGGCGCGGGCTCCGCGCGCCTCCGCCGAAGTCCTCATCCAGCCGCAAGCCACGGCGGACGCCTGCATTGTGTTATGGATGGCCGGTGGCATGGCCGCGCCGGAGACCTTCGATCCGAAATTCTATCAGCCGTTCGTGAAGGGCACGCCGGTCTCGAAGATCCTATCGACATTTCCCGCCATCGACACCGCGGTGGACAACATCAAGATCTGTCAGGGATTGGAAAAGATCGCCAAGGTCATGGACCGGGCGACTCTCATCCGTTCCGCTGTCCAGCCGGACCTCGGCACCATCCTCCACTCGCGCCATCAGTATCACTGGCACACCGGATACGTGCCGCCGCAGACGGTCGCCGCGCCACACATCGGTGCGTGGATGTCTAGAGTGTTAGGACCGCGCAATCCGGTGATGCCGGCCTTCATCAACATCGGCCAGAGGCTGGAAGGCGTCGGCGAGTCCGAGGAACTCAAGGCCTTCACGACCGGCGGATTTTTCGGTTCCGAATTCGGCCCGATGAACCTGCCCTATCCGGCGGACGCGCTGCTGGCCGTGCGCCCGCCCAAGGGCATGGAACCCGGCCGTTTTTCCAACAGACGGGCCTTTTTCCAGAAGCTCATCGACCGCACGCCGCACCGCGACCTGATGTCGGACTATCAGCAGGAATCCATGCTGCGCTCGCTTGATAGCGCGCACCGGCTTCTATCCGCTCCGGAGGCGAAGGCGTTCGACCTCGAGCTGGAGTCGAAGGAGACACGCGAGGCCTACGGTGATTCACGCTTCGGCCAAGGCTGCCTGCTGGCGCGAAATCTGGTGGAAAAAGGCGCGAGGTTCGTGGAGGTCACGACCGAATACGTGCCCTTCTTCCAATGGGACACGCATAACGACGGCCACGAGGTTACGGAGCGCATGCACCGGGAAGTCGATGCGCCGATCGCGCGGCTGATCCTGGATCTTGAGGAGCGCGGCCTTCTGGATCGGACGCTGGTGGTGATCGCCTCCGAGTTCAGCCGCGACGCGATGATCGAGGGCGTGCCGGGTTCCGAGGCGAAGGACCAGTCGAGGGCCAAATCAGATACGCTGGAGGAATCCAAACACTACGGCCTGCACCGCCATTTCACCGGCGGCACCTCGGTCGTGATGTTCGGCGGCGGTATGAAAAAGGGTCATGTCCACGGAGCCACGGCGGATGAAAGGCCTCTGATCGCCATCAAGGATCCCGTTAGCATATCCGATCTCCATGCCACCATTTTCACCGCCATGGGCATCAGCCCGAAGACGATGTATGAAGTGGAGCGACGTCCCTTCTACGCCACCGAGGATGGCAATGGGACCGCGGTGAAGGAGATTTTCGCGTGAGGTGACATTCTGTGGCGGCGGTTTTCAACCGCCATGCCTTATCAGGAAGAGGGGCCAGGCGGTTGAAAACCACTGCCACGATTCCGCCGCCGTTTCCCAGCGAGAGCCCGGGTCTCGCCAACCAATGCTGGATTTCAATGACCCCGGTCTTGGGTCATGTGGATTTCTTTCCTTGAGGAATGAAAACATGGCAAAGACGAGATTGACGACGAAGCAGATTTTCGCGATCCAGGCTGCGGTGCCTGTGATGCCTCCAAGGCCCAAAATTCCGGCGTTAATAAATTGTATCCTTGAATATTGGTCGCGAATTCGCGACGAACGAACCCTTTAAGTAGCGGCAAATGGCCCATCAATTAGATTCCTTTTCCGATTGCTTCCATTCCTTCAGCCACGAGGCGGTCGCCGGCGGGATTTTCGTCACCGCGATCCCCATCACTTCGATACAGTTCGCGCAACTCCGCCTGCACTAAATCCAACTGCTGTCTATACTTGGCAGGCAGCGCCAATGGCTCCAATGTCTTTGGAATGAAGGGCTTCACGAGGACCTTTAGGTGCCGTTCAAACCATGATTCAAGAAACTTATGAAGTCGTTTAGGCCCACATGACGAAGGTAGTGCCGCTACGTCTATCCCTTCCATGTCCGTGTAATAGTCCTCTTGTTCCTTGGTGTGACTTTTCTCACCGACAGCATTGATCCATGACTCACGATCCACATTCTTGAAGCAATCAATCCAGAAAACTGGATACTCGTCCCCACCTAGGACCCCTTTGAATTCGGCTGGCCCGTCAAAGTGAAGAAGATGAAGGAGTTGTCCGGTGCCATTGGCATTCGTCAACAAATAGGCAATCTCCGCAGAAATGATCAAGCGTTGGGGCGAAGCAAGTTTGGAGATCCGAAATCCAATATCGAGAGACGGGCCCGCATAATCGTATCCAATCACCCGACCGTCTTTAACCGTATCCTTCGTATGCTTCACGTCCTGATGGTCAGCGAGCATTGGAATTTCAGCATTGCAAACCGGAAAACCTGCAACCCATGCGGCTCCTTTGAGACTAATTGGCAGCGGATAGTCACCCGACTTGGCATAATCAATCTCTTCATTGATCGCGTGTCGGAACGCATCGAGAATGATAGGCAAATGGCTATCGTGTTTCAGTTCGATTACGAAGACGAGTTCGTCACCTAATGCTTTCCAAAGGTGGGGAGTCCCGACCTTCTCGTCTGGATCGCCACTATCTGAAATCCCCGCATCTTTTAGCCTTCGCCCAAGATGGAAACGGATGCGAGTGCCAAAATCTCGATAGAATGAACTCAGGAACATGAGCCAATTCGAGGGGCCTCCGGAGCTATTGTGTGTACGCCAATGAGTGTGCGGCTGTGCCTGTTTGAACGCGGTCGATCCGACAACATCGACACTTAGGAAAAGCTTGAGTTTCGGGCAGACGAGTTTTTCTAGGTCCTGTTTTTCAAGCTTCGTTGCAAACGCCATCGTCTTCCTTCGATATTGTAGGTTCGAGAGATCTTTCCCCAACATGAACTTCCTCAGCCGACGCCTTGTAGGCTTTCAGGGTACGGGAGCGATGATCGATCAGGTCAGAAGCCACCCGAAATCGATAGACAAGTGACGGCAAGTACCCACCTGATTCAGCCATTTCCTTTTCAAACTCCTCGGCCGGCATCAAGAATGCTTCAGCGAACCAGTTGGCTTCCGATTCCGCGCGGTTGGTTCCTTCCCGTTTGATGGTCAGACCGTCACTGCGGTTCTGAAAGAGGTAGTGAAGGAAATAGTGTCCCAGTTCGTGAGCCATGGTAAACCTATCATGGAACTCGCCAGTGTAAGGAGAGAGGACAATGTCAAACTTTCCGCCCTCTTTGCCTGGCACGCGGAGATATCCGAACTCAAGCCGTTCATCTGGCTCAGCAACTTCAACGTTACCACCCAGCTTTTCTACGATGAATGTGCGCAGATCGTCGCCGGGTTGAAAGCCGAACAAACGTGCGATTCGGGTCGCCGCGTCATCGATCACTTTTCGTGAGGCTTCCGTCGGTTTGATCTGAGCATCAGCCAACAGGGAGTCATTTTCGAGCCCGACTTCACTCATGGTTTTGGATGATTTGCATTGAACTTGGACTAGCTCTCCGGGAAAGAGTAGCAGCTATTTAGGAATTGTTAAGGAATTTTTCGTGAGTGCTTGAGGAAGATTCTCGTACGCTGGGGGGGTTGCAAGCTTAATCTGTACTGCTCGGAACCTGCCGCCCACCCAAGCCAAGTGATCTTCACCCGCCAATAAGAATGGATGAGGTTTGAGAGGTTTGAGAGGTTTCTATTGAAACCGTGACGGACATCGTGGAACGGAAAGGAATATTTAGTCCCGCCGCCGCGCGATCCACTGGAAAATCACGCCCGGGCCCGCGTAATCAGGATCATGCGCGCTTCGCTCACCATCGCCGCCCTCGGGATTTTCCATGCCACGCTGCTCCTCGCCGCACTTGGCAAGGGAGCGGATTTCACGCCGGATCGGCAGACCGAGTACAAGAAAACCGAGGGAAAACCACTCTCGCTGCATGTCTTCCTGCCCCAGGATTGGAAGGCCTCGGACAAACGCCCGGCGGCGGTTTTTTTCTTCGGCGGTGGCTGGGTGGGTGGCAGTGCCTCGCAATTCTATCCGCAGGCGGACCATTTTGCCAAGCGGGGCATGGTGGGGATTTCCGCCGACTACCGCACGAGTGGTTCACACAAGACGGGTCCGAAGGAATGCGTGGAGGATGGCAAATCGCCGGTGCGCTGGGTGCGCGCCCACGCGGCGGAACTCGGCATTGATCCGGAGAAAATCGCCGTGGGCGGGGGATCGGCGGGCGGGCATGTGGCGGCGGCGAGCACATTCTGTCCGGGCTTCGATGCAGCGGGTGCGGACACCCAGGTATCCACCCGCGCCAATGCGCTGCTGCTTTTCAACCCGGTCTTCGACAATGGCCCGGACGGCGGCTGGAGCCATGCGAAGGTGAAGGACTATTGGCAGACGATTTCGCCCGCCCACAACATCGGCAAGCCCGCGCCGCCCACCGCCGTTTTCCTAGGCACCAAGGACAATCTGATTCCTGTTAGCACGGCGGAACGCTTCAAGAAGACGGTCGAGGATGTCGGAGGCCGCTGTGACCTCAATCTCTATCAGGATGGCGTGCATGGCTTTTTCAACAAGGAACCCTACCTCACGAAAACAACTGACGCGGCGGATGCGTTCCTTGTTTCCTTGGGCTGGCTGAAAAAGCCGTAGCGGTCAACCTATAGCCCGGTTTCCGGTGCCACGCCAATTGGATCAAGGCTTTTTCACGCTCCGGATCTTGTCGAAGCGGGTCCGCATTTCCTCCGCCGTGCCAATGGTGAGATGGACCGTGTAGTCGTGGGTGAATCCCGGCGTGATCGCCAGGGTTTGGATCGGTGCGAAATACGAACAGCCCGAGGCATCCGGCCCGTCCGGGCCCTTGAACCGATAGCAGGTCACCTTCGTCGATCCGGGGAAATGGACGCCAAGGCCGCGGCCGTCCTTGCCGAGATATCCGGCCCATGATTCCGAGATCTCGCGCGATTCGTTAGGCCATCCCGGGATGTCCTTCTTCAGTGCTTCACCGGTCCATGGCTTTTCGCCGGAATAATAGACCAGTTGAGACAGGGCATAGTCAACGAACACGGCGGGCAATTCCTGATGTGTCGGCGGATGGATGGTTTTTCCCCGATAGCTGAAGCGAAACCGGATCGTGGCGACCTTGCCCTTGAGCGAGATCCATTCCTCCATCCGGCATTCGTCCAGTTCCTCGCCACCTGCCCAATTCACGGGGATGCTCTTCACATAAAGTTCGGTTTCCGTCTGCCTTGATTCGACGACGCGCGCGGGCTTTCCCTTGTAATCGCCACCTTGCACCGGATTCCAGCGCCACGGTTTTTTCGCCCACATCGAGCCGTCGGGCTTGCCATAATACGATTGCTGGATGAAGCGGCCGCGGTCGAAATGATTGAGCAGGTTTCTATCAGCAGGGAGTTCGGAGAACCAGAAGATCGACCCGCCGGAATTCAGATCAACTCCGATCCTCACCTCGCCATTGCTCAGGAATTTTTCCTGCCGTTCCGGTTTTGCGGAGAGGGTGAGAGGAAGCAGGCAGAGGAGAAGTGTGCGGATCATGGTGTCGAAAGGGTTCTACTCCGATTCGGGAAATTTTCTTGCGGAAGTCGCCCGCAATCGCCACGGCATCCACGTTATTTCCATATTTCAATCACTCCATGGCCATCCGCCAATCCCTCGAAACCGCATCGCCGCTCGCGTTGCTCTGGCAGCTCATGCACGGATTCCGTGGCAAGTATGCCTGGGCCATCGCCGCGCTGTTCGTCTTCACCGCGATCAACTACGTCACACCATTGGTGGCGAGCGCGACGATCGACTTCGCGATCTCCCGCGAGCCGGGTGAAAACATTCTAACGACCTGGATCATCCGACTGATGGGTGGTGCGGAATACGTCAGGGAGCACCTGTGGTTTCCCGCCGTGCTGATGGTGCTGCTGACGATTTGCGCCGGTGTCTTCAATTATTTCAAAGGCCGCTTCGCCGCGCAGGCGTCCGACGGAATCGCCCGCCGCCTGAAGGACAGGCTTTTCGACCACCTCCAGCATTTGCCCGCCCGCTACCACGATCATGCGGAGACCGGCGATCTGATCCAGCGCTGCACCTCGGACGTGGAAACGCTGCGGATGGCCCTGTCCACCCAGGTCGTGGATGTGAGCAATGCGTTGCTCCTGCTGCTCACCGCACTGCCGGTGATGATCCTGCTGGACGGCAGAATGACGCTTGTTTCCCTGTCACTGGTCGGGCCGATCATCCTGTTCGGTTACTTCTACATCGGGAAAGTGAAGCACCTGTTCCGCGAGGTGGACGAGGCGGAAGGGCAGGTGACCCGCGTGGTGCAGGAGAATCTAACCGGCTTGCGGGTGGTGCGCGCGTTCGCCCGTCAGGATTTCGAAATCGACAAGTTCGCCGGACCTAACAAGCTCTACCGCGACCGCAGCCTGCAACTCCTCCGGCTGATGTCGTGGTATTGGTCCACGTCCGATTTGATCGTGATCATCCAGCAGGGCCTGGCGCTTTTTGTCGGTGCCTGGTTCATCTCCCAAGGCACCTTGACCGTCGGCACGCTGTTCGCCTTCATCATGTTTCTGAACATGCTGCTGTGGCCGGTCAGGCAAATGGGCAGAACGCTAACTGACTTTGGAAAATCCCTGGTGGCCCTAACACGAATGGGTGAAATCCTCGCCGAGCCTGAGGAATCCAATCCGGAGATGCCGGCGGGTGCACTCATTCCGCCTGCCGGGCGGATCGAGGTCCGCGATCTGGTGTTCGGCCATGGCGAGGGGACCGCGGCAATCAATGGAATCTCGTTCTCCGTCGAGCCCGGCGAAACGCTGGCCATTCTCGGACCGTCCGGTTCCGGGAAATCAACAATCATGCACCTGCTGCTGAGGCTTTATGATTACTCATCGGGATCGATCAAACTGGATGGGAGCGAGCTCCAGGATCTGGATCGCCAATGGGTGCGCTCGCAGTTCAGCGTGGTGATGCAGGAACCCTTCCTCTATTCCAAATCCATCGGCGATAACATCCGCCTCGGCCGCGACGGTGCGGCCAGTGATGAAATCAGTGAAGCCGCGCGGGTGGCTGACATTCACGACACCATCAACGGGTTTCCCTCCGGTTACTCGACGCTGGTCGGCGAGCGTGGCGTCACTCTATCAGGTGGTCAGCGCCAGCGCGTGGCCCTGGCCCGGGCCTTGTTGCAGGACGCTCCCGTCCTGCTGCTGGATGACGCCTTGAGCGCGGTGGACGGAGAAACCGAATCAACGATCCTTGATGCCTTGCGGGCACGCCGGGGGAAACGCACGACGCTGGTGATTGCCCACCGCCTCTCGACATTGGCGCACGCGGACAAGGTGATCGTGCTCGAACACGGGCGCGTCATCCAACAGGGAACCCACGAGGAACTGGCGGCGCAGGACGGTCTCTATCGCCGCCTGTGGACCATTCAGAATTCCGTCGAAGCCAAGTAGATGGAAACCGGAACCAAGGCATCATGAATGAAGAACCTCAGGAAGATGTATTCAGCGAACGGCTCGACCTGAGCTTGTGGTCGCGCGTGTTCAGGCATGCGCTGCCTTACAAGCGCCTGCTCATTCCACTCGCGATCTCCGCCGTTGGGATCGCGTTGGTCGATGCATCCTTCGCGCTGGTCACCCGCTGGGCGATTGATGATGTCGTTGCCTCGTCGGGCACCATCAACCTGGGGCCTCACATCGCGGTTTACGGGTTTCTAACCATCGCGTTGACCGCCGGCATCTGGCTCTTCATCAATGCGGCCGGCGGGCTGGCCAACCACATGAGTCACGATATCCGCGCGGAATGTTTCAAGCGCATCCAGGAGCTCGAGTTCGCCTATTTCGACCACCGCCCGACCGGTTGGTTGATCTCCAGGCTGACCTCGGATTGTGACAAGCTCGCACGGATCATCGCCTGGGGAAGTCTCGACCTGGTGTGGGCCAGTTGCCTGATCGTGGTCATCGCGATCATCCTGGTGGTGCTCCATCCGGTGCTTGGACTGCTGGTTTTGTCGGTGGTGCCGCCGTTGGTATTCATCAGCTCGTTTTTCCAGAAGAAACTGCTGCTGAGTTCGCGGGATACCCGGAAATATAACTCGATGATCACCGCCTCCTTCGCCGAGGCGCTGCAAGGATTGCGCACGTCCAAGGCACTCGTTAGGGAAAAGGAGAACCTGCTGGAGTTCCAACAGTTGTCCTCGTCGATGTATCGCGTCTCGCTCCAGAATGCCCTGCAATCCGCGGTTTACATCCCCATCGTGCTCACGTTGGGGAGCCTCGCGGCGGGGATCGCCCTGTGGCGCGGCGGCGTGGATGTGACGGGTGGAAATCTTTCGTTAGGAACCCTCGTCGCGTTCATCTTCTACGCCGGCCAGTTCTTCAATCCGGTGAATCAGATCGCGCAGGTGCTCGTGCAGATGCAGGGCGCGCAAGCGGCGGGCGAACGGGTGCTCAGCCTGCTCGCCACGGTGCCCGGCATCCGCGACAGCGAGGTTGTTAGCGGGCGGCTGGCGGAGTGGGACAAGCCTGAGCGCGCTGATGGAATTGCACCGGATGGATTTGAGAGCGATATCGAAAGCCTCGAGTTCAGCCATGTGGATTTCTCCTATGAAGACGGCGAACCGGTGCTGAGGGACTTCAATCTAACTGTCGGTGCGGGCCAAACCATCGCCCTCGTCGGTGCCAGTGGTGGCGGCAAGAGCACCATCGTGAACCTGGCCGCGCGTTTCTACGAGCCGACCGGTGGGGGCATCCTCGTCAACGGCCGCGACCTCCGCGAGCGCGGTCTTGCTTGGTATCAATCCAATCTGGGGATCGTGCTTCAGGGACCCCATTTGTTCAGTGGTTCGGTGCGTGCGAACATCCGCTACGGACGACTTGATGCGACTGACGCCGAGATCGAAGCCGCCGCGCTTTCTGTCAATGCGGATGGCTTCATCCGCGCCCTGGAGAACGGCTACGAAACGGATGTGGGCGAGGGCGGCAACCGGCTTTCCACCGGCCAGAAACAGCTTGTTTCATTCGCCCGAGCCTTGCTGGCGAATCCACGGATCTTCATCATGGATGAGGCGACCTCGTCCATCGACACCGAGACCGAGCAACTCATCCAGCAGGGATTGAAGGCGATTTTCAAGGGCCGCATCAGTTTCGTCATCGCGCACCGGTTGTCGACCATCCGCACGGCGGATCGGATCCTGGTCATTGAAAAGGGGAGGATCCTGGAGGGCGGAACCCACGAGTCCCTGATCGCCGCGAAGGGTCACTATCACGCGCTCTACACCCACCAGTTCCGGCAAGAGCGGGAGACGGGATTGTTGGGGTCTGTTAGTTCGTGAGGCGGTTCAACACGGTAACCCATTGTTCCAGCAGAACCTTCCTGTTCGGTCCCCCGGCTTCCAGCCGGAAGTCGGGGCGGAGGTGTGCGGTGGCCATCATCGCATCCGCCATCCGGTCATGGAGAACGACGGATTCGATCAGTTCGTGATTTCCCAGCGAGTGATGGAGGGTTGCATGCTCGACCATGATCGTGCTGATTCCCGGAGCGTCCATGTCCGGATAGACGCCGGGGGCGAAATCGGCGACCGAGACGGACTCGATCTGACGCAATGCGGTTAGGTCCGCCTGAAGTTCCGCCAGACCCGAGGGATCGGACCGCCGGATAAGCAGGGGCAGGACATTCATTGTGAAGCCGGCGGTGCCGGGTTGCGGGGCGCCGGCGCGGACCTGCTCGACCAGGACGGCATCCGCACCGGAGAATTCCGCGAGTGCTTGTCCCCACGCCCAGGTGACGATGGAGGCTGTGGTCGATTTCATGAGCACCGCCTGCTTCTCTATCAAGTCCGCGAAATCATTTCCCAGGTGGCGCACCGCCGGACCGGGGGGAGATGAATCCCGCGGAAGTTCCGGATGATCCGAGATGCGTGCGGTGGTGATCCTGTTGAGGATTTCAGTGGCGAGACTGACGGATTCCCGCGTCGGAGCTTGCCACAGGGATCGGGGGAGCACCTCGGCGGCATTTCCACCGAGTGTCGCTAAAAACGAGCGGAGGATCC
>Ga0163144_10020705_pt1 | contig 13126 bp, 7 predicted proteins | sample OliLak19BULKMAT1_FD_123175 | JGI IMG/M metagenome (GOLD analysis project Ga0163144, IMG submission 123175) | Freshwater microbial mat bacterial communities from Lake Vanda, McMurdo Dry Valleys, Antarctica - Oligotrophic Lake LV.19.BULKMAT1 | ecosystem: Environmental > Aquatic > Freshwater > Lake...
CGGATATCCTGCATCGCGATGTAGGTCGGCAGATTTTCATTCAACGAGCCCAGCGCATAGCTGAGCCACGATCCGGCGCTGGGAAAACCCTCGCGGACGAAGCCCGTGTTCATGAACACGCAGCCGGGGCCGTGCGTGTTGGTGCGCGAGGTCATCGAGTGGATGAACGCGATGTCGTCCACGTGGCGCGCCAGGTTCGGCAGCATCGAGGAAATCATCTTGCCGCTCCGGCCCGCGGCCTGGAACGCCCACGGCGAGCGCATCAGCGGACCGTTCTTGCCTTGAAACGTCACTTCGGTGTCCGCGCCCGGCAGCGGCTGGCCGTCCATTTTGTCGAGCATCGGCTTGTGGTCCCACAGATCCAGGTGAGACGCGCCGCCGGGGCAGAAGATATTGAGCACGCGCTTCGCCTTCGGCGCAAAATGCGTCTGGCCCGGGCCGACCGCGGCGTGCAGCTCACGGGAAAACAAATGCGTGAGCGCCAGCCCCGCCACGCCCGAGGCGGCGTGACCCAGGAAGTGACGCCGCGTGAGGTGGGGAAGCGAAGCGCTCAGAGGAGAGATCATGTGGAGGGTTTCCGGCACTGCCGTTGAATCAAGACCGATTGTCTCGCGAAGGAATCGAAGGAGACGAAGGAAATACCGCAACCATTCAGCTGAGGCTGCGAGCGTGAGCGAGCGGAGCGTAGGCGTGAGCGGGTTAGATCCACTCGCTCACGCTCGCAGCTACGGGAAGTGCTGAATAATTACAAAATATCTTGGTTCGAACCTTCGTTCCCTTCGTTTCCTTCGCGAGACCCCTCATAACTCAACGCAGTTGGGATTACCGGCGCCTGCGAGGGCCATGCACGCCAAATACAGGTGGAGGTAGGCCGCGCCGATGCTGGCGCTGGTCGACAGAGATCCGACCAATACCGGAGGGTGGTTGGCACGTGCAGGAAACATAGTGGACGTGGATCCAGGGTCTGCGTTGCGCCTCGATTCCGAGGAATTTTACAGCATCGGGCGCGGCGGAGAATTTACGGAGAACTATCCGAATCTGCGGGCGCAAAGTTATACGTTTCTGGTGCATGAGGTCGACCCGTTCGGCCGGGAGACGGGATCGGGCGTGCGGCTGCCCATCGCGATCGTGCCGCCGCTGACGCAGACGTTGTGGTTCCGAGGCCTGATGGTCGGCGCACTGTTCCTCGCGCTGGGCGGCGCGGTGCGCTATGCGACGTGGCGGAAAGTGCAGGCGCAGATGGCACGACTCGAACGTCAACGCGCGATCGAAGTGGAGCGGACGAGGATCGCACGCGACCTGCACGACGAGATGGGCGCCAGGCTGACGCAGATCTCGCTGCTCTCGGCCCGCGCTCTCGAGGCGAACGCGGCCCAGGGGAGTGCCGTCGAGCCACTCGAGCAGGTGCAGCGCGTGGCGCACGCTTTGGCTTCGACGCTGGATGAGATCGTGTGGGCGACGAGCCCGCAGCACGACACGGTCGCCGCGTTTGGCGATCCTCTCAGCCACTACGCCGTCGAGGCGTTGGCGTCCGGCGGCGTGCGCTGCCGCCTCGAGGTTCCGACCCTGCTCCCCGCGACGGAGCTTTCGAGCGGGCACCGGTTTCGCCTGATGATGGTCGTAAAGGAGGTGCTGACAAACGTGCTCCGGCACGCGCGCGCGACCAAGGTGAGAATCCGCCTCGCGCTCGAAGAAGCGACGTTGGCCGTGACCCTGCGCGACGACGGATGCGGCTTCGGCGAACCAGGCAGGGCGAGGCGTAACGGCATCGGCAACATGCACGAAAGGATGCGCGAGATCGGCGGCATCTGTGAGATCGCATCGACGTCAGGTGGAGGAACGACGGTGGCACTGCGCCTGCCGTTGAAGGAGGCGAGCGCATGAACCCCGGCGTGGCGATCGTCGAGGATGATGCTGGCGTGCGTGAGAGCCTCACGGGGCTCGTCCGGCGCAGCGCGAATTTCCGCCTCGTGGCGGAGTGCGCCTCCGGCGAGCAGGCGCTGGTGGACACCCCGGCGTGTGCGGCGAAAGTCGCGGTGATGGACCTCCATCTCCCCGGCATGCAGGGGATCGAGTGCATTTCCCGGCTCAAAGCCAGAATGCCGCACTTGCAGGTGCTCGTGCTGACATCTTACGAAGACGGCGATACGATCTTCCGGGCGTTAAAAGCGGGCGCGGGCGGCTAGCTCGTCAAACGCGATGCGAGCGCAATGCTGGTCGAGGCGCTGACGGAAATCATGGCGGGCGGCGCGCCCATGTCCTGCCAGATCGCGCGCAAAGTCGTGCACTTTTTCCACCAGAGCGCACCGGCGGCGGAAACGGAGAAGCTCAGTAAGCGGGAAATCGAGATTCTCGATCTTCTCGTGGCGGGCTGCATCCTGAAGGAAGTGGCGGATCAGCTCGGCATCGGGCGCGAGACGGTGCGCACGCACGTGAGCCACATCTACGGGAAACTGCAGGCGCGGAGCCGGGCCGAGGCCGTCGCAAAATATCTCCGCCGATGATGCACGGTCAGCGCGCTGGCTGTAAGGCTGACGGCGAGGGTGGCACGGCCGGCGTCTGAGCAAGTAACCTTTCGTCGCCGCGCGTGTCCGTTCATGGACGCTAGAATTGGATGGCCGACTCTCCCGCCCTCCATGATTCATGATCGCGACACGCACGAGCTTTGGGTGGCGCAGCCACCGGATGCGTTGCGCATCCTCCACGTGGAGGACTGCCTGGAGGACCGGGAACTGGTGCGCGCCGCCCTCGGCAGCGACGACCTCGTGTGTGATATCGTCTACGCGGCGACCGGAGCGGAGTTTGCCACCCGATTGGGCGGCGAAAAGTTCGACCTCATCCTGTCGGATTTCTCGATGCCCGGTTTTTCCGGCAGGGAGGCGCTGGCACTGGCAAAGGAAATCCGCCCCGGCGTGCCCTTCCTGTTTGTTTCCGGTGCCATCGGGGAAGAGCGCGCGATCGAGAGCGTGCGCGAAGGCGCGACCGACTGCGTCTTGAAGGCGCATCTCGCCCGGCTGCTCCCGGCCGTGCGTCGCGCCGGGCGCGAGGTCGGTGAACGCGCCCGGCGCCATGCCGCCGAGGAAGCGCTGCGCCGCGCCGAGTCCCGCTTTCGGGGCATTTTCGAAAACGCGGTGGAGGGCATCTACCAATCGACACCCCAAGGCGGCCTGCTCACCGCCAACCGGGCGATGGCCCGCCTCTGCGGTTATGACTCGCCCGAGGAATTCTGCACGGCCGTGCAGGATTTGTCCCGCGACCTTTACGTGACCTCGGGGCACCACGCCGAGTTCGCGCGCGCGCTCGACCAGCAGGGCGAAGTGCTGGGGCACGAGTCGCGGATCAAGCGCAAGGATGGCTCGATCATTTGGGTATCCAAGAATGCCCGGCTGGTGCCCGGTGCCGATGGCGCCCCGCCCTATTTCGAAGGGATGGTGACCGACATCACCGCGCGCAAAACCGCCGAAGAAGCGCTGCGCCAGAGCGAGGAGAGCTTCCGCGCCATGGCCGAGCGGATCGATCACGTCTTCTGGATCGCCACGCCCGACGTGGAACGCTGGTTCTATGTGAGCCCCGCCTACGAGGCGATCTGGGGCCAGCCGGTGGCCGCGCTGTATGCGCAGCCGCGGCAGTGGCTCGAGTCGGTGGTGGCGGACGACCGGGCCTTGGTCCGCGCGGCTCGCGCGGAGCTCGCCGCCGGCCGCGAAACGCGCATCGAATACCGGATTCGCCGGCCCGATGGATCGCTGCGCTGGATCGAGGATCGCAGCTATCCGGTGCGCATGACCGACGCGGCCCCCGATCGCGTCGCGGGCGTGGCGATGGATATCACGCCGCGCAAGCTGCTCTCGTCCCAGTTGCTGCAGGCGCAGAAAATGGAAGCCGTCGGCCAGCTCGCGGGCGGCGTGGCGCACGATTTCAACAACGTCCTCACGGTGGTGACGGGCTATGCCCGGCTCCTGCTGGATATGCGGACCCCGCCGCCCGACATGGTGGAACCGCTGGAACAGATTTTCACCGCCGGAATGCGCGCGGCCAACCTGACGCGGCAGCTTCTGGTCTTCAGCCGCAAGCACTCGCTGCATCGCCACGTCATCGACGTGAACGTGGTGGTGGAGGAAATCGCGAAGCTGATCGGCCGGCTGATCGGCGAGCACATCGCGTTCAAGCTCGCGCTGGCGCCCGCCACCGTCACCGCCGATGTCGACTCCAGCATGATCGAGCAGGTGGTCATGAATCTGGCGGTCAACGCGCGCGACGCCATGCCCGAGGGCGGCACGCTCACCATCGCCACGGAGCTCGTGCGGATCGACGACGCCGCGACCCGCGCGTATCCGACGGCGCGTGACGGCGATTTTGTCTGCCTCAGCGTGCGCGACACCGGCTGCGGCATCCCGCCGGAAAACCTGCCGCGCATTTTCGAGCCGTTTTTCACGACGAAAGGCGCCATGCACGGAACCGGCCTCGGGCTGGCGACCGTTTTCGGCATCGTGCAACAGCATCAAGGCTGGATCGAAGTCGACAGCGCGGTGAAGGGCGGCACGTGTTTCCGCATTCTGCTGCCGGCCGTCCCCGCTGAAATCGCCGCGGCGCCCCGGCGGGCGGGCAAGGCGCCACCGGTGCGCGGTGGTTCGGAAACGATTCTCCTGGTCGAGGACGAGCCGGGCGTGCGCGAATTCGGCGCCGCGGTGCTCAAGAGCCACGGCTACCGCGTGCTGCAGGCTTCCTCGGGGATCGATGCGCTCGCGGTTTGGAAATGGCACGGGTCCCGAATCGGGCTCCTGTTCAGCGACCTGGTCCTGCCCGATGGGCTGGGCGGCGTGGAGCTCGCCGCGAGGCTGCGCAAGGAAAAGCCCACGCTCTGCGTCATCCTGACCAGCGGTTACGCAGCCGAGTCGGTCGAGGAGGACTTCCGCCCGCCGCCGGGCACGCTGTTTCTGCATAAGCCCTACAAACCGCAGGTGCTCGCGCAAACGGTGCGGGATGCGCTCGACCACAATTTAAATCGATGAAGACCCACCTTCCTATCGTCGTCGCCGTGCTCTTCGCCGTGGTGCAGGTTCCATCCCCGGCGGCGGGAGCGCAACCCGCCCGCCCTGATCGAAACCTCGGCGATCTCACGCTTGAGGAGCTGATGAACGAAACCGTGACCTCGGTTTCGAAGCGCGAGCAAAAACTCAGCGATGCCGCGGCAGCGATCACGGTGCTGTCGAACGACGACATTCGCCGCTCGGGTGTGACTTCGCTCGCGGATGCTTTGCGGCTCGTGCCTGGGATGGACGTGGCGGCGGTCAATGCCAGCCAGACGGCCGTCTCCGCCCGCGGGTTCAACAGCCTCTTTGCGAACAAACTGCTGGTGCTCGTGGATGGGCGCGCCGTCTACAGCCCTTTGTTCAGCGGAGTATCTTGGGACCTGCAACAGACCATGCTGGAGGATGTGGACCGCATCGAAGTGATCCGCGGACCGGGCGCGACGGTTTGGGGCGCCAACGCGGTCAACGGCGTGATCAACGTCATCACGCGGAGCGCGAAAGAGACGCAGGGCGGACTGCTCTACGGCGGGGGCGGGAATGTGCAGCGCGCCATGGCGGGAGCGCGCGTCGGGGGCAGGGCGGGAGCGCACACCTACTATCGGGTGTTTGCCAGCTACGAGGCGACCGCCGATTCCCCGTTGGGCAACGGAGAGCCCGCCCACGACAACTGGCGGGCGTGGCACGGAGGGTTTCGTTTCGATCGTTACGCGCCGGCCGATACCCATCTCGTCTGGCAGGCGGACGCCACGGTGTTGAAGCTGACCGATTCCACCTCGGACGCCTATAATGCGAATATGCTGGGCCGCTGGACGAGGACCTTGACCGGGCGCTCGAGCGCGGAACTGCAGGCCTACGTCGATCGCACCCACCGCGATGAAGTCGGGTCGGCGAGCAATCGTATCACCACGCTGGATATTTCGGCCCAGCACACGTTCGGGTGGGGGGAGCGCCACGACGTGATCTGGGGCGCCGGGTATCGGTTCAGCGGGATCCGCATCGCGGAGCGCACGCCGGCCATCCGGGTGCGCGACGGCGTTTTTAATCAGCAGATGTTCAGCGCGTTTGTGCAGGACGAATACCAACTCGTGCCGGAGCGGCTCACGCTGTCGGCGGGAGCCAAAGTCGAGCACAACGATTTAACCGGCTTCGAAATCCAGCCGAGCATCCGCGCCGTCTTCAACCCGGCGGAAAACCAGACCGTTTGGGCGGCGGTCTCGCGGGCTCTGCGGACACCGAGCGCGCTGGAGGGGCGCGACGTCTTTGCCATCGGATTCGGCGGGCCGGCGCCCGGGCCCGGCGGCGGCCTCTTTCTGCCGGTGCTCGTCGGCAACCGGCAGCTCGACTCCGAGGTGCTGTGGGCCTACGAACTTGGTTACCGGATACAGCCCCACCGGCGGCTGAGCTTGGAGCTCGCGGTGTATTACCACCGCTACCGCGACCTGATTTTGTTTGCCGATCCGGGTCGGATCATGCCGGGCGTTCCCTTTGGCGTCATCGAATTGCCGTGGTCGAACCTTCTCAGCGCCGAGACTTACGGCGGGGGGGGATCGGTGAAACTGACTCCGACCGAAGCGTGGCGGCTGACGGCCACCTACACGCTGCTCGTGGCGCAGGTTTGGGGGCCGGCGAACGCGGACTCGGCCGGGGCGGAGGGCAGCTCGCCGCGGCACAAGTTCATCCTGCGCTCTGCGCACGACCTCACAAAACGCGCGAGCTTCGATGCGCAGCTTCGCTGCGTCGGCAAGATCCAGTTGGCGCCCGCTTACACGACCGCCGATGTGCGGCTCTCGTATCGGCTGACGGACCAGCTCGAACTTGCTCTCGTCGGTCAGAATCTACTCGAGCGCCGGCATCCGGAACAGGTGGCCCCGCTCCTGGCCGTCAATGCGGAAGTGCCGCGCGGCTTCTACGGCAAGTTTACGTGGCGCTTCTGACCGGGGCGCGCGCTCACCCACTTCCCGTGCACGCCTCTCCTTCGATCCTCCGGTTCGCCGGCCGCCCGCGCGCCTGGTTCGGCTGTCTGGCGGTGGCGGCGGCGGTCGCGTTTCCCACGCTGGCGCGTGCGCAGATCTCGAGGGAATATCAGGTCAAGGCCGCCTTCCTCTACAACTTCACCAAGTTCGTCGAGTGGCCGGCGGTGCGCTTCGAAAGCAAATCCAGCCCCATCGTCATCGGCCTGCTGGGGCCGGCTCAATTTGGCGACGAACTCGTGAAGATTGTGGCGGGCCGCAAAGCGAACGGTCGCGACATCGTGGTGAAGGAACTCGGTTCCGTGGCCGAAGCCACGTCGGCCCAGATCGTGTTTATCCACGCCGGGGGGGAGCGCTCATTCCGCGAGGCGCTGGACGCGTTGCACGCCGCCGGCGTCCTGACCGTGGGCGAGTCGCCGCAGTTCACCGCGGCTGGGGGGATCATCAACTTCGTCCTCGAAGCGGACAAGGTGCGGTTCGAGATCAATCAGGCCGCCAGCGAGCGGGCCGGCGTGAAGATCAGCGCGCAATTGCTGAAGCTGGCCACCGCGGTGCACAGGGAATCACCGGCGCCGCCATGAAAACCTGGTTCACGAATCTGTCGATCCGGCACAAACTGATCGTGCTCTGCCTGCTCACGAGCGGCATCGTCCTGCTGCTGGCCAGCGCGGGATTCTTGGTCTACGACCAGTTTGCCTATCGCCGCCAGATGATCCGCGACCTTTCGATCACGGCGGAGATGACCGGCTACAATAGCGCTTCCGCCATCGCCTTCAACGATTCGGTCTCAGCGGCCCGGACCCTGCAGGGGCTTGCGACCCACCCCAATCTCACGGCCGCCTGCATCTTCGGGCAGGACGGCGCGATTTTTGCCCGTTACCAGCGCGCCAGCGACCTGGTCGGGTTTGAGTCGCCGCCCGGCGGCTACGTGGCCCGTTTCGACGACGATGGCGACTTGGACATTTTCCTGCCCATCCTCTCCGACGGAGAAATGATCGGGACCCTTTTTCTCCGCTCCGATCTCCGCGGGCTGCATGCGCGGTTGTGGCGCTTCTCCCTGATTGCCGGGGTGGTCCTGCTGATTTCGCTCCTGCTGGCCTACAGCCTCGCGGCCCGCCTTCAAGGGGTGATCTCCGGCCCCATCCTGGAACTTGCCGCCGTGGCCACCCGGGTGGCCAACGAAAAGGCCTACGGTCTTCGCGCCGTCGAACGCGGCAACGACGAGGTCGGCCGGCTCATCGACGGCTTCAACGGGATGCTGGATCAGATTCAGTTGCGCGATGCCGCCTTGCAGGCAGCGCACCATGGCCTCGAACTGCGCGTCGAGGAGCGCACGGCCGAACTCGCGCGCGCGCAGGCGCGCTTCAAGTTCATCTTCGATTCCGTGCCCGTGGGGATCGCCCTGGTCGATGAGGGAGAAACCAGGCTCCATCTCGTCAACCCCGCGCACGTGCGGATCACCGGAGTCTCCGCGGCAGACTCGAGCCAGCCCGGTGTGTTCGCGCGCGCTACGCATCCGGACGACTATCGGCGACAGTTGGAGGCGATGCAGCCCTTCGTGCGCGGTGAGGTCGATCGCTATTCGTTCGAGAAACGCTATCTGCATCCCGACGGCCGGGCGGTGTGGGTGGTGCTGACGAGCCTGAAGTTTTCCGATCCTTCGACCGGCACGCGGCAGGCGGTCACGACCCTCGTCGACATCACCGAGCGCAAGCGCGCCGAGGAGTCGCTGCAGTTGCTCAGTTCCGCCGTGGAGCAGTCCAAGGAGTCGATCATGATCACGGATGCGCAGGTCGATCTACCTGGGCCGAATATAGTTTTTGTTAATCCCGCCTACACGCGGATGACCGGCTATTCGGCGGCAGAATCGGTTGGGAAAAACCCGCGGATCCTGCAGGGGCCACGCACCGACCGGGCGGTGCTGGACCGGCTCCGGCGCAACCTCGAGCGCGGCGAAGTGTTTGCCGGCGAGGCCATCAACTATCGGAAGGACGGGACGGAATTCTATTTGGAATGGCAGATCGCGCCGATTCGTAACGCCGCGGGGACGATCACGCATTTTGTGGCTCTGCAGCGCGATGTCACCGCCCGCAAGCAGTTCGAGGTTGAACTGGCGTCCGCCCAGCGGCAGTTGGTCGACGCCTCCCGGAAGGCGGGCATGGCGGAGGTCGCCACCGGCGTGCTGCACAATGTCGGCAATGTGCTCAACAGCGTGAATGTTTCCGCCACGCTCGTCCTGGAACTCGTCCGCCACTCCAAGGCGGCCAACGTCGCGAAACTCGCGGCGCTCTTCGCCGAGCACCAGGCCGGTCTCGCCGAATTTCTCACGCGCGATCCGCGCGGTCAGATGATCCCGGCCTACCTCGTCACGCTGACCGACTCGCTCGCCGAGGAACAAAAGGCGGTGACCGCCGAACTCGATCACCTCCGCAAAAACATCGACCACATCAAGGACATCGTGGCCATGCAGCAGAGCTACGCCAAGAACTCGGGCGTCATCGAGTCGGTCGCCCTTACCGATCTCGTCGAGGATGCGCTGCGGATGAATGCCAGCTCGCTGGCACGGCACGATGTCGAGGTCGTGCGCGACTTTCAGGCGCGACCGGTCATCAGCACCGACAAGCACAAGATTGTGCAGATCCTGATCAATCTCGTGCGCAACGCGAGGTTCGCCTGCGACGATTCCGGCCGAACGGACAAACGGATCACCGTGCGCACCACGGCCGACGACCGCACGGTCAGCATCGCCGTGATCGACAACGGCGTCGGCATCCCCGCCGAAAATCTCACGCGGATTTTTGCGCACGGCTTCACCACGCGCAAGACGGGCCACGGCTTCGGCCTGCACAGCGGCGCACTGGCCGCCAAGGAACTCGGTGGCGCGATCCGCGTGGCCAGCGACGGGCTCGGCACCGGCGCCACGTTCACCTTGGAACTGCCGTTCACGATGCGGAGCGCGAATTCATCCCCGTCTTGACGGCGCACTCTGTGAAATCCGCCATGACTGTCATCCCTCCATTCCGCGGAGCGCGCATCCTGACCGGAGGGCTGGGCTGGTGGTTGTTCGCCGTGTTTGCGCGGTGCGCGCATGCCCAGGAGCCCGTCGGCGATAAGGTCGCAACGGGCGTCGATATCGAGCACCTGGCGCCGCAATACAGCGTCCTGTCGTGGGACACGGACAACGGACTTCCGCAGAACACCGTGCGCGCCATCCTGCAGACGCGCGATGGGCACATCTGGGCGGGAACGAGCGAAGGCCTGGCGCGTTTCAATGGCTCGGAGTTCACCGTTTTCAACCGCGCGAACACGCCAGAATTTCCCAATTCCCCGATCACGGCCCTGCTCGAGGCGCCGGATGGCAGCCTCTGGCTGGCAACGGACGGCAGCGGGGTGGCGCGCCTGCGCCGAGGGCGCATCACGCGGCATTCGACCAGCAACGGCCTGCTGAGCACGCGCGTTTTCGCCCTGGCATCGGGTCCGGATGGGAGCATCTGGATCGGCACGTCCCTGGGCGTGAATCGATTCAAGAACGGCAAATTCACGCAATTCACCGAAGCCGAGGGGCTCGTGCGGAACATGGTCCGATCATTGTGCTGGGCGCGCTCGGGCGAACTATGGGTGGGCACTTCCCGCGGCCTCGATATCATCAGGAACGATGTCGTCACGAACGATCCGAGTATCGAAAAGCTCAAGAGCCACGACGTGCGCCTGGTTTTCGAGGATGAAGGCGGGGCGCGCTGGATCGTCACGAATTCCGAGGTGGTGCGGCAGCAAGGTGCGACACTGACTCGCTACGCTGCCCGGGACGGCATCGCTCCGTCGAACGTCGAGTCGTTGGTGGAGGATCGAAGCGGGACGCTGTGGCTGGGCGCCAGCAACGGGCTGTTCCGATTCGAGCGAGACCGGTTTGTGGCGCAGTCCTTGAAAGGGGCCACGGCGCGGGAACCCATCCGGGCTCTCTATGAGGATCGCGAATCCAATCTCTGGCTCGGCACCAGCGACGGGTTGAAACGGATCCGGCGAATGGCGTTCACCGCCTTCGGCGTGGACGACGGCCTCTCGCACAACCTGGTCGCTTCCGTCTGCCAGGATGCCAGCGGCGCGTATTGGGTGGGCACGATGGGCGGCGGCTTGAACTGGCTGTCAGGCTCGAAGCGCACGGTCTATACCAAGAAGCACGGCCTGCTGAGCGATGGAATCCGCGCGCTTTGCCCGAGCCGCGAGGGAGGCGTGTGGATCGGTTTCGACCGGTCCGGCGTCGTCCGGCTCAAGGACGGGACGGCGACCCGCTACACCAGCGCGGACGTCTTCGACGGCTCGTCGGCGCAGGCGCTGCACGAGGACGCTCATGGCACGCTCTGGATCGGGACGCGAAAGGGGCTAGTCACCCTGAAAGACGGGAAGCTCGCCAACCTGACGAAGAACGGCGATTTGACTGCGCTCAATATCCGCGTCTTTGCCGAAGACGCCGCGGGCGGCTTGTGGATCGGCACCAGCACGGGACTCGTGCGCTATGCGGACGGCACGTTTTCCACGTTGCGCAAGGCAGACGGACTCTCGTCCAGCGTCATTCGAGCGCTGCACGTCGATCGCGCAGGCGTGCTTTGGATTGGCACCAATGGCGGCGGGTTGAACTGGATGAAAGACGGCAAGGTGAGCGTCTGCACGACGAAGCAGGGATTGTTTAGTGACACCATCCTCGACATCGTGGACGACGACGGCGGCTCTTTGTGGATCGCGTCGCGCCAGGGGATCTACCGCGTCGCGAAGCAAGCGTTGGACGAAGTGAGCCGCGGGGTTCGTGACCGGGTGGAGTGCATCGTTTTCAGCAAGGCGGACGGCATGCTGGGAGTGGAAGGCAGCGGCTCCGCGAAGCCGGCGGCGTGGAAATCGGCCGATGGCCGGCTCTGGTTTGCGACCGTCAAAGCGCTGGTCACGGTCGATCCGTCCCGCGTGAAGCCGAACGAGATTCCGCCGCCCGTCGTGATTACCCGGCTTCGCGTGGACGGAGTTGAGGTGCCGTTGGAAGGGCTCATCCGTCTGTCGCCCGGTCAGGGAGAGCTGGAGTTTAGCTATGCGGCGCTCAGCTATGTGCAGCCCGAGAAGATTCGCTTCAAATACAAGCTCGACGGGGTAAACGAGAACTGGGTGAACGCGGGAGCACGCCAAGTGGCCACCTACAGCGATGTGCCGCCCGGCCGGCATCGCTTCCAGGTGCAGGCGATGAACAACGACGGCGTCTGGAACCTGGCGGGCGCGTCCTTCGAGTTCTTCCTCGCGCCGCGGTTCCATCAAACGTGGTGGTTCTATGCCGCGCTGGCCGCATTTGCCGGCTCCGCCGCGTATGGAACCTACTCGATGCGCGTGCGCTCGCTGCGGAACCGCGAGCAGCAACTCGTCGCGCTCGTGCAGGAGCGCACCGCGTATCTGGACGAGGAAATCAACGACCGCAAACGGGCGGAGGAGGCCCTCAAAGGATCCGAAGCGCTCTATCAATCCCTCGTCGAGATCCTCCCGGTGAACATCTACCGCAAGGACCGGGACGGCCGTTTCATTTTTGTGAACGAGCATTACTGCACGAGCAGCGGACGGCAGCTCGGCGAAATCATCGGCAAGACCGACTTCGATCTTTTCCCGCCGGAGGTGGCGGAGAAATACCGCGCCGACGACGAGAAGGTGATGGTCACCCTCCAGCCCGTGGCCGGCGAGATGATAGAAATGCGAAGCGCCGGACAGAAACGCTCGTTCGACTTTCTCAAGGTCGCCGTCGTCGACGGCCAGGGCCGCACGACGGGAACGCAAGGCTTGTTCTGGGACGTGACGGCGCGCAAGCGAGCGGAGGAGGAAGTGACCAAGGCGCAGCGCGAGCTGCTCGATGTTTCACGTCAGGCCGGCATGGCCGAAATCGCCACCGGCGTGCTGCATAACGTGGGCAACGTGCTCAATAGCGTCAACGTCTCCGCGACGCTCGTGATGGATCGCGTTCGCCACACCAAGGCGGCGAACATCGCCAAGGTCTCGGCGCTTTTCGATCAGCACAAGGCGAACCTCGGCGATTTCATCGTCAAGGACCCGCGCGGCCAGATGATCCCCAGCTATCTGAGCACCCTCGCGGAAGAGGTGACC
>Ga0163144_10020706_pt1 | contig 13126 bp, 15 predicted proteins | sample OliLak19BULKMAT1_FD_123175 | JGI IMG/M metagenome (GOLD analysis project Ga0163144, IMG submission 123175) | Freshwater microbial mat bacterial communities from Lake Vanda, McMurdo Dry Valleys, Antarctica - Oligotrophic Lake LV.19.BULKMAT1 | ecosystem: Environmental > Aquatic > Freshwater >...
GATTGGGGACGGAGGGGGGCACGGGGCGGCGGGGGGGATGGTGGCGGCGGGGGGGCGGGTGATGACTCCGTACGGTGCTTTGGTGGGGGCGGCGCCGAGTGCTTGGATTGGGTCGTACCGGGTATTTGGTGGGGCTACGGGGCTAGAGTCGAACTCGGGGGCGTTTTTGCGGGCGTTGGATGATGCCGTGGCGGACGGGATGGACGTGGTGAATATTAGCTTGGGCTTTTCACCACCGTTTCGGGAGGAGGTGGACCCGATATCGGATGCGGTAAAGCGTGCGGTGGCGATGGGGGTAATGGTGGTGAAGGCGGCGGGGAATGAAGGTCCGGATTTTGGGTCGGTGGATTCGCCGGCGGTGGCGGGATTCGGGATTTCGGTGGGTTCGATTTCGAACGAGCGATTGCTGGGGCAAGGGGTTCGGTTGGAGGGGGCGGGGGAGTTGTTTGCGGTGGCGTCGACAGGGCCTCGGCCGCTGGTTCCGATTCAGGGAAAGCTGGTGGACGTGAGTGGGATTGATCCGACGGGGCTGGCTTGTAGCCCGCTTTCGGGGGAGCGGTTGCGGGGGGCGGTGGCGCTAATCCTGCGGGGGACGTGCAATTTTAGTGTGAAGTTAAACAATGCGGCGGCGGCGGGGGCGCTTGGAGCGGTGGTTTACACCCATGCGCTGGACCCGAATCCGTTTACGATGTCGGTGGAGGGAGCGTTGTTGCCGGCGTTGATGGTGGGCTTTGAATCGGGGAAGTTGATCAAGCAGGTAGTGACCGACGCTCCGGAGTCGATGGTAACGATGACGTTTTCGAACACGGTGTCGTTTGATTTGAGTACGCAGCCGCTGTCGTCGTTTTCCTCGCGCGGCCCAACGGTGGACGCGCGGATATCGCCGGATGTGGTGGCTGTAGGCCAGTACATGGTTACGGCGGCGGGGACGACGGAGCCGCGGGGGGGAGTGTACAACGCGAGCGGCTATACGATAACGCAGGGGACCAGCTTTTCGGCGCCGCTGGTGACGGGGGCGTACGCGGTTTTGAAGCAGGTGCGTCCGGGGTTGACGGCGGGGCAGTATCGATCGTTGTTGATCAACGGGGCATCGGCGTTTGGGGGGGAAGCGCGATCGCCGCAGACGAGCGGAGCGGGGAAGTTAGACCTATTGAACGCGGCGTCGGCCCCGCTCCTGTTTCAGCCGGCGGTTTTGAATTTCGGTGCGGGGGGGGCGGCGGGGCCAGGTTCGCGAACGGTAACGGTGGCTCACGTAGGCGGCGAGGCGGGGCGATACTCGGTGTCGATAGAGGCTGGAAAGGGCATCGTGCCGACGGTAGAGCCGACGGAGTTTGATCTGGCGGAAAGCGGGACGACGACGTTCCGTTTGAACTGGGGGGCGGGCGAGTTTGGGGCAGGCGAACATAGTGGGTATGTGCTGGTGAGCGGGCCGGTGGGTCAGGGAACTTCCCGGATTCCGTATTGGTTTGGCGTGCCTTCCCGGTTGGCGGCGAACATTACGTTTTTGCCGTATCCCGACGAGGAGGCGGACGCGGGGTCGACGGTGGAGATTTGGCTGTTCACGACGGACCGGGTGGGCTTGGCGGCGACGGGGCAGGAGGTGGTCGTGACGGCGGAGGAGGGGGGAGGAAGCTTGGTGAGCGTGCGACGTCGCGAGGGGCTGGCGCCGGGCCTAGTGCAGGTGACGGTGAAGATGGGCCCGAGGGTTGGCGTAGACAACGTGTTTCTGGTGAAATGCGGGGAGGCGCAGGCGCGGGCATACATCTTTGGCCAGTGAGGACCGTCGGCTAGGTATACTGAATACGATCGGTCGTCAATGGAAGTTCGTTCAATGGAAGCACTGAAGAAGAAATTGCAAGATGAGATTACGGCGCTTGAATATGAGTTCCGTAATGAGTTGCCGCGGGAGATCCTGCGGGCGCGGGAGTTGGGGGACCTGAGCGAAAACGCGGAGTACCATGCGGCGAAAGAGCGGCAGGGGATGGTGAACGCCCGGTTAGGCCAGTTACAGCAGCGTTTGGCAGAGCTTTCGATGATCGATCTGACGAAGGTGCCGCGGGACCGCATTGGATTCGGTTCGTCGGTGTTGGTGTACGACATAGTGAAATCGGTGGAGATTGAGTACAAGCTGGTGACGAGTGAGGAGTCCGACGCGAAGAAGGGGATGGTTTCGACGAGTTCTCCGATCGGGCGCGGGCTGCTGAACCGGCGGGTGGGGGATGAATTGAAGATTACGGTTCCGGGTGGATCGTTGGAGTATGAAGTGGTTCGAATTGTGACGATCCACGGGGACAAGCTGGAGGCCTAACGGCACATGACGATTACCCGCGCCGTCGGCGAAGCTTGCAATCAGGTGATCCTTCTGATTGTGAGAGGATTAGCGCTTTCGAAGATTCATCCGAACATGCTGACGTTTATCGGGCTCCTGATTAACGTCTATGCGGCGGTGTTGCTGGGCCGGGGCGAGTTCTTGGCGGGCGGGTTAGTTGTCTTGGGGGCGGGGCTATTCGACATGGTTGACGGCCGGGTCGCGCGGCATACGAATCAAGTGACGATGTTCGGTGGGTTCTTTGATTCGGTGTTGGATCGGTATTCCGATTTGGGTTTGCTGATGGGCTTGCTCGTGTACTACGCGTCGATTGACCGGTTCTTCTATGTCGTGCTGACGGCGGTGGTGATGACCGGATCGGTGATGGTGAGCTATACCAGAGCCCGGGCGGAGAACACGATACCGCAGTGTAAGGTTGGCTTTGCCGAGCGACCGGAGCGGGTGGTGCTGTTGATTATCGGGGCGTTGTTTGACCGCATGGCGCCGGTGCTATGGGTGATTGCGGTGCTGTCCAACCTGACGGTAATTCATCGTATGATTTACACCTTTCAAGAGGCCAAGCGGCTGGAAGAGGCGCAGTTGCGTCCGGCGGGTAAGGGTAAGAACGGAGCGGTGGTCGGCTAGTCCTCGAGAATTACGACAGCCATGGCCATGGTGGCGGTGTGGGTGAGGGAGACGTGTATGTTCCGGGCTCCGAGGCGTTGCGCGTGCACGGCGGCTTGGCCGGAGAGGCGTAGGGTGGGTCGGCCGGAGGGAAGGTTCGTGACTTCGACGTCATGCCAGGAGACGCCCTGAGTGAGTCCGGTGCCAATGGCTTTCATCAGCGCTTCTTTGGCTGCGAAGCGAGCAGCGAGGCGTTCGAAGCGGTTGGCTTTGGCGAGGGAGTAAGCGACTTCGTGGGGAGTGAAGACGCGGAGTAGGAAGCGGTCGCCGAAGCGGGCGTGGGCGTCGCGGATGCGGGGTACTTCGGCGAGGTCGGTGCCGATAGAAAGGATCACGCCTTTATTGTGGCGTAAGTAGAATGGGAAGGGCGGGATATCTGCGCTGGAGGGAAGATGGGGACGGTATTGCGAGTGGAAGGCCTGAGCTATTGCTACGCCAATGGCTGGAAGGCGATTGAGGGGATCGACTTTTCGTTGGAAGAGGGCGAGACGGTGGCTCTGTTGGGGGCGAACGGATCGGGGAAGACGACGTTTATGCTCCATCTGAATGGGCTATTGAGGGGCGAGGGGCGGATTGAGGTCGGAGGGGAGTTATTGACGAACGAGAGTGTAGGGCGGATTCGGGAGTTGGTGGGTTTGATTTTCCAGGACTCTGATGATCAATTGTTTATGCCGACGGTATGGGAGGATGTAGCGTTTGGGCTACGCCAGCGGGGCGTGGGTCTCGCCGAGGCCAGGGAGAGGGCTGAAGGGATGCTGGGGCGCCTGGGAATTGGCAAGCTGGCGGAGCGGGCACCATATCAGTTAAGCGCGGGGGAGAAGAAGCGGGTGGCGGTGGCGGGGGTGTTGATTCTGGACCCAAAGATTTTGGTGTTGGATGAGCCGACGACGTTTTTGGATCCACCCGGGCAACGGGAGTTGTTGGAGCTATTACAGAGTTTGCCGCAGGCCAAGGTGCTAGCGACGCATGATATCGGGTTTGCGGAAGGGATAGCGGAGCGGGCGGTGTTTTTTGAGGGGGGGCGCACCCGCGATAACGGCCCAATCGATGAGATTGTGAACCGCTATCGCTGGCGCGTGGTTGAGGGGGAGTAAGAAGTGAAAGCTACTTGCTCTGGGCAGCGCGGAAGGTTTCCCAGCGCTTCTTTTGAGCTTCCGCGATGCGCGTACGGGCCTCTTCGCTGAGGGTCCGTTTGCGTTTCTTCCCGGGGGAAGGCGCGACTTTCACTTTCTTATCTTTCTTGCCTGGAGCTGCGGCGGGCGCAGCCTCCGACTGAGGTGCAGAGACCCGACGGCCGCTTAGAACTTCACGGACCTGACGGATCTGTTCTTCGACGCGCTGTTTCTGTAGCTCTAAACCTTCAAGAGCCGCTTGATAAAGCGCGATGTTGTCAACTAGGAGAGTTGTTTTAGCCATACTCTACCTATTACTTTCAACCTTAGGCTTGCAATTGTCAAGAGTGTCGATTAGCAGAGTGGCCGGTCCGTCATTGATGAGCGAAACCGTCATATGGGCCTGAAACACTCCGGCCTGCAAAACTACGCCTGATTTACTTGCTTGCTGAAGGAAATATTCGTAGAGCTTTTTGGCTAAGTCTGGAGGAGCGGCGAGTTCGAAGCTGGGCCTGCGCCCCTTGCGGGTATTGGCGTAGAGAGTGAACTGTGAAGCGACGAGTAAGGCGCCGCCGACGTCTAAAAGGTTACGATTCATGTGCGAGTTTTCATCTGCAAAGATGCGGAGGCGTAGGATCTTGTCGAGCAAGTAGTCTGCTCCATTTGGGGTATCCCCTTTCCCCACCCCAAGAAATACCAATAAACCGGGGCCGATGGAGCCCACGATTTGGCCGTCGACGGAGATTTCAGCCTTGAGAACCCGTTGGATTAATGCGCGCATTAATCTCAGTATGACGCCGTCGCTTGCGCCGTGAGGGGTCGGCAAGGCAAGATGAAAGCCGTATGATTGAAACGTACGCTTACGCGCGCGCTGGATTGTTGGGCAATCCGAGCGACGGTTATTTTGGGAAGACCATTTCCCTTTTGGTGAGGGATTTTCGGGCGCGGGTGTTGCTTTATCCAAGTGCGCGGCTGGAAATTAAGCCCGCTAAGTCGGACCTTCCGGTGTTCGACAGTCTGGACGATTTGTATCGTTCGACTCGCTGGCGCGGATACTATGGCGGGATCAGGATCGTCCAAGCGCTGATCATGCGCTTCCTTGAGTACTGCAAGGAGCAAAACATTGAACTGCCGGAGCGGAACTTCACGTTGGAATATGAGTCGACGGTGCCGTTGCGGCTGGGGATGGGAGGGAGCAGCGCGATTATCACGGCGGCGTTGCGGGCGCTTCTGATTTACTACGGCGTCGAGATTCCGTTGGCGATTCAGGCGAATTTGGTGCTGGAGACCGAGACGCGCGAACTGGGAGTGAGTGCCGGGTTGCAGGACCGGGTGATTCAATCCTACGGCGGAGTAGTTTACATGGACTTCGATGAGGAGTTGATGAAGCGGCAAGGCTATGGGAAGTATGAGTCGCTGGACCCGACGCTGCTGGATCGGGTGTATGTTGCCTACCGCACTTCGTTGAGTGAAGGCACGGAACTTTTCCATAACAACGTCCGGGATAGATGGCGACGGGGGGAACCGGCGGTGGTTGAGGCAATGTCGACGTGGGCGTCGTATGCGGAGCGAGGGCGGGAGGCGCTTTTGGCGGGCGACCGAGCGACGTTGCATCAGTTAATTGATGCGAATTTTGATTTGCGAACGAAGCTGTATCAGATCAGTGAGGGGAATCTGGAGATGATCGAAGGGGCGCGTCGATGTGGGGCTTCGGCGAATTTTGCGGGATCGGGCGGGGCGATTGTTGGGTTGTTTGAGACCGAAGCGCAATATGTGCAGTTGCAGAAAGCGCTGGGAGGGATCGGGGTGGCGGTGATCCGTCCGAAGATCGCTTAGGGGTAGCGCTCGGGTAGCCTAAGGGTTTTGTTCGATGGTGTTTGGGTTGAATGCGACGGAGAATAAGGGCATGATCTACCGTCGCAAGCAGGGTTCCACTTCAGTGCCGAGTGGCTATTATCGCTTTGAAAACGTGCAGGGCGGAGGCACCCTCTTTGGATTTGGGACCGGTGAGTTTGTGCGGCTACGGGACGAGTATGGGGCGGAGTGGAATGGGACGGCGGAGCCGCAGGGGGACAACGTGATCCGGTACCGGTTCTGCAATCAACAGGGCAAAACGATCTCCGGGATGTCGGACAGTTGCGGAATTCTGTTGCGCGACGAGCGGGGGAATGCGTGGCGCGGATTTATCGAATAGTCTGTTTACGGTAACCTAAAGGTTTTCGTATCCCATGGCAAGTTCGAAACCGATTGAGTATAAAGACGCGGGAGTTGATATTGACGAGGCCGATCGCGCGGTAGCGTTGATTCGTTCGCACGCCCGCAAGACGTTCACGCAGTCCGTGAAGACAGATATAGGCTCCTTTGGGGCTGGATATCTATTGCAGGGCTGGAAGAAGCCGGTGCTGATCAGTTCAGCGGACGGGGTGGGGACGAAGCTGAAAGTAGCTTTCGTCACCGGTCGTCACGACACGGTGGGCGAAGATTTAGTGAACCACTGCGTGAACGACATTGCGGTTCAGGGGGCTGTACCGTTGTTTTTCCTGGACTATTTTGCGGTCGGGAAGTTGGAGGCGGTGATCGCGGGTGATGTCGTGAAGGGCATCGCGCGGGGTTGCAAGGCGAATGGCTGCGCGTTGATTGGTGGCGAGACGGCGGAGATGCCTGGGATGTATCTTCCTGGTGAATACGATTTAGCGGGATTCATTGTGGGAGCCGTGGAGAGTGACAAGATGCTCGACGGCAAGACGGTCGAGGCAGGCGACGTCTTGATCGGATTGCCATCGACGGGGTTGCACACCAACGGCTATTCGTTGGCCCGGAAGCTGCTATTTGAAGTGGCGGGGTATCGGCCGGATCAGCGGGTTGATGTTTTAGGAATGACGGTGGCAGACGCCTTATTGAAGGTTCACCGGAGTTATCTGGCGGCGATTCAGGCGCTGGTGAAAGCGAAAATTCTGAAGGGCGCGGCGCATATTACGGGTGGCGGCATTAGCGACAATACCCCTCGGATGCTGCCGAAGGGTTTTGGGGCTGAGATTGATTTGCAATCGTGGACCGTGCCGCCGTTGTTTGAACATTTGCGGGAACTGGGTAATATTCCGGAAGAGGATTATCGGCGCACGTTTAACTTAGGTGTTGGGATGATTCTTTGTGTCGGCGCGAAACATGCGGCGAAGGCGGCGACGATTCTGAATGGGATGAAGGAGCCGAACTTTCGCATGGGTTCCGTGATTCCGTTACGGCGGGGTGCCCGCGTCCGTTACGTATGACCCGTTTGGGGATCGTTCTCTCCGGTCGAGGCTCGAATTTCGAGGCGATTGCTGAGCAGATTGGCCAAGGAAGGCTACCGGCTGAGATTGCGGTGGTGGTGGCGAACCGGGCGGACGCGCCGGGTTTAGACGCTGCCCGGCGGCGTGGGTTGTTGGCGGTCGCGCTGTCTTCCCGTGGCGTAGAGCGGCCGGAGTATGACCGGAGTCTGATTGAAGTTCTGCGCGGGCACGACGTGGAATGGGTGATCCTGGCCGGTTATATGCGGATTTTGACGGCCGACTTTATTCGGGCGTTTCCGGAGCGGATCCTGAATATTCACCCGTCGCTATTGCCGTCGTTTCCGGGGCTGGATGCGCAGCATCAGGCGTTTGCCTATGGCGTGCAGGTGACGGGTTGTACGGTTCACTTTGTCGATGAACATCTCGACCATGGGCCGATTGTGATGCAGGCGACGGTAGAGGTGGAAGCTGGTGATACGGTGGAGACCTTGTCCGAGCGGATTCTACGGCAGGAGCACCGGATTTACAGCGAAGCCTTGCGGTTGCTGTTGGCGGGTGGTTGGCAGATTGAGGGGCGGAAGGTGATTGGGTTACGGGGCTGATAGCAGGCGGTTGACGGCGTCGACCAGCGCGGAGTGCTGGAACGGTTTGGCCAGGAACGCTGTTCCTGGTGCCAGGTGCCCGGATTGGACCTCCGCATCTTCGGTGTAGCCAGAGATGAAGAGAATGCGGGTTCCAGGTCGATTCTGGATGACCTGGGTGGCCAGGGCGCGGCCGCCCATGCCGGGCATCATCATGTCGCTGACGAGCAGGTCGATGGGGGTGGGGTTGGTTCCGAGGAGGGCGAGAGCGGCTTCGCCGGAGTCGGCTTCGATAACCTGAAAGCCACTGCGTTCGAGGACTTTCCGGACGAGGGTCCGAATGCCTTCTTCGTCGTCGACAACGAGGATGCGCTTGGAGGGACCGACCGGGGCGGGATCGGCGGAAAAGTGAAGTTGGAGGCTGGAGCTTTCCGCCGCGGGAAGAATGCGCCAGGAGATGCGGGACTCGCCCAGCAGGGCCGGGATGGCCGAGAGGGCGCCGTTCGACTGGCGGGCCGCTGGACTGAGCAGTTCGAGGTCTTCCCGGAGAGCGCGGGAGAAGCCGTGGATCAGCAGAATGGCGGGGAGTTGCGCTTCGAGTTGGAGGGGCCGCTGGGCGTAACGGGCGAGGGCGAGGAGGACTTGTTCGAGTTGGCCTCGGTCGGCTGTGACGGAGAAGTGGGGGGCCTCGGACCCGACGGAAAGGAGGGGCTCGCGGGCGGCGAGGCCCCGCAGGAAGGTAGCGAGATCAAATGACGTTCTGACGGCTTTAGCGGGCGCGGCGAACGCTTGCAATTGGCCGGACATGCCCTTGATCCGATCGGTGGACCGGAGGATTTCGCGCATATCCTCGCGCAGAGGGCTGCCGGGGGGGAGGGCGTCAAGGATTTCTTCGCCGTATCCGGAGAGGACCATGAGGAGATTGTTGGCTTCGTGGAGGACGCGGCCAGCGAGGCGGGCAGCGGCGGCGGTGGCTGCCTGGTTGGCGGCTCGTTCTTCGAGGGCCGGATCGGGCGGAGGGGGCGGAGGGGCGTTGCCAGCGCGCTGAACGAGGACGAGGTCGGAAGCCTCATCATCCCAGCGCTGAAGGCGGAAGAGTTCCCAGTCGTCATGAAGGCCAGGGGTGAGAGGCAGGCCGGGGAGGAGACGGGCGACTCCCAGGGCGGCGAGTTCCGCGGCTCCCACTTTGAAGTGCTTCAGGAAGGCGCGGTTGCCGGAGATGAATTGGCCAGTGGCTTCAACCAAGGCGATTGGAGCTGGTAGCAGAGTCACGATATCCTCATAGTAACGGCGCTCTGACTCGAGTAGTGAGAGTAGGCGAGCGACCTCGCGGGAGCGCCAGTGATAGGAATCCGATCTGTCCATGGGAAGTAGAGCTACTATAGTCTGCGGGGGCAAGTGCGCTGGCGCAACTGCTTTCTTAGGGTACCGGAGGCTAGTCCGTTCTAGTACTGCTGGCGGATCGGAGATTAAGGATGATCGTAATTGAGGAGACCGAGAATCGAATGATTGCGAAACCACGCAAGGCCGTTTTCCCTGCCGCGGGCTTAGGGACGCGCTTTTTGCCGGCTACGAAGGCGATGCCGAAAGAGATGCTGCCGTTGGTTGATAAGCCGCTCATCCAATACGGCGTAGAAGAAGCGATGCATTCCGGGATGTCGAACATTATCATTGTGACCGGTCGTGGCAAGAGTGCGATTGAAGATCATTTTGACGTGAGCTTCGAACTGGAGCATTTGCTGGAGGCGCGGCAGAAGAAAGAGCTTCTGCATCAAGTCCGGAGTATTTCCGACATGATCGATGTGAGTTATGTGCGGCAGAAGGAAGCACTGGGCTTGGGCCACGCGGTGTTGCGGGCGAAGGAATTGGTGGGAAACGAACCATTTGCGGTGGTGTTGTCGGACGACATCATTGACGCCGAGATTCCGTGTCTGCGGCAGATGAGCGATATTTACGAGTTTTACGGAGCGTCCGTGGTGGCGCTGATGGAGGTTCCGCCAGAGAGCATTTCTAACTATGGGGTGGTGGATGCGGAGCCGATTGATCACCAAGGGGTGAGCGGCCGGCTGTTCCGGATCCGGAACATGGTGGAGAAGCCCAGGCGGGAGGATGCTCCGTCGAACTTGGCGATTGTCGGACGTTACATTCTGACGCCGGAGATTTTCACTTCGATTGAGTCGATTGAGCCGGGTAAAGGTGGCGAGATTCAATTGACCGATGCATTGAAGCATTTGCTGCGGAGCAGGCCGATCTACGGATTCAAGTTTGAAGGCAAGCGGTTTGATGCGGGGGATAAGTTGGGCTTCCTGCAAGCGACGGTGGAGTTGGCATTGAAGCGCTACGATTTGGGCAGCGACTTCCGGGAGTATCTGAAGAAGCTAGAGCTATGATTCAGGTTCCCTTGACGTTACCGATACGGGCGGCCGAAGGGGCTGCCTTGGCGGATCTGGTATTTCAAGTGACGGGCCGGTCACCGATGAGCGAGGCGGCCCGTCATCAACTGGCGGCTCGGCTGACGTCGGTGAACTTTGAGAGTTTCGTGGTGAAGCCGTGGTCGCTGGTGGCCGACCCGGGAGCACCGCAGACCTTCTATGTTGCCATTGAGGCCAAGGACCCTTGGCTGTTGCATATTGCCTCGGCCAGTTCTCCGGCGAGCGCTTTGTTTCCGAAGCCGATCTTGATTGGGCGGATGCGAACGCCGAATGGGATGGAGGTGGTGGTGAATGCGATCTCTTTCGGCCCATGGGATGAGACGGCGATTACGACCTACTTAGAGTCGTTGGACCGGGGAGTGAAGCCACGGCCGCAGGGAACGCAGTCACTGTTTGTGGCGGCGGTGCGGAATCCGGACGAAGCGTTTGGCCAGTACCGGGCGGTGTTGCGGAAATACGGGTTGAACGTAGCGGCGTTGGAGGTGGACAACCCGCAGGAAGTGGCGTGGGGGGCGGTGCGGAACGGATGGCGCGAAGGATATAGCTCGATGGGGGTGACGCGGGCGGCGGCGGCGGATTTGGCCGCGGTGCGCGCGGCCCGGAATTCGTCGAGCTTAATGGACATCAACTGGGATTTGGCTGGCGCGGGCTTGACGACAGCGGAGGAGATTCGGGTTGGTCTACGGGCTTTGCGGGATGAGGATATCCAAGTGCAGGCGGTGACGGTGAACCTGGGGACGAAGCCGGGGGAGGCGTATCCGGAGACGATGGAGGCGCTGGGGCCCTATCTGGCTGGCACGCCTTGGACGGAGTTGGCGGGTCGGGTGGAATGGCAGGCGAAAGGGAAGCCGTTGGCGGAACTGCGGGAGCGGGTGCGCGAGATGCAGGAAACGGCGCGGCAGTTTGGGGCGCTGCTGCGGGTTACGGGCGATCCGGCGCACGGCGAGGGATTTTTGGAGGCTCTCGGGGCGGGATGCGCGGGTAGGTTGTATTATCGTTTGCATCCGGAGCAACCGGTGGATCGGATTGCAGAGATGGCCGGATTATTGCGAGGTTAGCGAAAATGGTTTCCCGTCGCTCGTTTTTGGGTGGGTTGGCCGCTGGTCCCTTACTAGCGCAGGGAGGTATGTTTCCCGTGAAATTTGGCATCGACTTGTTCAGTTTGCGATCGCAGGGCTGGAGCCCGTTTGAGTTGCTCGACTACTGCGCGAAGCAGGGTGCAAAGGTGGTCCATTTCTCGGAGATCCGCTTCTTGGGCGGATTGGAGAAGAGCCATCTGGAAAAGGTCCGGGAGCATGCGCAGCGGGTGGGCATTGAAGTCGAGATCGGCATGCTTTCGATTTGTCCGACGGCGGTTCGATTTGATCCGGCGCAGGGAACGGCCGAGGAGCAACTGACGAAGATGATTGAGGCTTCGAAGGTTGTGAATGCTCCGCTTGTGCGCTGCGTGCTGGGCGATTGGCGGGACCGGGCGAGCAAGACGCCGCTGACGCGGAGCATTGAAAGTACGGTGAAGACGTTGCGTGCGGTGCGAAGCCGGGCGATGGATGCGGGCAAGCGGATAGCGGTGGAAAACCACGGCGGGGATTTGCAGGCGCGCGAGTTGAAGTTGCTGATTGAAGAAGCGGGAAAGGACGTGGTGGGGGCGTGTATCGACTCGGGAAATCCGACTTGGGCGATTGAGGATCCGCATGTGACGCTCGAGACGTTGGCGCCGTATGTATTAACGAGCCACGTGCGGGATTCGGCGGTGTGGCGGACGCCGGAGGGTGCGGCGATGCAGTGGACGCGGATGGGCGAAGGCAACGTGGACATGGGCGGATGGGTGAAGAAATTTGCGCAGTTGTGCCCCGGTAAGGCGTTGTCGCTCGAAATCATCGTGACGGGGACGCGGCCGTTTCCCTATCTTGACCCGAAGTTTTGGGATGCTTATCGGGGGATGCCGGCGTGGGAGTTTGCGCGGTTTGCGGCGCTGGCGGAAAAGGGCAAGCCCATGCCGGCGAGGGCGGGGGTCCCGAAGGAACGGGCGGCGGCGCAGGAGCGAGAAGACCTGGAAGCATCGATTCAATGGTTGCGTGATCTGCGGTAGGCTAGGGCTAATGCTCCGCTTGGTTTTCGTGTTTTTGGCTTTGGCGTTCGTGGCGCCGGCACAGCTTGTGACGGCCGTTCGAGCCTCTCTCAGTGCGAAAGATTTCGCCGGGGGCGAACAGTTGCTGCGCGCCTACCGGGACGCTAGGGGCGTTACGCCGGAGTATGTGGAGGCGTATTCCTGGTTAGGGCGGGGGGCGCAGGCGAACAAGCTTTGGGAGAAGGCGTCGGCGTATGCGGCTGAGACGCGGAAGTTGGTGGCGGCTGAACTGAAGAAACGGCCGCTGGACGCTGAGCCGAGCGTGCCTCTGGCGTTGGGTGCGGCCATAGAAGTGGAAGGCCATTCGTTGGCTGCAACCGGGCGGCTGAGCGAAGCGTTGGCGATGATGAACCAGGAGTTGAAGACTTACTTCGGGACGTCGATCCGGACGCGGATTCAGAAGAATATTCATCTGCTGAGTTTGGTGGGCAAACCGGCGCCGGCGCTGGACTTAAAACGCTTTTTGAGCGGCCCGCAAATGAAGAGCCTGGACCAGTTAAAGGGTAAGCCGGTGATGCTGTTTTTCTGGGCTCACTGGTGCGCGGATTGCAAAGTGGTGGGTCCTGTCCTGACGGCACTCAAGAAGCAGCATCCGAGTTTGCAGATCGTGGC
>Ga0163144_10020708_pt1 | contig 13125 bp, 15 predicted proteins | sample OliLak19BULKMAT1_FD_123175 | JGI IMG/M metagenome (GOLD analysis project Ga0163144, IMG submission 123175) | Freshwater microbial mat bacterial communities from Lake Vanda, McMurdo Dry Valleys, Antarctica - Oligotrophic Lake LV.19.BULKMAT1 | ecosystem: Environmental > Aquatic > Freshwater >...
CAATGCTCTCAACACACGGTCCCGTAGATCCTGTGAATAGGCATCCATCCTGTGCCCTCCATCAAGAGAACAATGGAGGGCATGCTACAGAATGTATACACTTAAATCAAAACTGCTCTAGCAGGCGGCTGCGGCTTTGCTGGACGGCCTGTGAGGGTCTCTGAAAGAGTCTGTGACATCAAGTCGTCCAGGGTTCTATGTGTTCAAATGGCTGCCTCCTCTCTGGCATTTGACAGATTTTCCCTCCGTAGGATACATCTCCCATCTGCGGCCCTTGTGCCGTCGTTCGCGTCACTCCTACAATACGTTTCCCTGCGAGGCCTCCATGTCCTTTTCGATTCGTCCCCGTCCGTCGATTGTGCTCCGATTTTCCGTCGCCCCGGTACTGTTGATTGTCTGTCTTGTTGTGCCGGCATGGGCCGATTTTCAGGCGGGTGTGGATGCCAATACCCGTGAAGACTATGCCACGGCCTTGCGTGAGTGGCGCCCGCTCGCTGAGAAGGGAGATGCCCTCGCGCAGTACCACCTCGGAGTGCTGTATCGCAAAGGCCGAGGTGTGCCTCAGGACGATGTCCAAGCACATCGGTGGTATGCAAAGTCGGCGGCACAGGGACAGGCCAAGGCGCAGTTCAACCTGGGAACCTTGTATTTTAATGGAGAGGGAGTCCCGAAAGACTATCAGCAGGCCCTGCGATGGTTCCGTCTGGCTGCAGACCAAGGAGAGGCGCTTGCTCAAACGAAAATGGCGATCATGTACGATGAGGGTCAGGGTGTGCCGAAGAATTTTGTTCAGGCGTATAAGTGGTACAGTTTGGCGGCAACCAACGGAGATAAACCAGCGCCCCAACTTCGTGATTTGCTCGCCAATCATATGACCCCTGCCCAGATCGCCGAGGCGCAGAAGCTGGCGCAGGAGTGGAAGCCGAAAGGGAAATAAGTATCGACTCGGAAAGAGTCGGGATCTGGTTTTGCATTCCATATATCTTGGCACGTTGCGGGCACACCATTGCCGATGTGCACCTGCCCGCCGGCATGTCGCAGCCCCATCAGTCCAGATGTTCCCTCGAACCCGCTTGCGATGGATGCGCCTCTTCAGGATGGCCAGGAAGGGAGCGACCGCAGCAGGCTCAGCCCTAAAATATGGGCTCCAGGCTCAACAGTTACCCACCTGACGCCATGGCAGCTTGTTCGCGTCGGGACTCTCTGCGCAATCCACATGGGGAGGCAACACGCTCAATTCTGGAAGTTCCCAGAATCTCTATAAGTATAGTTGGCGAATTGAAAGTTGACAGCCTTGGGGGTGTGGGGGGGGAGGTATCGATGGAAATGACGAACTAATTTGCTCGTTCCTCTATGAGGAAGAGTTCAAGAGTGCTCCGACTGAATTGCCAGGTGGAAAGCGCCTCAAATTCTTGGCCTTGCTCATCCTGGTATCGAACAGTAAATTCCATCAGTAACGTCGTCTTGCCATTCATCACGTTTTCAAAGAAGGGATCTGAAAGGGTGCCGCGCAATTCGAGGCCTCTGTTCGGAGCCAGTGTCGGCACGGTGAAGGTATCTTTTTCTATCGGCACACTATTCCCATCCAGAAACACCGCAAGGTCCGTTCTCACAGAATAGGCCGGGTTCACGCCTGCATTCCGATATCGGATCGACACACGGGATCGTTGGCTTTCATGATAAAACCTTGCATTATGGCTCTGAATATTGGGACGGCGGACGACCCCTTTAGGTTCCTTGCCTGCTTCTGTTCCATGAGATTGTTCAACGGACTGCTCGACGGTGTTTTCCTGTGTCTCCAGTGGGCCGCAGCTAGTGGACAGTGCGATCAAGACAACAAGTATCGGCATGCCATATCGAAACATCTAGGTTCTTCCTTCGTCAGAGAATCAGACCACATACCTTATACTAGAGAGACGACAAAACACTATCCCCCATGGCTTGCCTGTTACTGATTCACTCATGTCGGAATGTCCAACATGGCATGCCTTGGAGTCTGCCCGGTGCGCGTATCCAACCTGTTCTGTGTATCAGCCCGCAATGTCTGTGCAGTTCAGGATATTCCTGTTCTTCCTTACGGAATGCACGGCCTTGCACCCATAAACAGGGAAACCCTGGCCTCCCCACTCGCCTCGGGGTTTGATCCGTCCCCCTCCTAGAATACGTCTCTCTGAGAGGCTACGATGAGCTGGATTGACTCGGGCGATTCGAGTTTACTCGCTCGAAGTGGCAGCAATGGCTCATGGCCATCATTGAGGGCATTGGTCTCGCAAGGCTGGCCGTACGTGTGTCGATGTCCCGCGCACGAAGTAACCCGGAGTCGCTTCCCGCGACGCCCTACGCCCTTCTCCATACCTGCGTATCGTCGTTTCTCTGTGCATAGTTTCGTCACCACCACGCGGGCCCTTTCACGGCCACGGCATCGTGTGGAATCTTTCTTGTACCGGCTGGCGCTCACCGGTGCTCTACCCATACGACGAGGGAAAACGCTCTCGCTCACGGTCACGTTTCCGAATGAGCAACGTATTGAGATTTCTGAAGCAGTGGTGCGATGGTCGAGAGGGCAAGAGTTTGCGGTGAGGCATCTTCTCATGGAGCCTCACACCCATGGGCGGATTCAGCATGATTATGTGAAGCGGTTGGTCCAGGAACAAGCGGAGATTGTCCCGTGATTCATGCTCGGCCCATATCTTTTCGATTTGCTCTAGCCCTTGTGCTGTCGATTGTGTGTCTCGTCGTGCCCGCATGGGCCGATTTTGAAACGGGCATGGATGCGTATAACCGTAAAGACTATACAACAGCCTTGCGTGAGTGGCGAGCGCTGGCCGAGCAGGGGGACGCAGATGCACAGGACTTCCTCGGGACGCTGTATTTCGAAGGATGGGGTGTGCCGAAGGATTACACGAAGGCACGACAGTGGTGGAAAAAAGCTGCCACGCAGGGAAGCGCGAGCGCGCAGAGCGACCTCGGGCTGCTCTATGCCAAGGGGCTGGGTGGAACCCAGGACCTAGTCCAGGCCCACATGTGGTACAGCTTGGCGGCAGGAAACGGATATGAAATCGCGACCGGATACCGCAATGATCTGGCCAAGCAGATGACCCCTGCCCAGATCGCTGAGGCGCAACAGCTCACGCGGGAGTGGAAACCAAAAGGCCGATGAGCATCGACTACCCCGCACATGACAGCATGTCCCTCGAAGAGGTGACTATCTCCCACATGTTGGAGATGGTCGCGATTGTGAATGTGCTGGAACAGAAGGGCCTCTGCACAAAGCAGACCTCTAGGATATCATCACCGAATCGGCAGGAAGAATCCGTTGGGGCGGATCTTGAGATGGGGCAGCGGGTGGAGAAGGGGACGACGTACAGACAAAGAGGCTGTTATGGAGTAAATCTCCCTTCAGCGGCCTACTCCGCCGAAGTAGCCACTTCGGCTACGAAGGCCGGAAGCTACGGGGGATTGGGAGAAGGAGAGTCAATGCAGATCAATTGAACGCGCGCTCCCTAGTTTCACCGCTGTATCGTTTCGTTCCCCACTGAATCGGATCCGATTCACATGTCCCACTCTCCATGACCGCCCGTCTTCATAATCACGCGAATTTGTTAGTCCTGCTGAGCGAGACCTTCTCGGCATGAGAGTTGCTGGTCTAAATTGATATATCGAATGCCCACTGCGAAGGAGGAATTCGCCATGGGAGGAACAATACCTCAGTTGTCCGAACAGGAACCCCAGGTACTCTGGAGAGAACCACGTCGGTCTGTGCGAGCGGTTGTGGATTTTCGGATGATCGTGGCGGATAAGGCAGGCCTCGCCAGTGGGCAGGTGATCGATATGACGGCGAGGGGGTGTGGGCTCCGCCTCACGAAAGTCCTCACGCCTGGGCAATACCTGACGCTCATGGTGTACCCAGGGGGCGGTCCTGCCGCCGTGCCATGTGATGTGGGCAGGGTGCAGTGGGTCGAAGGAGACCGGGCGGGTCTCGCCTTCCTGTCTCTGTCGCTGGAGAATGAGGGTCGGCTGCACCAACTCTGCGGCGACCGGCTCGGGTTCGAGGACTAGATGCTCACGGAACGTGTTCCATATGTATACGTCGAGAACGTTGAGGCCGGCATCTCCTCCAGTTCGGCCATCGGGATGGATGTCAGTTGCCCCTGCTGTTTTTCAGTGGACTGCCGCCGGTCCGTGCGGCATGGCAGGCGGGATTTCCTCCGTCGACTGTTCGGCATGTTTCCATGGCGGTGTAATGGGTGCAGGAAGCGATTTTATTTGAAGAACCGGTTCCTTGGCTGACGACCGTGATACAAGACCCATGCTCGGAACAGGGATGTGGGCATAGGACTCTTCGCTTACTTTTCGTTGTGGCCCCATCGTGCTCGAAGAGTGAGACGCGGTAGGTGCTTTCGGTCCCATATATAGAAGGGATAGGCCCTAGTAACTTATTCGAGTGGAACTGGGGGAATCCCCAGTTCCACTCACTGTGTCTCTGGCGCAGGGTAGTTCTTCATCTCTCTGACGTCTCAGTCCTGTCACCGCGCTCCACAGGAGACCATCATGATGAGACACGCATGGGTCCATAGAAAGGGCATCGTCATGCTGGTTGGAGTCCTGTCGCCAAGCGTAGCCTCGTCCTCATGGCTGACACCGTCGGAGCTGGACCGCCCACCAGAGTGGAAGCACACCCACCCAGCACTAGGACAGGGTCTTGCCCACAGACAAGCGGGCCACTGTGGTAGCGGCATTCGGCAGCGCAGCGCAGTGGTGCGGGGCAACGAAACGGGTCTCGTGTAGGAGCCATTACCGATGAGGTGACGACCATGATGATCCTTATCACCACCATGTTTTTGCTACTGCCGGTGCTCGTGGCCCTGTACCTCTCTGTGTCCGGCGTGTTCACCAATCGGAGATCGTTCCAATCTGTCTATTATGCCCTGCTGGCCTTCTTTGCGTTGACTGTTGGGGTCAGCATGAGCATTCAATATTCCTACTAAAACTACGATCCCCCGACAACAATCCCGGTTTCGCAGAGTGAAGTTCTGTCCAAACCTTTATGAGTAGAGGGTATGAACGATCGTAGTCGTGTTGAACAGCATCGCGCTCAGGCGGGTGTAGGCGGCGTGGCCGTAGTAGTGATCGCGCACATTCGTTGACCCCGTGGAATCTTGATAGTCGGCCAGAACTCCCAGTCCCTCACTCGGGATACGGACGGCGCGGCGGGCACATTCGAGCCATCGTTCAAATCCGTCAAACGGCTCCACGAGTTCCCACAGGGCCTTATTGGCTGCTTTGGCTGCATCGGTCGCCGGCACGGCATCGCTTCCGGCCACGGCCAGTTCCTGCACGTAGTCGCCTCCCCACGCAATCGGCATCTCCATCGTGATCTGGGGTAACTCCATTTTTGAGAGCCATGTTTTGCCGTCGGTCCGCATGTTGCGATGGTTCACGATGTGCAGCAGCTTGCAGAGACCCGACGGATCCCATCCATATCGCACCGGCATGCCTAATGTGACGACGTCCAGCATCGCTCCGTTGAGGAGGGTGCCGTTCGACAGCAATGGAGCGACACGTTGGATCGTCGAGGCGATGTCTGGTCGATCGACCTGCCAGGCAAAAGCCGACAAGAGGTCCAGCAGCCGCGTCCGGCTGCCGGTCGCAGTCACACAGAGGAGGTTCGAGACGAGGGAGAGGACCAAGCCCGCCTGCCCATGAGCCTGCACAAGGATTCGATCTTCTTGACCCAGCTTGTGGGCCTCGACCCAGTCACGAAGACGTTCCAGCATCGAGACAGCCGCAACGCCACGGCCCAGGTGATGGTGTTCACAGGACCAGAGCTCGCGGACGCAATGGATTGGATGGTCCAGTCCTCGGTTGAGCGACTGTTTCATCAATTCTAGATAGCCGTTCGTGAAATTTCCTGCATCGCCGAGCCGATCGTCGAGCAGTTTCTTGGTCTGCTCATCGTTGGCGAGCGGTGGCTTCAACCCGCCGGGCAGCGATGAGATGCCGTTATTGCCCTCACGCATCAGAGCCAATAAGGCATCAAGTCCCGCCACGCCGCGTGAGTAGCCACGTTTGAGCCCGCCTAGCTCATCAAGCCGTTGCACCCCAAAAATGTCGGCCCCCATGATGGAACCGTGCAGCAGGACGATCAGGCGGACGCCGTTGTGCGAAAGACGCTTGCCGAGCGTGGCCATCGCGTCCTGCCCGGAGGATGATTCTGATAGGGCAGATGGAGTCATCTCACGAACGGTGAGGCGCTCGCCGGGATTCTTTCGTGACATCTCGTCGTGCTGGAAACTGTTTTCGATCGGCATGCGGAGTTACATACCCGATGGAGATGACGCACTGCAACGAAAGATCAGCAGGGTGCTGAAAAAGTCGATTTCCCACCCGCCCAGCTCCTGGCGCGCCGAGACGCGCCTTTCCCCATGCATCGTTCTCGCTGCGGCCCTGCGGGACGTACTTTTTGAGCATCCTGGACCAGTACCACACTAAGACTCCAGTGGTAGATACACCAAGTTTTTTCAGCCTGTTGCAGGGAAGTTTTTAGTGAACGACTGTCGGAGCAGGCTCGATGCGGTCAGGAGCTGGGTTCGGTTGGATCTGGCTTTTGGGCATGACGGCGGTGGCGCTGCACGTCTTGCCTTCTTCGTCGATCTGACGATCGACGACCTTCACGCCTTGCAGATATTCCTGAACGATCTCCTCACGCGTCACTTCGATGTCTTGCTCGGCTTCGCGGCCGGTCCGCTCGCGAATGCGGTCCACCATGTGTTCTTTCACCAGAATCCGAATCTGCTTGGCTAAATCGGTTCGGGCCGAAAGTTCCGATACTCGCTGGCAGACGATCTTGCCTTTCGACAAGTCACCCTGGCCCTTGCCGATCAAATAGTAGTCGCCTGAATAGCTGTTGCGATCGTCGATGGTGTGGCGCAACTCGGACGGCGTATTTGAGGAATCTTTGTGTTCGGTGTGCTGCGTGAGTCGATCGAAAGATTGCTCTGCGTGAGTGCGAACATCGCCTGAATTTGCAGCCAACGAATGCAGTGGCAGCAAGATTGAACAGCCCGTGCCAAGTAACGCCGCAATAAACTGATTACCGGTGCTCTTCACTCGCTACCTCCCTTCTCCGCCTCGTCGACCGCCCTCGCCACCCTGTCTGCTGCCACCAACCCCCCTTGGCGCAATCTGAATCTGATTGGGCACGCCTGGTATGTGCTGGAGAGGCGGCGGATGGATCTGATGGATCGAGGGAGGGAGTCGTCTTGCTATAGGTAATTGTCCTACTGCTGCCTGCGGTGGCGCCGTCGGTGTCTTGTACGTGAAGTCATTTAACGTTCTGGAAACAGTCGGCGATCCCGGCACCGGTATGATCAGATGGCGTGGCATGGTCGGTTGCCTTGTTCCTGGTGCAGGCGGAACGGGTGGTTGTGGCGGCAATGGTGGCTGTTTGGTCGTGATCGTGTGTTGCGCCACGTAGACATGCGGGCTTGTGGGGTAGAGGCCGTGTGCGGCAGTCAGCAGAGCCTGAAGTTGGGCAAGCCCCACCAAGGATGAGGAGGCATAGCCGGCTGTCGAGACGAGCACCCAATCCGTCCAGGCTTGCGACACCATGGCGTTCGATTGCACTCGATTGAGAATGTCTTGGCGTCGCTGAACCGCCTGCTGTGTTTGCTCTGTGGTCGAGGCCTGCGCTAAGGCCTGATTTGCCGCATGGAGGTCCTGTTGTAGTTGGTCATTTTCATGTTTCAGCGCGACAAGTTGATGCCGGGCGTCCTCGTTTTCCCGCAAGGCTGCGATGGCCTGTTGCACGTCGTCCGTATCGATCTGGGCAACCAGATTCGTTCGGACAACGATGGTATCTCCATCGATCGTTGTGTTGGTTGTTTGCTCCAGGACAAGGACAATTCCGGCAGTATAGGTTCGAATTTCGTCTTTCGTCACATCCAGACCGTCCACCATCGTGACGCTTTCGAGGTAGACAGCGACTTGTTCCAGGGCATTTCGTTTGGCCGCTTCGGTAGCCAGACGGACGGCGTCCTCTTTGGTGTCACGGTCTCCCATTCGATGCTCACCTTGAGCAGTGACGACTCGGACTTCTGCCAGAGCCACTGTGGGCCACACTGACAGGATGATGAACAGTCCCACGAGGCCCATGCTCGGCAATAGGCTGCGGAGGAATGCTGATTGGGCCATCGTATACGGAGGAGAGATCTGTGGCATCGCCTTCACCTTCTGGATAGGAGTCCCGTGCCAGTGGCCGATTCGTTGACTCCTTATGAGGTAAGAAATAAGCATAACACCGCATCGACCGTTGTGCCAGGAACCTTGCGCCCCGCATAAAATCTGATGGGCTGTGCGGGTGAGGCCTTGCCTCGCTTGCCTTGGCGGAAAACGCCATGATAGCGTAGAAGTTCCCTTGGAATAGGATAGAAGGAATTCATCTGTGTACACGTTCATGAGGCGAGATCGCGGATGGTCGATTTGGATACTGGCTGTATCCCTGTCCTTCCTCTGCGTCGTTCTTCCGAAAGACGTGGCGGTTGCCGCTGTATCGGTGCCGGCTTCTGCCTCAACGGTTCCGAGCGAGCACGTCATTCTCTTTGTCCTTGAGGGATTCGGCCAAGATTCCTTGAAGGGCGGCACGATGCCGACCCTCAGCCGATTGGTCAAGGAAGGGGCTGTCACCTGGTCGGCCACGGCGGTGAAGCCGGCGTTACGGCTGCCGACGATGGCGTCGTTGGTTACGGGAATGCCGGTCGAGAAACACGGCATTACCTGGAATACCTTCGAATTCAGTCGCGGTTACCCACGCGCCCCGAGCGTGTTCGACTACCTCGATCTCAGCGGGGGTCGTGACAGCGCGATCTTTCTTATGGATGAGTCACTGTATCAGTTGGCGCGCCCCGAGCCCTACACAGACTATCAGATGTGTGGGCCGCTGAAGCCTGAGTGCAGCACGGATCGGATCGTGTCCTATATCCGCCAATACTTCAAAAAAGCGACCAGCGGGCATGGCTACGGGCATGCCATTCTTGCGCTGCCACACTTCCTGGTCGTGCATCTCCCAGAAGCTGGTCGAGTGGGAGCATCAAAGGGTTGGACCTCGAAGGAATATCGTGAAGCCCTTCGCACGGTGGATAAGGCGATGCATTCCGTGTTGGACATCTATCACGAGCATGCGTTGACCAAGCGGACGACCCTGTTTGTGACGTCGCTGAGCGCCAAAGGACGGGATGCGAATCAAGAACAGACTGATGCGGCGGTTCCGATGGTTCCGTGGATTGCCTCGGGTGTGGGGATTAAAGCGGGTCACGCCATTCACCAGTCGGTTTCTATTTTGGACACCGGCGCGACGGTGATGCGAACGTTGGGCTTGCAGACCCATACCGAATGGGAGAGTCACGCTGTGGAGGAAATCTTTCAGGCTGCCTTTGTCTCGGCCCCTCGTGGATCTTCGGAATAGGTCACGCGATGCAGACTGTAAAATGGTCAATGGGCTGGTGTCTGGTCGGATGGCTGCTCGTCTCCGCAACAGTGATCCAGCCGGTTGCGGCCGGTCAGCCGGCTGCCTACACGCAGGAACACGCAATCACAATTGACCCCACCACCATTATTCCTCAATCCTGGTGGCATGTACCCGGTGTGACTCCGTCCATCTATGGCTCGGACCCTGAATCCATGGATGCCTACAAGACGACCGAGTCCCGTGCCCTCAAACTCAAGCCGGGGAAATATAAATTTGGGAGCTTCACGTTTGATTTTCCGTTCGCGGTGAACTTAGAGGGGAAGTTGGACTTTGCCCAGTCACTCGACCAATGTGTCGAGGGGCGAGGGACGCAGACATTAACCATCCGTTGCAGCCGCACCTATCCGCATGGTGGCCAGCGCGATTACCAGTATCAGTAGAGGAGCGGTGCCAATGGCCCAGACGCTCGATGATCTATTAGAAGCACTCGAAGATGTTGATGACGCGACTCGCGAAGAAGCGTCTAAGGCGCTGGCTGAACTTGCCGATCCCACCACGTTGAATGCGCTTGTCGGCGCCTGCGGAGACGAGTATTGGGCTGTGCGGGCCCATGCAGGTCGCGGTCTGTCCAAGATCGGTGGGGTGAAAGCGATGGAAGCGCTCATCGTTCTCTTCAACGACTCTATTATGGATGTACGGAACGATGCAGTAGCGGCTATGGCCTCAATGGGAGCTGTAGTCGTCGACCGTTTGATCGCGGCATTGAAGGATGAGCGATGGCGTGTCCGTGAACATGCGGCAAAAACCTGTGGAGACATACAAGATCAGAAAGCTGTCGAGGCCCTCATACTCGTCTGTCGAGATCGTGACGGCGCCGTGAAGAGTGCCACGGCAGAGGCGTTGGGTAAGATTGGTGATTCGAGAGCGATCCCGGTTCTGAGTAAGCTCTTCCGCGATCCTTCGAAGACGGTCCGAGAAACAGCCGGAACCGCACTCATCTCTATCGGCCAACCTTCCGTCGATCCGTTGATCGAGTGTCTCAAAGATAAAGATTTTGTGGTCCGGTGCCATGCCGCCCGCGCCCTCGGTGGCATGACGACCGACTATCAAATCGGCCGAACCTGGGTGCGGGATGCGAAAGTCGTTGACGTGCTGATTGCTGCATTGAAAGATCCGGATCGGGCTGTGCGTGAAGATGCCACAATCGCCCTGGGCCAGATCGGCGATCCACGGGCCATCGATGCTTTGATCGAAGCGATGAAGGATGGCGCGGTAAAACGGCATGCGATTGCGTCGCTCGGCATGATCGGCGATCCTCGCGCCTTGCCCCCGGTGTTGGATGCGCTGAAGGGCAAAGGTATTCGACAGGACGGGACTCCCACGCCCGGCTGTATCGTCAGCGAAGACGCCTTCATCAAGGAAGCGGCTGCGACGGCGCTCGGCCAATTCAGAGATCCGCGCGTCATTCCTGATCTGATCATGCTGCTGAAGGATGGCGTCTTGCGTGAGAAAGCGAGTGCCGCATTGGCCACCATCGGTGACACGGCGATCGAGCCGTTGATCGCCTTTCTCTATGATCCAAAAGCGTCCGAAGTCGTGGCAGAAGGGGAACGGGTGCTCTCCTATGCGTCGGTTCGCCTCACGGCGAAAGATGCCTTGCGGCAATTGGCGCTTGAAACACTCGAAAAATTGGGCTGGACCCCTGCGCCGGAAGATATCACTGTCAACTCAAGTGTGGCTGACAATGCCAGGGTGGACATGCCTCTCGGTGACACAGGCCGATTTGGCCCGTCGGGCGATTACGCCAAACGGAGCTAGCTGGATGCTGAGAAGCGATGTGGGCCCGGTATGACATTGAGACTCACAGGTCTGAGATTAGCAGAAGTCACCGCGTAGGATGCTCAAAAAGGCTGTCCAGCGAGGCCCGAGGCAAGTCGAAACCGGAGGCGTAGCATTTCTCACCCGCCCACCCCAAGCTGCCAAGACAGCTTGTTCTCCGAGTGGGGTGCATTGAGGATTTCGGTGAGCCGAGAACGAAGTATGGGTAAAGGCGCGTCTCGGCGCGCCGGGGTTGGGCGGGTGAGAAAGACGACTTTTTCAGCATCCTGTTAGATCGAGGTAGGGTATGGCAGACGCAGTAGCCGAGCAGATTGCTGCGCTTCAAGACGAGGATTGGGCGATTCGCGAAGAGGCCGCCACGATGCTCGGCACGCTTCGAGATCCCAGGGCTGTGGCACCATTGGTCTCTGTGCTTCGCGATAGTGATTGCGCGGTTCGCGATGCCGCGATCGGCGCCCTCCTGGCTATCGGTGAGCCGGCTGTGCCGACGCTGGGTGCCTGTCTCTCCGATCCGGCACTCACGGTTCAGGAATTGGCCTCGTCGGTATTGGCCACCATTGCCGATTCGCGAGTGCTTGCGCCGCTCATCAATGCGCTCGTGAGTCCCGATTGGATTGTGCGGATGCATGCCGCCAAGGCGTTAGGCCGGATTCGAGACCCTGGAGCGGTAGCGCCGTTGGTGCCGCTGCTGCAAGATAAAGTGAAGGCTGTGCGCGAGGAGGCGTCGTCAGCCCTTGGAGCAATTGGAGAGGCGGCGTTGTCGTCGCTGATCACTGCGCTGACCCATGCGGAATGGCTGGTGCGGCTGCATGCGGTAGAGGCCTTGGGAAAAACGCGGTCGTCTGAGGCTGTAGATCCGCTCTTGTCAGTGCTCTTCAACGATCGGGACCGGGCCGTTCGCGAGGACGCTGTCCGCTCGCTCGGCCAGATCGGCGATGCGCGCGCGCTGGAGTTCCTCGTCACGGCGATGAAAGAGCCGGGGTTGCGTCCGCTGGCGATCGAGGCACTGGGCCGGATCGGCGATCGTCGTGCTGTGCCGGTGCTGATCAATGTGCTCAAGGGAGTGGAGCGGCCGGAAGTCTCGCGACCGGTGGACGGGTGCGGTGATGGTTGGGGTGAAGAAATGATCGCGTTGGGCGAAGCCGCCAAAGCATTGGGCATAATCCGAGACGAGGCGGCCATCCCGTCACTCGTGAAGGCGCTTCGTTATACAGTGACGCGAGCGGACGCTGCCGATGCACTGACTCGATTCGGGAGTGCCGCGATTGCGCCGTTGCTGGCTTTGCTGGCACATGAGTCGGATGACAACATCCGGTACCACATCAAAGAGACGTTGGCGAGGGTAGGCTGGAGGGCAGGCCGCATTTAGCAGGATGCTGAAAAAGGCCGCCAGCAGGGGATGGGATGGCCCGGTGAGTCCCTTGTGCTCGCGCAACGCGCGCCCTCGGAAGGGCCTCGTTGGACGCGCGCAGTAGTGAACTCATCCGAGCCATCCCAGGTGTAAGGTACACGAGCAAGCTTGGAAAGATCATCTTTGGTTGCTCGCCTGCGGCCTTGCTGAACGGCCTTTTTGAGCATCCTGCTCGTGCGCCGGTGCGCAATGTTGAATGGTAAAGGTTGAATTTATACCTCAGCACGCAGCACTCAAAATTCAGAACTCGTTGTAAGTTAGGTCATCACGCCATGCCGAAAGAATCGATCGAAACACTGGTTTCTGAGCTCGTCCATGAGGAGGACTGGCGGCGGATGCGGGCAACGGTCGCCTGCCTGTCGGGTGGGCCGCGTGCAGTTCACGCGCTCATCCAGGCCCTGCAGACTGG
>Ga0163144_10020709_pt1 | contig 13124 bp, 11 predicted proteins | sample OliLak19BULKMAT1_FD_123175 | JGI IMG/M metagenome (GOLD analysis project Ga0163144, IMG submission 123175) | Freshwater microbial mat bacterial communities from Lake Vanda, McMurdo Dry Valleys, Antarctica - Oligotrophic Lake LV.19.BULKMAT1 | ecosystem: Environmental > Aquatic > Freshwater >...
CCCCGCCCGTTCCGTAGCCGGAGTAATGCGCCATGCGCGCCGAAGCCATCGCCCTTGTCGATGAGATCAGGCAGGGTCTCACCCTGCTGAGGAGGCATCTTTGACTGGGATGCATCCGTCAAGAAGCTGGAAGAACTGACCGCGCGGAGCGCCGATCCCAATCTGTGGCACGACGCAGCCGCCGCCTCGGCGATGATGCGCGACAAGACCCGTCTCGAGGAAGGCATCAAGGGCCAGCAGGCGCTGGAGCAGGGCCTGGACGATGCCATCGCCCTGGTCGAACTGGGCGAGGCCGAGGGCGATGAGCCCACCGCCGCCGAAGGCGTTGCCGAACTGAAATCGATCAAGGAGCTGATCGCCAAACGCCGGCTGGAAAGCCTGCTGTCGGGCGAGGCCGACCGCAACGACGCCTTCGTCGAAGTCCATGCCGGGGCCGGCGGCACCGAAAGCCAGGACTGGGCCGAAATGCTGGCGCGCATGTACGCGCGCTGGGCGGAAAAACATGGCTATGGCGTGGAATGGCTGGAGGAGAGCGCCGGCGAGGAGGCCGGCCTGAAGTCGGCCACCATGAAGGTCACCGGCGTCAACGCCTATGGCTGGCTGAAAACCGAAAGCGGCGTGCACCGCCTGGTGCGCATCTCGCCCTATGATTCAAACGCGCGCCGCCACACCAGCTTCGCCAGCGTCGGCGCCTTTCCGGTGATCGACGACAGCATCAAGGTCGAGATCAACGAGAAGGACTGCCGCATCGACACCTACCGCTCGTCGGGCGCCGGCGGCCAGCACATCAACAAGACCGACAGCGCGGTTCGCATCACCCACCTGCCGTCCGGCGTGGTGGTAGCCTGCCAGGCCGAGCGCAGCCAGCACAAGAACAAGGCCGCCGCGTGGAAGATGCTCGAGGCGCGGCTCTATGAACTCGAACTGCGCAAGCGCGAGGACGCCAAGCAGGCGTTGGCGGATTCCAAGTCCGACATCGGCTGGGGCCACCAGATACGCTCTTATGTCCTGCACCCCTACCAGATGGTAAAGGACCTGCGCACCAACGTGGAAACCAGCGACACCCAGGGCGTGCTGGATGGCGACCTCGACCGTTTCATGGCGGCGGTGCTGGCGGCGCGCCTGGAAGACAGCGAGAAGCGCGGCGGCTAGCGCGGAATCCGTTCGGCTGGAATCGCGTGGTCGATCCCAGTCTCGCCGGTCGGCGTCTGCCGGGTACGGTCTTGAACCGCCGCCGCTTTAGGCATACCCTTAAGTCATGCTGGTGAAGCGAATCTTCTCCGCCCTGATCGTGCTGGCGTTCGCTATGGGATCGGTGGCGCAGTCAATGCCCGCCCCCGTTTCGGCGATGGTTCCCTGTGGCATGACGATGGACGATACGATTGACGCCAAGGCCCCGCCGTGCCGGCAAACGGCGGATATGCCGGGTTGCGTGCCATTGCTCGGTTGCTCCATCGCCTCGATTTCCCTGCCGGGGGAGCCGGTAGCGCTCCGGCAGCCTCTGTTGCGAAACGCCACCTGGGAAGCGGCGGTGTTGGCGCTGCACCTGGGCTGGGCGCTGAAACCGGAACTGTCCCCCCCTATCTCCTAGACTACGAGGCGCTCCGCGCCTCAGCCCGCTCGTCGGTGTCGTGTTCAGCCGCTGCATTTCCGCGCCGGCCTGACCTTCACTCACAGCCCGCGCCGTAAAGGCCAGGGCCCGTGCCGCCGAGCGGCCACCAACCGTCATCACGATTGACCGAGGCCGGCTGCACCGCTCGTCGCTCGGCCGATGCGAGGGAATATGCCACGCCAATTCGAAACCACCGTTCGAGCCGCGTTCGACATCCTGGTTATCGCCCTTTTTCTGACCATCGCGGGCGGCGGACCGGCCTACGCCGACATCAAGGACTATGAGTTCCAGCTCGTCGACAAGGAGGCAAGAAAGGCCAACGGCGCGGTTGTGGCGGTTCGCCTCATCGATAGGCGCAGCGGGAAAGCGGTGCCGGATGCAGTGATCTTCGCAAGGCGGATCGACATGTCGCCGGACGGCATGGCCACGATGACCGCGCCGCTCGAACCGCTGCCATCGACGGGGCCGGGAATCTACCGGTTCAAAACCAACCTGACGATGGAAGGTGGCTGGCTGCTGTCGCTGGCCGCCAAGATTCAAGGCGAAACCGGCACCCTGGACAGTAAATTGCTGCTTAAGGTGTTGAAGTGAGCCGCACCGGCTGGAGCGCGATCAGCATTGTCGCGGTCGTGGCGCTGGCCGCGGGAATCTGGCGCTTCGGTGCAGAAGTCGGCCTGACCCTGCCCGAGGGTACGCGGTCGCTTCTCGCTCGCGGCATGGGGTTCGAGCAGCCGGCAAGTCAGGTGCGCAAGTCGCCGGAGAAGCAAACCGGCCCGGTGATCTATTACCGGGATCCCGACGGAAAGCCGTTCTATTCGGACAAGCCCAAGGTCGCCGGGAACGACAAGCCGTACCTGCCGGTCCACTCTGGCGAGGACGTCGGGCTCGATGACGTTACGGCCGCCTCCGCAACAGCGGCATCGGGCGGCAAACGGATCCGTTTCTATCGCAATCCCATGGGACTGGCGGACGTGTCGCCGACGCCAAAAAAAGATTCGATGGGGATGGACTATCTGCCCGTCTATGAGGGTGACGGCCCGGACGATGACGGCGCCGTCAGGATCAGTCCTGAGCGGATCCAACGCAGCGGCGTGCGCACCGAAACGGTGCGCCGCCACAACGTGGGCCGGTCCATCCTGGCGCCGGGCATCGTGCGGATCGACGAAGGCCTCGTCAAGGTGGTCGCGCTCCGCGGCGAAGGCTATATCGAGGAACTGTTCGTGAACCGGACGGGCCAGTCGGTCAAGGCCGGGCAGCCGCTGTTTCGCGTCTACATGCCGCAGCTTCCCCAGGCGCAGATCGACCTGCTCCTGGTGCTCGGTGAAACCGGCCGGCCGGCGGCCGACCAGCAGCGGGTCGTCCAGAACGCTTCGCAAAAACTTCGCAATCTGGGTGTTCCCGACAGTTTCATTCGCGCCGTCATCGAGACGCGAACCAACATCAGGACCATCGATTGGCCGTCGCCGATGAACGGCGTGGTCATCGAGAAGCGCATCGTCGAAGGACAGCGGGCGATGCCGGGCGATGAACTGTACCGCATCGCCGACCTTAGTTCGGTCTGGCTGATCGCCGAGGTGCCCGAGAGCGACCTGGCCGAGGTGCGAATCGGCGATCTCGCCAGCTTGACCTTTCGCGCTTTTCCCGGTGAGACACGGGAGTCGAAAGTATCCTTCATTTATCCCGACCTGAACCCGCAGACCCGCACGGCGAGGCTACGCCTCGAACTGCCCAATCCGGATGGCCGTCTGCGGGCCGACATGTATGCAGACGTGAGCTTGCGTGGCGCCGGCAATGCCGCCAGGGCCATCGCCGTCTCGACCAGCGCGGTGATCGAGAACGGCCCGCGCCGGATCGTGATCGTCGCCAAGGGCGACGGCCGCTTCGAGCCGCGGCCGGTGAAGATCGGCCGCCGCGGCGACAGCCACATCGAGATCGTCGAGGGGTTGCGCGAGAACGAGGAGGTCGTCACCGCCGCCACGTTCCTGATCGACGCCGAAAGCAATCTTCAGGCAGCGCTGAAGAACTTCACAGCGCCCAGGCAAAACCCATGATCGCCGCGGTAATAAGCTGGTCTGCGCGCAACCTTTTCATCGTCGCCGTGCTCACGGTCTTTGTCGTCATCGGCGGTGTTTACGCGGTGCTGCGAACGCCGCTCGACGCGATACCCGACCTCTCGGACACCCAGGTCATCGTCTTTACGGAATATCCCGGCCAGTCGCCGCAGGTCGTCGAGGACCAGGTGACCTACCCGCTGACGACGGCCATGCTGACCGTCCCGAAGTCGCGGACAGTGCGTGGCTTCTCGTTTTTCGGCGTCTCGTTCGTTTACGTCATCTTCGAGGACGATACCGACATTTACTGGGCGCGCTCGCGGGTGCTCGAATATCTGAACACCGTGAGCCGGAAGCTTCCTGCGGGCGCGGTCCCGACCCTGGGCCCCGACGCCACCGGCGTGGGCTGGGTTTACCAGTACATTGTAACCGGCGTCCAACGGACCCTGGCGGAACTTCGCACGGTCCAGGATTTCCAGGTGCGCTTCGGGCTGAGCAAGGCCGAAGGCGTTGCGGAGGTCGCCGGGGTCGGCGGTTTCGTCAAGCAGTACAATGTGGTCGTCGATCCGCGCCGCCTGCGATCCCTTGGCATCTCCCTGACCGACGTGAGGGACGCAATCCGCCGCAGTAACATGAGCGTGGGCGGGCGCTCCGTCGAACTTTCGGAAACCGAATTCATCATCCAGGGCAAGGGGTATTTCACCGGCGTTCCCGACATCGAACAGGTCATGGTCAAGTCCTACAACGGGGTGCCGGTGTTGCTGAAGGACGTGGCCCAGGTTGAAATCGGGCCCGACGAGCGTCGCGGCCTGACCGAAATGGACGGCGAAGGCGAGGTGGTGAGCGGCATCGCCGTCCAGCGCTTCGGCAGCAACGCCCTTACCGTAATCGAAAACGTCAAGCGAACCCTGGCCGAGATCGAGTCGAGCCTGCCGGACGGCGTCGAAATCAAGTCGGTGTACGACCGCTCGGACCTGATTCACCGCGCCATCGATACGCTCCGGACCACGTTGATCGAGGAGAGCGTCATCGTCGCGCTGGTCTGCATTGTTTTCCTGATGCACGTCCGCAGCGCGTTCGTAGCCATCATCATGCTGCCCGTCGGCGTCCTGATCGCGTTTATCTGCATGAAACTGCTGGGTCTGTCTTCGAACATAATGAGTCTCGGCGGTATCGCCATCGCCATGGGCGCCATGGTGGATGCAGCGATCGTGATGATCGAAAATGCCCACAAGCACCTGGAACGGGCGCCATCGGACAAACCCCGGCTCGAAATCCTCGTGGAGGCGGCGAGCGAAGTCGGCCCCGCGCTGTTTTTCGGCCTGCTCATAATCACGGTTTCCTTTCTACCGATCTTCGCGCTCGAGGCACAGGAGGGCCGCTTGTTCGGGCCGCTGGCGTTCACCAAGACGTTTGCCATGGCGGCGGCGGCCTTTCTGTCCGTTACGCTGGTGCCCGCCCTCATGGTGATTTTCGTCCGCGGCCGGATTGTTCCCGAACGGCGGAATCCCATCAACCGGGCCTTGATCTGGTCCTATCGCCCGATAATCCGGCTGGTGCTGCGCCACAAGGTCGTCACCATCCTGCTGGCTCTGGCGGTCGTCGCCGGTAGCTGGTGGCCGGCATCCAGACTCGGGACCGAGTTTATGCCGACGCTGAACGAGGGCACGCTGCTGTACATGCCGACGACCCTGCCTGGCCTGTCCGTCACCAAGGCCGCCGACTTGATGCAGATACAGAACAAGATCATCAAGACTTTTCCCGAAGTGGCCTCTGTATGGGGCAAGGCCGGACGGGCGGCGACCGCGACTGACCCGGCTCCGACGGAGATGTTCGAGACGGTGGTCAATCTGCGGCCGGAAAGCGAATGGCGGCCGGGCATGACAACCGACGCGTTGATCGCGGAGATGGACAAGGCGCTGCAATTCCCGGGGGTGGCCAATGCGTGGACCATGCCGATCCGGGCCCGCATCGACATGCTGTCCACCGGCATCCGCACACCGGTCGGCATCAAGGTGTTCGGCCGGGACCTGGGCGAGATCGAACGGCTGTCCCGGGAAATCGAGGCGATCGTCAAGACCGTCCCGGGCACGTCCAGCGCCTATGCGGAACGGGTTGTCGGCGGGTATTACCTTTCGATCGAGCCGGACAGGCGGCAACTGGCTCGCCATGGCCTGACCATCGGCGATGTCCAGGACGTGATCGCGATGGCGCTTGGCGCCGAGACCGTCACCACAACGGTCGAAGGGCGCGAGCGCTACGCGGTCAACACCAGGTATCCGCGCGACCTGCGCAGCGATCCCGACGCCATCGCGCGCAACGTCATGGTGCCGACGGCCAACGGCGGCAACGTACCGCTGGGCGAGGTCGCCAGGATCACCCTGGGCCAGGGCCCAGCCACGATCCGCACCGAGAATGCGCAGCTCGCGGTCTATATCTACGTCGATATTCGCGACCGCGACATCGGCTCCTACGTTGCCGACGCAAAGGCAGCCGTCGCCCGGCAGGTCAAGTTTCCGGCGGGCTACTCGGTGGCTTGGAGCGGTCAGTTCGAGTATCTGGAACGAGCCAAGGAACGACTTGGGTACGTCATTCCCCTGACGCTCTTGGCCGTCTTCCTGCTGCTCTACCTGAATTTCCGTCGCCTGACGGAGACCTTGATCGTGATGCTGTCGTTGCCTTTCGCGCTGGTCGGCGGCCTGTGGTTCATGGCGTATCTCGGCTTCAACATGAGTGTCGCGGTCGCGGTCGGGTTCATCGCGCTTGCCGGCGTGGCCGCCGAGACCGGCGTTATCATGCTGATCTATCTTGACCACGCCTTGAACGAATGGCGCCGGAAAGCAGTAGCCGAAAAGCGGGAATTCTCACGAGCCGATCTTTACGACGCGATCATGCACGGCGCCGTCGAACGGGTTCGACCAAAACTGATGACCGTCGTCGCCATCATGGCGGGATTACTGCCGATCCTGTGGAATCATGGGACCGGCTCGGAGGTCATGCAGCGGATCGCCGTGCCGATGATCGGCGGCATGGTGTCCTCCACGATCCTGACGCTCATTGTGATTCCTGCAATCTATGCCCTGGTCAAGCAGGCCGGCTTGCCGCCGGCGACCAAAGGCTTGCGGGACAGCAGGTCCGGAAAGCGCGCCATGGCTGCGGTGCTGGCCTCGCGGCTGGAGGATAGCGAGAAGCGTTAGGCCTTCCATCAGCCGCGCAGCAGCCTCAGGAAGCGGGCCGAGGCGGCGATGTCGGCGGCCAGGCCGGCGCGCCGCTTGACCGCCTCGGTCTCGTTGCCCCACCGCTCGGCCTGGTACAATTCCTCGATCTGGCTGGCGGCGAAGGCCGCCGTGGCGTCGAGTTCGTCCGCGAACAATGCCAGCGCAATCACCAGCGAGCCGGTGGCGCCGGTCAGTGCGTGCAGCGCCGCCAACTGAAAATTGTCGGCGGCGGCCAGCGCCGCGCGCAGCCGTGCCAGCGCTGCCGCGTCCTGCGGCACCGCCTTCAGGTCGTCGGTCACCGCCAGGCGCGCGTCGTAGCGCCGCAGCAGCCAGTCGAGCAGCGGGTCCCACGTCGCCGCCTGCCGCACCGCCAGTTCCGCCGGCTCGGCGACGCGATAGCAGACCAGGTCGGTGGCGCCATAGGCGGCGGCCTCGTCGATGGTCTTGTCGCGCAACACCGGCACACGGTCCTGTCCGGTCGCCGCCAAGGTGGTCAGCGGCATGGTGGATGGCACGATGTCCTTCACCTGCGCGTTCCATTCGCCGGCCAGGGCCTCGGCCAGGGCCAGTGTCGGCAGCCCATACTCGGCGCGGCCGGGCGTGCGCAGCGGCTTGCCGTCCAGCGTCAGGCCGAACATGCCATCGGGCCGCGCGACGGCCGCCGCGTGCTGGTAGATTTTACGCAATCAGCGCCCCAGTGATTTGTCGAGAGTCTGGCCAAGGCCCCGGAAAAAGCCGCCGACGCCACCGTCCGCCGGGCGTTGCGGCGCGGTCGCCCTGGCGCCTGCCGGGGCCGGCTTGGCCAGGGCGGCGAGGCAGGGGTTGGTGCGGTCGCCACCGGTCACCAGCGGAATCAGGATGCCGAGTGGGTTGAACACGCCGCCCAGCACCGCGCCGCCCACACCCTTCGCCACGGCGAACTCGTCGGGGCGGATGCTGGGGCTGGCGAAGGTGCCGCCGACTTTCACCGGCACGGCGACGCTGAGCAGGCTGGCATCCTTCGGGCGCGGCTTGAACACAACGTCGAGCGCCTCGGTGCCGAAATTGGCGCGGCCCTCGCCCTGGATAGTCGAGCTTTCGCTGTCGAACAGGAAACCCGTCGTCTCCACCACGCCGGCCCTGATGTCGTAGCGGCCGACGAAGCAGTTCAGCTTCGCATCGGCCTTCTTCGCGCCGGGGATCAGAATCTTGAACAGGTCGGCAGAGAGATAATCCTCGTACTTCGCGCCGACCTTGCCGCTGTCCATCACCAGGGCGGTCTGCCCGTTCAGGCTGGCCAGCAGGGCGCGGAGGTTGCCGCCCGCGCCCCGCACGTCGAGATCGTAGTCCGCCGGCCCGTCGAGCAGGCCGGCGGGTGCGCCCGCCGCCGCCAGCAGCTTGCCCATGGCAAAGCGGCGCAGCGTCAGCTTGATTGCCATGGCATTGTTTTTGGCGCTGAGGGTGAGCTCGCCACTGGCTTTGCCGTCGAACGCCGCAAGCGTGAGCGGGCGTAACGCCAGTTCGCCGTCGGTCACCACCAGGCGCGTGGCCAAATCCGCCAGCGTGAACGCGCCCATCGCCAATGCTGGCGCCGATATGTTGAGGTCGAGATCGATCAGGCGTAGGCCGGAAAAGTCCAACGGCATATCGGGGATCACGCGACCGTCGCGTTTGGCGGCCGGCTTTGCCTCACCTTGCGGGAAGTCGCTTGGATCGAGCCGGGCGAGGTTGAGATTGCCCGCCACTTTCGGACGCGCGCCCAGCAGGTTGAGGATGAGGTCGCCGGCAACAGCGTTGTTGCCGAGGCTGGCGACGAGGCCGGACAGGTTCAGCGCCGCCGGCTCGCCCTTCACCTGCATGGCCAGCCGGTATGGCTTGCTTTTCGACAGCGGTGCGCCGGCCAGCGGCCCCAGCAGCGCAAGGTCGCTGCCTTCCACCCGCAGCGCAAAGTTGAGGCCCTTCAGCTCGGTCGGTCGCGCCACCGCGCCATCCACCGCCAGCTTGGCGCCGCCGGCGGCAAGGTCCAGCTTCAGCGGCCACGAGCGGTTGGCGGCAAGGTCGGCCAGCGACCCCAGCGTGCCGGCCAGGGTCACCGGGCTGCTGTTCACGCTGGCTTCCGCCTTCAGCGCCACCGCCCCGCTGGCGCCGGCCAGGGCGCTCAGCGACTTCACATCCAGCGTGTCGATCCGGCCCGTCATGCCATTGCGGAACGCGACCTTGATGGCCTTGACGGCGACATCGGCGACATCGGGCAGGACCAGCGCGCCGCCACCATTGTCCACTGGCTTCGCCGCGCCGAATTGCCAATTGCCGTGGCCGGCCTTGTCGGTTTCCAGCAACACATCGACATCGGCCAGGCGCACTTCGCCGATTTTCAGCGTGCCGCGCAGCAGCGGCAACAGATCGACGCTGAGCGATGCCTCGCCCACGCTCAGCATGTCCGGGCGGCTGCCCCAGGCGGCATTGCGGAAGCGCAGGCCGGCGATCCTGATCGACGGGCGCGGCAGCGGTGAGAAGACCAGATCCTTGTCGATGACGAGGTCGCGCCCGGTGGCGTCCTTCACCAGGGCCACGATCTGCGGCTTGAAGCGGTTCACGTCGATCAGGAAGGGCAGGGCGACGGCGGCAGCGACCAGCACCGCGAGCACGCCGCCAACGGCATAGACGACCGGCCTCCAGCGTATCTTCATCGCAGCACCAGCGTCGGCAGTTCGGCGAAGCTGGCGGCAATCATCGACGCGCCGGCTTCGGTCAGTTCCTCGACGGCATGATAGCCCCAGCCGACGCCGATGGCGGTGACGCCGGCATTGCGCGCCATTTCCATGTCGAAACTGGTGTCGCCGATCATGATTGTGTCGGCGGGTGTGGCGCCGGCTTCGTCCATCGCCTTGACAAGCATTTCCGGGTGCGGCTTGCCGGCATTGGTGTCGGCGGTTTGCAGGGTGGTGAAATGGCCATTCAGTTCGTAGCGCTCCAGCACGGCGGCCAGGCCGCGCCGTGACTTGCCGGTGGCGACGCCTAGCTGGCAGCCGGCGGCGCGAATGGCGTCCAGCGCCGCGACCGCGCCGGGATAAAGCGGCTCCTCGTGCAGGCCCTGCTGGCGCATGGTGAAGAACGCCTGGCGATAAAGTTCGGCGGTGGCGGCGTGTTCTTCGCGCCCATGGCCGGGCAGAATGCGGGCGACGAAATCCACCAGCGACAGACCGACCGCGCCGCGCACGGCTTCGGGATCGGCCAGGGGATGGCCGCGCCCGGCAAAGGCCATTTTCATCGCCTCGACGATGCGGAACTGGCTGTCCACCAAGGTCCCGTCGCAGTCGAAAACCACCAGTTTTCCCATGGCCGGCGTTTTACCACGCCGCCGCCGGTTCTGCATTTCATTGCGGAAATGCTATTCTCGGCCATGACCGAATCAACCCTTACCCTGCTGGGCCAGCCATCGACCCTGCCGGCCACGCCGGACGAGGCGGTGCTGGAAACCGTGCCCAACCCGCACCCCGATGTGGACTATGTCGCGCGCTTCGCCGCGCCCGAGTTCACCAGCCTGTGTCCGGTCACCGGCCAGCCGGACTTCGCCCATCTCGTCATCGACTATGTGCCCGACGAACTGCTGGTGGAGAGCAAGTCGCTGAAGCTGTTCCTGAGCAGTTTCCGCAACCATGGCGCCTTTCACGAGGATTGCACCGTGGCCATCGCCAAGCGCCTGGTCGATGCGCTGAAGCCGCGCTGGCTGCGCATCGGCGGCTACTGGTATCCGCGCGGTGGGATTCCCATCGACGTGTTCTTCCAGACCGGCCCGGCCCCGGCCGGCCTCTGGGTGCCGGACCAGGGCGTGGCGCCCTATCGCGGGCGCGGCTAATACCTAGTCGCTAGGGCACCACGCCGATGAGAACGAGAGGAACGGCCGGAACGCCGCGCCCTTCCCGGATGAGATTGTAGAGTTCGGCCTCGTAATAGCCGACGCCCGACGACATTTCCGCCTGCAACGCCTTCATCGCCAGAATCTCGACGCCGACATCGATTACGTTGCCGATATAGAAAGCCATGTGCTTCACGAACAGGTCGTAGGCGACGAACGAATACTTGCCGAACTGGACCTCGACGGCGATGCGCTCCTTGACCAAGTCAGTTTGGTTGTACGACTGAATCGCTCGTCTGCCCTCGTCTTGAATCTGCTTCTTCTGCTCGGCTGCAGGCAGTTTCATCGTTCTTTCAATAAGCTTGGCATCTTCGGTCACCCAATAGGACGTCCGCTTCTCCTGCCACGTTCTCGCTCCAAACTCCCTGGCCATGGCCTTGTTCATTTCCCTGGGCGAATAAAAGACGTTGCCCTTGGTTCGCTTCTCCTTCGATATCTTGACCTTACACTTCGACGCATCGACGGCGGCAATCGCCGTCTCGATCTCGGTCCAAAGCCCGGGCTTATGCACTTTGATGAACTCCCAGCCATTTTGATGGGAGTGCATCGCCGCGATTTTCATCGGTGTCCGCCGCCGGGCAGATTGGGGTCGTAGACAGGCTTGTTCATCGGGCGCGTCTTCAACGTCCCTCGTTCGAGGTCAGCCAAACGTTCCCGTGCAATGGCGACATAGCTTTCGACGACATCGCATCCCGCGCCGCGCCGCCCGTGCATTGCTGCGGCGACCACGGTCGAGCCGACCCCCATATAGGGGTCGAATACGCTATCGCCCTTGTGGGTCAGCGACAAAACCAGTCGCTCGACCAGTTCGACCGGAAACTGGCAGGGATGAATGGTTTTCTCGACATGGTTGTTCTTGACGTTCGGAAAGACCCATACATCGCTGGGGTTCTTGCCCAGCGGGTTGCCGGAAAGCTGTCCTGCCTTTGGGCCCTTGAAGTGCTTTTTGCCGGGATATTTGGAAGGCACCCTGATCGGGTCGAGGTTGAAAGTGTAGTCATCTGACTTGGTGAACCACATGATCGTCTCGTAGCGCCCGGACAGGCGCTTAGAACAATGTAGCCCGTGTTCGAAATGCCAGACGATCCGGTTCCGCAACTTCAAGCCGTGCCGCCGGAAAACCGGATACAGGATCGTATCGAGCGGAAATATCTCGCCGTCGTGAACGTGGTTGCCCACTTGCCAGCAGATCGAACCGCGCGGGTTCAAAAGCCGCACGCACTCGGCAATCACCTTGGCCTGCGCGGCGACATAGGCGTCAAGCGGTGCCCTGACCTCATATGACTTGCCGATGTTGTAGGGCGGCGAGGTCACGATCAATTGCTGGGAATGATCGGGCAGACTTGCCATGAACGCCAAGTTGTCAGCGCACGCCAGCGTCGCGCCGACATTGCGCGCTCCACCCTGATCGGAGAGGCGGGCACGGTTGCCGGAAAAAAAGCTAAGTCCGTTTGATTCCAGCGACATCTGCGTTCTCGCTTGGCTGGGCGGTGAAATGAGAACAATTATAGAACATCCGTGCTCTCATTTCAAAGATACAATATGTTGTGTTTCGGTGTCCGGAAATTCCACCACTAATACCGCTCGCGCCGCTCTTTGAAGGGGAAGCGGGCGTCGTCGGTGTTGAAGTCCAGCAGCTTCCACGTTGCCCGCATGTGGTCGGACAGCGGTGCGGTCACGTCGATCGTGCCGCCCTTGGGATGCGGCAGGATAAGGCGGCGCGCGTGCAGGTGCAGCTTGGAGCTGATTTCGCCACCGGCCAGCTTGGCGGCCTCGCCGCCATACTTGCGGTCGCCGACGATGGGCTTGCCCAGCATCGCCATGTGCACGCGAAGCTGGTGGGTGCGGCCGGTCTGGGGCATCAGCGCCACCCAGGCGGCGCGGCGGCCGGCGGTTTCCAGCGTGTGATACAGGGTGACGGCGTACTGGCCGTCGTCCTCGTCCTCCACCACGCGCTCGCCCCCGGCGGCGGCGATTTTCGCCAGCGGCTTGTCGATGCGGCCGGCATCGGGGTCGGGCACGCCCACGGTCAGCGCCCAGTACAGCTTGCGCGCGGTGCGGTGGCGAAACGCCTCGGCCAGCTTCGCGGCGATGCCGGGTGTGCGCGCCAGCAGCAGCACACCCGACGTGTCCTTGTCCAGGCGATGCACCAGGCGCGGGCGGTCGTCGCTGCCGAAGCGCAGCGCGTCCAGCATGCCATCGACATGCTTGCTCTGGCCGCTGCCACCCTGCGTTGCAAGGCCGGAAGGTTTGTTCAGCGCCATCACCCATTCGTCGCGGAACAGCACGCGCTTCTGCAAATCCTCGGCGTCGCGGTCGATGACGCGGGGTTCTGCCGTTTCGGC